>R27__coassemble_415_pt1 | contig 28832 bp, 27 predicted proteins | sample R27__metabat2_high_PE_015 | metagenome-assembled genome bin R27 | reverse complement strand
CCGCTTTACCAGAGCGAGATGCCCGGACAGCAGGGAAAGGATAACGACCAGGTTTTCGCCACCAATCTTCTTCGTACCGCTTTTTGCGGATACCAGTCTTTTTTTGACAAGATCGCCGAGGTTGTCCCGAAGTGGGACAAGGACAGGCTTTTCATAATTGACATAGTACTGATCATTTGCGGAATCGCCGAAGCCAAGGCGTTCCCTGAAATACCGGTCAAAGTGACAATAAACGAATACGTGGACATTTCCAAGTATTACAGCACTCCTAAGAGCCGCTCCTTTGTCAACGGCATTCTGGACAGCGTCATCCAGAAAATGGTTGCTGATGGGGAAATCGTCAAGACGGGTCGTGGACTTCTATAATATCAACAATTAATTATATTTTTTATGAATACTCTCTTTATCCTTTTGGATGCGCAGGCACCTGCTCAGAACGGATCGGCAGGCTGGCTTATGATGCTTCTTCTTCTGGCCGTGATGATTTTCTTCTTCATTGTTCCTCAGCGCAAGCAGCAGAAAGAGCAGGAGAAATTCCGCGCGGGGCTTAAGAAAGGCGACAAGGTAGTCACAGTCGGGGGCATTTATGGGGTCATCGATGAGGTCACTGAGAAAACAGTCCTTATCAAAGTCGATGGCGAAGTGAAGCTCAGAATGGATAAAAACTCCATTTCCAAGGACTACACAGCTCAGTAATGAAAAAAATGAACTTCAACGGGAGGAACATTGCGCTCTTCGCAATGTCTCTCCTGTTGGCTTTCAGCATCTGGCTCTCCAGAAACCTTTCTCTACAGTACTCTTCTCTCATCAGCGTGCCGGTAGTCGCGGAAAGCAACTTGGACGGAAGGACGGAATATTCATCCAATACCGTTTCCATCGTCGCCAGATGCCGTACCACGGGGTACCGTCTTATGAGCAAGAACCGCAGTGCCAGGCGCCGTACGCTCACTGTATTCTTTTCTCCGGACGATCTTCACTATGAGTCTGATGATGTATTCTTCATCAGCGGAAATGAACTGGGGGGATATGTCAACGATATTTTCGGTGACGATGTTCAACTTGAGTCTTTCATTTCGTCAAAGGTCCAGTTCAAGTTCCCTGAAGAAAGCCATAAGACAGTCCCGGTCCAGCCGAGGAGCATTGTCAGTTTCAAATCCCAGTATATGGCGGCGGGCCCTATGACCCTGTCGCCGGATTCGGTGATAGTCTACGGAGAAACCGCATATCTTCAGAACATAGACAGAGTGTACACGGAGACCGTCAGACTTGAGAATCTCTCCAGAACCTCCCATGGAGTCATCGGACTGGAAATGCCACGCGGTACTGTCAGACTTTCAGAAAACGAAATATCATACTCCATTGATGTTTCAAGATACGTGGAAATAGCAAGGAATGTCAGGATTGATGTAAGGAACGTCCCCGCCGGCAAGGATCTTATGGTGTATCCTTCTGAAGCGGAAGTGGTCTTCAAGTGTGCCTTCCCTATTTCCGCCGATCCCACAGAGATCGTATCGTTCTATATTGACTACAATGATTTCGCAGGGTCCATCAACGGACGGTGCGTGCCTCATGCTACAGGCTTGAGGAACGTTATTTTCGACTATGTCATGGAACCTCAAGTGTTTGAATGTTTGGAGAACATAAGATAATGACCACTCTGCTTGTAACAGGAGGAATCGGAAGCGGTAAGACTGAAGTCTGCCGCTACCTTGTCACAAAAGGTATCCCTGTCTATGATTCAGATTCAAGAGCCAAGTCTTTGTATGATACCGTACCGGGTCTTGCCAGCCGTGTTGACAGTGCCTTGGGCGGTGGGTTTCTTGACAGGGAAGGGAACATTGACAGACGTTCCCTTGCTGCCGCCGTTTTCCCCGACAAGAGTAAACTCGCAGTTCTGGAATCTATCATCCATCCCGAAGTGTTGAAGGATTTCATCTCATGGAGGGATGCCTCCGGTGCGGAACTGGTGGTCATGGAATCGGCGATAGCATCGGGGATGGCGCTTTTTAACGGTGTTTTTGATTTTACGGTTCTTGTGGATGCTCCTTTGGACATCCGCGTGGAAAGAGCCTCCAGACGTGATTCCTCATCTTCATCCGACATAAGGCAAAGGATTTCAAGGCAAGTTGTTGATGCCTCATGTGCCGACATCGTGATTGTCAATGACGGAACATTGGAGCAACTTCACGCGAGAACTGATGAGGCTTTGGAAAAATTAGTATATTTGCAAGCAAATAACGAACAGAAAAAACAGAAAAAGAATGAAAACTGATCTTTCAAAAATCCTGGCTGTATCAGGCCAGCGCGGTTTGTACAAATATATAGCTCAAGCCCGGACTGGAGCTATCGCAGAATCATTGGCTGACGGAAAAAGAACACTTTTTGACGTAAGAAACCGCATTACGACTCTTGCCGATATCGCCATCTATACTTCAGAAGGCGAATTGAGGCTCAAGGATGTTTTCGCTGCATTGCATTCAGTCCTCGGAGATGCGGACGCTCCTTCTTCGAAAGCATCTTCCGCGGAACTTAAAGAACTGTTCAGGAAGGCTGTTCCGAATTATGATGAGCACAGATTTTACGTTTCACACATGAAGAAGGTCTCAGAGTGGTACAATGATATCAAGAACCATGCATCTCTTGAGTTTGTAGAGGAGGACGAGGCGGAACAGGAGGCTCCTGAAGAGGCGTCTCAGGATCCTGCAAATGATTAGGACACTTCAGACAGCAACATTAGGCTGTTCAAAGAACAGAGTGGACACGGAGCATATCCTTGCCCAGGTGAAGGATTCATATGTGATCATTCCTGAGGGTGAGGATTGTGCCGTGGATGTTTTCCTTCTCAACACATGCGGCTTCATCGGTGATGCAAAGGAAGAATCGGTGCAGGCCATTCTGGAGGCTGTGGAAAAGAAGAAGAGGGGAGTGATAGGACGGCTGATTGTTTTCGGATGCCTGTCTCAACGCTATTCCAAGGAAATGCCCCGGCTGATACCGGAAGTAGACGCATGGTATGGAGCAAGGGATCCGGAGCCGGTAATCCATGAACTCGGTGTGGAATATGATGGCGCTCTTTCAACTGAAAGGTATTTGACCGACAATTCACGGAGTTATGCATATTTGAAAATCTCGGAGGGGTGTGACAGGAGATGTTCTTACTGTGCCATTCCATTTATCCGTGGAACCCATAAGTCCGTTCCAATGGAAACCCTTGTTGAAGAGGCGCGTTTCCTTGCGGCGCAAGGCGTGAAAGAACTTGTCATAATCGCTCAGGACACTACCTATTACGGACTTGACTTATACAAGAAACGTTGTTTGGCCGAACTCCTGCAGAAACTTTCGGAGGTTGACGGTATCGAATGGCTGAGAATCCACTATTCCTATCCGGCAGATTTCCCTGAAGATGTTCTTGATCAGATGGCTTCAAATCCCAAGGTTTGCAAATATCTTGACATTCCTCTTCAACATGTGTCGGACAAAGTGCTGGAAAAGATGCACCGGCATGTGGACGGCAGCTGGACAAGAGCCCTGATTGAGAAACTGCGCGCAAAGGTTCCCGGAGTGGTGCTGAGGACCACAATGATTGTCGGTCATCCCGGTGAGGCGGAGGAGGACTTTGAGGAATTGCTGGATTTCGTCAGGGAAACCGGATTCGAGCGCCTGGGGGCTTTTACATATTCTGAAGAGGAAGGAACCTATGGAGCCGTGCATTTCGAGGATTCCATCCCTCAGGAGGAAAAAGACGGACGCTTGAGTGCATTGATGAGCTTGCAGAGTGAGATTTCACTTTCTTTCAACCGGTCCAGAGTCGGCACATTGGAACGTGTCCTTGTCGATGATTGGGTGGATGGAATAATGGTCTGCAGAAGCCAGTACGAAAGTCCTGACGTTGATGGCGAGATTCTTGTTAAGCATTCATCAGGCGAGCTTGTCGGCCAGTTCATAACTGTACGCATAGTTGGGGCCGATGAGTATGACCTTGTCGCTGAATTAGTATAAGAATGACTTATAGCTATGAGTAGGAAATCCTTATTTTCATTATCCTTTGCAGCGATTGCAGCCATGCTGCTTTCGTCCTGCTCACCGTCTGCCTATATCCTCAACCTTGAATCCAGAGCCGCTTCCGAATCAGGACTGGAACTGGCATCCAAGTCTATCGGAGTCGTGTATCTGGAGTCAGAGGACGGAGTGGACTCTCTTTTCAACAACAGGGTGTCAGATGCGCTGGCATTCGCTCTTGAAAATGAATATTTCGATGGACAAGAAGCCATCAGAGTGTATAATCTTCAGAAAGATCCGGCAGGGAAATATTCTTCAAAGGATACGCTGTCCCAACTGATTCTGGCTCTTGACAAGGACGTCATCATGCTCCTTGACACTCCTGTCCTGGCAGATAAGGACAGCAAGGGCAGATATCCTGTGTCATCGAAACTGTATGTCTATGATTCCATGTCGGATGACAATGTCGTCATATTGAACAGCCATACCGCAGTCTTGTCTCTGTCAGATGAGGACAAAGCCTTGTCCATAGGCACTTCATTCTCTTCTCCGTTCAAAAGCAGTTGGGTAAGGGAGGAGATTCCTGTGCTGTACTATGATTTCGGCAAAGGCAAATGGCTGGAAGCTCTTGGGTACGCAGACGATATGAACTGGGAAAAGGCCATTTCAATATGGATGGATTCAGCCAAGGACCCGAAACCTGCTGTAGCTTCAGCTGCAAAGTATAACATCGCTCTTGGATGCTATATTCTCGGACAATATGAACTTGCCTCTGAATGGCTGAAGAGTTCGGATGAATCATATCCTTTGGCACTCAATCAGGACTTGCGGTCAAAGATTGATTCCAGACGGAAGAAATAGAGGCTGACTGTAATTCTTCCCATCAGCCGGCCTTCATTTCTTTTCCACCAGCTTGATTTCGTAAAGCCTCTTCCAGTATTTTCCTGTCAAATAGATTCTGCCGTCATCCGGATTGATGGCTATGCCGTTCAGAACATCGGTTTTGGACTCCCGCAGTTCTTTTGGCAGCAGGCCTGTGCAGTCAACCGTACCCTCAACGGCTCCGGTTGAAGGATTGATGATGACGATGAGATCCGTCATGTAAACGTTTGCCCACACCTTGCCGTCTATGTATTCAAGTTCATTCAGGAATCTGACCGGTCTTCCGTCCATTTTTACGTCTACGGATTTGATGAGTTTGAAATCATCCGATAGAAAATAGAGTCTTGAACTGCCGTCGGAAGCAATCAGCTGTTTTCCGTCAGTAGTCAGCCCCCATCCTTCTCTCGGGTATGAATATGATGACTTGTATTCGAGGGAACCGGCATCATAAATGAAAGCCACCTTGCTCTGCCATGTGAGGATGTACAGGTTGTTTCCGAGAATCACGGATCCTTCCACGAAGTATTTTCTGTTGAAATCGAGTTTCTTCAGGGCCTGGCCAGTGCTGAGATCCACTTTTCTGAAGGTGGACTCTCCATATTGGCCTGTACTCTCGAACATCTGCCCGTCATGGAAGAACAGACCTTGAGTATAGGAACCTGTATCGTGAGGGTACTCCTTTATGACCTGAACCTTATACTCCTTGACTCTGGCTTCGCATCCGCTGCTGAATACTGTCGAAACGGCCAATGCCGCATACAAAAGCAAGCTTCTCATATTGTTGTAACTCTTGAATCACACAAAAGGTGGAGCCGTAAGCCGGTTTCTGTTTTTGAATCTGCCATTTATCTTCGCAACCTACCCCCTGGCATCGGGCGGGCAGCCCTCATCTGCCAGTATATTTGGTCTTGCAGGCCCCGGTGTCGTACCCGTCGGATGTCGCCACCCGGCGTCGTGAGCTCTTGCCTCGCGTTTTCACCCTTGCCAATAATGGTTAGAAACATCAGTCTCTCTACAGTACTGGCGGTTGTTCTCTGTTACGACCTGCGTAAAATTGCTTCCACCTGCGCTTTCCGCAGCGGGGTGCCCTGTCCTGTCCGGACTTTCCTCAGCCTTGCGGCCGCGGCAAATCGCTCCACCTTCAATCGGCAAATATAAAGAAAGAATTGCAAAATAATGTCTTCCGATAGCGTCAAATACGAATAAATCCCGCATCTCTGCGGGATTTATCGGTTAGTTAGTAGTGTATTTACCTTTGAGAAGGTTAATTATTGTTGGTTAGAATCTCTTTTTCAAGAGTAGAGTGTTTGTACTTTATTTAAACGATTTAATCGTGATGCAAAGGTAATGAAACTTTGTAAAAATGCAAACTTTTTAAAGAAAAATCGTTTTATAAAACTGAATTATTGCTATTTCTTCAAAAGTTCAGGCCTTAAGGCCTTTGTCCTTTCAACAGCCTGTTCATCCTGCCACGCCCGGATAAGCTTGGGATTTCCGCTGAGAAGCACGTCCGGCACTCTCCATCCATTGAATTCCGCCGGCCGCGTGTAGATGGGAGGTGACAGAAGATTGTCCTGGAACGAGTCACTCAGTGCCGATGTCTCATCAGTAAGGGCGCCTGGTATGAGCCTGACGATGCTGTCGGCCAGCAGAGCCGCAGGAATCTCTCCTCCGCTTACTACATAATCGCCCACAGAAATCTCTCTGGTGATGAGATGCTCCCTGATGCGGTGGTCAATCCCTTTATAGTGGCCACAGAGAATGATGATGTTCTCTTTTAACGACAGCTCGTTGGAGATGCCCTGGTCCAGTATGTCACCATCCGGGGACATATAGATAATCTCATCATATTCCCTTTCGGAAGTCAGTTCTTCAATCATCCTGAAGACAGGCTCCACCATCATGACCATCCCGGCATCGCCTCCGTAACTGTAGTCATCAACGTTCTTTCTGGGGCCGATTCCGTATTTCCTGAGATTGTGGACTTTTATTTCAACGAGCCCTTTTTTGATGGCCCGGCCTACAATGGAATGGCTTAACGGACTCTCCAGAAGCTCCGGCACTACGGTAAGAATATCGATTCTCATAAATCTTTGTAAAAAAATTCATTGCTTGTGCAAAAATAGGGATTATTAGTGAATTTTGGTTATATTTGCCTTTCCTAACCTTTATTATTTAACAATAGTTACTCTATCACTATGAGCGATATTATCAATCCTGAAGAGCAAGTTTCTTCAGATGTACTTGAAAACAAAGAAACAGTTGAAGTTGAACCTGTAAATTTTGCTGAGAAGACTCTTGCGGAACTTGTAGAACTGTTCCAGAAACTCGGAGACATCGAGGACAAGATTCTCAAATCCAAGCAGGCTGAAACCATCAAGTCCGCTTTCTACAAGAGGCTTTCAAAGGAAAAGGCAGATGCGGGGATTACCTCTCCGGTCGAAGAACCTCAGGCTGACGAGCCTGTACCGGAGGAGTCAGAAGTCCGGCAGCCTTCAGAGGAAGCTTCAAGGAACAATCCTTTCGAAGCATTGGAAGCAGGATTCAAGTCTTTGTACAATGAATTCAAGAAGGAACGCGCCGAATTCAACAGGCAGCAGGAGAAGGAAAGAGAGGACAACCTTGCCGCCAAGCAGTCTGTCATTGACGAACTCAAGGAACTTCTCGAAAAGCAGGAAGACGTAAACGCCACATTCCCTGCATTCCGTGAGATTCAGAACAAATGGAGTTCAATCGGACCGGTTCCGGCTCAAAAGCATAGAGACATCAATGATTCATACCATTATTACGTCGAGAAGTTCTATGATATGGTCAAGATCAACCGTGATCTCCGCGACCTTGATTTCAAAAAGAACCTCGAAGCCAAGCAGGCGTTCTGCGAGGCTGCGGAAAAACTCTCCGAAAATGAAAATGTGGTCGAGGCGTTCCGTGAGCTTCAGAAACTCCACGAACAGTGGAAGGAGTTCGGACCTGTCGCAAAGGAGTTCCGCGATCAGATTTGGGATCGGTTCAAGGCGGCGACTGCTGTCATAAACAAGAAGTATCAGGCATATTTTGAGGAGCAGAAGTCCAAGCAGGCCGGAAACCTTGAGGCCAAGCAGAAGCTTTGCGAGCTGGTCGAAGCGAGCGCCGATAAGGAAGTCAGTTCTTCCAACGAGTGGAATTCTCTTTCCAAGGAGATTGAAGACATCCAGAAGCAGTGGAAGGGCATCGGCTTCGCTTCAAAGAAGGAGAACCAGAAGATATATGACCGTTTCCGTGCCGCTTGCGACAAGTTCTTCGAAAAGAAGCGCGTCTTCTATTCTCAGTACAAGGATAGCATGAATGAGAACCTTGACAGGAAAATGTCTCTCATCGAGCAGGCAGAGGCTCTCAAGTCAAGCACTGAATGGAAGAAGGCCACAGACCAGTTCATCAATCTCCAGAAGCAGTGGAAGGAAATAGGAGCTGTGCCGCGCAAGAAGAGCGAGCAACTTTGGAAGAGGTTCCGTGCCGCCTGTGATGAGTTTTTTGCTGAACGCGACAAACAGGCCAGGCCTGAGAACGATTTCTACGGCAATCTCAAGGCCAAACGCAAGCTCATTGAGGAAATCGAGGCATACATCCTTTCTGATGACGATACAGCCAATACCGCTGCCATGCAGGACTTTTCCGCGAAGTGGCAGGCCATCGGTTTTGTCCCGTTCAAGGAGAAGGACAACGTCAACCAGAGTTTCAAGGATGCCATGCAGGCCAAGTTCCCTGATTTCGGCGCCAGAGCGCAGAGAGGCTCAGGTCGTGCTCAGTCCAAGGCGCCTCGTAGCGAAAAGGACATACTCATCCAGAAATACAACTCACTTCAGCAGGACATCGACACCTATGAGAACAACATAGGTTTCTTCGCTATGTCCAAGAATGCAGAGTCTTTGATCAAGCAGATGCAGGAGAGAATAGAAGAGGCGAAGAACGAACTCAAGGAGCTCGAGGCAAGGATCAGACAGACCGAGGAGGCTGCAGAGGAGTAGTATGGACAAGCATTCGATTATTGGAATAGTCCTTATCGGACTCATTTTGTTCGGCTTTACCTGGTATCAGTCCAATCAGTATCAAAAGCAGGCTGAGTATCAAGCCCAGCTTGATTCCATCGCGAGGGTTGAGGCTGCTGAACTTGCCGCCAGGGACTCCATTTCTCAAACGGCCTACAGGCTTACGGACAGTTCTTCAGCGGCGACAGTCCCGGTTCAGTCCATTTACAAGGATTCACTCCTTGAGGCCTCCCATAACGCCGAGGCGTCGCTTTGTGTTCTGGAAAATGAGAAGATAGCCATTACATTCACTACCAAAGGAGCTCAACCATGGTCTGTCAGGATCAAGGATTACCTGACTTACGAAAAGGAAGACCTGTATCTTTTCCATCCCGGTGAAAGCGAATATGCAGTCAATATCTACGCAGGGGAGTATGTAAAGACATCCGATTTCGTTTTCGAGATTGCTGAGCAGACAGAGAATGCCATCGTAATGCGTCTTCCTTTCTCGAATGGAGGCTGCATCCAGCAGAAATACATACTTGATCCCGATTCATATTCTGTTAGGAATGAACTGTCATTCGTCGGAATGCAGGGTGTCATTCCCCGTAACGTGTCATCTGTGGATATCGACTTTTCGATGACCATTCCGCGTATGGAGAAAGGATACAAGAACGAGTCCCAGTATTCAAAGGTGGATTACTATTTCGACGGCGACAAGAAGCCGGAAGAGATGGGCAGGGGCAGAAGCGGCTCAAAGAGAATTGACTCCAAGCTCTCTTGGTTCGCTTTCCAGCCGCAGTTCTTCTCCGCCATCATGCGTGCCCCGGAATCATTCGCGTCAGGCGAACTGTCAATAGGTTTTGTCCCTCAGGAAGATGAAAGCCATAACCTCATGACTTGCGCCGCCAACATGCGTTGCGAATATGCCGGTGGAGAATCTGTGCAGATTCCTTTCGAATTCTATTTCGGTCCCAACCATTTCCAGACCCTCAAGTCTTACGACCGGAAATATGAGAAGATCATCCCTTTGGGAGGTAACCTTGTAGGTTGGTTCACAAGGTTTGTCATTATCCCTCTTTTCAACTTTTTCCACAGGTTCATAGACAATTTCGGTATTATCATCCTTCTGATGACCATAGTCATAAAAATTGTCGTGATGCCTTTGACAAACAAGTCGTATCTGTCTTCAGCCAAGATGTCAGCCCTCAAGCCTGAACTTGAGAAGCTCAACGCGAAGTACCCTAAGCCTGAAGATGCCATGAAGAAGCAGCAGGCTCAAATGGAACTGTACAAGAAAGCGGGAGTCAGCCCTGCGGGAGGATGTCTCCCTACACTTCTCACTTTCCCTATACTTTGGGCTATGTTCAGGTTCTTCCCTGCATCCATTGAGCTTCGCCAGCAGCCATTCTTGTGGTGCCAGGACCTTTCTGCATACGATTCTCTCGTGAATTTCGGCACAAAGGTCCCGATATTCGGAGACCATATTTCGCTTTTCGCCCTTCTTATGGCTGTGTCGATGTGGCTTTATTCAAAAATCACCACGGCCAACCAGACAGTAGCGAATGACCCGAGTGCCAAGAGCATGATGTTCATGAGCGTCTGGATGATGCCTATCATGATGTATTTCATCTGTAACAATCTTTCTGCAGCATTGAGTTACTATTATCTGCTCAGCAACCTCTTCATGATGCTTCAGACCTGGGTCATCAAGAAATGGTTTGTCCATCCGGAGAAGATTCTTGCAAAGGTCAAGGCTGCCGAGAACAAGCCTCTTCCGAAGAGCAAGTGGCAGCAGAGACTTGAAGAAGCCCAGAAAATGCAGCAACAGCAGCTCAAGGAACAGCAGAAAAAACAAAGGAAGTAATGATAGAGGAAAACCTCAATAGAATTATCTCGGAACTGCCATCAGGAGTGAAACTGGTGGCAGTTTCCAAATACCATCCGCTGGAAGCTGTGCAGGAAGCCTATAAAGCCGGACAAAGGGCTTTCGGGGAGAATCGCCCGCAGGAACTGGCAGCAAAAGTTCCCGCCTTCTCCGAATGGCTGAATACGGAGTTTCCAGAAGCGTCCGTTGAAGATGTGGAATGGCATTTCCTCGGGCATCTTCAGACCAACAAGCTCAAAATGGTGCTTCCTTACGTGACCCTTGTCCAGTCTGTCGATTCCGTCCATCTGTTACAAGCCATCAATGATTGGGGAAAAGCAAATGGAAAGGCCATCAGTGTCCTTCTGGAGTTGCATATCGGAGCCGAGGAAACGAAACAGGGTTTCCACGAAGAAGAAATACTTGACATACTGTTCGACGCCGACAAATATCCTTGCATCCGGTTCTGCGGACTTATGGGGATGGCGTCTCACACGGACGATGCGGAAACCATCAATTCGGATTTCGAAAGAATAGACAGTTTCATGGCATATCTGGTGGATCTGTTCTCGGAACTTGACTCCTTCAACCAGCTATCTATCGGCATGTCAGGCGACTGGAGGATAGCTGTCCGCAAAGGATCCACCATGGTCCGTTTGGGAACAGCAATTTTCGGTGAAAGACAATACTGATTACTATGATTCGCAAAGTCTACAAATTTGGAGGAGCTTCAGTTAAAGATGCCCCTGCCGTCAGAAACCTTTTCAGAATAGTGTCCGAACACAAGGATGAAGACATCATGCTTGTCATTTCAGCAATGGGCAAGACAACCAACATGCTTGAACGTGTCCTGGCTGAAGCTTCTGAGTCAAAGTCCATGCCTGACAAGGCCATTCTTTCGGAAGTCATTGATTACCACCGTGGAATAATAAACGAACTGTTCGGAGAATCCGGAACCGACGCCCTGAACTCTCTATGTTCCTATGCCGACAGCCTGTACGCATCTTTGTGTGACTGGAAAGATGATTATGATTTGTGGTATGACCAGACAGTCAGCTACGGAGAACTCATATCCACGACAATCGTTTCACAATATCTTTCCTTATGCGGATTGGATGTAGAATGGCTTGATGCCAGGAAATATGTTGTCACGGACAATACTTTCCGTGCCGCAGCACCGTATTGGGACAGAACTGTAAATCTGATAAGAGGCCTGAACCGGACACACAATGAAGGAAGGATATTCATTACACAAGGTTTTATCGGCGGTACCGCTGACGGCCGCTATACAACCACACTCGGCCGAGAAGGCTCCGATTATTCTGCCGCAATTTTCGCGAACTCCCTTGATGCCGAGGAAGTGACTATCTGGAAAGATGTCGACGGACTCCTGAATGCGGACCCCAAACGCTTTGAGAACACTGTCAAAATTCCGCATATTTCTTATTCGGAGGCCATAGAACTTTCCTTCTATGGCGCGACCATAATCCACCCGAAGACCCTCAAGCCTCTTCAAAACAAGAACATTTCTCTGAACGTCAGGTCATTTCTACATCCGGACAATGCTCCGACCGTCATAGACGGACGTGAAGGAGGAAACTGCATGGAAGTACCTTCATACATCGTTAAGGACAACCAGACCCTTGTTTCCATCTCTCCGAGGGACTATTCGTTCATGAATGAACATAATCTTCAGATAATTTTTGCCGCCTGTGATTCCTTGCACATTCACGCGAACATGTTACAGACCTCAGCTCTGATGTTCTCTTTCTGCTTCGATGCTGATGAGAGAAAGTTGAAGTCCCTGATAAAGAGTCTTTCAGGAAGGTTCAGCGTCAAATACAACAACGGCTTGTCCCTTTTTACTGTCAGACATTATTCAGACGTCCGGACTGAGACGGAAAAAAAATATCTGCAGGGCAAGGAGATCCTTATCAAACAAGGAAGTCGCAGTACCCTGCAGTATGTGGTAAAGACAGTTTCAGAGGATTAGAAGAGCTGGTCAAGCCATTTCTCCACCTCGCCTGTCCATTGTCTCTTATAGGTGAAACTGTCACCTATTCCGTAGCCGTGCCCTCCTTCCGGATAGATGTGCATAGAAACGCTCACTCCCGCTTTTTTGAGAGCGTAGAAGTATTCTATGCTGTTCTTAGGATCCACTGTAGGGTCGTTTGTGGAAAGGATCAGCAGTGCCGGAGGCGTGTTGGAGTCAACGTGCTTCTCGTTAGAGAACTCGTCAACCATTTCCTGGGCCGGCTTGTCGCTGATGAGGTTGTCGCGTGACCCGATGTGGGTGAAAGTCTCGTCCATGGTGATGACAGGATAGAGAAGGATCTGGAAATCCGGCCTTGTGTTTTCTGAGGAGTAGTGGGTGGCGAGAGTTGATGCAAGATGTCCTCCTGCTGAACATCCCATCACACCAATATGCTCTATGCCCCATTCTTCTGAATGCTCACGGATGATTTCCATGGCTCTCTCTGTATCGTGGAGAGGAACGTATGAATATCCGAAAGGCATTCTGTAGTCAAGGACGCAGTAGGTGATGCCGAGAGCATTGAGCCAGCCGGACATGTCCTTTCCTTCGTGGGTGTTGGAAAGCATGGTATAACCGCCGCCGGGGCATTCAAGAATGCATATGCCATTAGGCTTGGCGGCTTTGTAAACGGTCAGTTTCGCCTCCATGAAGTCTTCAGGAAGCATGCGCTTCTGGAAGTCTGACGGCTTGGCTTCGTATTCTTTCTCAGGATACCCGTCCGGCCAGAGTTTGATGACCTGAGGACCTCTCATGCCCCAAGGCATCTGGGCGAATGATGTGAAGCTCACGAGGAGCAGAACAGCAACAAAAAACTTTTTCATCTATTTAATTTTAAATGGAAAGAGTCCTCGCTCTTACGCGGAGCAAGGACTCGCCTTATTGTATGAGGATTGAGTTACAGATTATTTGGAGATGACCTTTGCCATTTCACAAACCTTGTTTGAATAACCCCACTCATTGTCATACCATGCGCAAACCTTTACGAAAGTAGGATCGAGCTGGATACCTGCCTTGACGTCGAAGATGGATGTGCGTGCATCATTGCGGAAGTCTGTAGAAACGAGAGCCTCGTCGGTGTATCCGAGAATACCCTTGAGCTCGCCCTCAGAAGCCTCCTTCATAGCTGCGCAGATCTCCTCGTATGTACAAGGGGTAGCGAGTTCAGCTGTGAGGTCAACGAATGAAACGTCTGATGTAGGGACGCGGAGTGACATACCGGTAAGCTTGCCGTTGAGGACAGGGAGAACCTTACCTACAGCCTTTGCAGCACCGGTTGAAGAAGGGATGATGTTCTCGAGGATACCACGACCACCTCTCCAGTCCTTCTTTGAAGGGCCGTCAACGGTCTTCTGGGTAGCGGTAGCAGCGTGAACTGTGGTCATGAGGCCGCGGACGATACCGAACTTGTCGTTGAGAACCTTGGAGATAGGAGCAAGGCAGTTGGTTGTGCAGGATGCGTTGGAGATGATCTTCTGTCCAGCGTAGGTCTTGTCGTTAACACCGTATACGAACATAGGGGTGGCATCCTTTGAAGGAGCTGACATGATGACCTTCTTGGCACCAGCCTTGAGATGTGCTGAAGCAAGCTCCTCGGTGAGGAAGAAACCTGTTGACTCAACAACTACGTCTGCATCGAGAGCGCCCCAAGTGATGTTTGCAGGGTCCTTCTCAGCGAATACCTGAATCTTCTTGCCGTCAACTACAAGGAAGTTGCCTTCTGCGTAGACCTCACCCTTGAACTGACCGTGAACTGAGTCATACTTGAGCATGTAAGCAAGGTAATCAGCATCGAGGAGGTCATTGATACCTACTACCTCGATTTCACCTGCGAAATTCTCATAAGCTGCACGGAATACCATACGGCCGATACGACCGAAACCGTTAATACCAAGTTTTACCATTGTTTGATAGAATTATATAAAAGTTAAACAAATAATCTTCCTGTCTTCCGACACTCGAATCTTCGCAAATTTATAAAAATTTTAACGAATTTCCATATCTTTGTGATATAAAACGATTTTCAGATGAAGATTCTGGTGACAAATGATGACGGATACCGTGCCAAGGGGTTGAAATCCCTGATAAATGTAATGAAACGGTTCGGAGACGTCACTGTTATAGCCCCCAAGAAACCTCAGTCAGCTGTAGCCTTGTCTGTCACGATGGGCTATCAACCGATCGCAGTAAAGGAACTTGGTACCATCGATGGAGTGAGGTGGCTGTATGTGGACGGAACGCCGGCAAGTTGCGTCAAGTTCGCCATTGACAATGTCTTTACCGACGGGAAGCCGGATATCGTGGTCAGCGGTGTTAATCATGGGTCCAATGCGGCGACCGCCGCTTGCTACTCCGCTACTCTCGGCTCAGTCGAGGAAGCTGCCATCAACCGTATTCCCGGTATCGGGGTGTCCTTGGACTCGTTTGACCCCGATGCTGATTTTTCAGCAGTTGAAGCTCTGCTCCCGGACATTATCGTAAGGTTGCTGGATTCTCTTGACACCAGGTATGGTACATATTACAACGTGAATTTCCCCAATCTTCCGATATCCCGGATCAAGGGAGTGAGAGTCTGCCATATGGGCATAGGACATTGGGAGAAAGAGTTCGAAGACTGGAACCCTGACGCTATTGCCGCAAGGGGAGTCGTCCTGGAGGATTATGGAATCGATCCGGAGAAAGTCGTCAGAGAGGAAGGCGAAGCTTTATATTACATGGCGGGGCATTTCGTCGATGACCCTTTGAACGTGGATGGCGCCGATCACCGGCTCATGAAGTCCGGGTATGTCACTCTCGTAACACATAACGTAGACAACACAGACTATAACGACATAGACCGTTTGAAACGGTCAGGGTTCGATATGGACTTCCAATGAAAAAGGCATGAAATACTATTTGATAGCCGGAGAGGCTTCCGGCGACCTGCACGGATCCAACCTCATGCGGGGTCTGTATTCCCGCGACGCTGAGGCAGACATACGCTTCCGGGGAGGGGACATGATGACCCTCGCCGCATCGGAGTGCGCTCCGGCGGGTTCCGACAGCGTATTGGTGCATCATTATCGCGAAGGTGCGGTGATGGGACTGAGCGACGTCCTCGGCAAGGCAGGAAAGCTTCTCGCCAATCTCAATGACTGCAAGAAAGATATACTTGCATGGAAACCGGACGTGGTCATACTTATCGATTATCCCGGATTCAATTTCAAGATTGCAGAATTCGCTCACAAGCACGGATTCAGGGTATTCTACTATATTGCTCCGAAAACATGGGCGTCACGCGAGAGCCGGAACAGCAAGCTCAAGGCATACATTGACAGGCTTTTCATTGTCTTCCCTTTCGAAATCCCATATTTCGAGAAGAAGGGCATACCGTTCACCTACAAGGGCAACCCATTGATCGATGCCGTTGATTCCCATGTGTTCAAACGGCCGTGCGAGGGCAAGTATGTCGCCCTTCTTCCCGGTTCGAGAAAAGGTGAAATCTCAAGGATGATGCCTGTCTGCATGGAAGTGGCCGACCGTCTCGGATGCAAAGTCGTGATAGCCGGCGCTCCGGCCAGAAGTGCTTCTGACTATGAATGTTACATGGCTGGAAGGAAAAATGTGTCATTGATGTTCGGCCGTACTTATGACATCTTGAAATACTCTGAAGCTGCGATCGTCAACTCCGGAACCGCTTCCCTTGAGGCCGCACTGATGGATGTCCCTCAAGTCGTATGCTGGAGCACGTCACCTCTCACTTATTTCGTGGCTAAGAATCTCCTCAAAGTCGGGAAGCATGTTGAATTCATAAGCCTGGCCAACCTGATAGTGGGACGTGGAGTGTTCAAGGAATTGATACAGAGAGATTTCAATCCGGACTCCGTGACTGCCGAAATCAAAAGGCTCATGCAGGATGCAGATTATCGCGGTTCCATGCTGGCAGACTATGCTGACGTCCGTTCGGCCCTTGGCGGGTCGGGCGCTTCATCAGCAGTGGCGGATGCCATGGTGGACTATCTTCTGACACTTAAGTCCACTTCCTCTCTCACCCCATAGACATAGGCCCGGTCGGTGAACTGCCAGTATTCCCATTCTTGAAAATCAGGGGATCCGACATTGTAATGCGCTATCCATATCGGATAGTTGTCAGTGATTTCGTCACTGAGGATATCGCGGGCGAAAGAGTCTGAAGTGTAGACAATCGGCTTTCTCCCGTAATGTTTCTCAACTGTTTGCAACCATTTCAACGCCCTTGTGTTCAGCGTCTTCCGTGAACATCCCGGATGGATGGTCTCAATGTCCAGCACGGGCGCCAGGTCGGAATGTCTCAATTCTCCTACCGTCGAGATGAAATTCCTGGCCTGTGCTTCTCCATCCTTGGATGAACGGAAGAAATGGTATGCGCCCCGTTGCAGGTCCCTTTTTCCCGCCTCCTCCCAATAGTCATGGAATGCCGGGTCTTTCATTGACACTCCTTCAGAAGCTTTTATGAAAACGAATTTGACAGGGAATACTTTGCAGGCTTTTTCCTTGGATTTGACTGTCCTCCATTTCCGGTCGGTCATCACGAAGAGCGAGTCCCAGGCAATCGGTCCTGCGTTGTTGTGGGAAATGTCAATTCCGCAGGCGCTGAAACTCATCTCCGGGATTGACGCACCGGTATCGGAGCCGGTCCTGTCCGCAATATGTAACGACGGGATGCATACGCAGACAATAATGGCCATCGCTGCGAAGATGGCAGTCAGTGCGCTGATACTGACTTTCTTCCTGCGTTTCCTTGCATGCTTCCTGTACCTTTTCGGATTAGCTGCCGGCATATTTATAGACTGCGTGCGAGAACTGCCATGCAGTAACGTGGACTGGCATTCTCGTAGAGGATGCTGTATATCATGTCCGCTATAGGCATGCTCATGCTCTTGCGCCTGTCGGAAAAATGGATGCAGGCGGCGCCGTAATACCCCTCAGCCACCATCGTCATCTCATTTATGGCGCTCTTCACAGTACAGCCGCGGCCGATGAGCTGGCCGAGACGTCTGTTCCGGCTATAACTGGAATAGCATGTCACCAGGAGGTCTCCGAGATAGGCTCTGCCGTTGGTATTGCGTTCATACGGATATGTCCGGCTTAGGAACATATCCATTTCCGACGCGCATGCCGCTATCAGAACGGCGAGGAAATTGTCTCCGTAACCGAGACCGGAGGCAAGTCCGGAAGCGATGGCATAGATGTTCTTTAGAACAGCGGCATACTCGATGCCGTATATGTCCGTCGATGTATCGATCAGAAGCTGCTCGCCGGAAAGCATGCTTGCAATCCTGACGTTTGTCCGCTCGTCAGTACCGGCTGCTGTAAGGTATGACAGCCTGCCTCTTGACACTTCTTCGGCATGGCTCGGACCTGATATGACACCGAGCCTGCTGAAAGGAAGACCATACTTATCATGTATGTATTCCAGGACGGTGTTCAGCTCATCGGGGACTATGCCCTTGATCGCGGATATGATGAATTTGTCCTGCAGGGACACCGTCAGGGGCTTCAGAGTGGATTTGAGAAAGGCCGAAGGGCAAGCGAGTATGATATATTCGCAATCTGCCACCGCTTCGTCTATGCTGCCGGATACTTTGAGCAATGCCGTGTCGAGTTCAAGGTCGCTGACATACTTCGGATTGTGGCCATAGGTGGTGACTGCCTCAGCCACTTCGGGATTTGTTACAAGCCAGTGGACAAGAGTGCCTTTTTTAATTAGCTGGCCGACAATAGTGGTAGCCCAGCTGCCGTAGCCAATGACGGCGCATTCCTTGATATCGTTCATCTGTGTCGTTTTTCGGGTGCAAATTTAAAATATTATTCCTAAATTTGTAGAGATTAGTTGTATTATCAAATCATTACTATAGCATGAAAAAATCAGTTTTGTCATCCGTCATCCTGCTTGCGGCAGCATCATTCGCCTACGCGCAGATTGAGAAAACCCCGGAACTTGAGTTTACGACAGTGAAGGAATTGCCGATAACTTCCATTAAGAACCAAGCCAGCAGCGGGACCTGCTGGGCATTTTCGACCATCAGCTTCCTCGAGTCTGAGGCTATCCGCATCAACAATATCAAAGACCCTGACAAGTACCCGGATTTCTCGGAATTCTTCGTCGTCAGCCACTCATACGCTGACAGAGCTGACAAATATGTCCGTCTCAACGGAAACCTTACTTTCGGAGCAGGCAGCGAGGCTGATGACGTGCTTCATGTAGTCCGCGATTACGGTATCGTGCCAAATGTATCAATGACCGGAATGAACTACGGAACTCCGCTTCCTGCGCAGTCAGAACTTGACGCTGTCCTCAAGGCTTATGTCCAGGCCGTTGCCAAGATGCCCAACAAGACTCTCACCACAGCATGGAAAAACGGTTTCCAGGGCATTCTTGACGCTTATCTTGGAGCCTGTCCTCAAACCTTCACCGTGGACGGTGTGGAATACACTCCGGCTTCTTACCGGGACGCTCTTAAGATCAACCCTGATGACTATGTTACCCTCACGTCATTCACCCATCACCCTTATTATTCAAGATTCGCTATCGAGGTTTGCGACAACTGGAGATGGGACGAGGCCTACAACCTTCCTCTTGACGAGTTTATGAAAGTCCTTGACAATGCCATAGAAAAAGGCTATACAGCGGCATGGGGAACAGACTGCAGTGAGGCCGGCTTCACAAGACAGGGTCTCGGGCAGCTCATCGATGCCGCAGCCGCCGCCGCTCCGGGTTCCGACCAGGCCCGTTGGGTAGGCGCTGAAGAAGCCAAGCCTGTACCTCAGTCACTTTCTGAGATCAAGGTCACCCCTGAGTACCGTCAGGCGGAATTCGACAAACAGTCAACTACCGACGACCATGGCATGCACATCTACGGTATCGCAAAGGATCAGTTCGGCAGAAAATTCTACATGGTCAAGAATTCCTGGGGCATAACCGGAAAATACAACGGTATCTGGTACTGCTCCGAGGCATTCGTCCAGGGCAAGAGCATTGACATCGTTGTCCACAAAGACGCTCTTCCGAAGGATATCAAGGCTAAGTTAGGCATCAAGTAATGTCGTTCAAGAAACATATTCCGAATGCTATCACCAGCATGAACCTCATTTGCGGCTCATTGGGGGTGATAGCATCTTTCAACGGAAGGCCTGACATAGCGTTTATCCTGATGCTTTCCGCAGCTGCGTTTGATTACTGCGACGGATTGTCAGCGAGAATCATGGGGGCATATTCCGATGTCGGGAAGGAACTTGATTCACTGTCCGATGACATCAGCTTCGGATTTCTTCCGGCAGTAATGCTCCATAACGCTATGGTTTCTCTCGGATGCGGCATAGTGTGGAGTTGCATCCCTGTAGTCCTGGCTGTTTTTTCAGCGTTGCGCCTTGCCAAATTCAATGTCGACCCGAGGCAGCATACCAGTTTTATCGGTGTGCCGACACCTCCTTCTGCCATGATATGCGGAGCTTTGGGCTGCTTCATCTATTCTGAACCGGATTCCATAGTCACCTTATGGTGCTCTCACTGCTGGGTGCTGCCATTGCTTGCCGTGGTGCTTTCATTCCTTCTTGTGAGCTGGATACCGATGTTCGCTTTCAAGCTTGGAAAAGGCCAGAAGGCTGATCCCGCCTCGTTGAAAAAACTGAGAGTATTCATTGTCGCGATACTTGCGAGCATTCTGGCAACATTAGTCCTTGGCGTGAACTGGTCTCTCGCTGTCCTCCTGTCTTTTATATTCTACATTTTTATCAATCTTTTTTAGATTGATTTCTATTCGAAGAATTTGCAGGATGCCGCTTCCCCTGCAATCCATACCCTGTCCTCGTCAGTGAACTTGAATTCAGCCTTCGGATTGGTTATCAATTGACCGTCACGCATGACACTGATGACCATGCAGCCGCATTTCCTCATGTCAAGCTCTCTCAATGTCTTGCCGTAGAGGAATGATTCCTGATTTATGATAATGCAGTCCACTGAAAAATCATTTTCAGAGTTTTGATTATCTGTATGATCGGCCCCATCAAATACGCTTTCATTCATTATGGTCATGAAAGCGTTGATTTGTTCGCTGGTTCCGACTGCCAGCAGCTTGTCGTATGGGTATATGAACTCATCTCCTGTTGGAATGGTTATGGAATGCGATCCCCTGATTATTTTTACGATATTGACGCCCGTCGTATGCCTGAACGGCATTTCTCTCAACTTCTTTCCGATATAGTCAGAGTCAGGAGAGACGGTAACAGTTTCCAGATGTACGTCATATCCTGAAAGCTTGTCCTTTATGCTGGTAGTGACTGGTGTCTGCCTTCTTTTCTCGATTTCCTTCTCATTGAGATTCTGCATGAATCTCTCCTCCAGGCCTGACAGTTTGATGTATTGAGGCAGAACGCGCAGCATGATGACTGTCACAGCCGCGATAATGAGTACCGTCCACCACGAAAGACGGAAATTGTTTGAAATGTACACAAGAATGATCCATACTGCCAGGAAAAGCCTCAACAGCATCAGTGAAAGAATAGGCCATTTGTTGCTGTCTTTTTCCTGGAGCAGTTTGTGAACGTGTTCCTGCAGGGAGCCTCTTCTGATAGCCATGCCGTAAAGAAACGGTGACATAAGCGCCAGAGTGGCGATGACGTTGATCCATTTTCTCAGAAGCGGGCTGGCGTCAGGGAGAGCCGTTTCCAGAAAACCGATGAAAATTGTTCTTGAAGCGATGTATAATGCAGTGATTATGACCCCATATAGCAGAATCCGGACGAAATATGCGCTGAGAAACTTTTTCCACTCGCTTCTTTCTGCAGCGGAGTCTTTCCCGTTTTCTTCGTCGGAAGAGTTGAATTTGGACAGAATGTTTGCAGGGAGTTTCCCGTGCAGGTATTTGCTGACCGGATCAGCCGCCTTTATCATGTATGGCGTGGTGAATGTAGTTATGGCTGATACTGCAATAATCATTGGATAGATGTGTTCTCTTACCACACCGAGGGAGCATCCGAGACTGGCGAGAATGAAGGAGAACTCTCCGAGCTGTGCCAGACTGAAACCTGTATGTACCGCAGTGTCAAGGCTTTTGCCAGCGAGGATTGCTCCCGTTGAGCTGAAGATGATGATTCCTGTCATCGCAACTACAGTGATAAGAAGGATCGTTCCCCAATGTTCTCCAATGACTGCCGGGTCTATCATCATTCCGACAGAAACGAAGAAAATGGCACCGAACAAGTCTTTTATGCTTGTTACAAGGCTTGAAATGTGCTCTCCTTCTATCGTCTCCGCCAGAATGGAACCCATAACGAACGCTCCCAGAGCGGATGAGAATCCCACGGCGCTCGCAAGTGTGACCATTCCGAAGCAAAGGCCGATGGAGATGATCAGCAGAATTTCATCGTTCAAGTATTTTCTGGTTTTTTTCAGAATTGTAGGAATCACGTATATACCCACAAGGAACCATAGAATTATGAAGAAAGCCAGTTTTGCCAGGTTCCAGATCATCTCTGCTCCTGAGAATTTGTTGGATACGGCTATCGTGGAAAGGAGCACCATCAGAAGGACCGCGATCAAGTCCTGGACCACGAGGCTTCCGAAAAGAAGGCCGGCGTATGGTCTGTTCTTCAACCCCATGTCATTGTATGCCTTAATGATGATTGAGGTGGATGACATTGACATGATGCCTCCCAGGAAGAGACTTTCCATAGTGGACCAACCCATTGCGGACCCGGTGACAACACCGACGAAGAACATGCCGATACATTGCGTGCCGGCAGTGATCAAAGCGCTGCTTCCGACTTTCAGGAGTTTCTTGAAACTGAATTCCAGACCCAAGGCGAACAGAAGGAAAATGATACCGATTTCAGACCATTGTCCTACCGTCCCGTTGCTGGAAATGGCTGGGATAAGTCCCAGATGTGGGCTGATAAGGAAGCCGGCGACAATATATCCCAATATGACAGGCTGTTTCAAAGCCTTTGAAATAACGGTGAAAATGCCTGCCGCAATCAGAATCACAGCGAGATCTGCCACCAAATTCAGTTCGCTACCCATATTATACTTGATATAGAATGCAAAAATATAAAATTATCCTTAAATTCGTCCTTTGTGAAAGACAAACGAACGATATTGTACGTGCATGGAATGGGTGGGGGAGCAGACAGCCGCATTCCTGCCATTCTCAAGGAATGTCTGCCCATTGATGCAGACGTCGAGGTTGTGGTGAGAACGTATGACTTCGACCCGGAAACGGCGCAGGACCAATTGTTCTCCTGGCTGGAAGAACTCTCTCCCTCCATCCTGATAGGAGAGTCTCTTGGAGCGGCCCACGCTTTGTCGTTGAACATATCGGCATTCGTCAATGGCATCCCGCCCTCTGTCCTTCCGGTGATTCTGGTATCCCCGGCTTTGAACGCACCATCTGTTTTATGGCGTCTCTCTTTCCTCGCCCTCATTCCAGGGGTGCCTGCCCTTCTCAAACATATATTCAAACCTCGTCCTGGTGAACGCCAGCTGTTGGAGTTCAGGTATCCGTCATTGAAAAAATGGAAGCTTATCAGGGACCAAGCGATGACTGCTTTGGAATCCGGTATGCCTGTATTTGCATTTTTTGGAGAACATGACCGTTACAGACGCAGCGGAATTGTCTCAGTGCACCAATGGAAACGTCTTCGTGGCAAATCATCATTCATGGAATATGACGGGTCACATTATATGGAGGAACAGTTCGTGCGTACCATCCTTTCCGAAAAAATCCTGGCCACACTGGAACAAGAGTGCCGTAGATGAATTGGTATAAAGGAGAATTGTAGTAACTTTGCATGAATATGCCTCCAATTATGAAACGTTCGGTTTTTTGTATCATATTTCTTCTGGTTCTGGCCGCCACTATCATCTCCGGCTGCCGCGAAACGGCATCCATTGGAAGAAGCACGGTTCCTTACGTAGAAGGAATCCTGTCCGGAGAAACGGCCGGTTTGTCCATTCTTCATAATTTCGATCCAAGTGACAGCAAAGGAACAGTGTCTTTGGTGGGCCCTTATGATTCCTGCCTTACCGCCCGTTTCCTTACAGCCGATGACTTTGACAATATCGACGGCAAGTCAGTATCGGACGGCCTTCCTGATTTTGCCGGTGAACGGATTGATATCCTTGAGGATGCTGCAAATCTTCCTTATGAAGTGCTCCTGAATGATGACGAAACTGCTCTCAGAACACTTGCAGTAAAGAATTTCATGTTTGCGGTGGACACCTTGTGCAGTAAAGTGGAATATGGTGACGAAATTTCTCAAAGCAAACTTCCTGCAAAGGTGGTGGTTTACACGTCAGTCATCAATGCTTTGGCCGGAGCGTTTGACATTGACACTCTCTGCCGTGCCGCTGGCAGTCCTGTTCCTGTCATTTTTCCTGCCAGGCTTGTCTTCGAACAGCAGCTTTCCAGGAACATTGAGCATTTGCACGTACTGGTCCTCACGGACAGCCTTACCGCATCGGCGGGAATCTATCAGAAACTGTTTGAAAGCATGGCAAGAGAGAAAGGCGAAGCAGGAACCGGATGTGCGGCTTTATATGCCAGACGTGATTCCACTGTCAATTCGATCCTGTCACAATACAAGTCTCAAGGTGGAGGAATGCCTGTCTCGGCCATCATCATTGACGGCTCATCTTTTTCTGCCGGGGACTTGAAAGCATCCTTGGAGGAGATCATGACTGTTCAGACCGAGCAGAATCTGAACTCAAGAAAGTTAATCACCAAGGAATTGTCCATCATCGACATGAACAAGGCTGTCACGGACGAGTGCTACCGCATATTGAGACAGAACAATATTTTTACACATAATATAGCATATCCTGCCTCCAAGAGTTTTGTAACTGTCAAGAATCTTGCTGACGGCGGCTTCAAGTTTGTGGAGAACTAAATGTACAAGATTGCAATTTCAGCAGAAGAGATTGAAAGAATGGAACTTGTGTCCTTTCCTGGCAAAATTGTCGTTATTGACCGCGAGGGACCAGAGTTCAGCAAGGCTGTTTCTTACCTCAGACGGCATAAAGTGTTAGGGTTCGACACAGAGTCAAGACCATGTTTCTCTCCGGACCAGCCTCATTACGGAGTATCACTGCTTCAACTTTCCGGCCGGAGCAAGGCTTTCCTGTTCCGGATAAAGAAATGCGGCATGCCGAAGACTCTGTGCAACATTCTTGCGGATGAAAGGATTGTCAAAGTGGGAGCCGCTGTCAACGATGATGTCCGTGGCCTTAAAAGAGTCCACGGATTTGAACCGGGAGGATTTGTCGACCTTCAAAAAATTGTATGGGAATACGGCATCAAGGACAAAGCAGTCAAGAAAATGTCAGCAAACATACTGGGCATCAGGATTTCCAAAACCCAGCAGCTCTCTAACTGGGAAGCCGAGACGCTCTCTGAGGCCCAGCAGAAATATGCGGCGACTGACGCATGGGTATGTAGAGAAATGTATTTGAAGCTGATGAAATCAGAAAAGAATCCTCTCACTCCGGAACAGATGTTGCCCAATCCTCCAAAAATCGAAAGCAATGATAAAAGTAATACTTAAGAAGGGCAGGGAAGACTCTCTTCTCCGCTTCCATCCATGGGTCTTCTCCGGCGCGATTTCACAGATAGCCGGCAGTCCTTCAGAAGGTGACATTGTCGGAGTGTTTGGATCCGACGGCAGCTTTTTAGCTTGTGGACATTATCAGATCGGGTCCATAGCCGTGCGCGTGCTGAGCTTTGATATGTCCGCCCTTGCTCCGGACTTCTATGAGGTGATGATAGCAAAGGCTCTTGATGTCCGCAAGGCTGTCGGCCTTGCAGGATACAATGACGGCACCAACGCGTATCGCCTGGTGCATGGTGAAGGTGACGGACTTCCGGGGCTCATCATTGACTTCTATGACGGGGTCTGCGTGATGCAGGCACATTCAGTCGGAATGTTCCGTGCTAAAAAGCAGATATGCGAAGCTCTCAGGAAAGTCTATGGGGACTCCATCAAGGCCGTCTACGACAAAAGTTCGGGCACAGCTCCTTTCAAGGCAGGTCTTGATCTTGTTGATGGCTATCTGTATCGTTCAGAGGGTTTCTCTGACGATGAGCAGACAGTGCTGGAAAACGGAAACAAGTTCATAGTGAACTGGACTGAAGGTCAGAAGACGGGTTTTTTCCTTGACCAGAGGGAGAACCGTGCTCTTGTCGGGCGGTATGCCGCCGGACGCAGAGTCCTGAATCTTTTTTGCTACACCGGAGGATTCTCGATATATGCATTGGCTGCGGGAGCAAGCCATGTGGATTCAGTTGACAGCTCGGCCAAGGCGATGATGATGGTGGACCGGAACGTGTCCTTGAACGGTTTCGATTCTGCAAAGCACACAAGCTACTGCACAGACGCCATCGAGTTCGTGAAGAATGCTCCTGATGGCAGATATGACCTCATGATTGTCGATCCTCCTGCATTTGCCAAGCATCGCGGGGTGCTCAGGAACGCGCTGCGCGCCTATCAGCGCCTGAATGCCGCTGCCATTGCCAAGGTAGCACCTGGAGGTCTCGTTTTCACTTTCAGCTGTTCCCAAGTGGTTGACAAGGAGGCGTTCGCCCTTGCTGTGTTTTCAGCCGCGGCTTCAGCAGGAAGGTCCGTCAGAATCCTTGACCGCCTTAATCAGCCTGCCGACCATTCCGTCAACATCTACCATCCGGAAGGGGAGTACTTGAAAGGATTGCTCCTGTACGTGGAGTAGGATCAGAAGAACAGCAGTTCCCTGTATTTAGGCAGAGGCCACATCTCATCGTCGATTATCATTTCAAGATGATCTGCGCTTGCACGCACTTTGTCCATCATCTCCTTGACTTCTACGGAATAGACCTTGGCCCGCTCGTGTATGTCTTCTATCCTGTTGGCGTACGATCTCTTCTCAACCAGTACCCTTACATCCTTTGATATGTCCTCTATGTATTTTGATATGCTCTTCAGCGCGGCTATTTCTTCAGCGCAGAAATTTTCATAACGGTTTCCGAAAACCTCTTTCATCCCCCGTATGTTCTCAATGAGGACGTTCTGATACTTCACGGCGGCAGGGATGACGTGGTTAAGGCACATGTCACCTATTACCCTGGCTTCAATCTGCAATTTTTTCACATAAGTCTCATTCAGCACTTCGAAACGTGCCTTGAGCTCGTTCCGTGTCAGGACCCCGAGACCTTCGAACATGTTCACGGTCTGATCGGACATGAATACCTCATAAGCTTCAGGAACGTTCACGACAGCCTTCAATCCTCTTCTGGACGCTTCCTGCTCCCATTCCTTGCTATAGCCGTTGCCTTCGAACATCACTGGTTCAGCCTCTATGAAAAACTTTCTGATGGTCGTGATCACAGCGTCTGTCCTGTCCTGTCCTTCATCCTCGAGTGATTTCACTTCGGAGTAGAATTCGTTGAGGCTTTCCGCCACTATGGAGTTGATCACAAAAGTGGCCTGCCCGGCATTCTGTGAGGACCCCACTGCTCTGAATTCGAAGCGGTTGCCTGTGAAAGCGAATGGGGAAGTCCTGTTGCGGTCTGTATTGTCCGGGTGAATCTCCGGAATCGTGTCCACTATGCTGATGGTTTCCAGAGATTGAGCTTTCATGTCAAGGTCCTTCATCTCAACGATAGCCCTGTATATGCTGTACAGAGTGGAGCCGGAGAAAATGGACGTCACTGCCGGAGGAGCTTCGTTACCTCCGAGACGGTATGAGTTGTTGAGGGAGGCTACGCTGCTCATAAGCAGATAGTTGTGACGGTGGATGCCTCGGATGACAGCAGCGAAGAATGACAGAAAACCGATATTCTTCATCGGAGTCTTTCCCGGTGAAAGGAGGTTGACACCGGTGTCTGTCATCATTGACCAGTTGCAATGCTTTCCCGAACCGTTGACTCCGTCGAATGGCTTTTCGTGGAAGATGACTTTCAAGTGATGGCGTTCCGAGACCTTCTGCATGAGGATCATCAGCATCATGTTCTGGTCGATGGCCTTGGTGGCGTCGCAGAAGAGGGGAGCGCATTCGAACTGGTTCGGTGCCGCTTCGTTGTGCCTGGTTTTCAGAAGGATGCCAAGCTTGTACGCTTCTGTCTCGAAATCTTTCATGAAAGCGCTGACACGTGACGGAATGGCTCCGAAATAATGATCTTCCAACTGCTGGTCCTTGGCGGCTGTATGACCTATGACAGTCCTTCCGCACATCGTCAGGTCAGGGCGTGCGTTGTACAATGATTCGTCCACGAGGAAATACTCTTGCTCGAGTCCGAGATTCACCCCCACCGAACCGACGTTTTCGTAGAAAAGCCTCGCAACCTTCGTGGCGGCCTCGTTTATTGCCTGAAGGGACTTCAGGTCGGGGACTTTTGTGTCCAAAGCCTCACCTGTGTATGAAACGAACACTGAAGGGATGCACAGAGTCCCGTCAAGGATGAACACAGGAGAAGAAGGATCCCATGCAGAATAGCCTCGCGCCTCGAACGTGTTCCTCAACCCTCCGTTGGGGAAACTTGAAGCGTCAGGCTCCTGCTGTACCAAAGTGCTGCCTCCGAAATTCTCGAAAGGCCGTCCATCCTTGACATGGATGAACGCCTCGTGTTTTTCCGCAGTGGCATCCGTGAGCGGCTGGAAAAGGTGCGTGTAATGAGTCGCTCCCATGCTGACTGCCCAGTTCTTCATGCCTTCGGCTATTTCGTCCGCTGCGTCCCTGTTCAGCTTCGCACCGTCTCTGACAGCTGTCAGAACGGCCTTGTAGGCGTCAGCGGACATATAATCGGCCATCTTGTCAATATCAAGGACGTTCTGCCCGAAATACTCAGAAACGGGGCGGCTGTCTATAAAGATTCTATTTGCTTCGTGGGTATGGGCTTCGTTGATGGCCCTTTCTCTCATGTTCGACATATACTACCAACTATAACGGATAGCAAATTTACCTCATTCGGCTTGCAATTCCAAGAAAAGTCATTATATTTGCATTCACATCGGTGCTTGGGCCGGGAGGTTAGGCACTGGTCTGCAAAACCAGTTAGAGCGGTTC
>R27__coassemble_396_pt1 | contig 29604 bp, 18 predicted proteins | sample R27__metabat2_high_PE_015 | metagenome-assembled genome bin R27 | reverse complement strand
AGGAAGGTCTCGGCGGCTTCCATGTCGAAGGAGCCTCCCGCGAAATCGCAAATATAGTCTCCGGACTGGAGTTCAAGTTTCGAAACCTTGACATAGAAGAGTAAAAAAAACGGCACAAGCCGGTTATTTTTTCAATATCTGTAGATGACTGCGGAGATACCCGAGAGGGTAATCTTGTCCGAGGTCTTTCCTTGTTTGTATGTGGCTTTCTTGTAGCTGCCGCCGATGATTGAAGGCTGTGAACCGGCGGTCGGGAGTTCCACTGACACCTGCTTTGCAGATGGATTGAGCACCACGATGCATTTGCCGGAGGTATCGCTTCTTTCATAGACCATAGGATATGGCTGGTCAAGGCTGCTGACAAATCTCCAGTCAGCATCGGCGCCCAGAGCCTTGTACTCGCGGCGCAGAGAAATCAGCGTACGCACATAGTTAAGCAGCGAAGCAGGGTCATTCTCCTCCGCCTCAACGGTGAGTCTCATCGGATCAGGGTCCTGAGGGATATAAAGATTGTCCGCAGAAGCTGTCGAGAAGCCGGCGTTGTCGCTGCTGTCCCAAAGCATAGGGATGCGGCAGGCTGTTCTCGGCCCGGCACCCTCGACAGGTTTCACCCAAGGCTGCTGCTTGAGGCCGATTTCGTCTCCGTAGAAGATGAACGGAACTCCAGGCATGGTGAGGAAGAAAGTCATGGCGACTTTCAGCTCATCCGGAGTAGTACGACCTTCCGTACAGAGGCGGTTGAAGTCATGATTGCCGGTAGGCATGCTGACATAGCCCTTGCCCTTTACAGCTTCATACTGATAGGTGTACAGGTCGTACCAGGTCTTCAGCTCCCCGGCACCGGCCTTGTCGAAATACGGCATTGCAGTACTTCCGTCACGTCCGCGGCGGTTGTAGAAAAACAGAGTTGAATAATTGTACTGCCCGTCATGGCAGAAGAAATCAACGTTGAAATCCGCACTTATGGACTGGGCGGGGTTGAACCACTCCGCGATGAGGAGATTCTCCGGGTAGTTTTCATGGAACCACTTGGCCAGATCCTCTTTCCAGAGTTTGATGGTAGCGGACTTGTCGAAGTCATTCTTGACAAGGCTTGCGGCCATATCCACGCGGAATCCGTCCACACCCTTGTCCATCCAGAACTGCATTATGTTCTTGATCTCGCGGCGCATGGCCATCGGTCCCGGAGCATCGACCGCCTGCTCCCAAGGATGCGACGGGTCAGGATTGGCGAAGCCGAAATTGAGGGCCGGTTGGGTATCGAAGAAATTCTTGACATAATACGGTCCGCGAGGGGCATCCGTAGCCACGAACTTGCGGATTAGAGCGTTGTTCGAGTTCATCAGGGATGCGTAGTCCATCGGCCCGTCATTCTTCGCCTCTTCAGGCTTGAAAGAAGGCCAAATGTAATAATCGCTGTAGTGCAGGTTCGCTGCCTCCTTGGACTGAAGGAACCATTCACACTGATCCGAAGAATGTCCGGCTACCAGGTCAAGAATCACTTTCAAGCCCAGAGAATGAGCCTTTTCAACGAGATTGACAAGGTCTGTATTGGTTCCGAAACGCGGGTCCACCTTATAGAAATCTATCACATCATATCCCCCGTCAGTCCAGCCCGAAACGAAAATCGGGTTCATCCAGATGGCAGTCACTCCCAGTGACTTGACATACTCAAGCCTTGAGGCGATGCCGGGAAGATCACCGATACCGCTGCCGTCACTGTCCTGGAAGGAGGATGGATATATCTGATACACAACGGCATCACTGAGCCATGACGGCTGGCCGGGCTTCTGTGCTCCAGCACTCAAGGTCAGGACTGAAGCCAGGAACAACATTAATACTTTTTTCATTCTCAATTATTATTTTGATTCTACAACTGCTACGAATCCACCCATAGGCAGACAGTCCACAGACTGCTCGGCAGAGGATGAATGGCCCACTGTCAAAGATTTGCCATCATCGGCATCGAGGTACAAGGTCACATCACCGGAATTGACTCCGAGCGCTGCCAGATTGAAGGACAATGTCTTCGGCTCATTTGTTCCGTTGATAGCGGCAATATACCACTTTCCATCCTTCTCACGGGCAAGGACAGCATAATCTCCCGGATAACCTCCGAGAAGTTTCGTGTCATCCCAGGCTGTCGGGAGATTTGAAAGCAACGACTTGACATCATCATCCAAAGAACGGTAAACGGACGGACGGTCCGGCATGTGCTGGACTGCGGACTCAAACAGCACAGGAAGTGCGAGTTCATGCGCCCAGGTGGTGACATGAGGATGCTGGCTGTCTGAAAACGTTCCAGGGGTATAGTCCATAGGGCCGACTACGTTTCTTGTGAAAACCAGCATGGTATTATGCTCTGCTGCCACATTGGTCATGAAAGGAGAATTGTTGTACTGTTCAGCCCCATAGACGGCTTCCATGGAAACCAGGTTAGGGTATGTACGGCTCCAGCCACGAGGAACTGTGCACCCGTGGAAATCCACCAGCAGATGATGACGGGCGGCATCATTGAGGATGTCGAGATAGTAGTCCATTGTCTTCTGAGTGTCATCCTTGAAGAAATCGACCTTCAAGCCACTTGCTCCAAGGTTGTTGACCATTGTCATTTCTTTCTCCCTTGACTCAGCCGTCAGGAGTCTGTCCTGCGGTCCCGGGGCTCCCGGGCCTATCCAGGAAGTGCCCGAATTGTACCAAAGATTGCTCTTTACGCCCTTGGAAGCGGCGTAAGCCACTGCATCATTGATATCTCCGCCGTCAGCCATTTCGTCCCACTCCCAGTCTATCAGATTATACTTCCATCCCATCTCTGCGGCCAGGTCAATGAAATCAATAACCTGCCGGAAGTCTTTTGTGCCATGGTTTGAGGACCAGTAGATCCAGGCTGACTGGCCGGGCTCTATCCATGAAGTGTCATCCAGGGCACATGGTTCGGAGACATCCGTCACCAATGTGGAACCGACAATGTCAGCGAGGGAACCTATCATGACAAGTCTCCAAGGAGATAATTCATAGGCAGGATTCTCATCCGCTGTCACTATCCTGTATCTGTCCGAGCCTTCCTCACTTGCAAGATAGGATCCGCAGTGGCCGTACTGGATTCCGGCTTCTGTGATAAGACCGAACGCATCGTCGGAGTACTCCACAAGGGCCGGGTAGTTCCACTTGTTCCCCGTCGCCTTTTCGGCCATAGGGTAACGTCCCTCATAGTCTGCCTTCTGCCTCTGCATCCACCTTTTCCGGCCTTCCGGGATCACATACTCCGTCAATGGCTCCTTGCCCTGAAAGCGGAATGCTATGCCATCATTGTATGCTCTCACTTCCACCACGGCGTTCTCAAACTTGAAAGTCCTGGCATTGGCCTCATTCGAACACTCTTTCCTCTTGCCGGAAATCATAGTGTAAGCCTCCGAGATTCCCGTCACGGATGAAGCTCCCTCAAAGTCCCCGGCTTCCATGCTGACGGTCTGGACCTCTGCTCCCAGGTAACTGATTGTCAGACCGCCGTCAACAGCAGCGACATCTATCCTGCCGTCAGGAGATTGAAGAGAAGAACGGTCACAGGAAACGGCCACAACTACCGCAGAAACAATGACTGCCGGCTTGAAAAGAAACGGTATTTTCATATCTGTCCAATATTACAATGATGTAAATATAAGAATTTTTCATCACAGCTACTAACATAGTATGCCCGGGCTGTCATTGGAAAACAACCCGGGCATATTATTCAGATAAAACCTTCTACAGGTTCGAAGACCGGTCTAAAGATTCTTAATTTTGATGTTCTTGTAGTATACCTTGTCCATGTGGTTCTGGATAAGGATATGGCCTGACTCGAAGTTGCCGAAGCCCTCGTTCATATTGAACTTGCTGGCCTTGACAAGAGCGTTGAACGCCTGACTGTTGCGCTCGTATTCAACGACAAGCTTGCCATTGAGCCAATGCTCGACGTGGTTGCCCTTTACTACGATGACACCGGTGTTCCAGCCGTCAACCACATAGTTCGCACCGTCCTTGTTTGCCTTGATAAGGTCATACAAAGAACCGCATGTACGGTTACCGCCTATACCTGCCTTTGCATCCGGATGCTTGTAATCATCAAGGACCTGGAATTCGCAACCGATTGAAGGGTCACGGAATTTGCCAGGATTGACGAAATACTTGAGTCCACCGTTTGCTGCCTCAGTGAGATGGAAGTCGAATGAGAGGATGAAATCCTTGAAAGCATCCTTGGTAATGATATCGGAACCGCCGCGCTGCTCCGGATCAGGATTGGCTACGATCATGTCATCCTCGATGCCCCAGCCTCTCTGTGGGAACTCACCGCCTCTGATGGCCTGCCACTTGTTTGCACAAGCGCTTCCATCCCAAAGGGTGGTCCAGCCTGACTTCATGTCATACTTCTGGTCAAGTGACTGAGAAGCGGCATTAGCCTGAGCTGTTGCAGGGAACTCCTTGATCATGATGTTGCGATATGCAACTTCGTCCTGATGGTCCTGAATGGTGATATAACCGCTCTTGTGGTTTCCGAAATCCTTCCAGTCCTTGTACTTGCTGGCAGCAACGAGAGAGTTGAAAACCTGAGTGTTCCTGTCATATTCAAGGATCTTGGTACCGTCAAGCCAATGCTCGACGTGATTTCCGTCAACCTTGATCCATGCGGTATGCCACTCTGACTTGTCAAAGAAAGTCTTGGACTTGTCGCAGCGGATCATGTCGTACAAAGAGCCGAGGGTGCGGTTTCCGTCCCTTCCGGCTTTTGCATCCGGATGAAGTTCATCGTCAAGCACCTGATATTCGCAACCTATGGTGTTGTCCCTGTATGTTCCAGGGTTCACGAAATACTTGACACCGCTGTTTGCCTTAGGAGTAAGCTTGAAATCGAATGAGAACCAGTAGTTCTCATACTTGTCGGCAGTCATGATGTCACCACCGCGCTTGCGTTCCTGCTGGATGGAGATGACTTTTATCATGCCGTTCTCGATTGCCCATCCGGTCTGAGGGAATTCGCCGCCGTTGACGCTCTTCCATCCATTGGAAGTCTTTCCGTCGAAGAGAAGTTTCCAACCGTCTGAAGCCTGCTTTGAAGACAATGTATTGTTCACAGCATTGACCTGGAATACTGCAGGATTGGCTGCAGAAAGGCTTGCGCCCTTAGCTATGCGTACGTTCCTGAATTTTACAGGAGCTGAAGCATCAGGATTGGCCTGAAGCATGATTGCTCCGGCTGCATCAGGTGAAACGAGAAGGTCCGCACACTCCGTTCCGTTGACGAAAGTAAGGATACGGCCGTTTGAAACCTCGATTCTACCCTTGTTCCACTGACCCGCCTTGCTGGCTGATACAGCTTCCTGATTGTAGCTGAGTGGATAGACCCAGTCCTTGTTCACTGCGTCATAAATACCGCCGTTCCAAGACCTTTCCGCGCTCTCGTCGATGACGAAAAGATATGCGGTGCCCTTGTCGGAATTGCTGAGGAAGCGGACTACGGCACCGGAACCGCTGGTCTGGTACTCGAAGTCCATCACGAAATCAGAATACAATCCAGGCACAGATACTGATGTGCCTGGATTCACTGATACTTCATTGCCGCCGAAAACCGCTTTGCCCTGGGCTCCGCAAACGACAGACAATGTTAAGGCGACAAGCGCCAATATCACTTTTCTCATTATCGACTACGATTAAATTACATAATAGTCTTCCCAACCCTTGCGTGGAGGGATGCCGGTAAGGAGTGAATTTGCAAACGGATTGTCTGTAATCTCCTTTGTGGTACGGTCGAAATGGAATGTGGCGTTGAGTCTCTGTGCGATGACACCGAGGTTCATGACCTGGCAGAGAACAGCTGACTTCTGGAATGCTGAGTGAGCCTCTTCCTTTCCAAGGATGGCGTTGAGCCAGTTCTTGTAGTGGTTGTAGTGGTAATCCTCAGGAACATGAGGGAGAAGTCCCTTGCTGTCCATTTCCTTGTGGAGTTCCTCAGGAACGATGCTGAGCTCAGCACTGTGGGAACCGCCCTTGAAGATATAGCTGTCTGAATAGATTTCCTTTCCTGGGTTGACTGTGATAGGCTTGTATGCCTGTCCGGCTACGAGAGGAACGTCTGAAACCTGGCTCTTGCCATATCCTTCAGGAAGCTCAGGAACGTTCTTTATACCGTCATACCATGTGAGGGTACAAGCAGGCTTGCTGCCTCTGCGAGGGAACTTGAAGTTGATGGTGGACTCCATAGGGAAGAAGAAATCGTTGTGTCCTTCGCAATGAAGCATGCCGACTTCTGTAGGAAGACCGAGCTCGAGGAACTCGTGGCAGGTATCGAAGATGTGTGCGCCCCAGTCACCGAGAGCACCCATACCGAAGTCATACCAGCTGCGCCAGTTGCCCTGGTCGAACTGGTTGCTGTAATCATGATACATGGTCTGCATCTGCCATACATCCCAGTCGATTGTCTCAGGCATAGGGTCAGCTGCAGGGAACTTCTTCATGTTGACGTCATACTTGTGCCAGCGACGGTCATTGTTCATGTGGGCGACAATCTTGGTCACGTCCTTGATGATACCGGCCTCGACCCAAGCCTTGAACTGGAAATAGTTCTGACCTGAATGGCCCTGGTTACCCATCTGGGTCACTACCTCAGGATGTGCGTTGGCTGCATCGATAAGGAGCTGGTTCTCATAGAAAGTTCTGGAAAGAGGCTTCTCGCAATATACGTGGATGCCTTCCTTGATAGCTCTCATGGTGATAGGGAAATGAGAGAAGTCAGGAGTAGCGATGAGGACAGCATCGATCTGGTTTGCCATCTCGTCGAACATCTTCCTGAAATCCTGATACTGCTTGGCGTTCGGCCACCAGCTGATTGTTCTCTGGGTATGAGGAGCACCGATGTTGACGTCACAGAGAGCGACGACATTGACCATGTCCTCAATCCTGCGGATTTCCTGAGCATCCTGCTGACCGCGGTTACCGATACCGACAAGAGCGAGGTTGATCTTGTCATTTGAGCCTTTGAGCTTCTTCTGGCTGCTGGCCGATGTCGCTGCGAATGCATTCATCGGATCCACTGCCAATACGGCGGCTGAAACTCCTGCCGCCTTCAAAAATTCTCTTCTGGATAGCATAGTTTTGAAGTGTTTAAATGATTCAGGTTATATATTTAACTGGTTGTCTTGATAAAAGCCTTATTATTCATTCAAATATAAGAAAAAAACAAGAAAAACAAGAGAAGACCGCCAAAAAAAATGGCGGTCTTCAGTTACATAATTGCAAGACAACTGTTATTTGTTGATAGCCTCTGCAACCTCGATGCAAGCGAGATTGAGCATCACATAGTCAGGAACAGTGTTTATGCAGCACTCGTTCTCACCCCAGTGGAACGGATAGTCGTCACGGTTCTCCATATAGTCAGGCTTTCTGACGAGGAGACCCGGAACGATACCGCCGGGGATGGTGGTGTAGTCAGCGCGGTTGTTGCCGTATGCCACGTTCTTGGTGTTGACACCGACATTGTTGACAAAGGAGACGTTGCTGTACGGGTGGCATCCGTAGAGGTAGTTGAGGCCTCTGAGGATGAGTTCAGGGTCAACGAGGTCCGGGAACTGCTTCCAGATGAGGTAACAGTTAAACGCGGTGCTGATGACCTGGGTGTTGCCGCCCCAGCCGTATCCCTGGATCGGTACTGAATAAGGGTTGTCGCTGCCAGACTTGGCAAGATTCTCAACGTATGCAGGGATAGCCGCCTTGACCTTCTCCTGAGTCTTCTTGTCGAGCAGGTCATAAACCCTGAGGACAGGCTGGAGATTGAAAGGACGGGCTGCTCCACCGCCCCAGTTCTTTGAAAGATCTGTCACCTTAGGGTCAATCTGGGCCATGATAGCATTCATGAACACAGTCTTGTACTGGTCGTCACCTGTAGCGAACCAGAGTTCAATGGCAGCCTGAAGGCGAGGGTCGCTGTTGTTGTTCCCACGGCCGTTCTGTGCAGCCGGCTGTGCGGCAGGATCGTAGTTCTTTGCATATTTGTCCCAAAGGACCTTCGCGTTTCTGAGAGATCTTTCGGCCTCCTCCGGATAGTAGTCAATGAGCGCTTTATATGAGGAAGCGAGAGCCACGATAGAGGACATTGTGCTCATAGGGGTGAACCTGCTGGTGAAGACGAATCTGTCATCAGGAGTTCCGGAACGGCCGTCCTTAACCTCATAGCGGTCAAGGTCAGGGTCGTAGACAAGACCGTCAGTGAGTGTGATGGCATCTCCGAGATGATGATAGTGATGCATGTCCGGCTGACCTATTACATTGGCGACGAAGCCGATGTTCTCAACCTGGGCGTTGATATTCAGTGTTCCGTGATAGATATACTCGACTACATCAGGAATCCCGTCAGGGACGTGGATGTCAGCATACTGGGTAACCTCGTCGATCAGGGTCTGGTCGCGCTGAGGTGCAAAAAGTCTCCAGAGGACAGCGAGTTCCTGAGTGGTGTTGACGACTGAATTTGACTGGATGTCGAAGTCACCGGCATCATACCATCCGCCGATGGCAAGTCCCGGGATATGCTCGAGAGGCTGATACCTGTTGTGGGTTTCAGTCGTTGAAGTGTAACCGTCGTGGAGACGCACGTTTGCAGGTGCCTGGAGAGCATCATCCATGTTGGCGCGTCCATGCCAGATGCGGTAAGCCTCGTTTACCTCCATGTGGTCCATGGAGACGACGATGTTGACATCCATTGAGTTATGCCACTTGTCGAAATAGACATCCTTGTCAATCGGGAAACAATTGGTCACCTGACCGTTGTACTCAATAGCGTAAAGACCAGGTTCCTTGACCTCAGAGAAATTGACTGTCACGTAGTTGTAACGGTTGTAGAACACGCCCCAAGGCTCCACCTTCGCTTCAAGGGCAAGAGTCTTGCTTCCGTCAGGCAGAACGCGGAGAATCTTCGCACTCGCCGCTGGGGTGTCGTTCTTGTCGAGTTCGATGACAGCGACCTTCTTCTGTGCAGGGGTATAACCTACCTGTGAGAATCCGATATTCGGCTTCCTGACCCACTGTGGATCCGAATCCGGCTCAACATACCACTCGAGGACCTTTCCGGTCTTGCCTGCCGGAAGGAATGAACGAACTACGAAAGTACCGTTCTGTGCAAGCTGGCGTCCGTCGAAAAGGTTGATCTCTTCATCGGATGTGAAGCTGACACGGAGATTCGGGTCTTCCGGAGCGAGCACAAGCTGGTGACCTGTGGACATTGGATAAGGAACGAGGAAATCGCCTCTGCCCCTGTCATCGAAGGTAGATTCTCCGAAATACTGAGGAATCTTCTCTGAAACAGGTCTTATCTGATTGTCATGCATAGGATACTTTGGAAGAATCCTGGCAGCGCCGTCGATGAGATAGTTCTTTCCGAAATAGGCCGCAGGGAAGAATTCGAGGTTCAAGCCGGCCTTGCCGACAAGGGCTTCCGGTACCGGTTTGTCAAGGAACACCTGCATAAGAACACCCTTGTCCTTAGGAGTGACACGGATCTTCGATGCGAAATCATATTGCTGATAAGTGAGTTCCACTTCGATATAATTCTTCTCGCGGTTGACTTCGCGGTTTGTCATGGTGCCATAAATGTCCCATTGCTCCGGAGTGTTCATCAGTCTGATGCCACCTCCGACACTTATTCTCTCACCCCTCTGGATGAGTTCTATTCCTGAAAGCTTCTCATCACAGAAACCGCCGTCGTAAATATTGCTGTAAACCAGCACGTTGGATCCTCTTGCCTCAAAGTAGTCGAGGTCATTAAGCTTCATAGTCTGTGCATTGGCACTGAACGCTGCCAGAGACAAAGCCGCTGCTCCTAAAACAGCAAAAAGATTGTTTCTCATAATAATTATTTGAATCTCCAGAAATCCCATTTGAAATTGCATTCTCCCTTGAAGACAAAGAAGAGGTCATGCACACCTGCAGCGCCTTTGACATTGCAGCTGAAATCCTTGTATGCGCCGTTGGTGGAATTCACCTGCACGGTTCCGACCACCGGACCGCGCTCTGAGTCAAGATGGATCTCAATCGTCCCTTCAGAAGCGGCGCAAAGAGTGGCCGTGAAGCGCGAAGCGCCTTTCTTGAAATCAACCCCCTTGAGCTGGATGTACTCCCCTTCATCAATGTTTGTGACCACAATTCCTCTTCCTTCAATCTTGTCCGTCTTCAAGCCGTAACCCCAGGCCATGGTTTCGGCCTCAACTCTGGTGAACGGATTCAGAGCGCTGACCTGTTCAAGGGTCGCGTCCATGAAATAAGGTACTTCCTGAATGGTTCCGTCTGCATTGTAATGCATCTCGGCGGCGGACACAGAGCGGCGCTCGTGATGAACATAGGTATCAAGATGCATGATATCATAGTTCAGGCCGAAGACATAGGACTTGCCCTTGTAGTCGATTATTCCGGGATGGTTGCCTCTGGTTCTCTGTGTATGGTCCATGATATGTCCCTTGTAGGTCCATGGTCCCATAGGGGAATCGCTCATGGCATAGCCTATACCCTCCGGACAGCAGGTGGAAGCGAAAGCAAGATAATAATGGCCGTCACGCTTGTAGAACCAAGGCCCCTCCTGATAATCCTTGATCTTAGGGAATTTCACGATTTCTCCACTTGTGGAAATCATATCTTCGTTGAGTTTAACGCAATAAAGATTCGGATTCCCCCAGTACATATATGCCTGACCGTCGTCATCGATGAAGACAGTCGGGTCAATATCATCCCAATGCTCCTGCTGCCATACAAGAGGTTTTCCTATTGGATCCTTGAACGGTCCTTCCGGTTTGTCAGCCACGAGCACGCCTATTCCGTGACCATGAAGCGGGCAGTACATATAGAATTTGCCGTTTCTAGGAATAACCTGAAGAGCCCAGGCACCGTTTTCACGTGTGCGCCAAGCAAAGTCACGGGTAGATGCCACAGAACCGCAGTCAGTCCAGTTCACCATGTCCTCGGAGGTATAGAGGAGCCAGTCGTACATCTCGAAATTTGCACCGAAGTCCTCATCATGAGTCGTATAGAGATAGACTTTGCCATTATAAACCATTGGTGCCGGATCAGCTGTGTACTTGGTCTGGATGAGAGGCATGTTCACCTTGTCGTTGAACTTCCACCAGTCCAGGTCGAAGAGCTCTTTGTCGCCACCCCTGAAAAGGATGTAGATATCATGCACACCTGTCAGACGGCTCCGGATCGATGCATTGTAAACGGCATTCTCACCAGCAACGTTAAGAGTTGCAAGCGGTCTTCCGCCCATATCATCCGCATAGAATTCAACCCTTCCCGGATTGCTGTAGTTCAGGGTCTCGATCGTCACCTGGACAGGAGACTTGTCTCCGAAATCCACCTCGCGTATCTTGATCCAGTCGCCATTGTGCACTGAAGTCACATAATGCCTCTTTCCGGCAAGACGGTCAGTCTTGAGACCGTGGCTTGAAGCCATAGTCTCAGCCTCAACGCGCTGATAAGGATTTATGGTGCCCACAGGCTCCACTCCCTTGTCCGTGAAAGGAATGAAAGGAATGGTGCCATCAGCGTTGTACTTGAATTCCTCCACACAGGTCGAGCGATGGAAGCCGCCTCCGTTAGGAAGCTTGCCGTTGTGGTAGAACATATACTCGTGTCCCTTGTAGGAAATGTTTCCGCCGTGAATGGTAAAGCTGTTCACCGCTTCGTCCATGATGCGTCCACGGTAGGTCCAAGGGCCGTCGATGCTCGGAGCTGTGGAATATGCCATGTGCTCCGGTACTCCCCCGGCCGGATAGCTCAGGTAATAGATGCCGTTTCTCTTCATAAGCCACGGACCTTCCTCGTAGCCGACCATCATCTCCTCCTTGCCCTTTGCCCAGTTCATTTTCATTGACTTAGGGCCAAAGCTTTCAGCGTCCGAGAATCCAGGAATCTCCTTCCAACCGTCAGCGAAGGAAATCATGTCATCGTTAAGCTTTCCGTACCAGCAGCCTTTGTTGCCCCATACAAGGTAAGGTGTGCCGTCATCGTCGATGAACACTGTAGGGTCAATGAAACTGAATCCGGTAGCAAGAGGTGCACCGATGGCATCCTTCCAAGGCCCCTGCGGATCATCAGCGACAGCTACCGCAAGAGCATCGCCTCCGTCCGCGGTGTTGCAGCAAAGATACCAATACCATTTGCCGTCTTTCTCGACCGCCTGTGAAGCCCAGGCTCTGTCTCCCTGCTTAGCCCACTCGAAAGTGGCGGTGCTGACCTGAGCACCGAGGTAAGTCCAGTTGACCATGTCTTCTGTAGAATAGACAAGCCAGTCCTTCATCAAGAAATACGTGGCATCATCTTCATCATGGTCCACAAAAAGATACACCTTGCCATCATGCACATAAGGTGCAGGGTCCGGTGTATACATCGTATGAATAATTGGATTCTGGGCAAATGCCCCAAAGGTAGCGGAGACCGCCGTCAAAATGGTAAAAAGCCTTCTCATAGTGCTCGTTTGCTATTTGTTGATCATTTGAAAAGAAGCGGAGCCATTGTATAAAGCGCTCTGCGCCAAGTAAGGAACTCGTGGGCTGTACCCGGAGAGACGTGTCCGACCGCATTGTAGCCGGCGGCTTTCATGGCATCGACAGCCTTCCATATAGCGTCCGGACCTTCCTTGCCGCCGCAGCTCATGAAGAAAAGCTTCGCTGCGTTGGCTTCAGTGATCTCCGAAGGAGAGTAGGTGCCGCCGCTGAGGAGGCCGTAGTATGCGAATACGCCTGTTCTGCGGAGAGTGATGGTATGGGTCTCGTAACCGCCCATTGAAAGGCCGGCCATGGCACGATGGTCCTTGTCGGCGATGGTGCTGAAGTTTGCATCCACGTAAGGAATGAGTTCGTCGCAGAGGACGGTCTCGAAGTCCTGGGCAGTATACTCGTTCATGTGTCCGAAAGGAACGTCATTGATCATGCCGTATGTCATGACGATGATGAAAGGATCGATCTTTCCGTCGGCGATGAGATTGTCCATGATGAGATTGGCGTGGCCCTGTGTTGACCATGCATACTCATTTTCGCCCCAACCGTGCTGGAGGTATAGCACCGGGTAGCGTTTGTTCTCCTTGCCGTAGGTCGGAGGAGTATAGACCATGGCGCGACGGCAGGTCTGAGTGCTTTCTGACCAGAAAAGGATCTGCTGGACGTTGCCGTGAGGCACGTTCTTCATCGCATAGAAGTCCGCGTCGGAAGCAGGAATCTCGATACCGCTCTCCTGACGGCATGAACCATAGAAATTCTCGGTACCCGGGTCATTCACTATTCCACCGTCAACGATAAGATGATAGTAGTGGAATCCTTCATCGAGAGGACCGCTTGTCGTTCCTGTCCAGTATCCGTCCTCACCCTTGACGAGCTGGGTGCCACCACGGCCACCGAGGCCAAGAGTAGCGGAAACGGAATGGGCATCGGGCAGCTTTACTCGGAAACGCGCATATCCCTGGGAATTAACCATAGGATATTCCTGCCCCGGTTGGTTGAGCTCGGAAGGCTTGAAATCTTCTTTGACTTCCTGAGCGGGACATGAACCGGCTATGAGCATGACACCGGTCAATATTGAAAACAATTTCTTCATGATATTATGGATTTATGGTCTATCTGTCTCTGAAGTCCCACTTGCAGTTGTCGCTGTTGAAGTCAAACTTGCCTAGGGCAAGAGTGCTGTCTCCCGTACACATAAGGCCGAGCTCCTCAGTCTCTCCAGGGACGCTCTTGGCCATGATGCGGAATGTACCGTCAATAAGGCGCTCTATCTTCCAAAGCTGCTCGTCAGCTCCGGTGAATTCAGGAACTGAAACGAGTTCGCCGCCTTCAACCGCAGCAAGAGCCCTGCCGGTACCCTCTATGGTGATCTTGTAATAAGGTGCTCCGAGATAGCCTCCGGCATCCGGGACAGCAGTCACTGTCCATCTCTGATGAGGACGGAACATGTAGTCTCCGAGACGGATATCGGTCTCACCTGCAGGCCAGGTGTCAATGACTTCTTCAAGCTTCTGCTCCTCGAGCACTACGTTTGGCTCAGCGGAGCTTCCGAACATTCTGATGTTGCCTCCGCGCTGTCTTACAAAGTCTACGGCAAGTTCAAGGGAGTAGCCCCTTCTCTGTGACTCGATCTCGTAAGTGCCCTCCTTGAAAGGATCGGCGGCCACCGGCCAGTCGTTTTTCCAGATAAGTGAACGCACACCAAGAGTACTCTTTCCGCTAAGGTCATAGTCCGCTTCATAGTGGCATGACATCTTCTCAACTCCTTCTTCCTCGAAATAATAGCCGAAATGTCCGGGGCCTGTTGTGCGGTTTCCGGCAGAAAGGACCATCTTGCCTCCGCCCTGAAGCATGTCGCGGCCCATGTTGTCAAGATATGGTCCGGTAATTCTCCTTGAACGTCCGCAAACGATGTTGTAAGTTGAGTTTACGCCATCGCAGCAAGTTCCGTGCGTACCGAGGAGATAATACCATCCGTTATGATACATCATGGCTGTAGCCTCGCAGTCGATGGCCACGTCCACAGGCTCGCTTCCTTCGGCACGAAGGCCTGTCGCAGGGTCAAGTTCAACGATGCGGATGGCTCCGAAATAGGTACCGTATGAAAGCCAGAGCTTGCCGGTGGTAGGATCAAGGAGAAATGCCGGATCGATGCACCAGCAGTCATCATCCGCTCCTGCCCATGCTACAAGTTCAGGCTCGCTGTAACCGAAATCAGGAGAAGATGGATCCAACGTCTTTGTCCACATCGTGGTGACGACACCCTTTACCTTGCCTTCGGTACCGGGATATCCTGCACTGTATGAAACGAGATAGCGATCACCTATCTTGATGGCATCAGGAGCAACTCCGCCTCCTGTCCTGACAGCACCGTCTGTCCAATGATATCCATCCTCTGACATAAGGCCTCCGGAGCCTGTCCCGAATGTATAATACTTGCCATCACACTTCACGATTGTAGAAGGGTCGTGGATGAAAACGTTACCGACCTGTGCATTTGCCTCGATTGCAAGGAATGCGGTCAGCACTGCCAATATTGAGAGCTTTTTCATTTTCTGAATGAATTATTGGTTAGACACTGTGAAATTTGTGACAGGCTTTCCAGCCTTGTCCAGGAAACGGACGCAGAAATCGCTCATGCCCGGGCCGTTGATAATGGCGCCCCTGAGTACATTCTTGCCCTGCTTGAGGGTTATTTCCTTTGAAACGCAGTCATCAACCACCATTCTGCGGTCTCCGGAGAGAAGGATGACCTCCTCACCGTCAAGCCACCACATGGACGATGAATTTGAACCAACCGACATCCTTACTGTCATATCCTCCGGGCAGTTTATCACTGTCACCGCAAGGAACAGGCCTTCTGTCGGGCGTAGCCCCAGACCGGTGGCAAAACGGTAAAGCTTGACATTATAGCGGGTGGCATCATAACTGTGCCACGTAAGTTTGGTCTTTTTGTCCAGTTTGACTTTCTGTCCATCTTTTGGAAGAACAGTGTGCTGACCTTCAAAACATTCCTTTGCAAATTCCTCTCTCAACCAAGTGTCCGTGAAGATGGAGTTGGACCTGATTTCAGGCTTTGGAATAGGCTCAAGAAGGGTCCAGCGCTGTACGAATCCTCCTTTGAGGGGAGCTATAGCTTCAGGTGAACAAGGCGAGAAATAATTATCAAGGGCAGGTGATACCGGATCTTCCGGGAAAACCCTTACGCCTTTGACTTGAGCCGATGCAGACACACAAAGGAGCAAAGCAACGGCAAACATGGTCAAGTTGTTCTTCATATTGAAATGGATATTAATTGTTCTCTGTTCTGACTCTATTGAGGAATGCCACCATCCTGGCAAGATTCTCTTCCGAATACATGTTCATTCCATGGCCGCCACCTTCGACTACTGTGAGTTCTGAATCCACACCCGCTTTCTGAAGGCACTCATAGAACCAGACTCCCACACATCCCGGGACAACATTATCGGCGTTTCCGTGGAAAATGCATACAGGTACATCGTTGGCGTCAATATATGTGGTAGCATTCAGGGCCGCGAAACGGTCTTCATTCCCCTTGAGAGTGAAGCCCATTACTGCATCTTCTGGAGCAGTGGCGCCTTCTCCTCTGTCACCCGCACAATCCATGTGGAACATATCCACCGGGCCGGACCAGTCGCAGGCGGCATTCACAAGACTGCTGTATGCGAGGTTGTCACCGACCTTGCCTTCAAGCTTCATCACGCCATTGGAGGTTGCTGCCAAGGAAGCAAGATGACCGCCGGACGAGAATCCGGAAGTAGCAACGAATGTCGGATCGAACTTATACTCGGCGGCATAATTGACATCGGCGAACTTCTCTGAATAATTCATTTCAATTTTCGGCATCTGCCATCCGCCGAAATTCTGTGCCCCGGCTGTCAGGCTGAACAGGACCGAGGCCAAAACCAATGCTTTCTTCATATTGCCCTATTTGAACAAAAGTTTGACGAATTCATTGAGGCTGCGTCTCCAGGTAAGCCACTCATGGGCCGTACCATCAGAAACGAAACGCGTATATTTAATACCGGCTTCGTCGAACATTTTATCCAATGCCATCGCACCGAGGCCTTCTTCCGTTCCGTTTGACATGAAAAGCACAGGGACGTCTTCATTGAACTTTTCAGGATTGGCGAACACTCCTCCATACAGAGTCTTTATGTCCGCCCCCGGCATAACGAATATCGCTCCGCTGAAAGCACCGATGCCGGAGAAAAGATCAGTATGGGCCAAGCCTATGTCAAACGACTGCTTGCCTCCCCATGAAAGGCCTGATATAGCACGATGCCCGCGATCGTTGTAAACTCTGAAATTCTTCTCCACGAAAGGAATGAGTTCATCAAGTACAACCTTCTCGAAAGAAGCGCCGAACTGATCCCTGGTCTCGCTGCCACCGGCTCCGAAGTTATAGTCACAGTCACCGTTGTCCATCACGACAACCATAGGGACCGCCTTTCCGGCGGCAATGTTGTTGTCCATAATATTGGCCATTTTGCCCTGCATGTGCCAGCCGGTCTCGTTTTCGGCCATTCCGTGCTGAAGGATGAAATAAGGATACTTTGCACCTGAAGTTTCATATTCAGCCGGGGTATAAACATAGCAGCGGCGTACCTTCTGCTGGCTTTCGGACCAATACTGGCACTCTCTCACCTGACCGTGAGGAACAGCCGGATTGAAAGTATAGTATGCTGCCGTTTCCGGATCTTCAGGAATCTCTATCATACTGTAATCGCTGCCGCAACCGTAAACGGTATATACGTTAGGGTCGTTCACGCGCACCCCGTCCACTACAAGCTGATAATAATGAGGACCGACAACAAGAGGCTCGGTGGTTCCTTTCCAGAGTCCGTCTGCACCCTTGGTCAACGGATATACCTTGCTGCAGATATCGACGGCAACTTCAGTGGCGGTAGGGGCTTTGAGTGCGAATGTAGCTCTATGCTGAGCATCCACGCACGGATACACGGCCTTAGGGATATTGTTTTCAGAGCTTCTGCCTTCAGGAGGATTCTGTGCGGATACGACAGCCCCCATGCATAACAGGGTTAGTAATAAAAACTTTTTCATCTGTACTTAGTTTTATGTTAAAACAATTTGTGGATTATACAAAGATAGCATTATCAACTGTAAGCGCCATAACAATAAAGGTCAAAATCTTTTGAAAATGTTCCGTCTTCAAACAAAAAAGGAGGATGCGCGCGCACCCTCCCCTATGAAAGTATGAATTTCAGTTACAACGTGGCGTTGAAATCGCGGACTGCGGAGATCAAAGCGTCTATGTTCTCCTGCTTAGCTCCCATAGGAAGTCCGCCTCCCGTGCTGACCAGAAGTCCGTGATGGCTGCCGTTTGCGGCGATATAGTCCTTGATCATATCCGTAGTGGTGTCATAAACGGCCTTTGGATCATTGCCCAGCAGCATCATCGGAGGCACATTGCCCATGAGGACGACCTTGTCGCCGGCAAGTTTCCTTGCTTCGCCTATCCCTACGAGGTGAGTGAGGTTGAATGCATCGACACCCATTTCAGTAAGGTATGGGTAGCAACTGTCACTGGTATTGTCATTGTGGAAGAAATGCTTCATTTCAGGGAAAGCGGAGAAGACTTCCTTCATATACGGCATGCAGAGAGTGGTGAAATCTTCAGGGCTGAAGAATCCGCACACATCATCAAGCACCATGATGGCTTTGGCGGTGCCAGCCGCTTCCAGCTGAGCCTCAAGCCACAGCTTGACACAGTCGGTAGTCTTGCGGAGAAGGATATCGGCTGCTTCCTGATCTATCATCATGAGCATAAGGAGCTGAGTGACAGTGAAAATATGGGAGGCGACAGTGAAAGGTCCGCGCGCACAAACCATCCAGTTCTGCTCGCCTTCGGCCTCAAGCTGAGGTTTGTAATGACGCATCTGGTTCAGCATCAAAGGCATGAGTCCGTCTCGCTTCGGGTCCGGAAGCTGAAGTTTCTTGAAAAGCTCCTTAGCATTGTCCAGATCCTCGGTCAGAGGATGAAGGTGAGGAAGGTTGTCATCGAAGAAACATGTCGGACAGCCGAATCCGCTCGGCTCCGCGGTCATTCCGAATTCAGTCCACCATCCCGGAACAAAGATAGCCTCAGGAAAATCCTTGATGATCTTTTTGTTGTCAGCCATCCATACGTCCGTGCGCATATAGTAGTCAAGGAAAGTATGTCCGCAATATCCTGGAATCCAAGGGCTGTCCGCAATGAATGCCACAGGAATCTTCGTGTTCTCGTGCTGAATGGTCTCTTCCAGCAATTTGATTTGGTCAGTATTCATAATTATGTGTTCTATTTTTTGGTATTGAATTCATTCAAAGCCTCGTAGAAAGCATTTATATTCTCAAACGGAATATGAGGAGGAACGTCGCACCCTGTGGAAAGGATGAAATTGTCCCACTTGGCAGTCGCTTCGAGAAGGGCAAGGGTCTCTGACTTGACTTTCTCCGGAGACGCCTGCTGCATGATACAGACAGGATCGAGGTTTCCCATCACTGAAATATCGGAAGGACAGGCATTGAGGGCCTCCACCATATCCGCCTTGTTTCCGAAATGGAGACCTCTGGCTCCACTGTTCACCATAGCGTCAGTGCAGTGGCCTGTGTTCCCGCAGTTATGAAGTATCACCATAAAGGAATCATCCTGGACTGCTTCCACAATCTTCTTTACGTATACTGTCGAATACGCGTTGCAGTCTTCGTTTGAAATGAGTCCGGCAGCAGGCTCTGCCATGACCACTCCGCTGATGCCAGTCTCCTTCATGGCCTTCACATAACCGAGGATGAACTCCGTGCACTTGTCAAGAAGCAGGCTGACGGTATCAGGCTCAAGGTAGATGGCCATCATCAATTCGGTCATATCATAAAGTCTGCCGGCCAGCGAGAACGGACCGATACAGCCACCATATATAGGCTTGTCCTTGATACGCTCCGCTGTCAGGCGGTTGGCTTTGAGGTATTCCTGAACTCTGCCGGACATCAGATCAGGGACAGCAAGCGCCTGAACGGAATCGAAGTCAGATACAAGTCTGCCGGTAATATTTGGAATCTCATCATCTGAAAAGAGTACCTGAGCGCCGAAAGCTTCAGCCTCTACAGTCAGATCCATGATAGCGGTCACTGCCGCTGCCGGATACTTTTCATTCAACGCACATATCGCGTCAGCGTGGACTTCTCCGTCCGTAACGGCCTGACGGACTGTCTTGCCGATCAACTCTATGCCCGGATGGGTCATAATGGGGATGGCTACCCGTTTTTTCTCTTGTAACATTTCTTATTCTGACAAATTTCACAATGATATGGCTGACGCATAAGATTATCTCCCATCGCGAAAAAACCGCTTATGGATTTCTCAGGAGTCATAAGGGACGACTCCGAGAGTCTGATGCCGCAAGGTTCAGGAGGGAAAAACTTGAAAAACTCGTGCTGCTCCCGAATATCCCAACCACAATAGCCGGGACTGTACGGCAAAGAAAGGTGGGAGTCAAGGCCGAGTTCCGATTCAAGCCTGCTTACCGCCACCTCCGCGAGGACCGAGCCTATGGAGTCAGCTATGAAATCGGCGACAATATCTCCCTGCAAGGACAATGCCTTCAATTCAGAGTCGAATTCGCGTCCGGCTGTGGCCACGAAAACGCAAGCATGGGTCATCCCGTTCAAGTAAGAACCGATGATACCGCCCGGATTGAACGTCTTTCCTTCAAACGACACTTGTTTCGGGGAAATCTTTTCAGCTTCCACTATCCGGAACATGTATCTCAATCTGGCTGCCGGCACCAATTCTTCAATCAATCGTTCGGAGATATCCATGACATTGCTGTCAGGGACGGCTCCACGATACCCCATTGCCGCCCAGAGTTCCGTTCTGGAGAACTCCGATGCTTCTATCTTGAAAGTGAGTCCGTCCACTAAAGAAGACTTTTTGCCACTTCTACAGCCTCGTTTGCGTTGGAGCTGTAAGCGTCGGCACCGATCTTGGAAGCGAAGTCCGCATTGACAGGAGCGCCTCCGACCATTATCTTGGCACGGACTCCGGCTTCATGCAATGCTTCAATCACTTCTTTCATATAAGTCATGGTGGTGGTCAGCAATGCTGACAGGCAGACGATATCCGCATCCTTTTCACGGGCAGCCTCAACGAAACGCTCCTTAGGGATGTCCACACCAAGGTTGATGACCTCGAATCCGCATCCTTCAAGCAGAGAAGCCACCAGATTCTTTCCGATATCATGAAGATCGCCCTTGACTGTCCCGATGACAACCTTTCCGAGATTCGACGCCTGACCACCCTGTAAAAGAGGTTTCAGCAGTTCCAGAGAGCCTTTCATAGCACGGGCGCTGAGAAGAAGGTTAGGCACGAAAACCTTGCCTGCCTCGAATTCCTTTCCGATACCTTCCATGGCAGGAATCATGTTCTCATCAATAATGGATTTTGGCGTCTCACCATCATCTATCGCCTGCTGGACAAGCGTTTTTGCTTTGTTCAGATCACCTTTGAAAATGGCATTATATAACTCGCTCATTCTTTTTTAGGTTAAGTTTACTATTATCATTCTACAATTTTTGACATTCAGCCAGATTACTACAAATATAACGGTTTTAACTTAAATTGCAACAATGTGTGGAGCTTTCGTATCATTAACACCGGTCTTGATTTGAACACATGTGATTGCCGGCAAGAAGAAAAACATTATTTTTGTGGCATATGATCAGGAGATTAGTTTTGGCCATCGTTTCTTCAGCCTTCTGCATCGGCATCAAGGCTCAGACTCCTGACGAAGTCATCTCACAGTTCAAGTCACTTCAGGTTTTCAGTGTCGAAAACCGGATTGCGGGCATATCCTATCCCGACGGCTGCCCCCTGCCGCTTCGCGGCGTCCCCTCGGGGGACCGAGGCCGCGGGTCCGGGCCGGCAGGGACAGTGCGACATACAAAAAAAGAGAGGTGCTTGAAGCATCTCTCTGAAGAGCGGAAAACGGGGCTCGGACCCGCGACCTCAACCTTGGCAAGGTTGCGCTCTACCAACTGAGCTATTTCCGCGTTGTTCCCGGATGGGATTGCAAAGGTAGAGAAAAATTCTTTACATACAAATTTTTTTGAAGAAAAATTCATAGATTTGTCATTACGGAAATCAAAAAGATAAAATATATGAAAAGAACGTCTCTTTTATTCTCCTTGACTCTCGCAGCATTCTTCATTGTTTCCAATCAGAAGACCGATGCCTGCACCAATATCATCATCACAAAAGGAGCCAGCACGGACGGTTCATGCATGGTGTCATATGCAGCCGATTCACACAATCTGTTCGGCGAGCTTTACTATCATCCGGCAGCAGACTGGAAAGCGGGGGAAAAACTCCAAATCGTAGAATGGGATACCTACAGGCCCACTGGATTCATCTCTCAAGTCGCCCATACTTACCAGACCGTAGGCAACATGAATGAGCATCAGCTCATAATCGGCGAGACCACCTGGGGCGGACGTGAAGAGCAGGCTGATCCGGAAGGAATCATGGATTACGGCTCGCTCATCTACATTGCCCTGCAAAGGGCGAAGACAGCGCGCGAAGCCATTGACATCATCGTTTCACTCGCCAACGAATACGGTTACCCGTCCGAAGGCGAGACTTTCTCAATTGCCGACACGGAGGAGGCTTGGGTTATGGACCTTGTTGGAAAAGGAGCCGGAAACAAGGGCATAGTCTGGGTGGCCAGACGCATACCTGACGGATACATTTGCGCACACGCGAATCAGGCCCGCATCACCACCTTCCCTCTCAACGATCCTGAGACCCTCTACGCTCCGGACGTGATCAGTTTCGCCCGCGAAAAGGGATGGTTCAACGGCAAGGATGAAGATTTCAGCTTCAGGGAGGCTTACTGTCCGCTCGATTTCGGCACGGTACGTGGCTGCGACGCCAGAGCATGGAGTGCATTCAATATCCTCTGCGACGGACAGTTCACTTATATTGACAAGGACGGCAAGGAAGTGACGCGCCCGGCATACGATTGGATTGACTATGCGATGGGGTATGACCTCGAAGGCGAAATGCCTCTCTGGGTGAAACCTTCACGCAAAATATCCTCCAAGGACGTGGCCGATGTGATGAGGGACCATTTCGAAGGCACACCTATGGACATGACACAGGATATCGGTGCAGGTGGGAACGCTCTGCCTTACCGTTGGAGGCCGATGGACTGGGAATACGATGGGAAAGCATACGTCAACGAAAGGGCCATTGCCACCCAGCAGACAGGTTTCTGGTTCGTCGCACAGGCAAGAGGCTGGCTCCCTGATGAAATCGGAGCCCTTCTATGGTTCGGCTGTGACGATGCCGCCACCTCATATCTCACCCCGATCTACGCTTGCCTCCAGGAAGTCCCTGAATGCGTAAGGGTTGGAAACGGCGACATGCTCACCTACAGCCCTACATCACAGTTCTGGCTCTGCAACCGCGTGGCCAACGCCTGCTACAAGATGTACAATCAGATGGCTCCGTTCGTCCGCAAGAGGATTGATGCCTTCGAAAACGATCAGATGTTCACCAAAGTGCCGGCTATGGATGCGAAGGCTCTTGCCTCCGTCAAGGCGGGCAAGGTCAAGAACGCGAAGAAAATGCTCAGCCAGTACTCTGTGGAAACCGCACAGAAGCAGTTCGCAGACTGGAAGACACTTGAGGAGACACTGCTCGTCAAGTTCATGGACGGCAACGTAAAGGACCAGAATGAGGACGGTTCGTTCAAGCACTCCAAGTACAACGCCGGCACTCCTGAAGGAATCCTCCATCCGGAATACACCGACACATGGAAAGAAGCCGTAGCATACTACCACGGAGATATCCTTGAGGTCAAGGACAGCAAGGGTCTTTTCGAGGCTCCTGCAGGAAACTGGCGCAAGTCGGATGAGACCCATCGCAGGGCAGACTTCCCTAAAGTCAATGAAGATGGTGATTTCTGGTTCCAGTATCAGGCTCCGGCCACTGCCAGGAACGTCGTTTTGAGCTTCTCCGGCAAGGAGTACCCTATGGCTAAGGACACTGATGGCAATTGGAACATCGTACTCAAGAGTCCTAAGCCGGGATTCCAATGGTATTGGTTTGTCGTTGACGGAGTTTCTGTCAGTGACCCTGGCGTTTACCCTTCCTATGTCAACGGGGTTTTCAGCACCATTGACGCTCCCGCAGCATCCGGTGATGAGTTCTATCAGATGAAGGACGTTCCCCACGGCGATGTCCGTGAACATTGGTTCCACTCTGATGTTGACGGCCAGTACCGCAGGATGTACGTATACACCCCGGCCGAGTACGAAAAGAACAAGAACAAGAAATACCCTGTCCTCTATCTTCAGCACGGTGCCGGTGAGGACGAGACCGAATGGGTCCACTCAGGCAAAGCGGCCGTCATCCTTGACAACTTGATTGCCGAAGGCAAAGCACAGCCTATGATAGTGGTCATGAACAACGACTTCGTATACAAAGAGGGCGATGCCATCATCCGCCTCGCCATGTCCGAGCACTGGTCCGAGAACTTCGAGGAGATGTTCATCAACGAAGTCATCCCTGACATCGATGCCAGCTACAGGACCATTGCGGATGCCGGTCACCGCGCGATGGCAGGTCTCTCCCTCGGAGGAATGCTCACGTCCAACATCGGTCTCAAGCGTCCGGACCTGTTCTCTTACTACGGACTCTTCAGCGGCGGTGTTACAGACAACGTGGACAGCATCCACGACGGCATCATGAAGACCCCGGCCTACAAGAACGTAAGGCTCGTATTCATGAGCTGCGGTTCGGAGGAGTATCCGGAACGTGTCACAAAGGGAGCCGAAGAGGTCAACAAGCTAGGCGGCAGGATTCAAGGAGTCGGTTACGTCTCGCCTGGCACGGCCCATGAGTGGCAGACCTGGCGCCGCAGCCTGCATGAATTCCTTCCTTTGCTTTTCAAATAACAACAAATTGCAAACCATTCACAACAAATTATTGGCCATGAAACTTAACAAAACAATTCTGGCCGCAGTGACAACAATGCTGCTGGCCTTACCTTCAAAGGCGGAAAATCTTCCTGCAGCCACACTCAGGAGGCCTATCTCCGCAGAACAGCCGATGTGGCTCATGCACATAGACACATGGAACGTGGTGGACCCTCAGAGGATCATTGACATGGTCCCTGATGACATAAAGCCGTATGTGGTGTTCAACATTTCTCTGTCCATCAACCACAAGGAGGACAAATTCCTTCAGGTTGAATATGGATACGAAACAGCCAAGTCCTGGCTGAGGACCTGCGCGGAAAACCAGGTCTGGGCTATGGTCCAGCCGTCTTCCGGAGCTTTCAGCCACATTCCCGACGGCGATATGACCATTCCTGAAGAATTCTTCCGCGATTACCCCAACTTCCTTGGATTCAACTACTGCGAACAGTTCTGGGGCTTCGGTGACCCTTGGGGCGTGACATACGAGCAGCGCCTCGACCAATTCGCGAAACTGATGGCCTTGAGCGTCAAATACGGCGGTTATCTCTGTTGGAGCTGGTGCAACGCATATTATGACGCAGACCACAACGCCATAGCCATGATGAAACTGAACAAAGAGCTCCGCGACCTCTGCCACGACCATCCGGAGAACTTCATCGTTTGCGAGAAATACACGATGAACCATGGATTCCACGACATCGAGAGCACATGCATGGGAGCATGGATTTCCGGTTATGCAGGACATTACGGAACCAGATTTGATGAATGCGGCTGGCGTGGAGCGAGCCCTAGGGAGAAATTCCCGGTTTCAGCCGGTCCGGCACCTGTCCTCGAGCACCTGCTTCTTACAGGCGAAACCGTCATGGACGGCCCTGAGACCATCATGGCTCAAGTTTGCCATGAAATCGAAGAGACCACCACAGCTGACGGATACACCGCCAGGCAGTGGGAGTTCTATCCTCAGTTCGTCAACATCTACTGGGATATCTTCCGCAAGATCATAGACGGCACGGTCAAGATTCTCACACGAGAAGAGGTTATCGACCGCACCAAAGTCATGCTCATCAATGACGTCAACATCGTTTCCGATGACAGGGATGAACTCAGAGCCAACTACATCACCCCGGAGACTCTCTACGACGGCCTTTATAAGATGCCAGGCGACGGTACCTATCTGAGACAGTATTCCTGGTTCAAGAGCACCGGACGCTATGCCGCCATCCCTATGATATACGGATTCGCAGATGACGCCGCTAAGTCCATCCCTGTTCAGGTCAATGTCTCCGACTACAGCAAGCGCTGGCCGGACGAGGCTGCAAAAGTCAATGAGTTCAACAGAATGTACCCGCAGGAATACACCGGAGACATGTATGCCGGCAGACAGGACAACCGTTGGGTGACCTACAATCCGTTCAAGGACGGCCGAAGCGCTCACGCTTCCATTCCTTTCACATACAACACTTGCGACAGGATGGAACTCAGTTTCTCCCAGTACTCGACGATGATTGTCAAGGAATACCGCGACAAGCTTGAACTTTACCTCAACAATTACGACAACGCGAAGCCGGAACCTCGTACAGACACAGTGAGCATTGTCGGAGTCAAGGGCAAGCCTTCGTTCATAGCAAAGGACAGGGTCATCAAGCGCATAGATACCGACACTGTGTCCAGCGTGAGAGCTGAAGGTGGCAAGGGAGTCTATACCCTCTACATCACCCACAACGGCCCTCTCGACATCACAGTCAACTGCAAGGGAAAAGCAAAGGGACGCATCAAGACCATCCCTGCTGACAGAAAGCTCGTTCCACCGTCAAAGGCCCCGGCATACAACGGACCTTATCAGTATGAGGCCGAGAACTTCGAATACAAGAACATCGAACGCGTCGTGAAGAACGGTGTCAATCTTGCCGTCCGCAACTACACGGCACAGGGCTACATGCGTTTCGGATCCGACCCAAAGGCTGAAGTAAGGGACATAATCGTTTCCAGAAATGGAGGTAACGGCACCATCACACTAAAATACAGTGCGCCTGAAGGAGCTCGCCAGCTCAAGCTCATGATAGGCAGCAGCAGCTATGACCTCAAACTTGCGGCCACGGCTTCTGAAAGCGAGTGGGCGGAGACCAGTGTCAATGTCAACCTCGCGAAGGGCGACAACGTCATCAGAATGTCCGCCGCCGGTGGCACCGGAACACTTCTGCTTGACAATATCGTGTTGAAATAGAACTGAATGAACATAATACGCTCTCTTCTGGCGGTGCTCGCCCTGACAATAGCGCAACCGTTTTCCAATGCCCAGATGTTCATGCGTGAAAGGCCCGCGATCGAACAGCCTGCGCCCGATGGTCCCGCTTCCGTGTTCAGAAGCGACGGCTCCATTCTGAAAATCAATGGAAACGGAGAGATAATGATAAGCACGGACGGCAAGGATCATTACGTGACCGTTCCAGGAAAATCCGCTTTCGTCCCAGAAAGCGCCGCCACCGAGCCTGAACTCTGGAAGGACAATGTCCAGTACCATCTCCTCGTCAGAACTGGGGAAAAGGTCATGTATTACCGTTCAGGAAACGGCGTGGACTGGTCATTCGACTCGGAAAAGCCTGCCGGCACTTCAAGAAAGGACCTCACGCAGAATATCCAATTAAGGATAATGAGCGGATCCGCGGAGACCGCCAACACCGAAAGCGTGCTGGTCATGATACCTGCATCACAGGGATTCAACCCTGCGGAGGACCTCGTGGAAGAGTCTCTGCGTTTTGGAAACCCTGCTGTTGTGGACGCGGGAAAAGGTAGTTCATCAGTCTATCACAGGACCATGGGCAACAACCTGATTCTCGGGTTCCCGGAAGAAGGCGCAGGATTGAGCGCAGCGGATTTCGCCATCAAGGTGACCGGAGAGAAAAAGGACGGGACAAAGGTTTTCTGCTTCGCGAAGATGACAGGCTACAATGGCGAGAACGAGATGTTTGCGATAGAAAAGCAAGACCCTGCCAGCGACGGCACCATGAAAGTCACCGTCACAAATTTCGGTGTCAAGTCTTCGCACAGTGCGATAGTCACCGCCAGCCGGGACGGGCAGGACATTGCGACCGCCTCGCTGCTGCCGCTCAAGCCTTGCGAAAGCAAAACAGTTGTACTGGCAGGTGATTTCACCGCACAGAAGGCGAAGTCACGCAAGCGCACCCCTGTGCTTCTGACCGGCGGGCAGCTGAGCGTCACCGTGGAGCGCGAGCGCTTCGACTGGGAGGATCCGACCGTCATCGGTATCAACAAGGAGCCTTATCACGCCACCCTTGACCTCCCTACTGAAATCAACAAGCGCGATGACGTCACCGTCCTTGACGGAATTTGGAAATTCCACTGGTCACCTGACCCTCAGAGCAGGCCTCAGGACTTTTTCGAACTGGGATACGACTGCGAAGAATGGGACGACATCATCGTGCCTTGCGCATGGCAGCTGCAAGGATTCGGAAAACCGATATACACCAACATCACTTCCCCGTACAAAATCTCCACTGACGGAAGCGTGACTGAAGAGCCTGACAACAAGCAGTGGTACCACTATGACCACCGCGACCCTGTCGGCAGCTATGTCACCACCATAGACCTAAAGAAAAAAGAAGCCGGGAAGCACTATTTCCTCGAATTCGGAGGCGTGAAGTCAGCTTTCTATGTCTGGATCAACGGCCGCAAGGCAGGATACAGCCAGAACTCCATGAATCCTGCCGAATTCGATGTGACCGAGTACCTCCACGACGGTCAGAACAAGCTCGCGGTGGAAGTGTACAGATGGTCTGACGGCAGTTATCTTGAAGATCAGGACATGTGGCGTCTGAGCGGCATTTTCCGAAGTGTCAGGCTCTGGACCAGACCGGAGGTCTTCATCCGTGACTATTTCATCAAGCCTGTGCTCAACGACGCGATGGACGAAGGAAAGCTCGACGTCGAGATTGAGATTGACAACAGAGCGGGCCTCGGGACAGGCAACGCCAGCGTTGAAGTGACATTCAACGGACAGACAAAACACGTCCCCGTAGCTCTGGACGGCAGAAACGGGAAGGTGACAGCGTCATTCAGCATCAAAGCGCCTGAGCTCTGGTCAGCCGAGCACCCGAACCTCTACGACGTGAGCCTCGCACTCATCCTCAACGGGCAGAAAGCAGAATCATTCAAATATCATACAGGGTTCAAGACCGTAGAAGTCGACGGCGAATTCTTCAAAATCAACGGCAAAGTGGTGCAGCTCAAGGGCGTGAACCGCCACGAGCACGACCCTCGCACCGGCCGCACACTCACGGAGGAAGTGATGCGCCGCGACATCGAGCTCATCAAGCAGGCCAACATGAACCACGTACGCACGAGCCACTACCCTAACGACCCGCGCTGGTACCAGCTTTGCGATGAATACGGTCTTTACGTTATGGACGAGGCCAATCAGGAAAGCCACGGCACAGGCCGCTGCAATACAGCCATAGGCGACAGCGAAGACTGGACCGCCGCCCACGTGGACAGAGCGGTAGCGCTGGTGGAGAGAGACAAGAACCACCCTTGCGTCACCATCTGGTCCCTCGGCAATGAAGGCGGCATGGGCCGCAACATGAAGGCGATGCGCGAGGCGGTGAAGGCACGCGACCTTTCACGTCCTGTCATCTGTGACACAGACCGCGACCAGTCGGACATCTACGATGACGGCTACCTTCCGCCGGAGACCCTGCGCACAGAAGCGAAGAAAATCTCGGACAGACCGTTCATCATGCGCGAGTATGCCCATTCCATGGGCAACACGCTCGGCAACTTCAAGGAGTACTGGGACGTAATCTACGCGGACAAGTCCATCATGGGAGCCGCTATCTGGGACCTTGTGGACCAGGGAATCGCGACGCCGATAAGTGGAAATCTCAAATACGACGGCAGCGTCATTTCGCTCTACCGCCAGCCTGGCGAATACTGGGCTTACGGAGGGGACTTCGGGGACTTCCCTAACGACGGCGCTTTCTGCACAAACGGACTTCTCGCTGCGGACCGCACGCCTCATCCTCACTATTACGAGGCCAAGAAAGTGCAGCAGAACATCCGGTTCACACTGAAGGACAAC
>R27__coassemble_390_pt1 | contig 29836 bp, 28 predicted proteins | sample R27__metabat2_high_PE_015 | metagenome-assembled genome bin R27 | reverse complement strand
CCAGGCATTTGCCCCATAGCAACAAGTCTGCGTATGCGTCTGCACATAATCGCTCAATTTACTGATGTCAAAGTTGTCTTCGATAGAGCAGGCCTCCGTGTGGCCGATGTTTGTAGTTTTGGAAACAGAAAGGATGTTGACAAGAACTGTTGCAGAGTCAAATACCTTGTTATTGGCAAAGTCAATCAACAAAATAGGATTGTATTGCTTTGAAATGTGCTTTCTTAACGATTCTCCATAGCCTGCTCTCATCCACTTGTTTGATGTAATGAATGACAATAGAGCTTCAGGCTTCAGGAGCTTCATACCCATCTCATAGAAGAGGCAGTAGATATCCCCGGTACGCTCGTAGGTTTCATAGTTCATCTTCTGGAGAGCATCAGCATCTGCGCCCATCTTCTGAAGTTGAATGTATGGCGGATTGCCGATGACACAATCAAAACCCGTGAAACGTCCATCCTCATCCAAGACCTCCGGGAATTCGATACGCCATTCAAAGGCTCCGATGAAAATCTTGTTGTTGCGAATTTCATCAAGGCCTTTTTGAGCTTCGGCAATCTTCAATTTAAGTTCCTTTATCGTCTTCTCATTCTTAGCCTTTTCCTTTTTGGATATTTCAAACAGCAGCGGGGCTTCGAGAGAACTCAATTCCGACTGAAGATTTTGAAGTTTCAAGAGTTTTGGATCTCTCATGCTGATTTGAGTCTTGAGATTACTCTTGATTTGGGCAATCATATCATCGAGCTCGCGTTTCTCTTCTTTGAAATGGGCATTCTTATATCTGGAGACAGCTTCCCGGTATCCGGAAATAGACAGGTTGGACTTTTTCAAAATCTCAGAGATATCCTGATCCAAATCAAACCTGTGCAGCAGCGAATTGCCGACTTTGATGTTGATGTCGATGTTTGGCAAGGTCTCAAGTTCGGTGTATTCACTGTCTTTCGTGTAATAGGCATTTTTCAGCAGCTCAATCCACAGCCTCAGCCGACAGATATTCACTGCATTCGGGTTGAGGTCAACTCCGAACAGGCAGTTCTCAATGATCTTCTTTTTCTCATTGAACAAAGCTTCCTGTATGCGCTGGCTTTCCGGATTTGCTGGTACGTAATTGAATGGAGCCCCTTCCTCATCTGAGATTATCAGTTCGTCATTGTCAATATCTATACTGTAATCCTGCTTCTTGATGCGCTTTCCGTTACAGTCGAGAAGAATTCCGAGGTCATATTTGGTGCAGATGAACTCGTTGAGGACAGACACAAGAAAATGTCCGGAGCCCACGGCAGGGTCACAGATTTTAATGGAATCAACGACCTTGTTGGCCTTGGCCAAATCTTCGATGTCTTTATCTTTCAGAGCGTCATAATCCTTGCAAGACCAGCCGAATTCCTCATTGAATCGTCTGACAATCGTTTGTCTGACGGCATTTCGGCTCATATACATTGTGATGGCACCAGGTGTGAAGACTGATCCATCACGATGCCCGTTGATTTTCTCAAATATGAGTCCAAGGACGGACGCATTGATAAGAGTCCTGGATTCTTCCTGAATATCTTCCTCTCCTTCGCTTGCGAAATCGTATGCATCAAGGAACTCGAGCAGATAGCGTAGGGTGGAAAGCTCTTTGTACCTTGGTTTGCCGCTGTCCTTCAGCACTGTGGCTCCAAAGAGCGGCATCTTTCCATTATCTAGACCGCTGATTCTTATGGTTTGTCTTTCCAGTGGACTGACTTCAAACAAAGAACTGTTCAAATATGGGATGAGTCCGTATTTTTCGGAAATGCTTTCCGTCCTGTCTTCAGGCTTCTTGGCAAGAACCTGGAAGAAAAGCTTGTTCAGTTCATCATAATCAGGGATGATTGTCGGCTTGAGGAAAGAATATGAAGTATCTCCTTTGTGGTATTTCACAAGTTGAGCTTCAAGCAACTTGAGGAACAAGATTCTGTTCACCCATCCGATTGAGAGTGAGAGCGCGATGTTGAACAACTGCTCCTCTCTGGTCTTTCCGTATGAGGTTCTGTCTTTTACGTCATCTACATAATCCTCGCTATCAAGGATAGTTATGGCATTTTCCAGAATTGAAGCGCTCTTTCGTTCGGACTCTTTGCACCGAGTGATAATCTTCTTGTGCGAATCCTTGTCCTCAACCTCCTCAAGACCGATTATGTACAGAAGCTCGCTGTAGAACTTCGTGTTCAGTTTGTTGCTATCTATCTGGAAGGATTTCTTCAACAAATGCTCCGGGCTGAATACTTTATACAACTCAATGAGCTTTTTGTCATTCCCGTTATTCAGAAACCGTCTATAGTCCCTGATATCGAAGTATGTATAGTTCAGGTCGCTGACCACATTCTCGATATATACTGATGCAATTTCTTTGTAGAAGAAATCCGTCTTATCGGAAGTCAGTTTCCCATTATTGAAATCATCAAAGGCCTTCAGAAGCTTCTTGTTTGAATAGAAAACTCTCTCAAATTCCTGAGCATCAAAAATGAAAAATTCATAGATGTTGGTAATGACAAGTTGCTTGAGCTGGATATTCTTCTTATCGACTCTCTCCCGAAGGTAATATAGAAGAATCTCTTGCAACGCCTTCCGGTTAAGATTCTCCCTAGTAACCATCTCGGACACGTTACTGGGCATCTTGGCTTCGAAGATTACACCGACAGGAGCATCAATACCACTACCAAGGTGAATGGCAGCATCGATTTTTCCATTTGGCGACACTTTGTAGTTCTGGCGATAGAAAGTAAACTTCAGGAAATCCATAAGATCCCCCTTGACCTTTTCCTCTGTATCCACTGAAGCTATCTGTTCAAACAAAGTGGTCAGTTGTGATTTGAACTCATCGAATGAGACTTTATCGATGCTTATATGCCTATAGGCTTTGTTCAGAGATTTTGCAATAGAAAGTTCTGCCATAATGCTTGCTTTGGTGTGACCTGCTTACAAAGCATCAAATTTAATCATAATTGTCCATTCTCCCGCACAACTTGCATACATTCTGGACGATAAGGTCTATTATTCGCTGCTACAGAGGCTTGTATGCCCCACGAATGTCCCGGGAACGATGAGAGAATTACCAAAGCATTTTTCATTCTTTTGATTCCGGAACAATGAAAAAGCGGAAGCGTTTCCGCCTCCGCCTTGTAATATTTGTGAATTCATCCAGGAATTATCACTTGTGCTCAACCTTCCAATAGCCCTTGGTATTTGAAAGAGGAATCCAAATGATTGTATAAGTTTCTCTCAAGGAGTTGATATTGCGCGTGATTGTTCTGGATGATACCTTGAACTTGGTGGCCAGCTCATCAGTTGTGATGTATCTGTTGGCCATCAGTTCAGTAAGGATATTCTTAACTCTCAATGCGACTTTGTCAGGGGTGACATTAGGGGTGACATTAGGGGTGACATTTTGAGCATCGCTCTTGTCAACTAATTGAATTTCAGCATCTACAGGGGTGACATTAGGGGTGACATTTTTCCTCCAGATTATCACCTGGCCATCTTCGTCAAAATGGAATTCCGGAGTCTTGAGACCTTTCTCCCTGCACTTGTCAATCAGGTCGATTGTACCAGTACCCAGATGCTCGATGTATCCGGCCAGATAGACCGGGTATGCAAGAGTGGGATTCACGGGATAGGACTTGTGAGTCTTCGTCATTTTCTCTTCCGTCATACCTTCAGGAAGACCGCCGGGGCTCAAAACTTCAAGCCTGTCACGGAATAGCATCACCTGTACCGATGCACTGCTCGTGTAAAGTCTGTGTACACAGGCGTTGCAGATGGCTTCGCTCACCGCCTCAACGGGTATCTCGAATTCAACATCAACGTCGTTCGATTTGTTCCTGGTTCCCACAGCTGCATCGATGTGGTTCATAACGAAGCCTACAGCCTGATCGACCAACTCGAAGAAACTGCCTCTGAACACCTGATAGTAGGGTATGGGCTTCTGGACCTTGGTGCCGTAGAACTGAGCGCATTTGACCTCGCTGGATATGAAGAAATGTTGCGGTCTCTTGCCGAATAGCAGCAGGGCGGCGTTCGTGAGTTTGCCTTCATCGGTCATCAGCTCCAGATGCTGAAGAATCTTGGGAATGCCATGCGACATGGATAATGGAAAACTGCGTTTCTCTTGCGCCATTGTCACGAAGCGTTCTATTTTTTCTGGGTCAATCTCATCGAGAGTGGCGTCTTCATTGATTGCCGCATCCCACGGAAGGGTTCTGAGATATCCGTGCTTCTCAAGATAGCGAACCAGTGACGCATAGACGGCAGCCTTGAGCTCGTCAAAGTCATTGAAGCTTTTTCTTATCAGTTGAGGCTCCACCTTCTTGATGAAAGCATCTTCTTTGGGGTGTCTTGTCCCGCCTCTCTTCACATAGATGAGTCTCTGGCGGTTGTTGGCAGTGGCAGTGTCAAACTCCCGCTCTGTCGGTGAAACCCCTTGAGCATCCTCGAATCCATACTGCTCACCATAGATACCAAGGTATATCTCACTCTGTGCAGCCTCCGTCAGATACGCTTCTTGAGCCGATAAATCGATTGCCGGCAGTTCCTCGAAAAGAAACGGCTTGAAGAACTTGCCCAGAAGAGAATCCTCCCGTATGTAATTGCACAGAGCCTTGCGTTCACCAGCAAACTCTTTCTGCACACTGCTTATGAAAACCCTGGTCATACTTCTTTGTTCCATAGTTTTGATTTTCAAATATACACACTTTATCTGGCCTGCCCAACTTTATTGGCAGATAGTTCCCTTTATTTTGGGTAATGGCATTCTTGTCATTCTTGTCACTCTGGAAAATTACGGAATGTCAAGAGTGACAAGAGTGCCACATAAGAGCAGGTAATTACCGGAAACGCTTTTCGTAGAATCCATAGCTGATTTTCTTGAAGGCATTCGTCTGGAGCCAGCGTTTGAAAGTGCGTTCGCCCATTCCGATTCCTCTTGCGATTTCCAGACCGTGGGCCGTAGCAAAGGAGCGGGGAAGTTCATCGTATATCAATTGCTGCACTGTGGTGAATGTGACCGTAGGAGACGGAAGGAACTGTTTCTGTGCCTTGAGTCCGCAGGCCATGAAATAGTAGCACAAATCGATGGCTCCGCGCATACTGTCGGCGCCGATTTCCTGCAGGTCTCCTTCCTTGCAGCCGTATTTGATGATTTCCAGACCAAGCGCAAGCCTTCCGCAGTAGGGTTCCATCTTTGTGGCCATTCCCGCAAAAGCCAGGCTGCCGTTGTTCTTCTGGTCGGCGAGGTTGTCATACCATTCCTTGTAGAGGCGCTTCGCCTCGCGACTCAGATGAATGATCCGGCTTTCGTCCTCGTACGGGATTGCAAGAATCCTGTTCACAATCGCCCTCCAGTTCTTGCGTATCTGCGGCGAGATGTCCTGGTCATTGAGTTTCGGGTACTTGACTTTCTCCGGATAACTCAGCAGCCATCTGTCCATAAAGCCGTTCTGAACCTTGCCCCTTGCGAACTCACGGAGCATCTGGGGCTGTATGCCGCCGAGAATGCCGATGCAGGTGTCGTTAATCTTCACGGGGTCAGTACTCACACGGTTCACCATCACGCCCCGGCCTGCGAACAGCTGCGTCCACATCTGTTCGTCACTCCCGCTGCGGTACTTGTTGAAGCTGCTGATGAATCCCATCAGCTCATCCTGAAAGACAATCAGAGCTCTCGGATTGGCCTTGTGGATCATGACGATTGACTCCGGTGTGAAATCATCAAGTATGTACTGACGGCATTCCGGAGGAGAAAGCGGTTTCGTACGTTTCTTGTCTGTCTTCAGGAGTTCCGCCTCGTATTTCTCCCGTGCCTCAACAAACTTGTCATACTCCTCATCCTCCTTCTTCCTGATTGGGTCAAGTGCAAATTCGAGACTGGAGCTTTTATTCGTTCCCCTGCATCCTACGATACCAAGATACAGCAGCGGCTTCTCCCTCCATCCGTTGATGATTTCCACGACGGCGGCATTCCCGCAGGCAAGACAGGCCACGAAGAGCATTGCCGGAGCGATGTAACCTGGTGGAAAATTGTTGTGCTCCGCCGTTTCCCTGACTATCTCCTGTGCCTTAGCAGGGAACACCTCAACCGGAAACGGGATGCATTCGTAATGGGCCACGCAGTCTGGAATGATGCCGAGTTTCGTGCACTTGAAGAAGAATGTTCCGATACCTATTTCCCTTGTCTTCTCCCTCAGTCCGGAGAACACCGATTCAGTCTTCTGTTCGTCATACTTCTTTGAGAAACGCGATATTCTCTTGAAGAACTCCAGTCCGCTATCCCCGAGAGAGGAAAGACTCATACCGAACTCAATCCAGTCCTTGTATTCATCCAGCTCCAACTGACGTTTCTCCCATTCCTCCACATATCTGGCCACAATCTCCTCGTTTCCCTCATACTGCCTGACGATATCTCCGTAATCCTCCTCTTCCGGCCCCTCCGTCTCATCATCCGGCTCACCGCTGATGGCATAGACCTCGCAATCGTCATTGACCCAGGGATTCTCATCCCAACTCACCAGTCTCATCCTTCCCACGTCCGCGCAGTTCTTATCTACAGTGAACCCTCTCTCCGCCATTTCTCTTTTCAGTGCCAGGAAATAGGCCTTGTGCATCTTCCAGTCATCCGTTGCAATGGGGACTATTCCGAAGAGCCCTTTACCGCTGACGCTAAGCCCGACATACCAGAACCACGGGATTCTAGAGAGTTCCTCCTTTGCGGACTCCGGGTCATCGAGATGGTCGAAGTCGAGAACCATAAGGCTGTTGTACTTGCGCAGTTTCTTCTCCATCTCCACTTTTCCGTCCCTTGATGTCAGGAAAGCGGAAATGGTAGCCGCCGGAAGCTTGTACTTCTTCAGATAGCGGATTCTGTCAGGATCCGTACTGGTCCGGATCTCATTGATGATACTCAGGTATTTCAACCCGAGCAGTAGAAATTCGCGCAGCGTCATTTCTTGCCAGCCATTGATTTCGTCATCGTAACAACGGCTACGCTCCGCTGCGCCGGCGCCCTTTCCTCCGTTGGACGCCGCTCTTGGATAGACACTCATGGGAATGTCACCGTAGGGAGCCTTGAAAGGTCCCTGTTGTTGCAATACGTTCATAGCGTTTTGACAAAAGGCAAAAAAATATACAAATTAATCTACGACCTGTCCCATTTTGTGGGACACTTCAGCGCAGATTCAGCCTTTGTGTCTGGTACGAACGTGTTTGCATACGGTCTTACTCTCCAGCTTTGCATCCAAATCATCCGCATCGATCTTTGTCGTGCGGCCGTCCTTGACGATAATGAAATCCCCGTTCTGGGCACGTGTGAAGTAGGTGGAGCGCTTGATTCCCATAAGTTCGCAGACCTGTTTGATTGTGTAGTACCTTTTCTCCTTTTTCGGCAGATACTTGGGCACCTCCTCAGCCAACGCTTCGGCAACGCTTTTCTTGACGATGCTGCCGATGTAGCTGGTAATGGTTGTTTCTTCTCCCATTGTGTTTGTGTTTTGAAAAAAGTGAAAAAGGTTGTGCGCACTACCTTGCCGAAGTACCTCTCCGGCATTGCAAAGGTCTGGTATTGAACTCAATAATCCAATTTGCACCATAGTCGTCCGCTACCGCTGCGAACCGCCCGGAAACGGAAAAGCGGAGCCGTGAACAGCCCCGCCCGTAAATTGCCGTACCGCCCGATTACCGCCCGAACGCTACAACTTGTATTTGATAGAGTCTATTGGAAATCCATCCAGAATCCTGGCCAGCTCACACTCTCCGGAGACCTTGATGTCATCATTCTTGCTGTAGTTGAGCTGAATCTTGCGGGAGCGGTCATCATCACGGAAGAAATCGAAGGTCGCGTTCATATCAGCGCATTCGAGATTGCATCTGTGGCCGAAATACGTTGCAAATCTCTTGTCGCCAATCCAGGTTCCCTTCAGTGCGGGAGTCTCGTGATAGCGGATGAGGTTTTCCAGCGTTTCATCCGACACCCCGATGCAGTATTTGTGCATAAGCCTATCGGCAAGCCCCTCAAGCGGATGCTTTGCCGGATATCCGTTCACAACATCGTTCAGATGTTCTTTCGGGAAACTGAACTCCCTATCGAACCGTGCAATAATCATCACATACTCCTGCGGCTGCATATCATAGCCGAGCAGTTCATCAGCCCTTGCCTCATTGTCAATCCTCGCGTCATCGTAAGCCATCACACTCGCGTGAAACCTGTCGTAAACCTCGAAGAAGCGGCCCATCTCAAACAGTCTCGCCTTGTTGTTCTCGATGTACGGCCATTGGTCTGTAATGAAAACGGAAGCATCGCTGAGCGCCGCAGTAATTTCAGTCCCCAGCCGTGTAAGTTCCTTCACCGCGCCTTTTGTGGCCAATCCTCCGAACCCCGCATCTTCATCACCGCCAAGCCAGGCCACAAGCATATCAATTTGCCGTACGGCCGAGTCCAAAAGTTCAGCCGTACGGTTAAGAATCTGTCTGTCAGGAATCATAGGCCCTAGTCGAAATAGTTGTACTTGCCCTTGATTTTCTCCACCACCTGCAGCTCATCTGCACGGATGTACTTCTTCAGTACCGCAGGGGAGGTGTGTCCTGTGATTTTCATAATATCGTAGATATCCATTCCGGCAAGATACATCAGGGTCGCTCCGGTTCTTCTGGCCGTATGTGTCATAATCAACTCATACTTCTTGAACTGCTCCCGTTTCGGAGTGCCGCCCTTGGTTGTGACGATTTCAATCAGTTCGTCAAGTCCGGCCATCTCTCCAACCTTCTTGATCTTCTCATTGATGGTCTGGTCCGCCAGATGGGGCAGCTGATAATCGTAGCGCTCCATAATCTCCTTCAGGCGGCTGCTCACCGGAATCGCAACCTTGGCGCCGGTCTTCTGCTGACGGACATTCAGGTAGGTCACTTCTTCGGTTTTCACAACGTCCTTCTTCTTTCCGGGATTCTCCGGATCATCCTCCTCCACGACGAATTTCCGGGTATAAGTCTCGAAATCCTCCTTCTTTATGTTGTTGTAATCAGAGACGCGCTGCGCAGTCCAGCAACCCACCATAAAGATGTCACGAGCGAGAGCAAAAGTCGGCTCCTCCTTGCTCAAATCCACTGCGCAAATCTTCTCAAGGTCATCCTTCGTCAGATAAATGGCATCCACCTCCACACGAGTGCTCTTGAACTTCTTCTCCGCAGTGATGTTGTTGTTGTGATATCCCTCGCTCCGCGCCGCATTCATCACCACCTTCAGATTGCTGATGCACTTGCCAACGGAATTGACCGAATAGTTCTTCTCGTTCTTAAGCCAACCGGTATAGTCATTATAGACCTTCATATCGATGTCGTTGAAGTCATATCTGCGATGCCTTGCAGTCTGAAATTCGTGCCACTGATTCAAAGCGGTCTTTATGGCCCGGATGGTATTGGGAGAATAGTTGAGGCCACGGTCAGTCTGACGGCAACCAGTCTCAATCTCGTGGATATAGCGGTCAATGTACTTGCTCAACGTAATCCTCTTCGCCTCTGCTTCTGCAAGCCTTTTTTCCTCCAGTTTGCGTGCACGCTCCGCACGCTCCTCAGCGTATGCGACATCCTCTACAATCTTCTTCACCTGGTCTGCAGTAACCGCAGTGCCGGCATCAAGAAGAGAATTGATCTGCTGCTTGATGGCCCGCATCTTATCGTCAAGGATTTTCCCTTCCCCAGTTGCAATGTAAGAATTCCAGGCACCGCCATCATGGTCAAGAATCCACTTCTCTGCAGGAACAATGAGCGGAGTCTGCTGACGGATATTGATGTTCAGGGTAACAGAACGGACGCGGATATTCAGAGCAACGCGCCCCTTTGTGACTTTCTCACGAAGAATAAATTTTGTGGCCATAACTAAGTCCTTTAATGTTTTAGAATCGTACCACAAAGATAAAAAAACTTTTTGGACTTGGTGCCATTTTGGTGCCATTATTTTCGGACATACTTCATATCAAAATAGACATCAAAATCCAATATATTTTGAATATCAGCATTTTAGCAATTTTCTTCGGACTTACATATCCCGCAAATATCCCGTTTGCGATTCCGCTACGCACCTCAAAAGAACCCCCTCGGGATTTTCCGAAGGGGTTCTTTTTTAGGTCATGTCTTGAAATGGTTCTCAGTATTTCTTGATGATCTTCACATCGTACTTGTAGGACTGTTTTCCGACTTTACCGTAACTTTTTCCTGAGCTGTCGACCCAGACCGGTTGACCGTAAGAACTCGACGGGTGATCCACAGTAGCGTAGACGGTGACTTTCTCACCGGTAAGAATGTTTGTCAATTCTGCTGTTTCCATAGTTATTCAGTTTTTTTTGTGGTTTGTTGTCTTGTCATTTCAAGTCTGCAAGTGCGCCAATGAGAGTTTCCACTGCATCATCGGTCGTAGCCCAACTCGTGCACACCCTCACGACGGAACGGTTTTCATCGAACTTCTGCCAGAACTCGTACCCTATCTTTGCCTCCAACAGTGGCAGTTCATCGTTCTTCAGCACCAGGAACACCTGATTGGTAGGGCTGTTGCCGAAAAGGCTGATTCCGTTCGCCGCCGCCGCTTCCTTGATCCTTTCTGCCAGAACATTGGCCCTTCGGGCGATATCGAAATACAGACCGTCTTCGAAGAGAGCCGCGAACTGGATACCCAGAAGCCTTCCTTTCGCGAGCATGCCTCCATTCTGCTTGATGTTATAACGGAAATCCGCCTTCAGACAATCATTTGTGATGACCACCGCCTCTCCGAACAGCGCCCCCTGCTTCGTTCCTCCGATATAGAAAACGTCTGCCATCGCGGCAATATCCTTGACTGTCAGGTCGCAAGCCTTGCATGTCAATCCATATCCGAGACGTGCGCCATCGATGAAAAGCGGAATCCGCTTCTCGTGACATACATCGCTGATAGCCTCAAGCTCGGCTTTCGAGTATATTGTCCCCAGTTCGGTAGGGAAGGATACGTACACCATTCCCGGCTGGACAGTATGCTCATGGCACTCATCTGCCCAATGCCCGTCCACAGCGTCCCTTATCTGCCGGGCTGTAATTTTTGCATCCTGTGAAGGGAGAGGCAGCACCTTGTGCCCCCCATGCTCGATGGCTCCGGTCTCATGCACACCTATATGGCCTCTGTCAGAACACAAAACTCCCTGATATGGCTTCAGGATGGATGATATTACAGTAGCGTTGGCCTGAGTGCCGCCTACAAGGAAATGAACGTCAGCAGAAGGCGTATCACAGGCTTCACGTATCAGGTCTGCCGCCCTGCGGCAATATTCGTCCTCACCGTATCCGGGGGTCTGGAGCATGTTCGTGCTTGCAAGAGCGTCCATCACACGTGGATGAGTGCCTTCAAGATAATCGCTGTAAAATAAAGGCTTCATGAAAAGGAATCAAAATCCATCTTTTACAAAGATATACAATATTTCCCTCCATTGTGCGTCCCCCCCAAAATAAATTCGTACATTAGCGGAACCAAAAAATATGTTATGAAAGGAATAGTCTTGGCCGGAGGAAGCGGCACCCGCCTATACCCCATTACAAAGGGAGTCAGCAAGCAACTGCTGCCTGTATATGACAAACCCATGATATACTATCCGGTCAGCGTACTGATGTCTGCCGGTATCAGGGAAATCCTGATCATATCCACACCTCAGGACCTGCCTGCTTTCAAACGTCTGCTCGGGGACGGTTCCGACTTCGGCGTGGAGTTCAGCTATGCGGAGCAGCCAAGTCCTGACGGACTGGCGCAAGCCTTCATCATCGGAGAGGAATTCATCGGAAATGATGCCGCCTGTCTGGTCCTTGGTGACAATATCTTTCACGGTGTCGGGTTCAACCAGATGCTTAAAGAAGCGGTGAGAACCGCAGAAGAGGATAAAAAGGCCACTGTTTTCGGGTATTGGGTCAGTGATCCTGAACGCTATGGCGTAGCTGAATTCGACAAGGACGGCAATTGCCTGAGCATTGAAGAAAAGCCTGAATTCCCGAAGAGCAACTATGCTGTCGTCGGTCTGTACTTTTATCCCAACAAAGTGGTTGAAGTCGCCAGGCATATCAAACCGTCTGCCCGCGGAGAACTTGAGATCACCACTGTCAACCAGGAATTCCTTGCCTCGCGTGAACTGAAGGTTCAGACTCTCGGAAGGGGCTTTGCGTGGCTTGACACCGGGACTCACGACAGCTTGTCGGATGCCTCCATCTATGTGGAAACCCTTGAGAAAAGGACCGGGCAGAAGATATCCTGCCTGGAGGAGCTGGCATACGAAAACGGCTGGATAGATGCCCGGAAACTCGAACTTCTTGCCCAGCCGATGAAGAAAAACCAGTATGGCCAATACCTCCTCAGTCTGTTGAAATAGAAGGCTATCTGGTGACCGTACCCATCAGCTTTTCAAAATCACTTCTTGAAATAAGACCGTCCATGCTGATAAAGGTCGTGTTGTCCTGACCGATGACAGTCATCACGAGCGACTGGATGACACTGTCGTTCCCGTCGGTGAAGATCCTGACAGTCTCTCCTTCATCCTTCGCCTCCATCATCAGCTCGAAACTGCCGGAATTGATGAACTTTTTGATGTCAGTTCCTAACTTTCCGTTAATGGAACCGTCCGTGCAGTTCAGAAGATAGAAACCTTTCAATGATTTGATGATTGGAGTCAGATCCACTTTTTCGCCTCCTTCTCCCACTTCCAGCCCCGGGAGCTTTCCTATCAGTTTGAACATTGAAGGGGAGATATATACTGCGCTCACTCCGGGCTCATCTGAAAATTTGTTGTAAAGACTTCTCCCGTCCTGAGAGAATGCGTTGATGCCGAGCACCATGGCAACAACGATGATAAACAGTTTTTTCATATTTCAATTGATTTTCTCCATTATTTCATTTGTCCTGACCAGAACGCTTTCTGCTTCCTGTGCCATCTTCAGTCCCTTTTCCATACGGTTTGAAATCATGGAAAACGCCTCCTCCACCTGCCCGTATGCCAAATAAGGATCATTGAAAGTGTCCTTGGGTGTGTTGACGTATCTTGTGACACCGAAACCGGTCCCGACCAGAACGGCTATAGCAGCGGCGATTCCAGAGACGCGTTTCCACACCACTCTTCCTTTGTCAGGCTTCTCATCGAGGAATGCCAGCATTTCCACTTGAGCCTTCAAGCCGGCTTCCAAGTTCTCCGGTATACAGATTCCGCTGTCCCCGGCAATTTCCTTCAACCTTGAATAATCGGTGAATTCGTCTATCGTTTTCATAATACCTCCTTCATTCTTGATTTGAGCGTCTTTCTGGCCATGCTCAGCTGCACCCTTGTGTTTATTTCAGAAATACCAAGCCTGCGCGCAATTTCATCGTATTCCAGTTCTTCGAATATCCTCATCCTCACAATTGCCCTCTGCTTCTCTGGAAGCTCTTCGATGTACTCCATCGTCTTTTTCAAAGCCTCCCTGTCGGACAGCTCCTTGTCAGGCGGATCGTCACCTGAACCGTCATCCACTGTTCCTGTGCGTACGATTTTCCTGTTGCTGCGCAACCTGTCTATGCATACGTTGCGGACCAAAGTATAGGAATATGCTTCAGGATTCTTGATGGAATCCAGCATTCCTGCTGACTTCCAAAGTTTGATGAATACGTCCTGGACAGCATCCTTTGCGTCTGACTCATCCTCAAGATAGTGGAATGCTATCCTGTAAAGACCGTCTCCCAGCGGAAGGAACGTATTTTTGAAATCTTCGTGAGTCATTATACAGATTGCCGTCGAACACAATGAAGACGGAGCTGCATTTATTATGTTAAAAAAATTATTCAGCCTCGGAATGAGACAGAATCATTTTCCTGAGAGAGTCGTTGAATTCACGCATGACATCGTGGTTATATTTCTCCACGAGCCACGAAGACCGCTCCAGATTGCCCATGAAAGTGTAGTTGAGAGCCATGCCTCCACCGAGAAGACCGCTGATCCAGTTCCCGCCGGCACACTGCCAGACGCACCAGGCTGCGGCAACCAGATTCAGCGCCGCGGACAATGCCCCTTCACTCCCATTCCATGTATACAAATGCCCCAGAGGGGGAAGGAATGCTCTGGAAATGGCTGTATCTACGTTTTTCAGCTTCGGCTTTCCGGAATAGAATGTACGGACGTCCGTCAGTGCCCATTCGAGCGCTTCACCTTCGTATATGCTTCTCATAAGTTCCTCCGCACGGGCTTGTGACTCATCCCATCTCCCACATTCCCCGAGAACGACAGCGTCAAGTACAAGACGTGGCACATCCGGAGTCACTCCGGCAGCATCAGCTTCATCAATATATGCTGCCGCTGCCGCGGCATCTCCCGCCAGATAGCAGCACAACTCCCTTTCATACAGAACTTTCGCTTGATCTGCAGGCTCAAGCATATACATTCTCACCCTGCCGAGGGTAGAGACTGCATCCTGAAAGCGACCGCACTGCTTGTAGCAGAACGCCTTCTCAACAAGGGCCTCATTGATCTCGAACGGGTCGTCGGAAGAGAAGACGGTGCGTTCGAGCTCCACCGCCTTCAATGCCCAATCCGCAGTGTCCTGCGCCCTACTGGTTGAAACAGTTCCGAATAGGAATATGGATGTGATAAAGAACAGCAGTGTCCTGTGCATTTCTGATATCGTTATTATGAATGCTTACCGAAACGTAGCTTCCGTAAATGTTGCCAATATAAAATGCGGCTCCCAATGTCCCGAAAATCAGGGTTTTCCAGTTTGTCGGCCCGTACTTGACCCAGTTTTCGGCAGTAATGGCATCCATTGCGGCTGTCACGATGAGGGATGACAGCCCTTCTCCCAACTCACCTGCGTAAATCTTTCCGAGCCCGGGAATCAAGGCTGAAGCGGCGGCGGCCACCGAAGGGCTTTTGCCTTTGCTGCAATATCTTTCCTTGAAAATCCGATCAAGCTCCTCCTCACTCTCCTTCATTGAGAACTGCCCATACGAAAAACGCACGGCCGCTCTCTGATAGTCTTCCGGATTGTCCCTGAGCAGGGCGATTCCTGCCGTTTCAAGGTCGCGAAGCTCCTGAAAAGGTCCGCTGTATGAATCGAGAAGTTCCGTACAGCGGTCGAAACGTCCTATATGAGCGTTGGAAATGACATTGAAAAACAAAGACTTGTCGAAATAATGGGAATCTGAAGCCACTCTTGAAAAATGTTCTGCAGCGTCTTCAAGATGTTTGGCGCTGTAATCAGCCCAGCCCCGAAGGTACTCCAAAGTATCTGAAGCGTTGAAAACGTCCCGGGAGAGATACAGGACTGCATCTTCGGCCATCCCGTTCCCGATGAGATAGTCCACGAAATCGGACTCTGAAGAGACAGCCTTTTTCTGGGCGGTCGCCGCAAAAGAGGAGATAACAAGAAGAATCACGCAAGTCAACCGTTTCATCTTCACTTCCTCCTTTTCTTTGGCATGTAAACTTCCACTCCTTCGTGGATTTTCCCATCTTCATTGAAATGGTGGTGCTGTGAAGTGCCGATGCGGCTGCAACGTGTAAGACGGTCGGCTGTAATTATCAGGCCCGGGATTATTCCTAAACTGTCAATCGCTTGACGGACAAACATATAGCATTCAGGCTCGAAGTAACAGTCACCTGTCAGTTGTCTTCCGATGATGGCGGCAGTACGGGCGGATGCGGACAAACCCTCCGGCAGCGTTTCCTCGTACTCATGGTCTTCGAAGGAAACGGAGCCTATCAATTGCTTGTCAGAGATGGTCTGCGCCCTGGCCCCGGCGCTGACGAGAATGAAAATCAGCAGAATGAGGGACCTTTTCATAACGGTTATCGGGCTTCTTTGATGGAAATGACCTTTGCGTTCGACGGAATCTCGAACTCGAACATCGGATCATCCATGTCAACCGTGACATTGGAATATATTGTCCGGGCAACGGTCGAATCCTTGGCTGAGGTGTAGTTTATTTCCGTCAACCTTTCAGGGAGCATGAGCCTTCCGGCGCGGGAGTAATTGGAAAGATATATCTTTCTGGTTGTACGGCCGGAATCGTTGACATACCCGCAGTAAATGGGAAGAAAATTCTCGTACACAATTTCCACAGTCGGACTCTGGCTCCTGTCCGAAGTCGTGAAAGTCTTCTTGATGTAGTTGTCTTCTCTGGTTGTCGACTGCAGACGGTATCCATAGGCGGCCAGTCCGAGATCTTCCACCCTTCCGTTCATGAAGATGGAGATCAGCTGGTCCTGCGAACTCAATGATGAAGAATTCTCAAGCATGACCTCATTCGTCTTCGGCATGTACATCCTCATCTCTCCCTTTGAATTCGTGAGCACAAAGTACTCTTCCGGCTTGAGAAAATGAATGACAACGCGTCCATCGTTAGAACAATGGACGCGTTCGGTAATTGTGATCACTTTACCCGACGCCACATGCCTGACTTCTACGTCTGCCGTGATTTTTCTCTGCGCAGAGAGACTGAACTGGCTTATAGTCAGCAGAATGGCTAAAAGTGAATATGTAAGTGAGCCTTTCAAGACCTTATGCCCACATGAAGAACTTGGTGTTGCCGCAATACTTGGTGATATCATTTTCCGCGAGACCGATCAGAAGCATTACCCAGTCAACGAAAGGAACGATACCGAATATGCCTCCGAAAGTTAAGGTGTAGATACCCCACATGAAAGGTCTGGTTCCCATATAGTGACGATGAACTCCGAAACCTCCGAGGAAGGTACAGAGAATGAAAGAAGCCACTGGAGTAGGATTTCCTTCAGAGATGGCTGCAGAAGAAACCGGAACGCTTGTCATCGGCATCATTTCAAGAGGGGATACCTCCGCCGCTGCCTCGATGAGTGCGTCAATGGCCTCGTCATTGACGGTGTAGTTTCCTGCGTTTGCAGAAACTGTGATAGCCAGAATGGCGATAAGGGAAATAATAATTTTCTTCATATTTAAATTCATTTGAATTTCCTTTTTTCCGATTCAAAGTTATCCATAAACTGCCTAATTGCAAACTTTTTTTTCTTTTTTTGAATTACGGCCCAATATGGCTATATTTGAAAATTAAAACATCAATATGATTCCTACCAAGCGTCAGATAGTTGAAGTCATTGAAAATCTTGCTCCTGCGGGGTTTCAGGAGGACTATGACAATTCCGGACTCCAGGCCGGTATTCTGGACGAACCGGTTTCCGGAGTCCTTGTCTGCCTGGATATAACCGAGGCTGTCATTGATGAGGCGCTCAGAAAAGGATGCAACATGGTGGTATCCCATCATCCTCTCCTTTTCCAGCCCCTGAAGCAGGTCTCGGACCTGACCTATCAGCAGCGATGCGTCCTTTCCGCGATCAGGAACGGCGTCACACTATATTCCGCCCATACCAATCTCGACAACGCCGAAGGCGGTGTCAACCATAGGATTGCTTCGATCATCGGTCTCGACAAACTTGAGTGGCTGGAAGAAAAACCTTCTGTCAACGGCCATGCGGGAGGTTCCGGTCTGATCGGTGAACTGCCATCATATGAAGACGCGGACTCTTTTCTTCATCGTCTCAAGGAAGCCTTCGGAGTGGAGTGCCTTATGCACTCGGCATTGACCTGCAGCCACGTGAAGCGTATCGCCGTCTGCGGCGGTGCCGGCTCCTTCCTGATGGAGGCTGCAAGGGCCAGGGGCGCTGACTGTTTCATCACAGGAGAAATCTCCTACCATCATTTCTTCGATGCCGGCGACATGCTGCTTGTCGCAATGGGGCACTATCAGAGCGAACGGTTCACCATGAACCTTATCTCGGACCTCCTTCGCGCACATTTCCCGTCCATGAAGCTTGAAATAACTTCCATAGATACAAATCCGATACACTATAAGATATGAAAAGATCCCTGTTTACAGCCCTGGCTCTTGTTTGCTTGTGCGCCTGCGGCCAGAAAGATATCCCTCTTGTATATGATTCAGAAAATACAGGTGCGGAATTCGCGGCGCCAGCAATGCCATCGTTTGACGGACTTTCTCCTGTTCAGACTCTTCCGGACCCTCTCGCGTGGTCGGACGGAAGCGGTCGCGTGAAGAAATTCTCCCAGTGGGAGAAACGCCGCAACGAGATTTTCGCCGAACTGCAAAACTATGAAGTAGGCGTGAAGCCACAGACTTCAAAGGACTGCGTAAGTGCTGAAATCCTCAAGTACAGGGAGAGGACTCCGGAGGAGATAGAAGCCTTCTACAGCCGCTTTCCTGAAGGATTCCCGCGCATGCCTCTCGAAACAGGCGTCGACACCCTTCTCGTTACAGTCACCGTCAACGGGGAGTCCCTTCAGATCCACTGCCCTGTCATCCTTCCTGAAGGCGACGGCCCGTTCCCGGCAATCATAGGCATCGGCCAAGGAGCGGGAAGCCTGCCAAGGGATATTTTCACGGAAAGGAACATAGCGATGGTCGGATTCCCGTTTGCGGAAGTCATGGCCCACCAGCAGGTGAGAGGGTCCGAGCCTATCAACAGGCTCTATCCTGAATATGTGGAGATGGGTGCATACGCAGCATGGCCGTGGGGTGTCAGCCGCGTAATCGACGCTCTTGAGAAAGTATGTCCCGACGTACTCCCTATCGACATCAAGCACCTTGCCATTTCCGGATGCTCTTTTGCCGGGAAGATGGCTCTCTGGTCTGGAGCGTTCGACGAGCGCATCGCTCTCACCATTGCTCAGGAACCGGGCGGCGGCGGTGCCGCGGCATGGAGAGTGTCCGAAACTCTCGGCAACGTTGAAAGCCTCGGCCGCACAGACTATCACTGGTTCAAGGAAAGCATGCGCCAGTTCTCAGAAGAGAATACCGCATTCCTTCCTTTCGACCACCACGAGCTTTGCGCCCTTGTCGCACCTCGTGCCCTTCTTGTATTGGGAAACACTGATTATGAATGGCTCGCGGACGAAGCCGGATACGTATCCTGCCAGGCCGCCCGCAAAGTATGGGAGTATTTCGGCATAGAGGACAGAATGGGCTTCTCCATTCAGGGCGGACACGGACACTGCCAGCTTCCTGCAGAGCAGTATCCTGAAGTGGAGGCATTCGTCGACAAGTTCCTTCTCGACAAGCAGGATGTGAACACCACCGTCATGACAGCCCCTATGTTCGAGGACGTGGACCTCACTAAGTGGATCGACTGGTAAGATGAAGGTTCTGGTCACAGGAGCCGCCGGATTCATCGGCTCCAGACTCATGCACCTTCTTGCCGCAAGAGGGGATGAGGTTGTCGGAATAGACAATCTCAATGACTACTACAACCCCATTCTCAAGCGGAGCCGTCTGGCGGAGTTCTGCACCGGAGACAGGAAGCGTTTTATCAAGATGGACATAGCCGACAAGGAGGCTCTGGATGCTCTTTTCGCAGCGGAGGCCTTCGATGCCGTTGTGAACCTAGCCGCTCAAGCTGGTGTAAGATATTCCATTTCAAATCCTTACGCATACCTGCAAAGCAACCTTGCCGGTTTTCTGAACGTCCTTGAGGCTTGTCGTCACAGTTCCATCAAACATCTCGTCTTCGCGTCATCCAGCTCCATATATGGACTGAATTCCAAAGTCCCATATTCAGAAGATGATATGACAGACTCTCCTGTGAGCCTGTATGCCGCCACCAAGAAGTCAAACGAACTGATGGCGCACTCCTATGCCGGATTATACGGCATTCCATGTACCGGCCTGCGCTTTTTCACCGTTTACGGCCCATGGGGACGTCCTGACATGGCTCCGATGCTTTTCGCATCCGCCATTTCCCAAGGAAAACCCATCAAGGTCTTCAACGGAGGTGACATGATACGGGATTTCACATACATTGACGATATCATCGAAGGTACGATCCGTACTCTTGACCATGCCCCGATTGCCGGAAACAGCCCGAACGGAGTCCCGTTCAGAGTTTACAACATAGGATGCTCGCATCCTGTCAGACTGATGGATTTCATCACCGAAATCGAACAGGCCTTGGGCAAGGAAGCGGAAAAAGAGTTCCTCCCTATGCAGGCGGGCGATGTCTACCAGACAAACGCCGATACATCACGCCTTGAAAATGAGATAGGATACAAGCCGTGCGTGTCCCTGCATGAAGGAATCCAACGTTTCATAGAGTGGTACAAATCAGACAAAAACCCATTGAAATGAACTGCGTAGAAAAGTTTGAAAACATATACAGGAAAAACCCGGAATCTGTCTCTTTCTGCCCCTACAGAATTTGTCCGTTAGGCGCTCACGTTGACCATCAGAACGGAAAGGTGACAGGCCTTGCGCTTGACAAAGGCATAAGCATAGCGTATGCTCCCAAGTACAACGGAGTGGTCGAACTCGTGTCGCTCCAGTTTGACAAGCGCGCCCAGTTCCACGTCCGCGGAGTTCCGGAACTTAAACAGAATGACTGGGCTGACTACCTCCGTGGCGCTACCGTTTACCTCAGCCAAAGATATCAGCTGACTACCGGAATCAGCGGCGTCATCGAAGGGAGCCTCCCTATCGGAGGCCTGTCGTCTTCAGCCGCCGTCACCATCGCTTATCTCTCCGCGCTCTGCAAAGTGAACGGAATCACACTCGAACCTCTTGAGATGGTCACCATCGCCAAGGATGCTGAAAACAAATACGTAGGCGTCAGTTGCGGGAAACTTGACCAGAATTGTGAGATAAACTGCCGTAAGGACCATCTTCTGTACCTTGATACTCTTGACGATACTTTCGAACAGATACCTACTCCTCCGTCGATGCCTTCATACGACATCGCAATATTCTTCAGCGGCCTGGAGAGAAATCTCGCAGGTTCGAAGTTCAACATGCGCGTAGACGAATGCAAGAGCGCAGCCTATGCCATGAAGGCGTATGCCGGAATGGAATACGGAAAGTTCAATGATACCTGCCTCCGTGACGTGCCTTTTGACGTATTTGAAAAATACGGAGACCGTCTTCCGGACAACTGGCGCAAGCGCGCGGCGCATTATTATTCCGAACAGGAGAGAGTCGGCAAGGGTGTCGATGCCTGGCGTCGTGGAGACTTGAAGGCATTCGGCCGGCTTTGCTTCGAGTCCGGAGCTTCATCGATCTTCACATGGGAAACGGGCTCTCCTGAACTGAAGGCCATTTACGAAATCATGACCCGTACGGACGGAATCTACGGAGGCCGTTTCAGCGGTGCCGGCTTCAAAGGCTGCTGCATGGCTCTCATCGATCCGTCGTTCCGCGAAAGCGTCATTTCGTCCGTGACTGATGAATACCTGAAGGCATTTCCTCAGATGGAAGGAAAGTTCGCTTCTTTTATCTGCCATTCCGCTGATGGCATAAGCCTTTGACCCCTGTTCGCTATGAAGTGTCTGATACTTGCTGCGGGTTATGCCACCCGGCTATATCCTCTGACAGAGAATTTTCCGAAACCCCTTCTCAAAGTCGGGGAAAGGACCATCCTGGACTGGTTGGTCGACGATATCCATACTTCCGGACTCGTTGATGAGTATATCGTGATATCAAATCACAAGTTCGCACCTTTCTTTCATGAGTGGTCATCCATCAAGACTGTTCAGACGGGATGCAGGTTCACTGTCGTGGATGATGGCACTTCTACCAACGAAACGCGTCTGGGAGCCGTACGGGACATACAGTTTGCACTCGACACGCTTCACATAGATGATGATATCCTGGTCATAGCCGGAGATAACATTCTGGATTTCAGCCTGGTGAAGTTCCTGGAATATTCCGCGGAAAAGGGTACCTCCTGCATCATGCGTTTCTACCAGCCCGACGCTTCCAAACTCAGGAAGTGCGGAATCGTCGTGACCGATGGCAATGACAGGGTCCTCAATATGGAAGAGAAACCCGCCGAGCCTGAATCCCACTGGTGCTGCCCGCCTTTTTATTACTACACCCGCGATGACGCCGCCAGGGTCGCCGAAGGAATAGCCGCAGGATGCGGCATCGATGCTCCGGGAAGTTTCGCTGCATGGCTCAGCACCGTCACTCCCGTCCATGCCATGGAGATGCCGGGCCATCGTTATGACATCGGCAATCTCGAAAGCTATCGCGCCGTCTGCGAGAAGTTCGGTTGATTCCTACTCTTCAGTATAGAAACGGACGATGTCCTCAATGGCTTGCTGGCAAACAGGGCAGAATTCGGGAGCCTCATTGGTACGCATGCGGCAGTCCTCGGCGCCGCGCCATACGCCCTTGCTCTGGTACCCTCCTCCTTCAAACAGCCATGCCTGTGATGTCAACTCTTTGTGATTGTGCGCTTTTCTGCCGTTGCGCTCCCTGATGCTGGAGCCTTTTGTTCCGGCCGGTGCGCCTGTGGGGAGGGTGATGCTTCCATCCGGACCGACTACCGCCCCCGAAGGGAGGAGATCCTGCCATTTCTGTGAGAAATCCGCCAGTGTAGTGATGTTCTTCTCCCAAGGTTCTATGCCGGGATAATAATACTCCACAAACTGGTCGTCATAGAAATACTCATCAGCCAGACCTGCGAAACTGTGCCCGAACTCGTGAACGACCACTGGCCTGAACAGAGGATGGTGAGCGGTGGTGAGAGTATACGAATTGTATATGCCACCACCACCGTAAGTGTCTGTATTGGCGAGGATTATGATATGCTCGTATGGTACGTCGGAAAGAGCGTCATGAAGTTTCTTCAAATGCAGGGTGGTGAGATACCTGTCAGAATAGAAAGTGTCGAAATTGGACCCGATGGCGGTATTCCTCCACACTCCGTCGCGCGGAACGCTCACCCCGCTCTCTTCCGAAGGCACCTGCACCGCGATGAAATTGAATCTGTCGCGAAGTCTACCGTACGGCTCGTGATTGAACATCGACTCCACAGTCGCTTCTGCGTCCTTGAAGAAAACGTCCATCTCTTCTGCCGTATATCCTTCCGGAACAATCGCCACGTCAATCTTCCCGGCAGGTGAGCCGCTGTAATGGACATACCGCCCCTTACCGTTCCCTGTTATCAAGCCTGCAACGTCTTCGTCGGAAAAACCTCCCGAAGGCTTTATGAGAATGTCGGCCGGGTCCACCGGATGAGTCAGCGATGCCGCGACATTATTTTTGAAATCAAACAGTTGTACCTCAATGCTGACCGGCTCGGAAGGCATCGGGAGAAGAAAAACGTTCTCGAAGCTCTTGCGCACCTTCGTCGCCTCCTCGGTCGCCTGCCATTCCTGGAACAGAGTGCTGAACGACATCCTGAAGAGAGTGTCGCCGTCCGCAGCCGAAGTCATGCATATCTGCCCGTTTCCGCGGAGTGGAACCTCCTTCATGTGGGTGCGGCGTCCCGCCCATCCGGACAGCCTGTGGAGCTCGTCCACGCTGATGTCAGCGGTTTTGTCCGTTCCGCTGAAAACGTAGTCTATCCTTAAAGTCTCGTTCTTGAGACGCTTGTCCATTGAATCCTGCGCCTGTACGGATACAGTGAAAAATGTGACCAGAATCAGTGTCGCAATGCTTTTATCCATGATGTCGAAGTCTTTATCTGTCAGAACCATTTCGATACAGTTTCAAAAGTAAACAAAATATCTGTAAAGGACCAATAATTTGGATAATTGCCGATAAATTGCGAATTTTGTAAGTTAAAATTATGTTTTTTTAAGGCGGACTATGAAGGTTCTTCAGTTGGGCAAATTCTATCCTGTCAGAGGAGGGGTTGAAAAAGTGATGTGGGACATCACTGACGGCCTTTCTGCGAAGGGTGTATGGTGCGACATGCTCTGCGCTGACTTCGACGGCACAGGTGAGAGAATTGTTCCGCTGAATGATAACGGCCGGTGCATGGTTGTCCCTTCTCAAGGAATGCTGGCGTCCACTATGATATCACCGAAAATGATAAGCTGGATGCGTTCCCGTTCCAATGAGTACGACATTGTCCATGTCCATCATCCTGACCCTATGGCGTGTCTGGCATTGAGACTCAGCGGCTTCAAGGGCAAGGTCGTGCTTCACTGGCACAGTGACATCCTTAGACAGAAGTTCTTCCTGAAGTTCTACCGGCCTCTTCAGTCATGGCTGATAAAACGAGCGGACAGGATACTGTGCACGTCACCCGTATATGCGGAGGAGTCCGAACCCTTGAGAAACAGCCGTAACAAAATTTCCGTGCTTCCTATCGGCATTGACCGGGTGCAGCCCGATCCGGAAGGTGAAGCAGGAATAAGGGCAAGGTACGGAGACAAAAAAATTGTCTACTCCCTTGGCAGGCTGATAGGATACAAAGGATATCAATATCTGGTGGAGGCGGCATCATATTTGAGTGATGAATATGTAGTGGTCATCGGAGGCGACGGGCCTCTGCGTGAGGAACTTGAATCGAAGATCGAGAACCTCGGACTTGGAGGCAAAGTCAGTCTTGTCGGACGCGTTGAAGACAGTGACCTGGCGGCATGGTATGGAGCATGTGACGTATTCTGCTTGAGCTCGATATGGAAAACGGAAGCTTTTGCGATTGTGCAGGTAGAAGCCATGAGCTGCGGAAAGCCGATAGTTGCCACCAGGATTCCGGGATCGGGCGTGTCCTGGGTCAACCGCGACGGATTCTCCGGATTGAACGTGGAACCCCGGGATGCAAAGGCTCTGGCGGATGCCATCATGGAGATTTGCGGGGAAGACTATGGCAAGTTTTCCGCAGGCGCGCGTGAAAGGTTTGCGGAGACATTCACAAAAGAAAAAATGATTGATAACTGTTTGAAGATATATGAAACTTTGTAGCAATGTTAGAGTGTACGAAGTCGGCGGACAGCATTTAATGCTCAATACCGGCTGCCATAAGGCGGACATGACGGCTGCATTCGGCATCAACGAACCTGCCGCATGGCTCATCAAACAGATGGAAGGCAAAGAGTTCGACATGGACGACCTGGTCGGATGGCTTTGCGGGGAATATGAAGTGGATCCTGAGACTGCCAGGACGGACACAGAAAGTCTCGTCGCAACCTTGAGGGAGAACTCTTTGATTGTTGACTGATATGGAAGACAGGCTGTCAACCGCTTTCTTCGCACTCCTTCGGACAGGACTTGGATTGGAGGAGCTGAACCTTGCCGGCTGGTGGCCTCTGACTCCTGACGAATGGGACGGTGTCTATAGGATTGCCGTGAGGCACACGGTCCAGGGAGTGGTGTTCGACGCTCTTCAGCCGCTTCCTGACGATGAGGGGCGGATGCCGCTTGAACTGGCCGCCAAATGGGCGATGGAGGTTGAGGAAAACACCAGGAACTGGAAGAAACAGGCGGCGGTCATCAAGGCGCAGAATGCGACATGGGCGAAGAACGGCCTGGAAGGTGTTGTCCTGAAAGGACATTCGTCCGCGGCATTGTATCCACATCCGGAACATCGGATCTGTGGCGACATTGACTGGTGGTTCGGAAACGCCGGGGCTTGGGAAAAAGCGAACGGCATAGCTTCGACGATAGTGGGGGAGATGACGGAGGACAGCGACGGTGACATCCATTATTGTTTCAACGGCGTAATGATAGAACATCACAGACGTTGGAACGATGCCTCTTCCGCAAAGGCGAAAAAAGAGCTGGGACAGCTTTGTCCGGACAGTCCGGAGGGCGTGCTGGCCCTGTTGAACTTCCACATTCTCAAGCACGCGATGGTCTTTGGAATCGGGCTCAGGCAGGTTTGTGACCTTGTGATGGCATACAGGCGTTTCGACGGGAAATACGACACGCAAGCTCTGGACAGGATTCTCGAAAGATGCGGTCTGGGGCGTTGGACATTGCTGCTGAAAGGACTGATGGTGAACGTGTTCGGAGAAAACGCTCTTCCATGCGGCGTAAGGCCTCGGACGAAAATCTCCGGCAGGAGCGTCAAAAGGCTTTTCGGACTGATCATGGCTGACGGCAACTTCGGCAAGGAGACCGGAAGGGGAGCGGGGAGCCTGATCTCCACCCTGAAGCCCAGACTGTTTTTCTTCCTGAGGTATGCTCCTCTGGAATGTTTGGCCAGGCTTTCAGGCCTGACCGCTGGTAGAATAAAAAGGAAAAGAATAACGATATGAAGAAAACTGCTTTCATTCTTTTTGTAACGGCTTTGGTTATTGACTCATGTACTGTGCAGCGTGACATGACCTATCTGCAGGATATGGAGGTCGGAATCACCTATGAAGTGGCTGACCGCCCAGACGAGCATGTCACGGAGTATGACAGGCTCAGCATCGTGGTCACATGCAACGAACCGGCTCTTGCCGCTCCTTTCAACCTCGTCACAGGTACATTCTCGGTGGATCCCATGACCGGTGAAGTGTCATCGCAGGCCAAGCCTGTCAATGATAACGGCTATCTCGTGGACAAGAACGGCAATATCAACTTCCCTGTCCTCGGCCAGCTTCACGTTGTCGGCATGACGCTCAAGGAAGTTGAGGAATGCATAGCCAAAGGCATTTCCGATCTGGAATATATTAAGGACCCTATAGTTCTTGTCGATTTCCTTAACTTCCAGTTCACCGTACTCGGCGAGTCCGGGGTAGGCAACTACAACGTTCAAGGAAACCACATCAACCTCCTTCAGGCCATAGCCATGTCGGGAGACATCCACGCTACAGGAAAGAAGGACGACATTTGGGTGATCCGCACGGACAACGGCACCAGGCAGGCCTACAGCGTGAACCTCCTTTCCAAGGATCTTTTCGACTCACCTGTCTTCTACCTTCAGCAGAACGACATCATCTACGCCAAGCCAAGTCCGCGTACTAAACGCGAAGACAGAAACGAAGTGCTCCAGAAGTCCTTCAATGTCTTCCTTACTGCACTCACCACTTCTACCTCCATCATATCCGTTCTTTACTGGTCAGGAATTCTTGAGAGACGATAAAATCAGGGCATTATGGCAAACAATATAAAAAACAAAGCGAAACAGCAGGAAGAAGGAGTGAACCTTCTGGATCTGTTCTTCTATCTGCTCAGTTATTGGTACTGGTTCCTTCTCTGCGTAGCCATCTGTGTAGGTTATGAGATGTACAAGTACTCGAAGTCGTCCTTCGTGTACAAGGCTGACGCCACCATCGTCATCAAGGACCCGTCCAATACCAAATCCACAGCGCGGCTGGACAACTACAACAACCTCATCAACCGCACCAACGTATCCAACGAGATCCTTCAGTTCCGTTCGAAGAAGCTGATGGCCGACGTCGTCAGAAGGCTTGACGCCAACGTCAACTACCAGGTCCGCAGGAAACTCCGCAACGTTGAGCTCTACACCGACTCTCCTGTCAAGGTGGTGTTCCTTGACCTTGAAGACACTGATGCACGCACACTGGTTGTCACCCCTGTCAACGAAAATGAAGTCCTTCTTGACAGGAAGACAAAGGTCGCTCTTAACGATACCTTGACGACCGAAGGAGGGAGAATCGTCATCCTCCCTTCAGCCAGTTATTCTACGGACTGGTACAAGACAGACATATCAGTGTCAAGGAATTCCATCCCGTCAGTCGCCGCCGGCTTTCTGAGCCGTCTGTCCATCCGCCAGCCTCAGGAGGATGCTTCCATACTGAGTTTCTCCATGCAGGATTTCTCAAGGATGAGGGCCATTGATATGCTTAACATGCTGTTCGTCGTATATAACGAGGATGCTATCGCCGATAAGAATCAAGTCGCGCTGAACACGGCCGAGTTCATCGAAGAGCGTCTGAAGATCATAGAGGCGGAGCTGGGCTCGGTCGAAGGTGAACTCGAGTCCTTCAAGATCAGCCACACCCTCATGGACGCCAACGAGACGGCGGCCAGATACCTCGCTGAGACCAGGCAGTCCAAGGATGAGACCATGGAGTACGAGACAAGGATCAGTATCGCAAACTTTATCAAGGACTACCTCACTGATCCTTCAAAAGCCGACGAGATGATTCCTTCCAACATCGGACTTGACGACCTCCGCATAGAGGGACAGATCACCCAGTACAACAACAACAAGATGCGCCGTGACCGTCTCCTTGAAAGCAGTAGCGAGAACAGCCCTGTCATCCAGGGACTTGACAACTCCCTCGCCACCATGAAGGAGAGCATAGTCCAGTCAGTGGACAACCTTATCGCCAGTCTTGAACTCAGGAAGAAAGAGGCCCAGCGCCAGGGCAACGATTCCAGAACCAAGTTCAACACCATGCCTTCAACCGCGCGCGAGATGCTTACCATCGAAAGGCAGCAGAACATCAAGGAACAGCTCTATCTCTTCCTTCTCAACAGACGCGAGGAGAATGAACTCACCCAGGCCATGGTGGACAACAATGCCCGCGTCATCGACGAGGCCGAGGCGTCATGGAACCACATTGCTCCAAGCAAGAAGAAGATGATTCTTCTCGGACTGCTTGCGGGCCTTTTCATTCCGGCCGTCATTCTTCTCATACGGCTTTTCGTTGATACCAAAGTACGCACCCGGAAGGAGATTGAGGAAAGCCTTTCCGGTCCGTGCATCGCTGAGATACCTGAAGTCAAGGAATTCATGAAGAATGCTCAGAAAGCTAAAATGGCAAAGTATTCCAAGTATGTGAAACTGCCAGAAAACATGACCAAGGTTCCTGAAAACAAATTGGTGTACTACGACGGCAACTCGAAGTCACTTATCACCGAATCGTTCCGCATTCTTTGCACCAATCTGGATTTCCTGCGAGATTCGCATACTGCGCAGCAGGTTATCACAGTGTCATCGTTCAATGAGGGTTCCGGAAAGTCATTCGTCGTCCTGAACATGGCGGCCTGTCTGGCTGACGCCAACAAGAAAGTAGTACTTCTGGACCTTGACCTTCGCAAGCGTACCCTTTCAAGAAAGCTCGGTGTCGGTCACAAAACGACAGGAGCGTCAAACTATCTGTATGATTCAAACATCTCATGGGGACAGATAATCCGGAAGAATATTGTCCCGGGAGTTGACGTAGTACCTGCCGGAATGGTACCGCCGAACCCGGTGGAACTTCTCAGGAGACCACGCCTGGAGCAGTTGATAAGAGAACTTCGTTCTGTCTATGATTATATCATAATAGACAACGTTCCTATCAACATAGTCGCGGACTCCACGGTAATCAACAGAGTAGTCGATACTACCCTTTTTGTCATCAGAAGCGGAATGATTGACCGAAGAATCCTTTCACAGATAGAAAAAATTTATGAGGAGGACAAACTGACCAATCTCGGAATAGTGCTCAACGGATCGGAAGTCCGTTCACGCTACGGATACAATTATGGTTACGGCTATGGTTATGGCTATGGCTACGGTTACGGCTACGGTTATGGTTACGGGTACAAATACGAGGAGAAAGAATAATGACCATTGCGGTAGATTTTGACGGCACTATAGTCGAACACAGGTACCCTGCCATAGGCAAGGAGATGCCTTATGCTTTCGAGACTCTCAACAAACTTCAGAGAGACGGACATCAGATTATCCTATGGACAGCACGCGAAGGCCGGTTGCTTGAAGAGGCGGTTGACTTCTGCAGCAGGCACGGATTGAGCTTTTTCGCCATCAATTCAGATGTTCCGAACGATAAATGGCGCGAGACTTCTCCAGCAAGGAAACTCCGTGCCGACGTGTTCATTGATGACCGTAACCTCGGAGGTCTGCCGGACTGGTCCATGATATACAGGATGATTGCCGGAAACATGACATTCGGAGACATAATATCGCAAAGCCGCAGGGATATGTACGAGGATGATGAGGATGAATCCCGCCCGGGTATTCTTGCCAGAATCGCAGAGAGATGCAGGTCATCCCGTGAGAAATACAACAGGACTTCATCGCACCGTCATCACGGTTCGCATCATTGGTGATCGGATGGCTCTGAATTTTCAGGAAATAATTGGATATTATTTCAAAAGTATATAAATTTGTATTTTGATAACACG
>R27__coassemble_280_pt1 | contig 37273 bp, 24 predicted proteins | sample R27__metabat2_high_PE_015 | metagenome-assembled genome bin R27 | reverse complement strand
ATGAGGAGCAGTTCGCTGTTTTCCGTGGCTTCCTTGACTGTTCCCTGCGAGGCGAAGAGGGTGGTGTCTATGGCTCTGTGGAAGCCTCTGCGGCCGAGCTCGTGCAGAAGTTCCATAAGGTAGGTCCTGTGCATGAGCGGTTCTCCTCCGCAGAGGGTGACTCCTCCTCCGCTGTCCTCCATGACCATCCTTTCCTTTTCCACTTCCTGCATCAGTTCGTCCATGGAGTATTCCTTGCCGCACATCTCAAGCGCGCACGTCGGGCATTCCTCCACGCATTTCCCGCACAGGATGCACTGGCTGCCGGGATTGCCGTTCCCGGCAGGGCCCTGGAAAACCGTGCCCTCCGGCGGGATGAATCCCTGCTGTTCGGGTCGCAAGCATCCGTATGCTTGCTTAACTCCCCTCACGACCTCGGCATCGTAAGAGGGGGGACCCTTTAGGGTGGGGTCGGCGCAGCCGACGTTTTCCAGGGCCCTGCCGGAGAAGGCAAGCTCAAGAGCATGCCTCGGGTCAAGGCCCTGAGGGCAGACATCGACGCAACTGAGGCATCCTATGCACTTGCCGGCCTTGAAAAGCTTCTGAGGACCGCTGTCCCAGCTCTCAGGGTTATGGCACCAGACACAACGGAGAGGACAACCCTTCATGAAAAGGGTTGTCCTGATTCCCGGTCCGTCATTGATCGAATATCTCTTGATATCGAATATCCTACAGTTCATTGTTCTCCGTACGCGCGATGATTTCGTTTTGCAGCTGAGCGGTCATATCGTTGAAGTAGTCAGAATAGCCTGCGACTCGCACAAGAAGGTCGCGGTAGTTGTCCGGATGCTTCTGTGCGTCAAGAAGAGTCTCTGTATCAACAATATTGAACTGGATATGATGTCCTCCCAGCTTGAAATAAGTACGTATGAGCGATGCGAATTTCTTAAGGTCCTCCTCGCGCTTCAGAAGTGCAGGGATGAATCTGACGTTCAGAAGAGTGCCACCGCTCTTGGTTTGGTCGAGCTTGCCGAGGGATTTTATCACCGAGGTAGGTCCGTGAGAGTCGGATCCGTGTGCAGGAGATGTACCGTCGCTGATGGCGAAATGCGCGAAGCGCCCGTTGACCGATGCACCGCAGACTGAGCCGAAGTAGTTATGGCAGGTCGTGCTGAGCATGTTGAGGTATGTTTTTCCACCACGTGTGTTCGGATGTCCCTCGATAGCTTTTACAAGGTCATCATAAACCTTCACCGCAATCGTGTCTGCATATTCGTCATCGTTTCCGAAGAACGGAGTATGGTTGCGGATGTACTGACGCATTTTTTCCTTGCCTTCGAAATTGCAGGCCACAGCCTCAAGCATCTCGTCCATCGTATATTTCTTCTCCTCGAATACGTGCTTCTTCAGTGTCGTGAAGCAGTCCGTGATGGTACCGAGGCCGGTGCACTGGATATACTGGGTATTGTATCTGGCTCCTCCGCTGTAGTAGTCCTTGCCCTTCTCTATGCAGTCATCCATGAACAGGCTGAGGAAAGTGGCCGGGGCGTACAATGAGAACATTCTCTCGATGTAGTTGTTCACGGCAAGTTTCATGTTCACGAAATAGACCATCTGCTTGTGCCAGGCATCATAAAGCTCGTCAAAGCTCTTGAAATCACGCGGGTCTCCTGTCTCAAGGCCGATTTTCTTGCCTGTCTCAGGGTCTATACCGTTGTTGAGAACGAGCTCGAGGATCTTCGGGGTGTTGAGGTATCCTGTGAGGAGATATGCTTCTTTTCCGAAAGCGCCTACCTCGATGCAGCCTGAGCAGCCGCCTTCGCGTGCATCCTCAGGCGTCTTGCCCTGACGCATCAGTTCACGGGTATAGACGTCAGGATTGAATACAGAAGGGTATCCGTGTCCCTGACGGATCACACGCGCACCTGCGAGAACGAATTCGTCAGGAGTAACCTCGCTGACGTGGATGCTGAGTCCCGGCTGAAGTTCATGAAGCTCTTCCTGTATTTCAAGAATTATATATGAAATCTCATTGCTACCATCCTTTCCGTCGCGGGTCACACCGCCGATATTGATGTTTGTGAAGTCGTTGTAAGTGCCTGATTCCTTGGCGGTGATGCCCACCTTCGGAGGAGCCGGCTGGTTGTTGAACTTGATCCAGAGACAGCTGAGCAGTTCCTTGGCCTTGTCGCGGGTCAACGTGCCGTCTTCGATACCTTTCTGGTAGAACGGCCAGAGATGCTGATCAATGTGTCCGGGGTTCATGCTGTCCCAACCATTCAGTTCAGTGACAGTGCCGAGATGGACGAACCAGTACATCTGAATGGCCTCCCAAAGGTCTCTCGGTGCATGGGCGGGTACCCAGTGGCATACTGAAGCAATTTTCTCGAGTTCCGCCTTGCGCTGCGGATCCTTCTCCTCTGCGGCCATCCTCTCAGCCAGCTCCGCATGCCTTTCGGCAAGCACGATGGCAGCGTCGCATGAAATGCTCATAGCCTCGAGCTCATGCTCCTTGTCGGTGGCTTCCGGGTCGTTGATGTAGTCGAGTTCAGCGATTTTCCGGGCGATTCTCTCCTTGGTCTCAAGCAGACCGCAATGATACATCTTCCCGTCCATGGCCGTATGGCCGGCGGCGCGCTGCTCCATGAACTCGGTGAACACTCCTGCGTGGTATGCCTCTTCCCACTCCTTGGAGACATGGTTGAAGATACGCTCGCGCTGTGTCTTGCCCTCCCAGTAAGGGATGACCTCGCGTTCGTAAGTGTCTATGTCCTTCTGACTGATATGATAAGGCTGGAGGTCACGGGTGTCAAGCACGTGAAGGTCCTCTACGCTGTGGCATGTGAGTTCAGGGAAGGTAGGGACAGACTTTGGAACAGGTCCGCGTTCTCCAACGATGAGCTCGTCCTTGCCGATATAGATGGTTCTTTTCTTGCATATTTCAAGGAAATTGGATGCACGAAGCACAGCCACGGGCATCTTTCCGTAGTTTTCCTTGTAGAAAGCGGTCTCGATGAGGGCTCTTTCAATGGTAAGGGTGGTAGGAGTCTCGAAACTCTCCTTGCGGAGACGCTTGATCCTCTCGTTCATACCACCGTCATTCTGTGGATATTTAAGATCGAAATTCATTTCTATATGTTTTTAGCCTTGTAAACTTCTTCAATGCTCATCGGTTTCTTAATGCTGCCGAGAACCCGGGCGCCGTCCTTTGTGATGAGGTAGTCAAGCTCGTTGCGGAGGCCGGTGAAGTCACGCCAAGGGTCAAGTTTGTCATAGTTTATGAAATCGGTGAACTGTTTCTCAGCACGCCATTTGTCAATGAGCTCAGGCACGAGGTAGATACCCGGCTCTACTGTGAACACGAAGCCTTCCTCGAGAGGACGTGCGAGACGCAATGATTTGAAACCGAACTGCTTGCTCTTCAGCTCACCACCCGTATAGCCCACATACTGCTCTCCGAGATTCTCCATGTCGTGAACGTCGAGTCCCATCATATGACCGAGGCCGCAAGGGAAGAACAGTGCGTATGCGCCGATGTTGGCCGCTTCTACCGGGTCGCCTTTCATAAGTCCAAGCTCTTTCATGCCTTTGCAGATTTCGGCTGCGGCGGCGAGATGTGCCTTCTTGAACGGCACGCCCGGAGCGAGTGTATCGACCGCTGCATGGAACGAAGCAAGATGAATGTTGTATATGGCTTCCTGACGCTCGTCGAACCGCTCTCCAACAGGCATGGATGAAGATAGGTCTCCGGCATAATGGAGCTTGCTTTCAGCACCAGCGTCAAGCAGGAAGATGTCACCCTCTTTGAGAGTATGGATGAATCCGTGATTGTGAAGCACCTGTCCCTGGACAGTGGCGATGGTCGGGAAAGCGAGGGTTTCGCCGCCGCGGCATGCCACCTGCTCCACTGCTGCGGCTATTTCAGCCTCATGCACGCCCGGACGGGCCATGCGATATGCTGTGAGGTGCATTTCTGTGCTTATATCCACAGCCTTCTCGATTTCCTCTATCTCCTCTGCCGTTTTATGTATGCGCTGGTCCACGACGGCCTGAATGAAAGGCAGTGAAGCCTTTTCAGACTGTTCGGAAGGTGTGAGTCCCAGCAACTCCTGAAGCCAGACTCTATGCTCTCCCCGGTAAGGAGGCAGGAACCTCACTTCCTGTCCCTGTGCCTGAGCGGCATGAATGCAGGAGCCCAGCTGATTGAGTGGAAGAGTCTTGCAAATTCCGTATTCGGAAGCCATCTCAGAAAGTGTGGGCATTGTGCCTGTCCACACTATGTCATCGATGGTGAGCTCGTTGCCGAACACGATCTCCCGGTCGTTGTCTATGTCAATGACGGCGGCGAGGTCTGCGCAGTCAAGCCCGAAATAATAGAGGAATGAACTGTCCTGACGGAAACGGTAGGTATTGTCCGTATAGTTCATCGGGCGTTCACCGTTGCCGAGGAAAATGAGCAGCCCGCTGCCGACAGCCTTTTTCAGTTGTGCGCGGCGCTGAATGTAGTTTTCTTTTGTAAACATATCAGTCAACGTAATAGTCTATCATCGCCTCGATGGCTCTTTGGCACACAGGACAGAAGCCCGGGGCGGTATTGTTTATCATTCTGCATTCGAAGTAAGGTCTGTAGCAGCCTTTTGCCATATACCCGGCTCCTTCGAAGACTCCCACTGTACCGTAGTATTTGTCAGGGTCATTTGGGGTAGGTACAGGCGTACCTTCCGCAATCATGTCTGCCCATTTGGAGTCGAAATCCACAAGCGTGGTGATGTTGGGCTCCCATGGCTCAACTCCGGCAGGATAGTAATCTTCGTATGCTACTGCTGAGGTGTAGTATTCGTCGCCAAGTCCAGCGAAACTGTGGCCGAATTCGTGAACGAAAACCACATCCGACAGCTCATTGTCAGAAGTGCCCATGGCGTATGAACCATAAATGCCTCCACCGCCATATTTGGTCTCGTTGGCGATGATGAACAGCGCGTCGAACGGTACTCCCGAGTATACTGACGCAATCTTCTGATGGTTCATTATGGTCAGGTATCTGTCTTCGTAGAAAGTGTCGAAACTTGAATCCATGACCGTATTTCTCCATTGACCGTGGTTTGGAATGTCCACCCCTCCGTCTTCAGAAACGCTTTCGATAAGGTAGACGTTGAAGTCGGAGCGTCTGTGTTTGTACGGTTCAAGTGAGAACAGGTATTCCATCATCCTCATTGCATCTTTGCGCAGTTTAGGGAGCTGGTCTTTCGTGTATGCTTCTCCTGCGAAAACAAGATCCACTTTATTCTCATGTCCTCCGTTAAGCATCAATGCTTTTACCGAATAGTTGTTTTCAGGACCGGGGATGATGTGCGTGTCTTCAGGATCGACGTCACATTCGAAGAATTTCTCGAATTTGCCGGTTTCTCTGAATCTCTGGTATAGGACCACATGGATTTTCTGTTTCGGGAATGGCATCCAGACAGTCTGGTTCGCTGCCATCGGTGTGGTCTTTGCCTGAGGAGTGGTTCTCCATTCCTCGAAGAGTGTGGAGAATCCCTTGGAATAAATCAACTTTCTGCCAGCGAAGGCTTCGAAGAAATATTGCCCGTATCCGAATCTGTCGATCAGCGAATTCGGTGATCCCGCCCATTCACATTCCTTATGCAGTTCGGACAGGTATGCAGATTGTGTCCTGCTGTCCCCGGCAAGTACGAAATCAAGCCTGAGACGTTCCGATGTGAAGTATTTGTCATAGTCCACCGTACCGGTGAAGGTACTGCTGACTGTCCCCTTTGAATCTTCACTGTCGTTGTTTCCGACCGGTGGGGCGACCACAGAGGTGGAATCAGTCTCAGCCTGCTCTTCCCCCTGAGGGGAAACCGTTTTCGGGTGACATGAGCTGAGCCCGACTGCCGTTATGGCGAGCAGAACCGCGAGTTTCTTATTCATGTGTATACAGATTGACTTTCTTGTGCTTGCTTATCTGTGCTTCTGTTTCAGGGAAATACTGTGAAAGCAGATTGTAGAGGTCCGGATCGTACACCTTCAGGTCCTCGCGGGTGTTGACCCAGTTGTGCTTGCTGTCAGGGTGCTCAGCCTCCGCATTGACGTTGAACCAGTCCTGAACGCCTTCCGCCCAGTATTCCTCCAGGCATGTACCGGCATATGTTCCAGCATATTTGCCTTCTGCAAGAGCCTTGTCAAGCAGGGACTGGAGTCTGTCGTTGATGTCAGGCTCGACCTGTATTATGCCGATGAGGTGTATCGAGTGCGCGAACTCGTGCAGGAGAATGTCCTCTGCGTGATATTTGTCTATCTGGTATGCGAGTATGTTCTCTTCGGCACCTGAGGACATCGGAGCATCGATCTCTCCACCAAGACCACGGGCGCGGAGATTCCAGTTCAAAGTAGTGTCCGCAGCGAGCATTGCATGCTCTGGAACGTCAGTGGTACCTTCGTAACGGGCCATTACCGTGATTCTGGTGCCTACGTCCGTCATAGCCTTGAGTATCTTCTCCGGAAGCATGCTGGTCATTGAGTAGATGGTCCTGTGGGCCTGGACGAGACAGCTGTCAGGGACTCTCCATGAAGAACAGATAGGAATACCGTTGGCATAAGTGCATTTCTTGTAGAATGACCTGTCGATGTCCAAGTCGTCAGGAATTCCTGTGATTACACACTCAGGCACTTCGAAATCCACTTCGTCTTCAGCGGCTTCATAAGGATATTCGTGAGTGTAGAGATTGACTTTACCGTGTTTGCTTATCTGCTCTTCTGTAGCAGGGAAGTACTTGGCTATCAGATTGTAGAGAGGACGGTCGTATTCCTTTAGCTCCTCCCTTGTGTTCACATAGCAGTGCTTGCCGTCGTGCCATGGCATTTCTGCGTTGACGTTGAACCAGTCCTGCACACCCTCCGCCCAGTAGTCCTGGTAGTTGTCGATGGTGTAGGTGTTGTACCATTTGCCTTCGGCCACGGCCTTGTCCATCATCTTCTGGAGCTTGGCGTCGATACTTGGGTCCACGCTATGGATACCGATAAGCTGGATGGCGTGGGCGAACTCGTGTATGAGAATGTCCTCTGCGTGGTACTGGTCAATCTGGTATGCGAGAATGTTCTCTTCTGCACAGGTCGTGAGAGGACAATCCAATGTACCCTCAAGGCCGCGTGCGCGTACGTCCATGCATATTGAAGTGTCCGCCCTCATCCATGCATGTTCCGGAATGTCCGTGGTGCCTTCGTAACGTGCCATGATGGCCACCTTGGCACCGTTGTCCACCATCGCCTTGAGGATTTCAGGCGAAAGGTACGATGTCATGGCGTAGAGCGTGCGGTGTGCGGCTACGAAACAGCTGTCAGGGACTCTCCATGAGGAGATGAGCGGAATTCCGTTGACGTCAGTATATTTCTTGTAAAAGTCAGGAAGGTTCAGCTCTGCAGGTGGTGCAGTGATGCTGAAATCAGGAATTACCAAAGCTTCCGGTTTCCTTGAGCAGGAAACCAGAAGCATTGAAAGTCCCACGAATATGAGGGCGATTCTTTTCATAAGCTATTTCTTCATATATGAGTAGTGATAGTCGGTAGGAGTGACGAGAGTTTCCTTGATGCAGCGCGGGAGGACCCAGCGGATGAGGTTGAACTCACCGCCCGCCTTGTCGTTGGTGCCGGAAGCACGGCTGCCGCCGAACGGCTGCATGCCTACTACCGCACCTGTAGGACGGTCGTTGATGTAGAAGTTTCCGGCGGTGTAGCAGAGGGCGTCCGCAATCTTCTGGACTTCGAGACGGTCATGCCCGAAGACTGAACCGGTGAGACCGTAAGGTGAAGTGGTGTCAAGGTCGTGGACTGCCTCCCAAACCTTGTCGTCATCGTATGGGTAAACTGTGAGGACAGGGCCGAAAATCTCCTCTTCCATTGTCTTGAAATGAGGGTTGGTGGTCTCGATGACCGTAGGCTCCACGAAATAGCCGACGCTCTTGTCACGTCCGCCGCCCATCACAATCTTTGCGTCATCTGCAGCTTCAGCGTATTTGAGATATGTGTCGATGTTGTTCCAACTTGCTTCGTCAATGACAGCGTTTATGTAGTTCTGAGGGTCGCGTACATCACCCATGCTGATCTCGGCTGCAAATTTCTTCATCTTCTCCAGCACTGCAGGCCACATGCTCTTTGGAACATACATACGTGATGCTGCTGAGCATTTCTGGCCCTGGAATTCGTAAGCGCCGCTGAATGCTGCCCAAGCGATTTCGTCAGCAGAAGATGAAGGATGGACGAAGATGTAGTCCTTTCCGCCCGTTTCGCCTACAAGACGCGGGTAGCTTACGTATTTGGAGATGTTCTCGCCGACTGATTTCCAGAGGGTCTGGAAGGTGCCGGTGGATCCTGTGAAGTGGATGCCTGCGAGATCCTTGGAGGCGCAGCAGATGCGGCCTATCTCGGAACCCTTCGAAGGAACGAAGTTCACGACTCCTGCAGGGACTCCTGCCTCTTCGAACATCTTCATCATATAGTAGTTGGAAAGAACGGCGGTACCTGACGGCTTCCATACTGTGGTGTTTCCCATGAGTACAGGAGTCATGTTGAGGTTGGAAGCGATGCTGGTGAAGTTGAAAGGAGTGACAGCGAGTACGAAGCCTTCGAGAGGACGGTATTCGGTTGAGTCGATGACTCCCTTTCCGTCCTTAGGCTGTATAGCGTAGAGCTTGCTTGCGTAATGTACGTTGTAGCGGAAGAAGTCGATGGTCTCGCAAGCTGAGTCGATCTCGGCCTGGAAGATGTTCTTGCTCTGACCCAGCATAGTTGAGGCATTCATTATCGGGCGGTACTTTGTTGAAAGGAGTTCTGCGCATTTCAAAACGATGGCTGCACGTACTGTCCAGTCGGTCTCCGCCCACTGCTTGTGCGCGGCCATTGCTGCTTCGATGGCCATCTTGATCTCCTTCTCGCCGGCCTGGTGGTAGCGGGCGAGAACATGTCCGTGCTCGTGAGGGCAAACGACTTCCTTGATATTTCCCGTGAAAATCTCCTTACCTCCGATGATGAGAGGAATCTCCACTACGGTGTTGTACTGACGCTCGAGTTCGGCATCCAGTGCGATGCGCTCGGGTGAACCTTCAAGATAAGTTTTTACCGGCTCGTTTGCCGGGCAAGGGAATGATACGATAGCGTTTCTCATAATATGTGATGGTCTTTGATTATTAGCTTAATAATATAACAAATGTAGTAAAATCGGGGTAAAGTTACAGATTTGCACCTGATATTTTAATTTGATACGGCCATGTCATGTCGTTTGCAAGGTTGTTGTCCCACTTGTGCGAGTAGTAGGCGCTCGGAGTGCAGGCGATTACGGCCCAGACCTTTGTGCATCCTTCCGGAACGGTCCATTCCGCCTCGGCCTTGTAGCCGGTGCTTTTACCGGCGGTGACCGGTTCGCTGTAGTGGCGGACGTTGTTCTTGTCCAGCCCGACGAACCCGACCATCCATCCTGCGTCGGCCTTCTCCGCGAGACCTTCAAGGCTGATGGAAACCTCTTTGCCGGCCTTGACGGACTTAAGTTTTATGACATTGAAGCCGGTTGCCTCAGGACTGCGGGCATCGGACACCTTGTAGAACCCGTCACCGGCCCTGGAGTATTTCCAAGTGATCTTGTCCAGATGCTTCACTCCTTCGTCACGTGTGTCCTTGAAATCCCAGGTCACGCACTTGGCAGCGTAGTCGTAGATGTCCCTGTTCAATTCGCTTACGCTTAATCCGAAGAGTTTCATATATGCCTGCAAGGCATCATCCGGGAAGCGGGATGCCTTCCAGATACGGCCTACTGCGTCCTGTCCGTATTTGTCGGTGATGAAGTAATGGAAGAAATAACTGCTGTAGCGCATTACCTCATGGAGGAAATGCCTGTGACAGTTGCTGACGAAACAGCCGAGATCGTTGCCGTCAGTAGTCTCCACCGGATTCTTGTAAGCATCGAAATACCAGTTGGTGAATGTCTGGTCCGGACACATCATGAATGACTGCCATTGGGCGGTCTGCTCCCAGAAACCACAGCCTGCACTGCCTATTTCATACCGCCAGCCGGAATGGAAGTTGTTTGACACTTCCTTGTTCAGAACCTGGTCGCAATATACCTGGTACTGGAAGATATGCCCTATCTCGTGGGCGAGCGTGGACTTGTCCTTCGCTGCGTCCGGATTCACGGCGAGGACTCCTATCACATCGTCCACTCCGAATCCTTCCGCCTTCCATTCAGTGCTATGGACGAGGCGGATGTGCATCTTGTATTTGTCCGTGTAGGACCTGCCTTTGCCGTGGTCAACGAATTTCAGGGTGTTGCAGTAATAGTCGAAGCATTTCTCGGCCCATGAAAGAAGGTCGTTGATGTCAACCTTGTATCTGTCAGAAGCATCGGCGGGGGTGGTTTCGCCATATTCTCCGTAATCCTTTTCCCAGAAAATGATGAAATGCTCGCTCTGGGCACTGCGGCCGAAATACCACTGCTTGCTGCTGTCCAGAAATCCATGGGACTGCATATCGCTTGGAATATATATCCTGTCATAGTCCTTGACATCGGTAGGTGTCAGGACTTTTGCACCCTGTTTTTGGGTGACCTGTACAGTCTTTACAGTAGCACCGGACTTGAAGGTTATCGTTGCATACCTTGGCTCCTGATGGTTGTTCTGCTTCACTTCCACTGTGAGGCGGTACTCCTCGGAGCCTTCCCCTCCCTCGCGGGATAGATCCACCCAAGTCGCATCCACGGAGACGGTCCATCTGTAAGTTGAGCTGACCGTCAAGAAAGTCTTAAGATCCGTTCCTATGGCATTGAATTCCAGACTCTCCTTGCTCAGTGTAATGATAGCGTGGATGTCGGACTCGGGGTCCTCTTTCTGACATGACACTGCCATGAGGAGGCAAGCGGTAAACAAGCAATAAAAAACCTTTCTCATTACACTATTTCTTATTTGTGAACTGCGGAGCGGTCAGGCTCCGCAGCCCGGTATTAGGTTTCGATAGCGATTATTCGACTATCTTGAGAGTAACGTTCCAGTCAATTCCGTTCATCTTTGCCTTGGCGGTGACTGTCTGCCCGACGGTGAATATGTCAGGGTTGCAGTTATTACCGAGGAGAAGGAGGTTCGGGATCTCGTAGTCATAGGTGCTGTGGGTGTAGTACTGCCAGAAGCTCCAGCCTGTATCCCAGGCGGCAGCGTTTCCTTCAGCGTCGAACCACTCGCCAGGAGCATAGGATGACCAGCTTGTGTATGCTGTGCCGTCAGCTGCTACAGGGTAGAACTGCTCGATATCAGCTGAAACCTCGTCAATGTCGATTCCATAGAAGTCATTGATGTACTTCTCGTTGAATACCATGCCGAACCAGTTCCAGCTCTCGTCGATCTTTGCAAGTGAGCACTCTGCGTTGATGTTGACAGCGGTCTCGGTGAGCTCCCATGCGAGAGTGTTGTTGCCGAGCTTGTATGAGAGGGCGGTAGGGTATGCGGAAACGTAATGTACATTGACAGTTACAGGAAGTTCGCCCATCATGGCCTTTGCGGTGACGGTTTCGTCAGCGTGTGCCGCAGCGTTGTCAGGGTTGCAGCCGATGACGAGGAGACCCTCTGTATAGTGCCCGTCGTACATATGCTCGGCATCGTACTGATACTGGTAGTACATCGATCCGTCAGCCCAGTTGGATGCATCGCCGTTGGCATCGACCCACTGGCCAGGGACGTATGAAGTCCACTCGGTGAGCTTGTCGCCTGCTGAAGAAAGTGGATAGAAGTACTCGATGTTGCCGAGCTGGCTTACGTCAACGCCTGCATTAGCGAGTTCCTCGACAGGGATGACCATGCCTGTGAACTCCCATGCGCCTTCCTCAGTGATGGCAGGCAGGTATGCGGTTACGTCCACGTTGAGGCCTTCCTCGGTGATGGCCCAGAACCACTGGTGGTCTCCATCGACACCTGAGCTGTAAGCGAGATCGCCGTTGCCTGCGTACATAGGAACGTTCTGATAGCCTTCTCCCTCAGGAGGAAGGACATGCTCTGAGAATGTGAAGTTGACCGTGATGTCATACTTGTTGCCGTTGGCCTCCATGATGGCGTATGAGCCGAAGGTCTCGTCATAAGTGATCTTGCTGACATTTCCAGGGTTTGATCCGATGACGAAGAGTCCAGGATACTCCTCGTAGTCGTAGTCATATTCTATTACCTTGCCGTTCTTGTCGGTCTTGCCTCCCCAGACGTACCACTGCCAGTAAGCTGCACCGGCAGACCAGTCGGTAGGCTCACCCTTGGCGTCGATCCACATACCAGGCTTGTATGAGGTGAAGTCCTCAAGAGGCTCGCCGAATGCGTCGATAGGGTAGAAGGTCTCCTCAGTGAGAGTTGCAGGGTCGAAGCCCATCATCTCCTTGAGTTCATCCATAGGGAATGCGAAATGACCGATTTCCCATTCATCCTTCTCGATGAACTCTTCGGTATCTACAGTGAAATCAAGAAGGATTGAAGACTCGGAAATCTTGTAGTAGTAGCGGCTGTTGAGGTCGTACTGTCCTATGATGTTCCCGTCTTCGTCATATTCGAATGCCTGCAGAGCGCCTTCGCCCTCTACTGCCTTCTCAAGCTCTGAGAAGTTGTAGGTGATGACCAGACGGTATGTCTGGCCGTTGGCAACGATGCGAGCCTCGGTACGGAGGGACTTGCCCGGCATATTGTTCGGAGTGTTGCTTGGGTTACCGCCGAGAACGAACATGCTTACATGGTTGTCGTAGTCCCAGTCGTAGGTTTCACCCTTGCCTCCCCATACATACCACTGCCAGAATGCTGAGCCATCGCTCCAGCCGCAGCTCTCTCCTGTATCGGTGACCCACATTCCCGGCTTGTAAGACGTGAAAGCTGTTTTCTCCCCGCCAGGGGTGACAGCGTAGAAAGTGGATTCGTCAAGATCCATGACGGATACGCCTCCAAGGAATTCTGCGATGGTCGAAGCAGGAAGTGTGAAGTGTCCTATTTCATAGGCGCCTCGCGTTTTGTATTCGTTAAGGTCTATGTCAGCCGTGATTTCGATGACATCGTCATGTGCGCTCCATGTATAAGTGGAGGTCTCGATTTCGACATCGGACTCGTCGTCGCCTACATAGCAGAGGTTACCGCTTCCTTCGAATACTACAGGTTCCTTTTCGCGTTCGACGAGCGGCACGTCCGGGTTGACGTTGTCAGCACAGCCGACAACTGCCAAAGCTGAAAGCGCTGTAAGAAGAATTCTATAATTTTTCATTGTCGTATTCATTTAATATTAATAACCAGGGTTCTGCTTGAGATTCGAGTTGGAGTTGAGAACGTCAAGCGGAATAGGGAAGAGGGCTGTGTGTCCGTCCGGAACAGCCTCGTGGTTGAACCAGCTCTTGGTTGAGAATGTGCCGAAACGGATCATCTGCTGGCGGCGGAGACCTTCGAGAGCGAACTCCCATCCCCACTCGTCATACATGCCGCCGAGAGCGACCTTGGCCTTGTCGGCAGCAGAGGCCTTTGGCTTCTGTGAAGCTTCGAGCTCCTCTACGACTGAAGACCAGTCATGTGAGTCGTTGCACTGCTGCCATACTTCATAGGTGAGGGAACCCCATGGAAGGGTACCGTATACCATCTTGGTGTCACCCTTGAGGTCGGCCGCAGTGATGGCAGGAGCCACGCGTGCGCGGACTGCATTGACGGCTGCGACGGCTTCAGCTTCGTTCTGACCGAGACGGAGAAGGCACTCTGCCTTTGTGAGGTAAGCCTCTGCAAGACGGAAGAACGGCATGTCGTTGCCCCAGTAGAACTCGGTTTCGAGGTCCTTGCCATACTTGTTCTGGCGGAGACCGAAGTCGATACTTGTCATGGACTTGCCCTTGTCCTTACCTGCGTCAGGCTTTGATGTGAGTGAAGGGAGGTAGTTGAGGTTTGTCCAGACGATGGTTCCGTCAGACTTCGCACATGGGCCATACATCCAGGTGAGTTCCTTGCGGGTGTCGCCCGGCTGGTATGAATTCACGAACTGAGGGTTGGCGCAAGAACCGCCCCAGCACTGGTATGACCATCCGAAATATTCCTTTGATACCGGTGGATACCACTTTGCATTGTTGCTGAATACATGGCCGCCAGTGTCGAACTTGGCATCGTAAGGGATGGCGAACATCACTTCTGTGTTGTCCGGGCCAAGGTCTGTGATGAAATTGTCGCTGTAGTTGGCAGAGAGTGTGTAAGGGCTGTTGTTGACGATGTCGTTGGCGAGAGCGAGAGCCTTGTCATAAGCCGGAGTGCCGGTATAGACTTCAGCGTTGAGATATACTCTCATGAGAGCCATTTCTGTAGTCCAGTGGTTCAGACGGCTGTAGGTTGAAGCGCTTTTTTCCTTGGTAAGTGTTCCCTCGCTGAGAGCGTCTGTGAACTCCTTGACCACGAAGTCATAGACTTCCTGACGGGTTCTGTAAGCTGGAATCTCGTCGGTGAAGGCGGTTACGATAGGAACGTTTCCGTGTGAGTCGAGAAGGATGGAGTACCAGAGGGCGCGGACTGCGCGGAGCTCGGTGAGCATCATTGTCTTGGACTCTTCATCTACAGGGAGTGAGCCGTCCTCGAGCTGGCCGATGACGCGGTTGCAGTTGTTGATACCGGTGAAACCTGTCTCATAAACGTTCCAAGGCTGCCACTCTTCCGCACTCCAAGTGTGCTTGTGCATGCGCTGGTAGGTGCCGCCATCGTCCCAACCGTTAGGGCGGACAGGAGTGATGACTACGTCAGCAGGCTCCTCCATTGCGTCGAAAAGACCCTGCCAGTCAAAGTAGAATGCAAGAGGTGTGTATGCGCTCGCCAGCAGGGATGCAACATCCTGCTCGGATGGAGTGAAGGACTCCTGAACGATTTCTGAGAAAGCCTCTTCTGTGAGATCGAAGCAGCCGGTGAGCATGGTCATTGAAGCTGCAAGAGCCAAAGCTATATTTTTAATCTTTTTCATAGAGCGCTCGGATTAGAATGTGATGTTTACACCGAAGGTGTATGAACGGATGGTAGGGTACTTGTCACGGTCATCGGTACCAGGGTCATAACCGTTGCCGCCGTAGGTGACGCGGATTTCAGGGTCGAGTCCGCTGTACTTGGTGATGGTTGCAAGGTTGTGGAGACTGCCGTAGAAGCGTACGTTCTTGACGATGGTCTTGCTCTTGACAGGAATGGTGTAGCCGAGGGTCACGTTGTCGATCTTCCAATAGTCACCGTTCTCGATGTAGTAGCTAATATAGCGTTGTGAGTCGCTGATGTAGGTCTTCTCTCCGGTCTTCTGTCCGGTGTACTCGTCGACTACGTCAAGTTTGTCGAAAGCGCACTTGAGTACGTTGTACTGGATGGTAGGGTTGCCGTAGAAGAGTTTCTGGTAGTTGAGAACCTGGAATCCGAAAGCACCGCGCATGGTAACTGCGAGATCGAAGTTCTTGTAACGGAAGTTGTTGTTCCAGTTTGCATAGTAGAGCGGAACACCGTTGCCGAGCACCTGCCAGTCTGCTGAAGTGGCATTCTCAGCGAGGTCAGGGAAGCGGCTTTCGACGTTTCCGTTCGCATCGTAGTTGTAACGCTCGACAATCCACTTTCCGGCAGAGTTGAGACCCATTGAGCGGAGACCGAAGAAGTTACCGATGGCCCAGCCTTCCTTTACACGGTGTGTGGAGGTCTGGATAGGCTCTCCCGTGTATCCTGTGTCAAAGTAGTCGGTGGACATCTGGAACTCGTCGTTCTGGAGTGAAACGAGCTTGTTCTGGTTTGCTGAGAATGTAGCTGATGTGCTCCACTCGAAATCGCTTGTCCGAACTGGGACTGCGTTGATGAGCACCTCGATACCGCGGTTCTGGATGTGGCATACGTTAGCCATCATAGAGCTGTACTGATATGGAGGTACAGGTACGCTGTACCAGTACAGACCGTCCTTCGTATCTCTCTGGTATGCATCGATGCTACCGCTGATCCTCTCGTCGAGGAATGAGAAGTCAAGACCTACGTTGTACTCGTATTTCTTCTCCCAGCGGAGGTTCTCGTTGTCATTGCGGACAGGGGTGAGAACTGGAATCCATGCATTGTTGTAGAAGTAGTAACCGTCATAGTTGAGGGATGCGAGTGACTGGTAAGGGCTGTCTACATCGATACCGGTGATACCGAAACCTGCGCGGAGCTTGAGGTTGTCGATCCACTTGATGTCCTTCATGAAATCCTCGTTGTTGATGCGCCATCCTGCGGATACGCCAGGGAAGTTACCCCATTTGTAATCCTTACCGAACTTGGAAGAACCGTCGCGGCGGAGGGAGAGCATGAGAAGATATTTGTCGGCGTAGTTGTATGTAGCACGTGCGAAGAGACCGATGAGCTTGGTCTTCTCCTTGTATGAGTACATGGAAGCGAGGCCGTCCTGAAGACCCATACCCGTGCCGATGTTGTTGTAGAGGTACTGGTCGGTAGGGAAGTTCTTGTTGGACATTGAGAAGTTCTCGGATGTGTTGTCCTCGTAAGAGTAGCCTGCGACTGCTGTGACATGGTGGTCACCGAAGTCCTTCTGGAATGAGGCTGAAAGCTCGGCCATGTTATTGATGTAGTCGGATGCGCCTCTGCTGGCATATCCGTTGTTGCCGCTCTCAGTGGTGCTTACGTCATTGTGGGTGTTGTAGTAGCCGGTGATGCTGCTCTGTCCCTTGCGGACATAGAGGGCCTTGAGTGTGAGGAAGTCCCATGGGCTGAACTCGGCGACTCCGTTGAACCTGACATTGCGTGAACGTCTCATGCCGATACGCTCGTAAACGTATGAAAGCGGGTTGTCATAGAAATATACTGAACGCTCGTTCCATGTACCGTCCTCGTTGTAGATAGGCTGGGTAGGGTTCTGGATGCAAGCCTGACGGTAAACGTAGTTAGGGTCGAAACCTGTGTTGCTGTTGGTCTCGTTGGCGAGGACCTCGCCTGTGAGCTTCAGTTTGTCATTGAAAAGGTACTGGGAAATCTGTGCGCGTGCGCGCATGTCGCTCTGGCCCGTGCCGATGATGGTACCTTCGTTGTTGTTGTAGCTGATGTTGGCGGTGTAGGTGTTGTGCATGGTTCCGCCCATCACTGAAAGGTTGTGGTTGTGGGTGATGCCGGTCTGGCTGATCTCATCGAGCCAGTTCACGTTTGCACCGTAATCTTTGTCGTTGGCACCGGAGAATGTCCAGCCGTCAGCCATGAGCTGACGGAGATCGTCTGCCTGGAGGAAGTCAGGAGTCTTGAGCCACGTTGAAGCTGAAACGTATCCTGAGTATTCAACTACGGCAGGCATGTCGCGCTTGGCGTTCTTGGTGGAGATGATGATGACACCGTTGGTACCACGGGTACCGTAGATAGCGGTTGCAGAACCGTCCTTGAGTACGTCGATGCTCTCGATGTCTTCAGGAGCGACTGTGCTGAAGCTTCCCGGAACACCGTCGATAAGGATAAGCGGAGCGGTGGATCCGAGGAGTGAAGAATAACCGCGGAGCATCACTGAGGATGAAGAGGTAGGGTCACCTGAAGAAACTGTCACCTGAAGACCGGCGACCTTTCCCTGGATGAGCTGTCCTGCATCGTGGATGGCTCCCTTGTTGAATGATTCGGATTTAACGCTCTGCACGGAAGATGTGATATCGGCCTTCTTCTGGGTACCGTAACCGATGACTACGGTTTCCTGAAGGAACGATGTCTCTTCTTCGAGTGTGACGTTGATGGTCTGCTGGCCTCCGACTGTGATTTCCACTGTCTTGTAACCTATGCAGGAGAACTGGAGAACGGATGAAGCATCCTTGACAGTGATGGAATAAGTTCCATCAGTGCCGGTGATTACACCGTTCTGAGTCCCAAGCTCGACGACACCGCCCCCGATGACCGGTTCTCCGGCGGCGTCGGTAACAGTTCCCTTGACGACTACTGCCGCCGTCGCAGGTAGTGAGGCGAGCAGGAGAAGAAGGGACAAAGAGAATTGTAAAATTCTTTTCATGCTGTTTTTAGTTTTTTGTTAGTAGTAAATAGAAAAGTGTTGTGTGTTAATTTCTTATAGGTGAGAGTCTTACAAGTTTAACACCGTGGGCGGGCACTTCAGCTTTGTACCGCTCCGCCGTGGTGGCTATGTCTTTGTGCTCCCAAAGGTCTCTGACAGTATATGTCTTGTTCCGCAGGTCAATTTCGGTGGCGAAATACATAGTCTGGTCCGTCCAGCAGTAATCGAGGTCCCATACGAATTCGCTGCGGTTCATGAAACAGACGGCGATCTCTCCTCCGTCAAGCGGCTTTGCCCATATCTGATGGTCCCCCATATCCATGAACAGGGTAGCCTGGATGCCGAGTTTGTCCTGGTCAAGGGCTATGACTTCCTTGTTAGTAAGTATCTCAAGGGTCTGCGGATGCATGTTCCTGAGGTCGTTGCCGCACATGAGCGGGGCGGCGAGCATGCACCACATGGAAAAGTGTGTCACGTTCTCGTCCCAGCTCATCTGTCCGTTGCCTACTTCAAGCATTTCTGCATCGTTCCAATGTCCCGGCCCAGCATATTCGACAAGATCCTTCATGGCATCGATGCATCCGAGCACACCGACTCCGCCCCAGTCGAATTTTGCGTTATAGACGGCACGGATGTTCGGAGTTACTCTCCAGAGATGCCCGATGCCTTTTCCCCATTCCCAAGGTTTGTTCTCGCCCCATTCGCAAATGCTGAGAATGATCGGCCTTCCTGCCGTCTTGATGGCTTCGGACATTGTCCTGTATGCGGCTTCAGCATTTTGGCCACCGTTGGAGCACCAGTCGTATTTGAGGTAATCGACTCCCCATTCAGCATATTTCAGAGCATCCTGATACTGATGCCCGTTGCTTCCCGGCCTTCCTTGGCAAGTGTAGTCCCCGGCGCATGAGTAGAGGCCGAATTTCAGCCCGAGGCTGTGGATATAGTCCGAAAGGGCCTTGATGCCGTGGGGGAATGTTTCGGGATCGGCTACTATGTCACCTCTTTCATCTCTTGAAATCTGCCAGCAGTCGTCCATCACGATATATTCGTAACCGGCGTCCTTCAGACCGGAACTGACCATAGCTTCGGCAATGGAGCGTATCTTGTCCTCGTCAATCTTCCCGCCGAAAATGTTCCAGCTGTTCCAGCCCATAGGAGGGGTCTGGGCAAGGGATTCATACTCCTCATCAGTCAGCCGCCTGTTCTGCGTTTGAGAGAAGGCCTGCAATCCTGAAGAAACCAGGATAACGAAAGCGATGACGGCGTAGAAGGAAAATCTGTTCGATAGTATCATGTGTGACCTGTTATTACTTCAGCAAGGTAAGAACAATATAAATAAGGGGGTGATAATAATATCCAATCTTGTAGTAAAATAGTCCAAAATTGAGATAATTTCCCTTGAATGAATTAAAGTGGAGGAAATGTGCTGATACTATTTGATTTTTAATTCATTGTTAAGGAAACGCTGCAAATTAAGTCTATTATTGCTGAATATCTGCTCTTGGCCGGCTTGCCGGCTGGATATGGACATAATGTGTGGAATCTGTATGATTTGGACTTTTTTGCTAATAGATTACACTATTTTACGGACAGGTGAAATCCTATTTCCTATATTTGTACAGTTAACCTTCAATATGGATATTATGAGAATGCGCTTAAGAACATTATTGGTTCCGATGATTGCCACAGTCTTCATCTTTTCTTCTTTTTCCGCTTCCGCAGCAGTGAAGCGTGTTATCACCAAGACAGAAAATGTCGCTGTCACCACACCGGAAGGCACCGCTCCCAGACTTCCTTATCAGCTTTGGGTGACATATTCCGACGGCTTCTCAGAATGGCGTCAAGTGGTGTGGGAAAACTATCAGCGTGAGACTGAAGACGATGAGGCGAATCCAGCCGTTCATCCCGCAGGCAGTGCATACAATGTATCAGGATATATTATCGGTGACAATACTACAGAAAAAGGTTTCCCCGTTGTTGCCAGAGTGTCCGTCGTTAACGGACAATGGTCCGTTCCGGAAGCGGAACCGGTGGCTGAGCCCCTTCCTTTGTCAGACGTCAGGCTGGTTGGCGACAACCGTTTGACTTCCAATAGAGATATGGACATTGATGAGATAATCGGCTGGGATGTCAAGCAGCAGCTTTACAATTACCGTGACACTTATGGTCTCAGTACTGAAGGATACCCGGTTTCCGACGGCTGGGATTCTCCGGAGACGAAACTGAAAGGACACGGTTCCGGTCATTATATGTCAGCGCTCGCGTTTGCATATTCAAGCACTGACGATTCTCTCAAGAAGACTCAATTGAAGGAACGTGCAAGGACGATGGTGGACCAGCTCAGAGAGTGCCAGGAGATGACATTCGTGTGGTCAGATTCGTTGGGCCGATACTGGGAAGCCCGCGATCTTGCGCCCGAAGACGAACTCCGTGGACTGAAAGGCACGTGGGAGGCTTTCGATGAATACAAGAAGGACTGCAAAAAGTACGGTTATGGCTATATCAATGCCATACCTGCCCAGCATCCCGCCCTTATCGAAATGTACCGTGCCTACAACAATGAGGACTGGGTATGGGCTCCTTATTACTCCATTCACAAGCAGCTTGCAGGCTTGATCGACATTTCCAACAATATCGATGACAAGGAGATTTCTGCAAAGGCTCTTCTGATCGCCAAGGATATGGGGCTTTGGGTTTGGAACAGACTTCATTACCGCACATATGTCAAGACTGACGGTGACAAGCAGGAACGTCAGGCCAGACCGGGAAACCGCTATGAGATGTGGAACATGTACATAGCGGGTGAAGTGGGAGGAATGGCCGAATCACTTTCGCGTCTTGCGGAAATGGTGTCCGATGCGGATGAGAAGTCGAAACTTGCAGAGGCTGCAAATTATTTCGATTCTCCGGCCCTGTTCGACCCTCTTTCCGTAGGAGTCGATGATATCCGCACCCGTCATGCAAACCAGCATATTCCTATGATAGTGGGCGCCCTGCGCTCATACAGAGTCAATGAAAAGCCGTATTATTACAATATCGCGCTCAATTTCTGGAATCTTGTTCAAGGGCGTTATGCATACGCAATGGGAGGAGTCGGAAACGGAGAGATGTTCAGACAGCCATATTCCCAGATACTCAGCATGAATACCAATGTCATGACTGACCAGAATCGTAATATGTATCCTAACCCTGAACTCAACGAGACCTGCTGCGCATACAATCTGGCCAAACTCACCAAAGACCTCAATTGCTATGATCCTGATGATGCGAGGTACATGGATTATTACGAAAGAGTGCTTTATAACCAACTGGTCGGTTCCGTTGACCCGGAACACTATTCCACCACATATCATTATGCCGTCGGTATGAATGCCAGAAAGGATTTTGGAAACGAAACACCTCAATCATCATGCTGCGGTGGCACTGGCTCAGAGAATCATGTCAAGTATCAGGAGGCCGCATATTTCGTTTCGGATGACACAATGTGGGTAGGCTTGTATCTGCCGACAGAGGCCGAATGGAAGGCGAAAGGAGTGACTGTTGCGCAGAATTGCGCATGGCCGGCCGAGAAATCTGAAATAAGGATCAAGGAAGGCAGCGGCACGTTCACGTTGAAGCTTCGCGTACCTTATTGGGCGACAGCAGGATTTGATGTGAAACTGAACGGAGTGTCTGTCGCTTCTTCATACAAGCCTTGTTCATATGTGGAAATCCCAAGCAGGACCTGGACTGAAAAAGATGTCGTGGAGGTCGTCATGCCGTTCGGGAAGCATATCAACTTCGGACCTGACAAGATGGATCTCGCCGCCACCGACAAGAACGAAACTTCTACTCCTTTTGACCCTCAGTGGGTTGGTGTAGTGATGTACGGTCCGCTTGCGATGGCTACACCTGATGTCACCACTTGGTTTGACGCGGATGTGCAGCTCAGTTCGGACCTCAGTGAGATTGTCCTTGAAGGCCATACCGATGATGCCGGCTATAACGGTAACCTTTATACATTGAACATCAACGGGATGCATTTCCAGCCCGATTATTGGCAGACGGAGAATTCCACCCACTATCTCCGCTTGAACGTGATGAACGGACCAAAAAAGAAAGCAAAGGCAGGAAAGGTTGACAAGTCACCTCTCCAGCAGGCGGTCAAACTTGCCGGGGACAGGCAGAAGGCTCAGGAGGCATGGGAAGCAATGGATGTAAAGGTTCCGGATTACGCACCGTGGGCCGCCAACGGTTATGCCCGCCTTCTCGAAAAGAAGCAGAGGGCCGAGGAAGTGCTTGCCATGGGCAAGAAGGAGATCACTGCGGCAAAGGTTGCGGCTGCCCTTTCTTCACTGAATATGGCAATCAACACCATGCGTCCAGGCAATCTTGCTGAGCCTGAAGACCTTCAGGAACTTTTCCCTCTTCTGATGGATTCCAGATACAACGTAGCCAACAAATCGACAGAGCTCCGCGATGCGATTGACTATGCTGACATGGTCGTCCAGTACGTGAACGACGGCAGCGGTACCAGGGACCTTATCGGCAAGGCTGTGGATATGCTGAAGAAAGCCAGATTGAACCTTGGATTGACCGATTGATGGAATAACATAGAATAACGATGCCGGCCCGGGTCGCTGTGACAGTGATCCGGGCCGGATATTTATCAATCCTTGGCACGGAGATTGACTATATTGCATTGACTTGCTTTTTTATGACTTTGCTGACAAATTGGCAGAGCCGTTCATGCTACAGACATTATTGAACTATGACATACGACAAAACAAACAATGACATTCTGGCTATGGGCGCTACAGAGGTCAACATCATTCCTGTCATGCAGGGAGAGGGCCCGCTGAAGATCAATGAGGCTGAATTGCCTGACAAGCTTCCTATCCTCGCGCTCCGCAATGCCGTTATTTTCCCCGGAACGGTTTATCCTGTCACAATAGGCCGCGAAAAATCCGTCAGAATCATCAAGGAGGCCGAGAAGAACAATCTTTTCATCGGTGCAGTCCCGCAAATGGACGTCAACATTGAAGACCCCAAGGCTGAAGATCTCAGCCAGTATGGAACTGTGGTGAAGATAGTCAAGACATTGGAGATGCCTGACGGCACTATTACCGCCATTCTTCAGGGTTTCCGGAGACTCAGTCTTGATGCTGTCATCACTTATGAGCCATATATAGTCGCGAGAGTCCATTATCTGGACGATGTGCTTGCCAATGAGAACAGCATCGACAACAGGATGATAGCCGATTCTCTCAAGGAAAAGGCCTGTACCATCATCAGGTCTTCGTCATTCGCGCCCAAGGAAGCGATGACAGCCTTGAAGTCCATAGACAACTTCCAGTTCTTGGTGAATTTCATAGCAACCACCATAGATGTCGACAATTTCGCTGACAAGGCGGACCTGCTTCAATACGATGACATGAAAGTCAGGGCAATGAAACTGCTCACCATCCTTGACATTCAAGTGCAGTTCATGAAGATAAAACAGGAGATCAATCAGAAGGCCAAAGGCGAAATAGACCAGCAGCAGAGGGAGTATTTCCTTAACAATCAGCTCCGTACCATCCAGGAAGAGCTAGGAATGGATGAAACCGGGGATTTCGAGAAATTCCGCCAGAGGGCCGAAACGAAAAAGTGGCCGGCTGAAGTCAAGGCTGTTTTTGACAAGGAAATGACCAAGCTCGAAAGGTACAACCCGAGTTCTCCCGACTACAGCATCCAATATACATACATCCAGTTCCTTCTTGACCTTCCGTGGGGTGAGTTCTCTGAAGACAATCTTGACCTCAAGCATGCCCAGACTGTTCTGGACAACGACCATTATGGATTGGACAACGTCAAGGACCGCATCATCGAGTATCTGGCCGTCCTCAAGCTCAAGGGCAACATGAAGTCCCCTATCCTGTGCCTGTATGGCCCTCCGGGAGTGGGAAAGACCAGTCTGGGCAAGTCCATAGCCAAAGCTCTCGGAAGGAAGTATATACGTATCTCTCTCGGTGGAATGCATGATGAGGCTGAAATCAGAGGACATCGCAAGACCTATGTAGGTGCTCTTCCGGGTCGCATCCTCAACGGAATCTGCCGTGCCGGAACTTCCAATCCGGTCATTGTTCTCGATGAAATCGACAAACTTGCCAGCGATTTCAAGGGGGATCCTTCTTCTGCATTGTTGGAAGCGCTTGACCCTGAACAGAATTCGACATTCCACGATAACTATCTTGATGTTGATTACGATCTTTCGAACGTTCTGTTCATCACTACAGCCAACACCATCTCCACCATTCAGCCCGCCTTGCTGGACAGAATGGAAATGATAAACGTGACAGGCTATCTTGCCGAGGAAAAGGCTGAGATCGCCAAGCGTTATCTGTTGCCTAAACAGTTGAATGAGCACGGAATAGACAAAAAGGAACTCAAGATCAACAAGGCTGGAATAAGTGACATCATAGACCGGTACACCCATGAATCGGGTGTCCGCGGTCTTGAGAAGCAGATAGCTAAAATCGCCCGCGTGACGGCAAAGAAGATAGCTCTCGGAGAAGAATATCCCAGAACCATAGGCCCTGAGCATCTGAAGGAGTATCTCGGACTCCCGACGAGCTTCCATGACCGTCAGAAGGGGAATGAGGCTCCCGGTGTCGTCACAGGACTGGCATGGACCTCGATGGGTGGCGAGATCCTGTTCGTTGAGAGTTCCGTAAGTGCCGGAAAGGGAGCCATAACCATGACCGGTAATCTCGGAGACGTGATGAAGGAGTCTGCAACCATTGCGTATCAATATATCAAGGCTCATCCTGAACTTGCCGGCATGACTGCGGAAGAATATGCGGTGAAGGACATTCACGTCCACGTTCCGGAAGGAGCTGTGCCGAAGGACGGGCCTTCTGCCGGCATCACCATGGTCAGTTCCATGGTCTCCGCCTTGAGAGGCAAGCAGCTCAAGAGCGGAATCGCCATGACGGGAGAAATGACCCTTCGCGGCAGAGTCCTCCCGGTCGGAGGCATCAAGGAAAAGATTCTTGCTGCCAAGCGCGCGGGAGTCACTACCATTGTCATATCCGAGGATAACAGAAAAGATATCGAAGATATCAAGGAAATTTACGTAAAAGGTCTTAACTTTGTATATGTCAAGACTATCAAGGACGTAATAGACTTTATCTTCTAATGGATGTCAAAATAGAACAGAGTTGGAAACAAGCCCTGCAAAGTGAGTTCGACAAGCCCTACTTTGCGGAGCTTGTCCGTTTTCTGCATCATGAAAAGGATGCCGGGCAGACCATCTTCCCTCCGGGGAACCGGATATTCAGGGCTTTCGACCTTACTCCTGTCAATCAGGTGAAGGTGGTGATTCTTGGCCAGGACCCGTATCACGGATATGGACAGGCGATGGGATTGTCTTTTTCTGTTCCGGACAATGTCCCCGCTCCTCCATCACTGAAGAACATCTTCAAGGAAATAGAGGACGACCTCGGAATAAAGATGAGCGGCCGTCCGAATCTGGAACAGTGGGCCGCCCAGGGTGTCCTCCTGCTGAACGCTGTCCTGACTGTCAGAGCCGGACAGGCAGCATCACATAGCGGCATAGGCTGGCAAGAATTCACAGATGCAGTCATAAAGTATATCAGTGACCATTGCGAGGGTGTGGTGTTCCTTCTTTGGGGCAATTTTGCCAGAGCCAAGCGCGAACTCATCGATGCGTCGCGCCACTATGTCCTTGAGGCGGCACATCCTTCTCCTTTGGCACGCGGCGCCTTCTTCGGCTGCCGTCATTTCTCGCAAACCAACGCTCTGCTTGCCGCGCAGGGCAAGAAACCAATCAATTGGCAATTATGAAAACGACAGCATTTTTCCCCGGTTCCTTCGACCCGTTCACAGCCGGTCATTTGAATATTCTGAAACGCGCTCTCACAATGTTTGACGAAGTCGTCGTGGGAGTAGGCATCAATCAGGACAAGCGGGGATTCTTCGATATGGACCAGCGTATGGACATCATCCGCCAGACCACAGCGGGGATGGACGGAGTCAGGGTGGTCAAGTATGACAAACTTACGGTGGATGCATGTCGTGAACTTGGCATAAAGCATATTGTCCGTGGTGTGCGTAACATGATTGATTTTGACAATGAACGTGCGATAGCGGATGCTAACAGACGTCTTGCTCCTGAAATAGAGACCGTCATCATTCCTACAGCTCAGGAATTCGCTCATATCTCCTCCTCCGCTGTAAGGGACATCATCAAGCACAAAGGCGACACAAGTCTTTTCATGGCTGACGGAGTCGTACTTCCTGAAACAGAATGAATGGAATGAAGAGAATATCGGAACTCATCCTCACCCTGTGCGTGCTGTTCCTGCCGGGTAAACTCCATGCTCAAATGCAGGTGGCCGGTCTGGATTCTGCCGTGACAGCCGCATTTGACTCAAAGCTGAATGAGTATTTCGCGGCGATGGAGGCGTTGCCTGCATCCGGGAAAATAGAGGAGTGTGACTTTATTCTGAACAGTTGCCCTGACTCTCTTTTGAGGCAATACGCCGCGGTGCGCATCTATGATCATTTCTTAGGGTCAAAACTGATGGGTGACGAAGCCGTGGCAGTACATATGGTCGATGACTGGTTCGCTCCGAAAAGAATCAGCATGTACAGTGAAGTCGATCTTCTTAACGCCCAAGTGTTCGCCCGTTTCCACAGGAGTTCCCTCATCGGCATGAAAGCTCCTGAACTGGAACTCCTCACACCGGACGGAGAAAAGGAAACCTTGCCTGTGACAGGCCGGCCTGCCATTCTGTTCTTCTATGACACTTCTTGCTCGAAATGCAAGCTTGAGACGCTATTGCTGAAACCTGTGCTTGAAAGTATCGCGTTTCCAATGGATTTCTTTGCGGTTTACTCCGGGATTTACAGCGAACAGTGGGAAGATTACAGGGACACCAGGTGGGATGTGACATCTGATAACGTTGCCATCCACCATCTTTGGGATCCGGAGCTGGACTCTGATTTCCATATGCTTTACGGAGTCCTTCAGACTAATCAATTGCTGATGATTGACAATACCCGGAGAATAGTGTGAATCGGACTTGACAGTGAGGCATTGTCGAAACTGCTGCCATCAGTCGCTCCGGATGAATATGAATACGGGGCTCAGGAGTCTTCCGCACTTTTCGACGCTTTGTTCGACGGGGTGGCCCCATCGGCGGCAGGCATCCTTGACCTTGCCCAATATATCAAGGAACAGGCTTTGTCTAAAGCCGACAGTACTTTATGCCGCCACATGCTCGGAGATTTCATGTTCTATCTCATGGATGCTCCGGGAGAGGAGTACAAACTCGCTCTCAATGCATTCATCGGTACATATGTGGACGGGGATCCGAAGATGTGGCAGGACCCGGCTGCCTATGGCGCGGTGGTCAGGCCTGCGGCAATGATGAAGGAACTTCTCGGGAGGATACCTTATGGCTCAAGAATCCCGAAGCTGAAACTGGAAGGAGTCCTTGTCAGTGGTGCCGGTTCGAAAAAAGAGCCGAAGCATTACAGTTTACGCCGCCTCCGCGGCAGCCCGTCATATCTTATATTCCATTCTCCGGGATGTTCCTCCTGCGATGAACTTCTGTCATTGATACCCGGAAAAGTGATAAATGAACCCGGTGCGAAATTCCTGCTCGTGGATCCGGACCGTAATGAAAAGGAGCTGCTGGACATCTTTGACCTCTCCGCGCTTCCTTTCGTACTTAAAATGGACAAGAAGGGGACCGTGGTAGGAAAATATCTGATATTTGAATGATTGTAAGATATTTACTATATTTGTGTCAGACACACCAATACATACATCGCCTTGAAACGCAGTAACAAGAAACTCCCGCCAGTTTCACCGGATTTCCTTGACAAACAGAAAGCTTCCCTGAAGCGTACGCACAGACATGTCATTTATTTGAATGACCAGGAACTCGCAGCCATCGACGAGTATTGCCGTCAGTTCAAGATTTCCGCTAAGTCGGCTATGTTCCGCCAGTCTATCATGGAACGCGTGCTGGCCGGATTGGATGAGAAGCATCCTACGCTTTTCTGATGATGGCGCGCTCTATTCTGCGCGGCACCGAAGTCATTATCTCATAAGGGATTGTCCCCAAAATACTTGCCAGTTCCGATACGGTCGGATCTTCTCCGAATATGGTGACTGTGTCTCCCACTTTTGCCGGGACACCGGTGATGTCCACCATGCACATGTCCATACAGATGTTGCCTATGGTCGGGACTCTGTGTCCGTTCAGTGAGAATGAAGCGTTCCCTCTGCCCAAATGCCTGTCAAGACCATCGGCGTAACCGGCCGGAATCGTGGCGATAACCGTGCCTTCCGGCGCAATTTTTCCATGTCTTCCGTATCCGATGGTACCGTCTTCCGGTTTCAATGTCTTGATTTGCAATATCTTGACCTTGAGTGATGCGACAGGGGACAGACGTACGGAAGGCAGTGCGCTGATTCCATATATGCCGATCCCGAGACGCACCATGTCGAACTGATATTGAGGGAATCTTTCTATTCCGGCCGAGTTCAGAATATGGCGGATAGGAGTGTAGCCTATTGCATCTATGATGGAAGCGGCGTTCTCCTGATACATCCTTATCTGTCCGAGGGTGAATCCGTCCTCGTCCGGGTCTTCTGCGGCGGCAAGGTGGGAGTATATTGATTTGACCTTGACATACGGGCAGTCCTTGAGGAAGCCGCAAAGGTCAGGAAGCTCGCTTGTCATGAAGCCGAGCCTGTGCATGCCTGTGTCAAGCTTGATATGAACGGGGAAATCCTTGATGCCGCGTCTTTCAAGTACCGTGGCCAGGGCTTTCATGGTATAAAGGTTCGGAATGCCGGGTTCCAGATGATAATCTATCATCTCGTCGAAAAAATCGGTTCCGGTGGTGAGGACGAGAATGGGAAGACTGATTCCGGCCTTCCTCAGCTCTATCCCTTCCACAGGAAGGGCCACGGCCAGATAATCGGCGCCGCAGTTCTGCATCATTGCCGCAAATTCCACAGCTCCATGCCCGTATGCGTTTGCCTTCACCAGAACGAGAAGTTTGGTGGAAGGTTCCAGACGGGAGCGGAAGTATCTGTAATTGTCCTTGCAGGCGGGGAGATTCAACTCCAGCCGTGAAAAATCATTTTCCGGATGCTGCATTTCAAGTCGCTTTTGTTGTTGACTTATCAATACAAAAATACAAAAAAGCTGGATTATGACAAGATGTCATCTTGACAATCAGGCTCGGATTTTGTATTTTTGAATGCATAATCATTAACAGGAAGGAACTATATGAACATTTGGACTATAACTATTCTGGTGATGGTGGCGAGCTTCATCATCCAGAATATGCTCAACAGCAGATTCAACAAATATTCCCAAGTACGTACTCCGAACGGGATGACCGGTGCCGAGGTGGCCCAGCGTATGCTTGACGAAAACGGTATCAGGGATGTGAGGATTTCCTGCATCCCGGGACAGCTGACCGACCATTACAATCCGGAGACCAGGACAGTCAATCTCAGCGAATCCGTGTATTCGCAGCGCAGCATAGCCGCTGCGGCGGTGGCCGCCCACGAATGCGGCCATGTTATCCAGCATCATTGCGGATATGCTCCTCTGAAGATGCGTTCCGCGCTTGTGCCGGTGGTGTCCTTCTCAAGCAAGGCAGTGCAATGGGTGCTGCTTCTCGGAGTGCTTGTCATCACTGTCACACCTGCCCTGCTGTGGCTCGGAATCGCACTGTTCGCCATGACCACTCTTTTCAGCCTGATCACTCTTCCAGTTGAGATCAATGCGAGCCAGAGGGCTGTGAAATGGCTCCGCAGCAGTAATATCGTGAATTATGAGACGGCTCCCATGGCTGCCGATGCACTGAAATGGGCGGCCTACACTTACGTTATCGCCGCCATCGGGTCGCTTGCCACCCTGTTCTATTATATCGGGATTGCCAGAAGGAATTAGACTGTCTCAAGCATCAATGCGTGACGAACTTCAGCGGCAGCCTTCTCGCCCTTGACTTTTTTCAAAATCTCAAGGCCGAAAGCAATGGCGTGTCCTGCACTGCGTCCGGTGATGATGCGTCCGTCGGTAATTGCTGGCTTGGGGATAAACTTCGCTCCCCGTTCCTCGAGGATGTTCTCAAATCCGTCGAAGCATGTCATCCGCTTGCCTTCGATGCCATGGAGCTGCCCTAATACGAGCCCCGGCGCCGCGCAGATGGCCGCGACTGTACCTCCGTCGTCATAGTGCTGCTGCATCATGGCCATAAGATTCCCGTTTGCCGCGAGGTTCTTTGTGCCTGGCATTCCACCTGGAAATATCATTACGTCCGTTTCGCTTGTATCAAGGAGGTCCACATAAGGCAGGAAACTGTCAATCGTGTTGTCGACACCCACCGCGACCTTGTGTGATGATACCACGAAAGGGTCTTCTGTGATGGAAATGAGTTCCACTTGTACTCCTCCTCTGCGGAGGACATCTGCTGTGGCGAGGGCCTCTACGTCTTCGAAGCCGTCCGCAAGGAAAATATATACGCCTTTCATAAGCTCTTGTCTTTGTTTTGCCAAGTTACGAATTTTTCTTTACTTTGTGTAATATATGGAAGATATCAAGAAACTGTATCCGCTCAGATTCCTGCCCATTGCCGAGACCTTCGCGTGGGGCGGGGATTCTCTGATTGACAAATATGACAAGAAATTTGTCGAAAGCGATGGCCAGGGCAATGAAAAGCGCCTCGAAAAAGGTGTCAAAGTGGCGGAAAGCCATGAAATCGCCGATTTGGGATATCGCGACTCGCAGGTCAGGGACGGCTGGCTTGCCGGTAATACCATCAGCGAGATAATGGACATGTACCTTGACCGCGTGGTGGGAGAGAACGTCTTCGAACATTATGGAAGACAGTTCCCTCTAAGCGTCAAGTTCATTGACGCTCGGGCGAGAACGCCGCTTGTCGTCAGCCCTGACGATGAGACTGCCGGTCAGAGGTACGATTTCCTGGGCAAGGCCAGGATGTGGTATGTTGTGGACACTGCACCGTCATCCCGTATCTTTCTGGGTTTCAGGAAAGATACCTCCGTGCAGGATTTCTATCAGGCCTGTCCTGACGGCAGCGTTGAGTCTTTTCTGAATGCTGTCACTCCTGCCAAAGGTGATGTTTTCGTGATTGAGCCGGGTACGGTGCATGCCGCACAGGGTGTGACTCTTCTTGAAGTCAGCGAAGCGTCGCCCCTGGATTTCTGCCTTTCAGGCTGGGGCAGGGAAGTGCCGGAGGATGAGTTCGATGACAATCTCGGTTTAGCCGAAGCGCTTGACTTCATTGATTATAAAGAGTATGTTGCCGCACCACTGGTTGAAGGCAAGCTTGTGAAGAGACGCGGAATGACCGTTACAAAGCTCGAACTCAATGACCCCGTGCACATAATAGGTGAGGAAGCAGGCAGTTTCGCAGTGTACACATGCATTGCAGGCGGGGCTTCCATTCAGGTGCCGGATGAGGGGCAGCGGATGGACAGCTACACCGTTGAGGCTGGAGATACGGTGTTAGTGCCGTCCGAAGTGGACGATTTCTATCTTGTTCCACGCCAGAGCGGTACAGTCCTTATCGAGGCGATGGTGGACAAATTCGAGGAAGAAGACAAATATATTGACCCGGAAGTGGAACCTCAGCTCCCCGGCGAGAACGAAGAGTTCAAATTCAACAGCGTTTATGGCAGATTCAGTAAGAATTGACAAATATGTATGGGCTATCCGCCTGTACAAGACGAGAAGCGATGCGACGGAGGCCTGCAACGGCAACAAGGTACAGCTCAACGGCGCACCGGTGAAACCTTCCAAGGCTGTGAAGGCAGGTGATACCATCAGTGTCAGGAAAGGAGTGGCGCAGTTCACCTTCAAAGTGCTGCAGATTGCCGAGCAGCGTATGGGAGCGTCCAAGGTTCCTGAATTTGCCGAGAATCTTACTCCTCAGGCTGAGCTTGACAAGCTCCGCGCCCCCCACGAAACTTTCTTTGTCAAGCGTGACCGCGGTACGGGACGTCCTACGAAAAAGGACCGGCGCGAAATGGACGCCCTCTGGGACGGCATCGATTTCAGCATCGATCCTTTCGATTCAGACAGCGAAGAGGAGTGATTACTTGCCCCGCCTGAACTCGCTGATCATTATCGACGGAGCCAGACCGAACTGCTGAGTGAAGCATCTCGTGAAGTATTTCGGGTCATTGAACCCGACTTCGTATGCGATGTCGGATACGTTCATGTCAGCGCGTATGCCGTTGCATATCATTTCTTTGGCTACGTTCAATCTGTATACCCTGATGAACTGTGCGATTGATTGGCCGATGACTCCTTGCAGTTTGTCGTTCAGCATGCTGCGGCTCATGCCGACGGCTTCGGAGAATGCATAGATGTCCAGCTCCGGATCCTTATATAATCTCTGTATGGCGTTCATGACGTCATCCATGAATTTAGAATCCTTGGTTGCTACGTCGTTAGTAATGAGAATCTTGTTTCCAGCCAGCGTCTCGACTTGCTTCTGGAGTATTTCATTCTGCTTCGAGAGTTCATCGACCTTTCTTTGGATCTGTAACTTCTGCTCTTGCAGGAGTCTTGTCTGGCGTTCCACTTCTTTTTGCAGCAGTTCCTGATTTCTGTTTATTGCTTTTGTTCTCCATTCGATAATTTGATGAATCAAGATGGCTGACATGATAACTATGAGAACCAGGAACCACCATGATTTGTAGAACTTCGGTTTTACGTACAGTTCTATTTCGTCTTGAGAAAGAACACTTCCGTTTTTATCTACTGCTCTAACCTGTATTGTGTGGTTTCCACCCGGGATGCCTTCATATTTGATATAGTTGCTGCTGCCATAAACGCTTGTCCAATCCTTGTTGGGCAGCAACCTGCTTTCATAACTGACATCCGGTCTGTTCGAAAAGGAAAGATCGGAAAACAGAAGAGTGAAACTTCCGTCACTTTCTTTTATCTTGACATCGTTTTTATCATATACAAGATTCAAGGTCTGGTTCTTAGTCACACCTCCCGATATAGTGAGAACAGGCGATTCGGCACTGTATTCGGAGATATAACTGGAACGAAGCATGCTGAGGCCTTCTTTTTGTCCTAAGAAAATCGTCCCTGCAGGGTCCTGAGCGATGCTTCCTTCACAAAATGCAACTGATTTCAGGCCATCAAGCGTGCTGAAACTTTCAAATGACTCTTCGTCGATATCAAATCTGCTGAGTCCGTTCTCCGTAGTGATCCACAGGTAGGCTCCGTCTCTAAGCATTCCTCTGATACGGTTGTCGACGAGGCCGTCCTTTTCATCGTATACCTTGAGATTCAAACTGCCATCAGGGTTGATAACCATACGCATCAGGCCGTTGCTGAAGGTCCCTATCCATATCCCTTCATCATCCGGCAACAAGGCCTGGCTTGATGGTACTTCAGGATAATCTTTGGTGTTCATGGAAACCAAGTCTATCATCTTCAAACCGCTTTGGTGGCTTATCCACAAGCGTGACGAACCGTCGATGCATGCACTCATACAGATGGAAAGAGGGTCTTTGTATTCAGTCAGTCTTGATTCCTTGAGGTTGTATATAAAAAGCCCGCTGGTGGCCAATATCCATAATGAATCGTTGACTCTGTCCAGGATGATGCGGTTGATGATGTTGATTCTGTTGGCTACCGCTCCGCTGCAATCAGGTGGATTGAGAACAGAAGAAGGATTGTCCAAACTTATGCAGTTGAGATCCCCTTCGACACTTCCCGTCCAAAGCCTTCCCATGCTGTCTTCGCAGAAAGTATTTATTGTATTGTGCTTGAGATTCGAATTATAAGTATTGAAAAATTTGAATCTCATGTCCCCGAGGCTCATTCCTATACCATATTCGGTCGCTCCCACCCACAGCCTGCCATGGCTGTCCACTATCATGGACCTTGCCGGCGTTGCTGGTATGATACTGTTATCATAATCGGTGTATGAAAAGTTTATGATCGGCAGCCTTTTCTTTTGCATTATGGCAAGGCCTTCCACTTCCAGCCCCACCCAGAGTTTGTTCCTGTGCGGTTTTATGCAACGCACAATGCTTCCCGGAAGCATTTTGTTTCCGAATGAGTTTGCTCGGGAGCAGTATTCCGTGAAACTGTCGCTCTCCGAATCATAAATATCCACCCCACCGAGTGTCCCTACCACAATTTTTCCATCGTCAGAAATGCAAAGGCCACTTATTTCGTCGTTGGACAGACCATCACCTTTCATTCCATTCTGCTTGTATAATACTGCCCTCCCGGTAATTTGGTTGATACGATAAAGGCCGTGAATGGTCCCGACCCAAACTTCATCACCGGAACGGAGGATACTGGTGCATCTGTTGTCCTCTCCGAAATCAATAAGTGGGAACATACGGGTGGTGCGAATTCCTTTTCCGCTTACGTATTTGGCTTTGTGGAGTTCTCCTTGCAGCATGAACCATATCGATCCGTCATTGTCGATGCTCTGAACTTCCATCCTCAGGTTCTCACTGGCGGAAGAGCATCTGAGGGAATCAATTGCAAACCTCCCGCTGTCTTCAAATGATACTCTGTATAGCATGTTCCATGAATTGAGCCAGATGCTGCCCTCTGAATCCTTGCAGATGGAATTGCAATGTACGTTCCTCGTGAGGATGCTGCATTCTTCCGGCGGTTTGCAGACCTGAAGTGTCTTCATGTCGATTATGTCCACTCCACTGGCTTCCGCTATCCATAGTCTGTCATAATCATCCTGGCACATTTCCGAAATATAGTCGCTCTTGATGCTTTGTGAAGTCTTCCTTGAAAAAGTGATGAAGGATTCTCCGTCGTAGCGTACAACCCCGCCCCCGAAAGTTCCTATCCATGCAAAGCCTTTGTCGTCGAAGATAATATCGTTGATGTTTTGATTCGGAAGCCCGTCTTGCAGTTTCAGAACCTTGACAGTATGATACTCTTCCTGTTTTTCTTGTGCAGCTGATGGTGACGCGAATAACAAGTTAATAAAAAAAATCAGCAGAAAATCCACTTTTGCCGGTATTGAATCCACCCTATACGTCATATTGTCTACTGTTTAAAAAACAAAGATGGCTAATTTTGTGAATAATATCAAGTTTGATAACGTAACACTTCTTTAACCAACCGTTAATCATGAAAATGCTGAACAAAAAACATTGCCTTCTTCTAGTGATGGTGTTGGCGCTTTTCGCCCATACAGCGTATGGTCAGAACGTCACTGTCACCGGTAGGGTCACGGACCAAAGCGGCATACCTGTAATAGGTGCCACGGTTATGCTCAACAGCAACAACGCTGTTGGAACCCTTACGGATCTGGATGGAAATTATTCCATCAGCGTCCCTTCTAACTCTTCCCTCACATATTCTTGCGTAGGATATGCGACACAGACTGTCGCCATAGCCGGCCGCACTGTCATTGACATCGTGTTTGAAGAGGACTCCGAGTTCCTCGAGGAAACGGTGGTCATCGGCTACGGCGTCCAGAAGAAAAGCGACGTTACAGGAGCCATTGCTTCCGTGAAGGCTGCCGATCTTGAGAACAGAACATCTACAGATGTGGCCCAGGCCATTCAGGGAAAGGCTGCCGGTGTGCAGGTCATCAACTCATCAGGTGCTCCCGGTTCTGCTTCTTCAATCCAGATCCGTGGCTATTCTTCAAACAGCAAGACTTCTCCTTTGATGATTGTCGACGGACTTAAGGTTTCCAATATCAGCTACCTTGATCCTGATATGATCGCTTCAATCGAGATTCTCAAGGATGCCGCTTCTGCCGCTATTTATGGTGTCGAGGCAGGTAACGGCGTTGTACTCATCACTACCAAGTCAGGTAGATCTGAGTCCGGCAATGGCCGCGTCACATATTCTTTCCAGAATGCTGTGCAGAGCCTGGCCCACAAGCCTGACCTTATGAAAGCTCAGGATTATATTGACTATATGGTCCTTTCAGGTGCAGCGAAGCAGTCTGAATTTGATTTCTGGGACGGTACCGATACAGACTGGGTCGACCTTATGACAGAACAAGGTTATCAGAAAAGGCACACCATCGGATTCGAAGGTGGAAACGACAGGGCAAAGTTCTATGCATCTCTCTCCTACACTGACAACGACGGTATCATCAAGGGTGACAAGGATACATACAAACGTCTTGTCGGTCAGATCAATGCTGAATACAAGATCAACAAATGGCTCACCACAGGTGTCAATTTGACTGTCGACAAAGGCGAGACCAAGTCTTTGGGTGAGAGTTCAAGCACACAGAGCAGTGTCTTCGGCGCAGTCATGGCAGATGACCCTCTGACACCTCTCTACTACGAAAACGGCATTCCTGCAAAAGCTCAGGCTTTCATCGCCCAGAACATAACTCCGTTCGGACGGACGGTGCCAATGGACTCAGAAGGAAGAGTTTACGGTATTCCGGCGTTCCCTACTACAAGTTATATGTGGAACCCTCAGATTCGCCTCGACCAGAGAGATTCGAACACTAAGAGCTTCAATGTAAGAGGTACGGCATTTCTCAATATCACTCCTTTCAAGGGACTGGTGTTCACTTCACGTCTCGGATTCCAAGGTGGATACAGTCATACCAATACATATAATTATGAGGAGTTCCTTACATGGAGAAATGTCCAGAAGATGTCTATCAGCGCAAGCGAAAATGACAGACTGTACTATCAGTGGGAAAACTTCGCTAACTACAATACCACCATCGCCGGAAAGCACGCTATCCAGGCCATGGCCGGTATGTCATATCAGGAGACAAACACCGACTACCTTAACGGCAGCGCGGACAAACTCACTTATGACGTTCCTCTCTACCGCTATCTGAGCAATGCAGTCAATACCACTAATATGAGTGTTTCAGGTCAGCCTAACACAACAGCAAACATGTCATTCTTCGGCCGCCTCGGCTATACCTATGACAACAGGTACTTCATCCAGGGCAACTTCCGTGCTGACGCTTATGACTCTTCAAAGCTTGATATCAGCCACAGATGGGGATACTTCCCGTCAGTTTCAGGAGGATGGAACATCAGCAATGAGGATTTCATGGACGGCATCAAGGCCAGCACAGGTCTCACATTCATGAAATTACGTGCTTCATGGGGTGTCAACGGTAACGTAAACGCCCTCGGCTCATACCAGTACGCGGCATCTATGAGAGCTGACGAGTTCTATGGAACAGTCTTTGGCCAGGGCTTCATTATCGGCGTACGTCCTTCCACTATTCTTCCAAATCCTGTTATCAAGTGGGAGAC
>R27__coassemble_255_pt1 | contig 39592 bp, 30 predicted proteins | sample R27__metabat2_high_PE_015 | metagenome-assembled genome bin R27 | reverse complement strand
AATTGGTATTAGTCTTTTCTATCATATTTCTTGTTGATTTTCAATTGAATTTCCTTACCAGGATATCTGCAATTCTCATTATTATTGCAAACTTGATTTTCTGCCCACGAAGAAGAGGAAGATAGAGTAGTGCAGCCCGAGGACGGTCAATGATAGCCAAGGCTACCTTGATTGTAAGTGCAGTATCCAATTTCTGTTTCAATTCTCTGCAGCCCCATCTGTCGCCATAATACTCGCGCCCGTATATTTCCACAAATTGCCCTATTTGCCTTTTTGTAAGGTGGAAAAGATATTCTACCACCTTAGCCGGCGTGTATCTGGCAAGAAAGGCGAGACAGGCAAAATCCATATCGGGGTCTCCATAAGTGAAGTCACCAAGGTCAATCCAATAGTCTTTACCGTCGGCACGGATGATGTTTCCCGGCGTGAAATCCCCGTGGACAGGATACGGAACATCTTCCAGTGAGTCAAGACAGTCGTAGAGCATCTCCTTGACGTTGTCGGGCAGTTCCGGGCAGGACGCAAACAGACGCCGGCATTTTCTTTCTTGGATTCGAACTTCGCAGTGTCGCATCTGATGCTGTGAAACTCTCTGGAACGCACGGCAAAGTCCTTGGCAAGCGGTTCAAGCAGCTCCGGATTGTCTGCAATCATCCTGACGTATGATTTCTTGCCCTGCATTCTTTCCACAGTCATCCCGAATCGTGCCCCGTCTGTGACAAAGTCAAACACTCTCGGGCAGCTGATTCCCATTTCGTATAGGGTAGTAGATATCAGATACTCGTGATATGACATCTCTTCCGGAATCTCCTCCTTGTTGAGTTTCAGCATAATGGAACTGTCCTTCCTGTTGATGTAGGACCATCCTGTTCCTCCGCCTCCGGACCTTTCCCACTCATTCAAATCAATCAGTTTTGCTTGTCTCCGTTCCATCTGTTTATCTGTTTTCAAGAAATTTGTTTTGAAGAATCCGTTTCTCATCGGCGCTGAGTTCAAGTTCCTGCTCAAGAAAGTTATCGATAGACCCGTAACGGGCATCTATCGCATCAAGAGTCTTCCCGAAAAATGGCACGCTTACCCCTCTAAGGAGGTGAATATACTCAATCAATTCATCCTCCGAGCCTTCCGCTCTGGCAACAGCGGTAAGCTCCTCAATATCCTGCACGTACGAGATATTACTCTTTGAGAAATCGGCAGCCAGTGACAGCCTGTACTTATCGCGCAGTGAAGCGATGGCTTCATCCGAAGCCTTGGAGAGGTTACCACTTCGCAAAAGCAAATCCATGCGGACCATCTTGTCGCCGAGTATGTATCCTCCCAGTTGGCGGGCATAGGATACACCGGGAAGTTCAACGACCTGTTTTTCGTATTGGGGAGTATTATCTCCTTGTGGCGCATTTGCACACGAAGCCAACAGAACAACAACTAACAATGCTAGTATTTTTCCTTTTTTATTCATAGAATTCGAAAAATATGCCCTAAAAATCTTACACACTCTGCAAATATATGGATATTAAAAGTATGGGAGCCACGTTGTCCTTATCGGAAAGTCAGGCACCAGTTGTGAATGTCCTCCTCACGGCCTTCCTGAATGTCCCTATTGTGAATGTTTATCACTGCAAAATTATTCAATCTTTCTTGATTTTCATCCGGTTTGTACGAATCCAAAGAACAAACCTTCCAAAACACACATGGGGTCATTCTATCCTTGTGCCAAGAATATTCAGAAGAAGTTCTTTGTTCCGAAGTTGCTGATCGGGAGAAAGACTCAGGACTCGGAAGCATCCATACGGGTTCCAGGTCAGTTCCATCATCCCTTTTTCATTAATCGTTGCATCGTACTGGTCCGATATCGTGACGTCGGAGAATCCGGTCACATATGCCAAACCGGCAATTGCATCCCAGCACATGTTCATATCTGCCTGGTCATGTGTTGAATAGCCAAGAGCGACAGGATGGAGACCGGCCCAACCGGTGTGTTCAAATATCTCCTCGGACAAGACAGGCATCGTGGTTTCTCCCGGAATTATACTCATCGCCACGGGGAGCTTGTCGAATACGGTCCTGGCTGAAGGAATGTCGTAGGACACATTGTATTCCACTTCGTTTTGCGACCCGCACATAGCCACGACACTGCGGACCTTTCTCTTTACAAGGTCAATCCCGGTCAATGAGGAATATTCATCCGGCCCGCTTTCAAGAAGCCTTGAGATATTGGTGAGAAAGCCTATGGAAAGAATCGTCACGGATTTGTCATCCGACTTTGCCAGTATCTTTCTATAAAGCGCGACGGCGTCGGGCAAAGTTGAATAATCGGATATTGTACGTCCATATGATTCACAGTTGCATAGGAGAGGTGCATAGTCTTCCCAAATGTGGCTCTCCTTCACTCCATCCGTGACCATGCCTATCGGAATCTTTCCGGCTCCGTACCATGTGTTGAACACATCCGTCGCCTGAGGTGCAAGAGGCACGTCGTGGTTAACCATCACGGCCAGGAGATTTATTTTGCCTTGCCGGCAATAGTGGTGCAGGATATCGAGGGCAACCAGGTCATCGAGCGAGTTCCCGATGTCGGTGTCCAGAATGACATCCGGTGCAACGGAAAAATCGGATGGTGCCTTTTCTATTTCCGCCGAAGAACAGGAAACGAGAAAAGCAGCTAAAACAAGTATTTTCGAAACAGGTTTCATAATAACGTTTCAATGTTTAAAATTTTGGTCATTTTCAACTTGTTCTCAAAAAACAATTTTCTTGCTTCATCCGTCAACGGATGAACAAAACGTACATGCGTATTTGGATGCAAAAGATTACGTTCTGAGAAAAATTCCAACCAGAAATTTTGAATACCCAAAATTTCTCAGGACACTGACGCAAAAACAGGGGTTTTTGAGTCAGTGTCGAGGAAAATCTATCATTCTGACACGCTTGAGCCACATTTTGCGTCAGTTTTGCCGCCAGCCATCCGTCAGCTCAGGAACGCGTGAATGAATTCTGTTAATCCCCTTACTCTATACGGCCCATGAGATGCTGCCTTCACCGCTTGCGCTCATGCTGCTGTTTTCTCAGCATCTTGTCGCCGAGGTAGAAGTAGAGAGTGCCGTAGGAATAGCGTCCTGTAAGCGCTCCCCGGTCGAAGGTGATCCAGAGATATCTCTCGTAGTTGCCGTAGGGGATCGGGACAATGGTGGGCCAGCCCCTGAAGCCGCCGTTGGCATATTCCTGCTTGAACGTGCCGATGTATTCCAGTGTCGGGTAGTCGTAGATGTAGAAAGTTACGTCCGAACCTCCGCTGAGCACCAGCCTGCGTCCGCCGACCTCGACGATGCGTATGCCTGTGTTGTTGTCTTGCTCGCTGGTGGCAATCAGCTTGTAGCTGCCGTTCCATTTCTTCGCCTCGCAGAGATGGGTGACATAGGTGAGATGCTGCCCGCCGCTTTTCGTGCCGTCGAGCGCGCAGTAAGCCAGACGCCATTTCCCGGCCTTCGCATCATAGAAGAAATCCGGATCCTCCGCACCGGAGACAGTCTCGTTGTTTCCCTCCTTCTTTCCACCGCGCGAGAGGTTGTGCGGAAAATCAAGCTCGGTACATTCAAGGTAGTGCATCCCGTGCAGTATGTCATCGGAAGTTTCGCTCCATGCGAGGCTGTGTGTGCCGCCGTGGGTGGTAGTCATTACAAGGAACTTCTGCCGCCTGTCATCATAGACGACCTTCGTGGCATGGTAGCCGTGCATGATGCCGTCTCCGTCGCCGAAGAACAGCGCGCCCTCGAGACGTAGCTCGAACGAGCTGATGTCCAGGGAATAGACCCCCTGATAGGAGTCGGGAATCTGCTCGAAGCCGCGGGTCGTGAAGCACACGAAAAGGCGGCCGTCCCTGATGTAGGGCGTTCCGTCCGCATGCTGTACTACCTGGGGGTCTGCCTGGCCTGTGCCGCAGGAGAGTATGCTCTCCGCTCTTCTGAGGGAGGCGCTTGACCCGGCTGAAAGTTCGACAAAGACCTTCCAAGACCATTTCACGGGAGTGTCGGCATTTCTCATGTCGCAGGTGAAGCTCTCGAGGTAGCCGCTTCCGTCACCGCCCATGACGAAGATGTGGAAACGCCTGCCTGTATACTGCACGCGTATGGATGGTGAGCCGGTCGCTTCTGTGGGAACGGACGCCGTCTTCCCGTCAGGGGTGCTGACGATGATGGCTCCGTCGCGGTATTGTACTGAAATCCGCCCGGCCCCGTTGTTCTCACAAAACTCTATGCCTGCCCCGTCGGTACTGCCAAGGCCCGTGAATTCGGCCTCATAGCAGAGGTAAGGGTGGAACGCACCGACGCGCACGCTTGTTCTGGAGGCGGTCTCCGATTCGAAGAGCAGCCCGCCGTCTTTTTGCGAGAGTGACGCATCACCGTCCACGACAAGGTTGGCGGCATTGTCCAGAAAGAGGTCCGTGCCCTTCATGTTGATGGCGCTCATGACCTTGCCGCTGTTGTAGAAATTGCGGCAGAAGCTCTGGCGCACGAAGGTCATGTCATTGAGACTGACGCTACTGGAAGGGATTTGCGCTCCCGCCACAAGCGAGCTTGCGAGCAGAAGCGCGGTATAGAATGCTTTTCTCATTATGCGGGTTCGATAAAATACTGATAACAATACAAATATACTCATTTATTTTCCAGTGTTGTCACCAAGATTGTTTATTCCATAATCACAGCTGATCTTATAATAATCCTGAAGTGCGAAGCATATCATAAACTCCTCTTTTCACAGATATTACCCGGTATTTGTCACAAAGTTTTCTTAACTTTGTGATTATGAAGAAGAGATTTTTACCGGCTTGCATTGCTTTTCTTGCTTCTTTCGGGTTCTTCCTGATAGCATATCCATACCATCTGTTGAGAAGAGAGCATCTGAATCTCTTCGTTTTTGACGGGGATTACATTGCCCAAAGGTTCAGAGGCGTCGGTTGGCTTTCGCGTCTGACAAGCAGCTTTGTTGAACAGTTCTTTTGCGTCCGAGTCTTAGGACCGCTCATTGTTTCACTGCTTCTTGTCGCCATCGGCACGGTCACTTATCGCATCTGCCGCAAATTCCTTGGCGAACGCGGTTCATACCTGACAGCCGCGCTGATGTTCATCTGGTCTTTCCTGCGAGAATGCGGAAACCTTTACCTTACGCGCTATACCATCGCCTCGCTCGGCTTCTTGTCGCTGATATTGCTGGCCTTGCAATTCAATAAGTTGCGCGACAAGGCGCTGGCGGCAGTCCTGTTCATCTGTGTGGGTTTTTGGGCATTAGGCTCTCCTTGCGACAAAACTTATGGCAAGCTTTGGGGACTGCCAATGTTAAACGTTGAAAGAGTGATCGGTCTGGACATTGAAACAGCGAATGAAAACTGGGACCGGGTCTTGAAACTATCGGAGAAAGACCTGTACATGATTGAAGCGTCAGTCTGCTATAATCTTTCGCAGGCGATGAAAGGCCAGCTGGGAAACCGACTCTTCGATCATTCTCAAGGCGACCCATATAACTTCATCCTGGCGGTTTCAGGAGACCAGAATTTCTTCACCAACGGCATTGCCGGGGAGCAATGGTACCAGCTCGGTGATATGACAATAGCCGAGCAGAGCGCCGTGACGTGCCTTCAGGCTTCTCCGGAACACACCGGAGCGAGATTCATCGAGCGCCTGGCGCGAGTCAACATCATCACCGGCCAGGAAGCCACTGCACAGAAATATCTCAACCTTCTCAGCAAGACTGTTTTCTACAGGAAATGGGCGAAAAGAATGCTCGACGGCGCTTATACTGAAGAAGATGAAGAATGGATCGGACGGGGCCGGTCCAAAATGGCGGTTTCTGACGACATCCATCTTGGCAATGTTCCGCGTTCCGTCCTCCAGGGACTGCTTGAAGCGAATCCTGACAACACCCCTGCCCGTGAATTCCTGCTTTGCTACGATCTTTTGAGATACGATCTCGAACAATTCTCGGAGGATTATGATTCGTGCAGGCTGGACTCCCATATATACAAGGAAGCGATGGTCATCTGGTTGGAGCAGCAGGGCATATCTTCCAGGACAGTTGCCGAAGAATATGGCATAAACGACAGTGTAAGACAAAGGATGGAGATGTTCTTCCGCTACCCGAACAACTACCGTAACACATATTGGTACTATTACATGAAGGCATTAAATGAATCCGGCCTATGAGACGAAGTGTATTGAACATAATACTGGCCTCGGCGGTAATGGCCATGACCGGCTGCTGCAAGGGAGAGTACACCGCAGTGGACGGCAGCGACGGTCCTCTTGTGATTTATCCCGACTATAAAGAAGTCACAATCCCCGCCAACATTGCTCCCCTGAATTTCCATTACGCCACAGAAGATTCCGGAAAAGCTGAAACGACATTCACTTTAAGTGATAGGACAGTCACGATAAAAGGTACGGAAGTCGAATGGTCACTGAAGAAATGGAAATCGTTTATCGCCGGCGCAGAAGGGCGCACCATCGCCGTCAATGCTAAAGTGAAGGTTGGCGGACAAACCGTTGAAGACACTTGGAACGTGTATGTAAGCGGGGATTCCATAGACGGGTATCTGACATACAGGCTGATAGAGCCGTCATATCAGATGTTCCATGAGGTTTCCATTGAAGAGCGCTGCATCGAAGATTTTTCCAATGTCACCATCTGCGACCATAAGCACACGGACAACTCCTGCATGAACTGCCACACGCATGCTCAGTCACGCGGCGACCTTTCGTTCTATTATATCCGCGGCGAGCATGGCGGCGCAGTCCTCAACCGCGACGGGAAGCTAAGAAAACTGACTCTCAACGCAGAGGGAATGCTCTCGGGTACCGTGTATGGAGAGATACATCCTGAAGGACGTTTCGGCGTTTTCTCCACCAACGTCATTCTCCCGGGATTGCACACAATGGCAGTGAACAGGATGGAGGTCTATGATTCCGCCTCCGACCTGACTGTAGCGGACTTTGACAACAACAGGATGATCAATCTCCCGCATATCGCCAGAGCCGACATGCTGGAGACCTTCCCTTGTTTCTCTGCGGACGGAAAGTCGGTATATTATTGCGTGGCTGACACATCTGCTCTCAACCGGGACTTAAAGCAGTTGAAGTACTCGCTCCTGAGAGCTGATTTCGATTCTTCTAACGGCCATATAAGCGAAGCGGCTGACACGGTATGGAACGGCTTGTCCCACAATGCGTCCGTCTGCCACCCTAAAGCTTCTCCTGACGGGAAATGGCTTATGTTTACAGTCGCCGACTACGGTACCTTCCCACTCTATCATACAGAATCCACATTGTGCCTTATGGACCTGCAAAGCGGTGAAACAAAGATGCTCGACAGCGTAAAAGGTGACAAATCAGACACTTATCACAGCTGGTCCTCCAACAGCAGATGGTTCGTTTTTGCGAGCAAGAGAGGTGACGGCCAGTATGGAAAGCCATATTTCTGCCACATTGACGAAAACGGCAACGTCTCCAAGCCTTTTGTCCTCCCACAGAAGAGTTCGCGATTCTACGAATACAATCTGCAATCGTTCAACATCCCGGACCTCGGCAACTCATCCACGGGCTTGAACGTCAAGAACGCCAGTGCCACGTTCAAGGCTGACAGCGAGCCGTTCAGTCAGGAATGAACACTTGTATTTGAGGGACAATCTTCAGCGTTGTTTCTATGGCATATATTCATCAGGTAAAGTATTATGAGTGTGACCGCATGGGAGTCACGCATCATTCCAACTATGTGCGTTTCATGGAAGAGGCCCGCATAGATATGCTGGACAGAATGGGTTATGGCTTTGACAAACTAGAAGCCGAGGGGATAGTCTCTCCTGTTGTAAGCATTTCGTGCAATTACAGGAAACCTACTACATTCAAGGACGAAATAGAGATTGAAGTTGCGGTCTCGGACGTATCCGTATTCAAAGTCTCATTGTCGTATACCATGAAAGTCCGCGGTGAAACGGTATTTTCCGGAGTCAGCGTCCATTGTTTCATGCGGAACGGCTGTGCCGTAAGGATCCAGGAACGCTTCCCCGGTCTCGTCCCATCTTCAACCCTTTGAATTCCAACTTGTTTTTATCTTTCCTAAACAACAACGACATGAAAAAATTTCTCGTCTCAGTACTTTCTTTCGTATATGCGGTCTGCATCCTGTCCGCAGAAGAATACCATGTCTCCAAAACCGGTTCTGACCTTAATCCGGGGACAAAGGACGCTCCGTTCCTCACCATATCCAAGGCTGCTTCCGTAGCGCGCTCGGGAGATGTCGTGACAGTTCATGAAGGCATTTACCGCGAGTGGGTGAATCCTGTCAACGGGGGAGCGGACGTACGCAGCAGAATCGTGTACCAGGCGGCTGAAGGCGAGGAAGTCTGGATCAAAGGGTCGGAACAGATCACGAATTGGACGAGGGAAAAAAAGACAGACATCTGGAAAGTGACCCTTCCGAACAGTTGGTTCGGGGATTTCAATCCTTACTCTGAAATCCTTGGAGGTGACTGGCTTTATGTAACTCAGCCGTATATCACTCTCGGCGAGGTGTATCTCAACAACAAGTCCCTCTTCCAGACCGGATGCCTGAACCATTCGCATCAAAGCTCAGAAACGGAGCAGTCCCCGCCGGCAGCAACCAGGGTGACAATTTCTGGCTGCCTATGCATGTCAGGGGCAATGTCTATTATAACGGGACTCAGGCCTATAAATATGAAGACGGCGCTGTCATCGGAGGGAATATCCCGATGCCTGAAATCATTCACAGACCGGATGCCATTGTAATGAAGATAACCGCAGACTCAAGCATCGAGAGCGCCAGCACCGTTCTCGTTGATACCAAGCTCCTTGACAAGGCATATTATCCGGACAGCTATTTCGAGAACCGTGACGGCAGCGACATCACGATAGACAGCGATTACTCCGGGGCCAGGCGCGATGCCGTCCATCCTAAAGCCGGACCTTTCGAGAACCTCAAGCCCGGAGTGAACGAGATTGTACTATGGAAATTCCGGAAATGACGTCAATTGCCGGATAAGGCGTTGTACAGATTGACGTTGACCTCGTACATTTCACATATCCATTTCTCGGAACCTTTTCCTGCGTCCCATTTGTAAAGACGCACCCCGACACTGTTGGTGTTGTCGGTCCACATTCTTGTCTCAAGACCCTTTTCAGAGGATTTGTTGGCTTCGCCGAATTTTCCACTCAGAAAGTCTTGGATTCCGTTGAATGCTTTTCTTGCCTCCCCTTTGCTGTCATATCCATTGAAGAGGCTGATGGCACAAGCGGCGTCATGCCTGTCCAACAGGACGTTGGCATATAGCCAGGGATATCCTCCGAAGATAAAAACTTCCTCATCCGGGAAAAGCGAGACAGTCCTTACGCCGCCATCATAGGAGCTTGATGATGTCATTGCGGCACCGGTGGTCCTTTGGAATGTGTCGCTGAGGGACTGTTCGGAAGAATAGGTGTTGCACAAAAGGACGCCCATCATGGAACTGTCGACAGGCGTTTCTGATACTATTCTGTCATCTTTGCCGTTACAGGACACAAGGATAAGCGCGGCGCACAGTATGGAAATGCTATTTTTCATAGAATCTTCTTTTCTTTAGAGAATAATACGGCAGTCTTCACCAACTTGTTTTTTCATAATTTCATTAGCGAAGGTAGTATTTTTTTGTGATACAATAAAACATGCGTTAATTTTGTAACGCCCGTTTCAAAACAGGGTCTGAAGTGAAAATAAGAAAGATTTGTATAATTCTCGTGGCTTTTCTGACCTCTTCGACATGCTTTGCGCTGGAGCCTTATGGCAGGATGAGTGTCGGTTACAACAATACTTTCAACCTCGGTGCAGGATGTTTCTTTTCCGACAATCTCTCTGCCGGGTTGGAATTTGACGGATGGTCGGATGTCTGCGGCCTTGTATGCGGAGTTGACGGCAGGTACCGTTTCGGACAGGCTGAAATCCGTCCCGTCGCGGATGTGATGATAGGCTATGGCCTTCTCGGGAAGACTTACAAATACGAGGACTACTTCAATTTTGCGGGAAGGACTATGTTCGGTCTTAACTGGAAGACGCTGGATCTGTGTGCCGGCTTCGTTTACGACTCTTTCTACGGGCTCCATGCAGCCGTCAGCCTGAGCTTCACGTTCAGAGTCGGCAAACGCGCCTGACGAGCGACGGAACGGGTGATATGGGTTGCTTTTGTGGTCTGCAAAAGTTAAATTTGCAAATTACAGGAAAATAAGGCAGTAATGGCAAAGACTACGAAAGACAAGGACCCGATGACTCCGATGATGAAGCAGTATTTCGGCTTCAAGGCCCAGTGCCCTGAGGCTGTCCTGCTTTTCCGTTGCGGTGATTTCTATGAAGCATACGGAGAGGATGCAGTCACTGCCAGCAAAGTGCTTGGAATAGTGCTCACCAAACGCTCAAATGCCGTAAGCGATGCCATTCCGATGGCAGGAGTGCCATATCACGCCATTGACGTATATCTGCCCAAGCTTGTCCGCGCCGGCTATAAAGTGGCTATATGCGACCAGCTTGAGGATCCGAAACTTGCGAAGACCATAGTCAAGCGGGGGGTGACGGAGATAGTCACGCCGGGTGTAGCATTCGGTGAGCAGATGCTTGAGCAGAAAGAGAACAACTTCCTGGCCGGCATTTATTTCAATGGGGAGACAGGCGGCGTGGCGTTCCTGGACGTCTCGACCGGCACCTTCAAGCTTGCCCAGGGCTCATCTGAATATGTAGGAACACTTCTCGCCTCTTTCGCTCCGAAGGAGATCGTGCTCCCTCGCGGCACGGAGCGCCAGTTCCGGGAAAAATTCACCCCGTCAGCATATATCACCTCTCTGGACGAATGGGCGTTTGTCAAGGATTCGGCGGAGGAGAAACTGCGCAAGCAGCTGGACGTGAAATCCTTGAAGGGATTCGCGATAGACTCCTGCCCGCTTGGGATATGCGCTGCGGGAGCGCTTCTGGTGTATCTTGAGCAGACTCAGCATACCGGACTTGGCAATATATGCTCAATCTCCCGCATAGACGGTTCGAAATTCGTGTGGATGGACAGGTTCACCTTCCGCAACCTTGAAGTGTTCGCCTCCGCTTCCGGCAATGACGGTACATCCCTCGTACAGGTTATCGACAAATGCAGCACCCCGATGGGGGCGCGTCTCCTCCGTCAGTGGCTTTCTATGCCGGTGATGGACATAAGCGAGCTTGAAAGCCGCTATGACGTGGTGCAGCATTTCGTGGACAACGGCGGTGACATGACGCAGCTTCAGGAGCTTTTGGGCAATGTCGGGGACCTTGAAAGAATCATATCCCGTGCCGCTGCCGGAAAGATTCTCCCTCGCGAAGTGATGCAGCTCGGGCGCTCCCTTTCTCAGATGAAACCGGTGGAAGCTCTTTGCCGTGCAGCCGGAGTAGGGGAGCTGGACCGGATGATGGATGCCATGCAGGGCTGCGGCACCCTTCTGGAGGATATTTTCCATACCATGGCCGAAAGCCCTGCCGCAGGATTGGGCAAGGGCGACGTAATCGGCGCCGGGGTCAATCCAGAACTGGACGAACTCCGCGACATTTCCCGCGGAGGTAAGGATTACCTTCTTCAGATGCAGCAGCGCGAGAGCGAGAGGACGGGCATCCCGTCGCTGAAGATCAGTTACAACAATGTCTTCGGATATTATATAGAAGTCCGTAACGCTTTCAGGGACCGGGTTCCTCCGGAATGGATACGCAAGCAGACTCTGGTGAACGCCGAGCGGTACATCACTGAAGAGCTGAAGGAATATGAAGAGAAGATTCTTTCTGCGGAAGGACGGATATATGAGATAGAAGCCCGGATTTTTGCCGGACTTATGCTTGAGATTCAACGGTATATACGCGAAATCCAGTCCAACTGCCAGATAATTGCCCGGTTGGACGTCCTGACCGGCTTTGCGGAGCTTGCCGCCGGAAGCGGTTACTGCCGCCCTCAAATGAATGAAGGCAGAATACTTGACATAAGGGCAGGCCGCCATCCTGTAATAGAGAAAATGATGGGACCCGGAGAGGAATATGTCCCGAATGATGTCTATCTGGATTCCCGGCAGCAGCAGATAATCATTCTCACCGGCCCCAATATGGCTGGAAAATCCGCACTGTTGAGGCAGACCGCCCTGATAGTCCTGATGGCGCAGATCGGTTCCTGGGTACCTGCGGACAGTGCTGAGATAGGGTGGTTCGACAAAATTTTCACGCGCGTGGGCGCTACCGACAACATCTCCCGGGGAGAATCCACTTTCATGGTGGAGATGCTTGAGACATCGATGATCATGCACAATCTGTCCGAGCGCTCCCTTGTGCTTCTTGACGAAATCGGACGTGGGACATCGACTTACGACGGCATGTCCATAGCCAGGGCGTTGGTGGAATATCTGCACGACCATGGCAAAGGCGCAAAGACTCTGTTTGCGACGCATTACCATGAGCTGAATGATCTGGAAGGGCTATATCCAAGGGTGAAGAATTTCCATATTGCAGTCAAGGAGGTGGGCAAGCAGGTGATTTTCCTGCGCAAGCTCAAGGAAGGAGGCGTGGCGCATAGTTTCGGTATCCATGTAGCCCGTCTGGCCGGAATGCCCCGCGAGATTCTGGAATCGGCAGAACGAACACTCCAGCAGCTCGAAGGCGGCTCCGCGGGCAATGACGCGACGCCGGGCGGGACAACATTTGCGGAAGGAATCCAACTGTCGCTGTTTGCTCTTGACGACCCGACCCTCAGCACCATCCGCGACCAGCTCAAAGCCGCGGACCTCAACAACATGACCCCTATGCAGGCCTTTGACCTGATCCGTTCAATGAAAGCGGAGCTTGGTCTGTAAAAACCTGTTTTGAAAAACACGAGTATGAAAGATATCAAGAAAATACTGGCATATGCGGGCGTAGTGCTGTTCTTCTTAGTGCTTGCCTATTCTTTCGTGCCGCAAGTCCTGAGCGGAAAAATTGTGAACCAAAGTGACATTTCCGGATATGTCGGGATGTCCCACGAGATGAACGAATGGAACCGGACCCATCCTCAGGACCAGACCTCATGGACCAGTTCGATGTTTTCGGGAATGCCTACCACTACCATTTCCGCACCGCGTCAGGGCGACTGGACACAAACCATCTACGATTTGCTTCTGACAGGAAAGCGTCCCGCTACCTACCTTTTCATCTCCCTTCTCGGAGCATTCCTCCTGATGCTGTCATTAGGTATAGACGGCATGCTCGCCGTGGGAGGCGCCATAGCAGTTTCTTTCTGCTCTTATAACTTTCAGATTATCCAGGTCGGACACAACACGAAAATGCAGGCTATAGCATTCCTTCCCTGGGTGCTGGCCGCATGCATCTTCACATACAAGAACGCCCTCAAGGACAAAAAGACTCTCAAGGACTGGTCGAAAACCGTTTTGGGCGCAGTCCTGTTTGCATTTGCAGTAAGTTTTCAGGTTAAAGCAAATCATCAGCAGATAACATATTATCTCGCCTTGATGCTTTTGATACTGGCTGCGTCGCTTTTCATCCGGCTGGTTTCAGACAAAGAGCGCAGGGACAGGCTCGGCCGTTTCTTCATAGCTTCCGGACTTCTGCTGGTTTTCGGAACGGCAGGCATCGCCACCAATGCAAACAAACTTGTTCCGGTGTATAAATACACGGAGCAGTCCATGCGCGGAGGGTCGGAACTTGCTTCCGCTTCGAACTCCGGATCAGGAGGACTTGAGCTGGATTATGCCACGGCCTGGTCATATGGTTGGGAGGAGCTTCCGAACATGATGATTCCAAACTTCAACGGAGGGTCGTCAAGCGGGTCCGTCAACCTTGACAAGTCTGCTACATACAGCCTTCTGAAACAGGCGGGAACAGCCAATGCGGAAGAAATATGCAGGAATCTTCCTCTATATTGGGGCCCACAGCCTTTCACTGCCGGTCCTATGTACATGGGAGCCATTACTGTCTTCCTGTTCATTCTCGGGTTGTTCTTCTGTGAGAAAAAAGACAAATGGTGGATCATCGTATGTACCCTGCTTGCCATTTTCCTTGGTCTGGGCAGCCACTTCATGCCGTTCACAAAATTCTTCTATGACTGTGTGCCGTTTTACAACAAGTTCAGGACCGTCTCCATGGCCCTTGTTGTGCTTCAGGTGACTCTTCCTGTACTTGGATTCCTCGCCCTTGACAGAATCCTGAAAGGAAGCGTTCCGGAACCGGACTTCAAAAAGAAAGGATTGGCGGCATATGCTGTCGCCGGTGGATTCTGCCTGTTGTTCGTCCTGATTCCCGGTCTGGCCGGTTCTTTCACCGGCAGTGTTGACAGCGGTCAGCAGGATATATTGGTCGAAGCGTTCAGGACGGACCGCATCCGGCTTCTTCGCAGCGACGCTCTGCGCTCGCTTCTGCTCGTCAGTGCGGCGTTCCTGCTATTGTTGTGGGGCTACAAAGGCAACAGACGCCTTGCCATGTCCCTCGTCTGCCTTCTGTTGCTGGTGGACCTGTTCTCTGTGGGCAAGAGATACCTCAACGATGACGATTTCGTGACCCCTCGCGCATTCAACACCCAGTTCAACAAACGTCCCGTCGATGAGATGATTCTTGCCGACGAAGACCCTTCGTACCGTATACTTGACCTGACGGTGAGTCCGTTCAATGACTCGCACCCGTCGTATTGGCATAAGAACGTCGGCGGATACAGCCCGGCGAAGCTTCAGCGTTATCAGGAACTCATCGACCGTTATCTGATGCCTGAAATCAACAGCTTCTACAAAGCGGCCGGTACCGCCAGGACCGTGGAGGAGCTGAACGCGGTCCTGCCTGAACTGAAAACCCTTTCGGCGTTGAACATGAAATATGTAATTCTCGGTGGGGAAACCTATCCTGCGCCCAACTCCGGTGCCTGCGGCAATGCCTGGTTCGTGGATGCCGCCGTTCCTGTTTCTTCTCCGGACGAGGCTTTGGACCGGATAGGAACCGCTGACCTGCGGACAGAAGCGGTTCTGGAGCCGGTTGACACGGAACTTGCCGGAACGTCATTCACCCCGTCGGACAGCACTGACACCATCCGTATGGTTCATTACGCCCCGAACGAATTGAGATACAAGTACAATGCATCCGGTGACCGCCTCGCCGTATTCAGTGAGGTGTATTATCCTGAAGGATGGCATGCATGGATAGAAGACACCGGTGAGGAAGTCCCGGTCTTCCGTGCTGATTGGATACTCCGCGGAGCGGTCTTGCCGTCAGGCGGACATGAGCTTGTCATGCGTTTCGACCCTAAGTCCGTTTCAGCCGGTGCTGCGGTTTCACGTGTATCGTCCATTCTTATCATCATCATGCTTGTGCTGGCGGCCGCATGCGCGGCAGTTTCGGACAAACGTCAGAAAAACCAATAATATCATGGAAGTCAGAGCAAAAAAGGCCCTCGGCCAGCATTTCCTAACGGACCAGAGCATTGCACGGTCCATCGTGGAGGCGCTTCGCAATGACCCCGCTGCACCGCGGGACGTTCTTGAGATTGGCCCCGGAATGGGTGTGCTGACTCAATATCTTCTCAAACGGGATGACATAGACCCCATGATGATCGAGATAGATACCGAGTCCGTGGAATACCTCCTGACACATTTCAATGGTATGCCGGGCAAACTCATCGAAGGGGATTACCTTAAGCTGAACATAGACAGATTCTTCAAAGGGCCGTACCGTATCATAGGGAATTTCCCGTACAATATCTCGTCTCAGATTTTCTTCAAGATTCTCTCTGACAAGGACAAGGTTCCGGAAGTGGTGTGCATGATCCAGAAGGAAGAGGCTGACCGTATAGCGGAAAAGCCGGGCTCCAAGACATACGGCATCCTTTCCGTTCTGCTTCAGGCGTGGTATGATATCGACTATATCATGTCGGTGGGGCCTGGGGCATTCTGTCCTCCTCCCAAGGTGCACTCCGCAGTCATCCGTCTCAGACGCAACCGGAGGACAGACCTTGGCTGTGACGAGCAGTTGTTCAAGACTGTCGTGAAGACGGCTTTCAACCAACGCAGGAAAACGTTGAGGAATGCTCTCAAACCTCTCCTGAAAGAGGGTCAGGACACAAGCGATCCGGTGTTCGACCTTCGTGCAGAAAGGTTGAGCGTGGAAGATTTCGTGGAACTGACAAGAAGGCTGGCCTGATGGCCAGCCTTCTTGTCAGTGTTCATTTCAGTTCGATTTTTGTCACTGAAGGCTCACCGTTCAAGGGCTTGTAGATGACCACTTCACATCGTCCGAGGTTGTACCCGTCCTTGTAGTCGCAGAAAAACTTATAGTTGAGTCCCGCTACAACCTGTGTTCTGACGGATTGTGGGACGAGCTGCATGTCGCTGAGATCAGCGGTGGCTTTCTTGAACATCGCCATTTCTTCGTCAGTGATGTCACGCGCTTCGGAATAAGCTCCGACAGCCCGGCCGTTGGCGGCGTCGCTGACTTTCCCTTCAAGCAGCGTTCTCATTGAATCAGCCGTGAGAGCATATCCGGCCACCTTGCCTTCAGGGTCGATAAGGAACATGGTCGGAATCCAGTTCATACCGAAAATATCCGCCACAGGGTTCTCTTTCCATTTGATGAGATTGGAAACCTGAAGCCATTCCATTCCTGATTCAGCCAGACAGTTGTGCCAGGCTTCATCGTCATTGTCCAAGGAGAAACTGATGAATTGGACTCCTTTGGGAGCAAATTCTGCCTGCAGCTTCTTGACGGCAGGGATTTCGTCGCGACAGTCCGGGCACCAGCTTGCCCAGAAGTCCAGAACTACATAACTGCCATTCAAAGAACTGAAGGTGAAATCCTCCCCATCAGCGGTCTTGACGGTGAAATCGGGAACGGGAGTTCCCGTTTCGATTTTCGGAGCATATTTCAACTCCAAACTGTCCGTCGCAGTTAACTCTGCTGTATTCGCAGAATTTTTGGCGTTTCTTTGTCCGCAGGACATGACCATCACAGTGGAGACCGCGAGAAGTATGATTGAACTTGTTTTCATTGTGGATCGTTATAAGTTGTTTTTTTATCTTTCTTTAAAATTGCCGGCAAGCTTTGATGCGAGTTCCAGAAAAGCGAGGCTGTCCGGCCTTGAACCAAGAGCGGCAGGTTCTCCGTCGTCGCCGCCTTCACGTATGCTCTGCACGATAGGGATCTGTCCGAGCAGGGTGATTCCGAACTCCTTGGCCATGGCCGCTCCGCCGCCTTTTCCGAAAATATAGTACTTCTCCTCAGGATGCTCGGCCGGGGTGAACCATGCCATGTTCTCCACAAGGCCGAATACCGGCTTGCCTATGCTTTTGTTCCTGAACATGTTCACTCCTTTCTCCACGTCAGAAAGCGCTACAGCCTGTGGTGTGGTGACTATGACCGCCCCTTCCATAGGGATGTCGTGCACAAGGGAGATATGGATGTCTCCTGTTCCCGGTGGCATGTCTATCAGAAGGAAGTCGAGTTCTCCCCATTCAACCTGAAGGATCATCTGCTTCAATGCATTGCATGCCATGGGGCCCCGCCAGATGAGGGCCTGCCCCTTTTCGGCGAAATATCCGATGCTCATCCACTTCACACCGAATTTCTCGACAGGGATTATCCATTCTTTTTCTCCGTCCTGGATGGCTTCCGGAGTGAATCCCTCGGTTCCCGTCATCAGTGGAACAGACGGACCGTACACGTCAGCATCTGCCAGACCCACTTTATATCCCAGGCGGGCAAGGGCGACAGCAAGGTTGACGGCGACAGTGGATTTGCCCACTCCTCCTTTCCCGGATGCTATACCGATTATGTGGTTGATGTCTTTCACCTGTTCGAAATCTAGGTCGAGAGTGTTTTTCTTTTTCGCCGGAGCTTCATCCATTACGATGGTTTTCACTTCGTTCTCCGTCCCTTGAGGCAGCTCGCGGTAAAGAGTGGCGCGGGTGCTGCCGACAAGATACTCGGTCAGAGGGTCGCGCCGTTTCGGAAATGCCAGAGTCACTGTCACTTTTCCGCCATCGACAATAACTTCATGTACCATTCCCAAAGAGACAATGTCCTTGTCCCCTTTGGCCGGGTGCTTGACACCGGCCAGAATCTGCAATATTTCTTTTTCTGTCATCATTCTACAATAGTCATTTCATCGAGAAGATATCCCGCACCTCCGAATTTGTCAAGCATCAGCAGGACATAGCGTATGTCCACGCAGATGCATCGCTGGAGGTCCGGTTCAAACATGACGTCGCTGGACATTGACTCCCAGTTTCCGTCGAACGCAAGGCCGATGAGGTTGCCGTCTGCGTCCATGACCGGAGATCCGGAGTTCCCGCCGGTGATGTCGCAGTTGATAAGGAAGCAGGCAGGGACTTCGCCCTGAGCATTGGCATACTTGCCGAAATCCTTGTTCATGTATATTTCCTTGAGCTTGGCAGGGACGCGGAATTCGTAATTGTCAGGATCCTCTTTCTCCATCACTCCTTTGAGAGTCGTATAATGCTTGTATATGACTCCGTCTTTCGGAGAATAGGATTTGACTGAACCGTAAGTGATGCGCATGGTGCTGTTGGCATCAGGGTATGACGGCTCATCGGACTTCCATTCCATAAGCCCTTTCGTAAACGCCTTGCTCCCTTCGGCGAGTTCAGCCGTATGTGCGTCCATGACAGGAGAAAGTTTCTGCGCTTCCTGGGCAATCAGATTATACAGGGCGGTAGCAGGGTCTTCCATGAAATCGGAATAGCTCTTGATCATGGACTCCATCCTTTCTTCCGAGGTAAGAGCCGTATTGTCAAACAGATACGAAATGAAAGGCTCGACATCCTGTACCTCGAGACCCTTGAGGGCGATCATGTCCTCAGGCTTGACTCTTTCAAGGTAGTGCCTCATCAGCGCCACTCCTTCCCTGCGGTCAAGCGCTTCGTTGTAGTCCTTGAACCTGGCGGCGACAGCGGCGCGTCCAGCTGCCAATGCCGCGATGGAATCGTTGTTTTCTCTCATTGCGCCGCGGTAGGCGTTTCCGAAAACAGGGACAAAGCCGACAACTTCAATCTTGTAGATGGATTCAGTGAGAAGGGTGTACGCTTTCTCTGCTTCAGCTGATGCTCCAACAGCATCGGCAATAGTGCTGATGGCATTGCCATATGCTTCGTTCCTTTTCTTTCTGGCTGATGCCCAAGCGTTGAAATCCGCTTCTTTCTTTTCTTCACGTTCGATGATTCCGAGATTTGCGAAAGCCTCGCGCATGCCTATCCATTTCTTCCAGCCGTTGGAGGAGCTGGCATATTTGCTCGCATATTGAAGGTTGACGGCCGGGTCTGCCATCCTTGCGTCCCACATCACGTCCTGGCGGACTGTTCTGGCATCGATGCGGATATCGTTCAATGCCAGCATCTGCTTCAGCTGTGCCGCTGTCTGGAATCTCTGGGTACGGCCGGGATACCCCATGATCATGGCGAAATCTCCGTCGTTGAAACCCTTGAGAGACACTTTGAGTGTGTTTTTCGGAGTATAAGGCACATTGTCCGCACTGTAATCCGCAGGTTCGTTGTCGGGTCCGGCATATACGCGGAACATAGAGAAATCGCAAGTGTGCCGAGGCCACATCCAATTGTCGGTGTCGCCTCCGAATTTCCCGGAAGAAGCAGGCGGTGCGCCGACGAACCTTACGTCGGTGTATGTCTTGTAAATGATGAGGTAGAAGGCGTTATTGTTGTAGAAGGACGTTACTGAAGCCGTGCAGTGCGGGTTATCCTCTTCCGCTTTCTTTTCCAGTGCCTCGGCTGCTGCATTCTTTGCCGCCATGGCGATCTCCACGCTGTTTCCCGCTTTTCTGTTCTGCTTGAACGCTGCTTCGTATGCCTTGTCCAGAATGGCTGTGACATCTGTCATGCTCTGGAGGAAAGTGACGCTGAGACCTTCCGCAGGAAGCTCTTCCTTCCCGGTCATAGCCCAATACCCATCTTCGAGATAATTGTGCTCAGGGCTTGAAAGGGCCTGTATATAACTGTATCCGCAGTGATGGTTTGTGATGACGAGCCCTTTGTCCGAGATCATTTCTCCGGTACATCCTCCTCCGAAATGAACTACAGCGTCTTTCAGGGAAGCGTTGTTGATGCTGTAGATTTGTTCGGGAGTGAGCCGGCATCCAAGCTCTGCCATGGCTCCTGCATTCATTTTCTGCAGAAGCGGGAGAAGCCACATGCCCTCATCGGCATTTGCACTGATGCAGAGAGTCAGGACCGCCGTCAGAGTCAAAAGAAATTTTTTCATATTCAAAACAATGTTGGTTCAAGTTCTTTGGGGTGGAAACTTTTTCTGTGGTATGGAGTGTACCCGTATTGCCGTATGGCGGCAATATGTTCTTTTGTCGGATATCCCATGTTCCTGTCCCAGCCGTATTCGGGATAATCTGCGGCAATTTTTCTCATGAATTCGTCTCTCCATGTTTTGGCGAGTACGGACGCTGCTGCGATGCAGGCATATTTAGCGTCACCGTGGACGATGGTAGCGAACCGGAAGCCGTCGAAGGGTTTGAATCTGTTGCCGTCAACCAACAGGAATTCCGGCCTGGCCGCAAGCTTTCTCACTGCGCGCTGCATGCCGGTGATGGAGGCGTTGAGGATGTTGACGCTGTCGATTTCTTCCGCGCTTACCGCCTCTACCGCCCATGCGATTGCTTCGCGTTCAATGATGGGGCGCAGCGTCTCGCGGGCTTTTTCCGTCATCTTCTTGGAGTCGTTGAGGAGGGGGTGGTGGAAATCGTCTGGCAATATCACGGCGGCGGCATATACGGGTCCGGCCAACGGACCTCTTCCGGCTTCATCGCAGCCGGCCTCGATCAGTCCTTCGTTCAAATGGTTCAGCAACCGGATTTCTTGTGGCATGACAGTAACGTTTGACAATCGCCACAAATTTAGTCATTTTGCAGACCGTATCCTACCTCCCGGCCTTTTTTTCTAATATTGCAATCAGTGATTTCAGATTACGGATATTATCATCCTTTTCATTAAGCAGTTCATCCTTCATGGCGATTTCCTTGCGAAGGCTGTGAAGTTTCGCCTCGTATTCGTCTGTCAGGATTCTGACTTTATCGTTCATTTGATTGCGGATGTCCTGAAGTACGGCACCTTGATCAGAGCCCTGCCGCTCTCCAAAAAAGAAATCAATGTCGGAAATCCCAAGCAACTCGGGCATGTCAAGAACATGTTCGTTTATAATCCTTGTCCTTCCTGTTTCGATTTTCTTCAATGCAGTGACGCTGATGCCAAGAGACGAGGCCATCTGTTCCAAAGATATTTTCCTTTCAAGCCTGGCTTTTCTGATGTTTTTCTTGACAGTGTCGTTGTTCATGTTTCCAATTGCTCTATCGAGATAGTGCAAAGTTACCGACCATTGCCATAAAAATATGGCAACCTTCGGTTACTAAATACAACCATAGGTTGCCGAACAGGAAAAACAGGTGCTGTTTTTTTAAATAAAGCAATATTTTCTTTTTACCCAGGCATAATCGCGGGGATACTTTTGTAGTTTGAATGAGTATTGCAAAATTTGCAGAAAAAACAGGCATTGTATGGAAACACTGGAAAATCGATTCTCAATTATCGAACGGCTTCTTGACGAAGAACACCTTTTTTTGAACCCGAATCTGTCATTCGCTGTCCTTTGCCGGTGCGTGGGCGTTGACGAAGGAGCGATGGAACGGTATCTTTTGAGTGAACTGGGCATAGGCGGAGAAGAAATGCTTTCCAAGCTTCGCGGCTCAATGCCGGAAAGGCTTGAGCGGAAATATGGAATAAAACTGGGAATGGAGTTGTTTTTTTGAAAGTTGTGGTTGGTTATTGTTGTATATGCCCCTAAAAGTTAATAACTTTGCAAGCTAAATCATTCCTAAACTGCATATTGTGACTAGTAGATATAACAATATAAACAATCACAAAATGAAAGAGTATTCAACCAAAGACATCCGCAATGTCGTCCTTCTCGGATCCACAAAGTCCGGCAAGACAACATTGTCAGAAGCCATTCTCTATGAAGGCAAGGTCATTGACAGAAGAGGTTCTGTCGAGGACAAGAACACCGTATCAGACTACGAAGAGATAGAGAAAATCAATCAGAGATCCATCTATGCCGCTCCTCTTTACGCAGAATTTGAAGGAAAGAAGATCAACGTCATCGATGCTCCAGGCGCAGATGATTTCTGCGGCGGTGCATTCTCTGCATTCAAAGTATGTGAAAACGGTATTCTCCTTATCAACGCTCAGCAGGGTGTCGAGGTCGGTACTGAAATATTCGCCCGTTATGCCAACAACGCCAACCTTCCTCTCGTTCTTGCCATCAACCAGCTTGACAGTGAGAAAGCAGACTGGGACGTTCTCCAGAACTCCATAAAGGAAGCGTTCGGCAGCAAGCCTGTATACATCCAGTTCCCTGTCAATCCGGGAACTTCTTTCGATGCTTTCGTCGACGTTCTCACAATGAAGTACTACAAGTACAAGGATCTCAACGGCACCTGTGAAGTCACAGACATTCCTGCTGAATATGCAGATGAGGCCGAGACCATGCACGCAGAACTCGTTGAGAAGGCTGCCGAGTACGATGAGGAGCTCATGATGAAGTACTTCGATGAGGGTGACCTCTCTGAGGAGGAAATCATAAAGGGTCTTTCTGCCGGCTACACTTCAGGCAATGCATATCCTGTATTCTGCCTTTCAGCAAAGAAGGACGTAGGTGTGAAAAGACTCCTCGAGTTCATCACCCATCTTGGAATCGTTCCTGCAGGAAAGGAGAGCGATCCGGCTTCTCTGTTCATCTATAAGAACGACGTCGAGCAGCATCTCGGTGAAGTCTCATTCTTCAAGGTGATGAGCGGTGTGGTCACCACAGGTGTTGATTTCGAAGAGCCAAATTCCGGGAACAAGGAGCGCTTCTCCGCAATTTATGCTGTTGCAGGCCAGAAGAAAGAGAGTGTATCCAGCCTCCATGCCGGTGATTTCGGCTGTGTCGTGAAGCTTAAGAACGGCAAGTCAAGCACAACTCTTTGCGCCCTTGGAGCAGGTCTTGACTATGGCAGGATCGCTTACCCGGCTCCTAAGTACCGTTGCGCCATCAAGGCAAAAGTACAGCAGGATGAGCAGAAACTCGGTGACGCTCTCAAGAAGATCGCTTCACAGGACCCTACCGTTATCGTAGAATATTCAAAGGAACTCCGCCAGACTATCCTCAGTGGCAACGGCGAGCAGCATATCAACGTCGTCAAGTGGCGTCTCAACAACGAGTTCGGCCTTGATGTGGAGCTCTTTGCTCCGAAGGTCCCTTACCGTGAGACTATCACCAAGGTCGCTACAGCACAGTACCGTCACAAGAAGCAGTCCGGCGGTGCAGGACAGTTCGGTGAGGTACACCTCCTCGTCTGCCCGGCGGAGGGTGATCTCAACACCAAGTTCGTCATCGACGGCAAGGAGACACAGCTCAACATCAAGACCCAGGATGTTTCCGAGATGGAGTGGGGTGGAAAGCTTGAGTTCTACAACTGCGTTGTCGGTGGTGCCATCGACCTCAGCTTCATGCCGGCTATCCTCAAGGGTATCAAGGAAAGAATGATCGAGGGACCTCTTACCGGTTCTTATGCACGTGACATCCGCGTATTCGTATATGATGGCAAGATGCACCCGGTTGATTCCAAGGAAATCGCTTTCATCATCGCCGGTAGAAACGCCTTCAGAGAGGCATTCCGTACAGCCGGTCCTAAGATCCTCGAACCTATCTACAATGTCGAGGTCATGACTCCTGCAGAGTATCAGGGAGCTTGTATGTCAGATCTCCAGAACCGCCGCGGTATTCTCGGTGACATGGGTTCCGACAAGGGTTTCGCCATCCTCAAGGCACGCGTTCCGCTTGCAGAGCTCTACCGTTACTCCACAACCCTCAGCTCCATCACTTCAGGAAGCGCTACATTCACCATGGAGTTCGCTGACTATCAGCCGGTCCCTGGAGATGTCCAGACCAAGCTCCTTGCAGAGTACGCAGCTCAGGAAGAGGAAGACTAAAATACTACATACAGAAAGAGGGCGACAAAGTCCGGAGGACTTTTATGTCGCCCTCTTTGTAATTTCAGAATGATACTATGAAAAATATCAAATAGCAGTGCTGCTGCCCGTCATGCTCTGCTTCTTTTCAATGGGCTTTGTAGATTTGGTCGGTATTGCTTCCAACTACGTTCAGAAGGACCTCGCCATCATACCGGAATGCTTCGCCTTGCTTGGACAGCCATATATCCTGCTCTGCTTCCTCGGACTCATGTGTCATGTCGGCATTGATGTCGGTACGAATACCTATGCACCGAAGATACTGATCGAACGTCTCGGCTGGAGTCTTGATGAGGCCGCTTTTGCCACATCTCTCTACTTTATATTCCGTACGGTCGGCTGCTTCACGGGCTCCGCTATCTTGAGGAAAATTTCAGGCAAGGCTTTTCTCGGCATTTCAGCAGGTATGATTTTAGCCTCGATGCTCTGCCTCTCCGTGGGTTCTTCCCAGGCAGTGCTTTACGCTGGAATCGCCCTTATCGGCTATGGAAATTCCAATATTTTCTCTATCTGTTTCAGCCAGGCTCTGTTGCATGACCCTGAGCATCAGAACGAAATCTCCGGTCTCATGATCATGGGCCTCTTCGGCGGTACGCTTTTCCCACTGGCCATGGGCTTCATGAGCGATGCTATGGGAACGATTGGTGCTGTGCTTGTCATGACTCTTGGCGCAGCGTACCTTTGCTTCCTGACTTTAAAATTAAAAAAGAGTAATTGATCACTTCGGTGGCGCACTTGCGGACTCCGCATATCCTGCCGGGCTGACTATCCTCTGGTGATGCAGGCTCCGAGGGCGTTGAGACGGCTTTCGATGTCCTCGTAGCCGCGGTCAATCTGCTCGATGTTGTCGATGGTGGAAGTGCCGTTGGCTGACATTGCGGCAAGCAGCATTGCGATGCCGGCACGGATATCGGGGGAGGTCATCCTGTTGGCGCGGAGACGGACATGGTGATCATGCCCGATGACAACGGCGCGGTGAGGGTCGCAGAGGATGATCTGGGCTCCCATGTCGATGAGCTTGTCCACGAAGAACAGGCGGCTCTCGAACATCTTCTGGTGAATGAGCACGCTGCCCTTGCACTGGGTGGCGACCACAAGAAGCACGCTCAGAAGGTCGGGAGTGAGACCGGGCCACGGAGCGTCTGCAAGTGTCATTATGGATCCGTCGATGAAAGATTCGATTTCGTATGATTCCTGTTCCGGGATGAAAATGTCATCACCGCGCTGCTCGAGTCTGACTCCAAGCCTGCGGAAGCATTCCGGTATGATGCCGAGGTCCTTGTAGGAAACGTCTTTGATGGTGATTGAAGACTGGCAGATGGCGGCCATTCCTATGAATGAACCGACCTCGATCATGTCCGGAAGCAGGTGGTGTGATGCACCGTGAAGTTTCTTTACTCCGGTGATTGTCAAAAGGTTTGACCCGATGCCTTCAATCTTTGCCCCCATTGCGGTGAGCAAGCGGCAGAGCTGCTGGACATAAGGTTCGCAGGCCGCATTGTATATGGTGGTGACGCCCTCGGCGAGAACGGCGGCCATCACGATATTTGCGGTTCCGGTGACGGAGGCTTCGTCAAGAAGCATGTAACACCCTTTGAGACCGCCTTCGGCGCAAAGGTGATATGCTCTGAAATCGTGGTTGTACTCAATGGAAGCGCCGAGCCTTACCATCCCGTCCAGATGGGTGTCAACCCTGCGGCGTCCGATCTTGTCTCCGCCCGGTTTTGGGAAGTATGCCTTGCCGAAACGTCCCAGAAGGGGACCGACGAGCATCACGGAACCTCTCAGCGCAGCGCTGCGTTTGACGAATTCCGGACCTTCGACATATTCGGCATCCACATGGTCCGCCTTGAAAATGTAGCATCCCTTGGATTCGTGAGTGACGGACACGCCCATTCCTTCGAGCATCCGGATCAGATTCTTGATGTCAAGGATTTCAGGAACGTTTGTCAGTCTGACTTCTTCGTCGGTCAGAAGAACGGCGCTGATGACTTGCAGCGCTTCGTTCTTTGCGCCCTGCGGGGTGATCTCCCCGTTCAACTTTCTTCCGCCCTCAATGGTAAAGGATGCCATATATGCTTGATATTAAATATGTTCAACTTCAGGATGGAGCTCGACTCCGAATTTCTCCCTCACGGCTTCAACGATGTGCTGTTCCAGTTCGAGAATGTCTTCCGGAGCGGCGTTCCCGCTTTTGTTCACAATTACAAGGGGCTGCTTGTCGTATACTGCCGCTCCTCCGTGTGTGTACCCTTTCAAACCGCATCTGTCAATCATCCACGCTGCGGGTATCTTGATGCCTCCGGCGGTTTCAAAGTGGGGGACCTGAACGTCCGCGCCGGCTTCCGAACAGATTTTCCCGAATTGCCCGCGCGTTACAACAGGGTTCTTGAAAAAGCTGCCGGCGCTGCCGGTCTCAGTCGGATCCGGCAACTTGGAGCGCCTGATACCTATCACGGCTTTGCGGACATCACCCGGGAATTGGACGTCTTCTTCCTTGACGGCGGAACAGATGCCTCCATAGTCAAGTTCAGGGCTGTATTCGCGCGTGAGACGGAACAGAACCCCGGTGATGATATACCTGCCCTTACTGGCCTCTTCCTTGAAAATAGAGCTTCTGTACCCGTAGTTGCATTCGGCATTCTCGAACACCACCATGTCTTTCTTTTCACAGTCGAAACAGTTTACCCTGACTATGATGTCCTTGGCTTCCACGCCGTAAGCGCCTATGTTCTGTACTGCGGCGGCGCCTACTTCCCCGGGAATAAGCGAAAGGTTTTCTGCACCCCAATAGTCCATGGAGCAAGCCCAGTCCACGAATTCGTCGAATTTCATCCCTGCCCCCGCTTCCACGAGAACATCGTCACCGTCATCTCCTACGGTGCGGAGGAATCTGATCATGGAATGCATCACAGTGCCGGGAAAATCCTTGGTGAACAGGATGTTCGAACCTTCTCCGATTTGGAGGACCGGCTTCGGAAGACTGTTGAAATCAATTGTGAAAAGATCTTCAAGAGAATCATATTCAACGAAACAGGCGCAGGACACCTTCATCCTGAAAGTGTTCATCGAAGACAGATCCTTGTTTTGTTCCAACCGTATCATTGAGCAAACCGTCAAAAACATCCCGGCAATCTGCCGGCTTGTTTGTCATCATTACAAAGCAAAGATAACCAATCTTCAAGTTTAATGAAAATATTGATAGTCTTAATGTAATAGTTTTTGAAAGATATTCGTACTTTTGCGTTTCTGAAACAAAAGTATTGACAGATATGTACAGGACAGCTACATGCGGACAGCTCCGCATTGAAAACGTCGGTCAGACAGTGACTCTGGCCGGTTGGGTGCAGAAGGTGCGCAAACTTGGAGGAATGACGTTCATAGATCTTCGTGACCGTTACTGAATCACCCAGCTTGTGACTGAGGAGGATCCCGGAGTAGGCCGCGAGTGGGTCATCCAGGTTGAAGGTGAAGTCGTGGAGCGTCAGAGCAAGAACGCGAAGATGCCTACCGGCGACATAGAAATAAAAATCGGCAGGGTCAATGTGCTCAACAAGGCCCAGACCCCTCCGTTCACCATTGAAGAGGTCTCTGACGGCGGAGAGGACATCCGTGCCAAATACCGTTATCTTGACCTTCGCAGGCCTCCTCTCCAGAGAGCGCTGGCGCTCCGCCACCGCCTCGCGCAGGAGATCCGTTATTATCTTGACCAGCAGGGATTCATGGAGATAGAGACTCCTTATCTTATCAAGTCCACCCCTGAAGGAGCCCGCGATTTCGTCGTGCCTTCACGTATGAATCCGGGACAGTTCTATGCTCTTCCGCAGTCTCCGCAGACATTCAAGCAGCTTCTGATGGTCGCCGGATATGACCGTTATTTCCAGATCGTACGCTGTTTCCGTGATGAGGACCTCCGTGCGGACCGTCAGCCCGAGTTCACCCAGATAGACTGCGAAATGTCATTTGTAGAGCAGGAGGACGTTCTCAACATGTTCGAAGGCATGATGCGGGCGATGTTCAAGAACGCACTCGGAGTGGACATTCCTGACCCTCTTCCACGCATGACCTGGTACGATGCCATGGACTTCTACGGATCTGATAAACCGGACGTCCGTTTCGGAATGAAGATTCATGATATTACGGACAAGGTTCAGGGACACGGATTCTCAGTGTTCGACAGTGCCGCCTATGTGGGAGCCATCTGCGTCGATGGTGCCGCATCATACACCAGAAAGGAAATAGACCAGCTCACGGAGTGGGTGAAACGTCCTCAAGTAGGCGCGAAGGGTCTTGTATATATCAAAGTCAACGGGGACGGAAGCGTCAAGTCTTCTGTCGACAAGTTCTATTCTCCTGAGGAACTTTCCGCCATCGCAGATTTCATGGAGGCGAAAAAGGGAGACCTGATTCTCGCCCTCTGTGGTCCTAAGCGCAAGACTCAGACCCAGTTGGGTGTTCTCCGTCTTGAGATGGGCGGACGTCTCGGCTACCGCGATCCCAAAGTGTTCGCACCTCTTTGGATTGTGGATTTCCCTCTTCTCGAGTGGAGCGAGGAAGACGGCCGCTTCTATGCGATGCACCACCCGTTCACAGCCCCTAAGCCTGAGCATGAGGCATGGTTCTACAGCGACAAGAAGGAGGATCTCGAACGCGTCTGCGCCAATGCTTATGACTTCGTGCTCAACGGCACCGAGCTTGGCGGCGGATCTGTCCGTATACACAACGCGGACATGCAGTCACGCATGTTTGAAGTCCTCGGAATCGGCAAGGAAGAAGCAGAGTACAAATTCGGATTCATCATCAATGCCTTCAAGTTCGGCGCACCGCCTCACGGAGGTCTTGCATTCGGATTCGACCGTGTCTGTGCGCTCTTCGGAGGTCAGGACACCATCCGCGACTACATAGCTTTCCCTAAGAACAATCAGGGACGCGACGTGATGATTGACTCTCCATCAGAGATCGACCAGGTTCAGCTTGATGAACTTCAGTTGAAGACTGACGTCAAGGAATAACGCTTATTCGGCGTTTTTGGAACGGGCATACTCTACGGACACTTTCTCCCCGTCAGAGTATGCCGTTATTCTTGCATCCTTGAATCCTGCCGCTCTGACTGCGTTCAAGCATGACAAGGCGCTTTGATAGGAATGGAATATTCCTACGGAGTAAGTATAGACCAGCGACGTGCTCATTTTCTCGAAGACGGGGCTCAAGCCGTTGAGGTCTTTTTCGGTAAACTTCCCGGGGCTGGTGGCCATTTCAATCTGGAAGATGATTCCATCAGGGAGGACATTGCTCCCATGGAACCGCCCGAAAGGAAGAATTTCGAAGGCAAAGTCGCGCTCCGGAGCAGGTGCTTCAATGCTCATGTCCAAAGAATCTCCATAGTAATGGCGTTCGAAGATGAAAGCGGGCTCCGAATCCTTTTCTTCCTGCGTCTGCGCTATATCGAGGAGCACACCGCTTGCAAGAAAGTCAAGCTCGATGTTCTGCAGAGTCTTGATGGCAAGGTTAAGGCTGTCCTGCATCCGGGACAGAACCTGTTCTTTTGCAAGAATGGCCGCAATGTGGCCGCTCTGTTCGTATGCTGTGGCTTCCGCAAGCCTTTCGCGCATTTCATCAAGCTCTTTGTTGAACGAATAAATGGAATCGCGCATGACCCTGACGTTTTCCATCTTGCTCAGATATGAGCTGACGTCCGGACCTTCTGCCTGATTGTTCATTTCTTCCTGCATGCCGCCCCGTTTTCCTCCATTGGAAGGATTGAGCAGTGACAGTTCGTAAAGCTCTCCGGCCTCGCTTACCGAACGCCTTGGAGGCATGGCGTCATATTCCAGCACATAGATATACACGCTGTCAGGGGAGCACTCCCTGTTTGATGCAAAAACTGAATGCTTCCCGTCATCGGTGTTCATGAACAGAAAGTCATCATAAGGGGAGGAGTATGGGAATCCCATGTTGACCGGCGTCCCCCAGCCGTGAGTGTCGTTGTTCCATCTTGATGAATACAGATCATATCCTCCCATGCCGTAAAGGCCCTTGGAAGCAAAGTATAGCGTTTTCCCATCCTGACTTGTCATGGGATAAATCTCATCCGACGGGGATGTTATGCTTTCATTTGTGAGCTGAGGAAAGGACCATTCCCCGTCTGATTCCCGGGTCAGGTAAACGTTCCTTATCCCGTTGCTGTCTTTGGCGGAGAAATATACGGTGCCGGAGTTTTCCGGTACATAAACGGCCTGGCTGATGGAGTCGGGGTGGGCGTCAAGAGGATTCGGCGAAGGCCTCCAGGAACGGTCAGCCATGGGGTACATCAGGAAGAAATCCTTGAGCGGGAATTTCTTTTTGGCCACAACGACCGGACTGTTGCAGTAACTTGTCATGTTCAGGCCGTTCATGCTCAGCCTGAGCGACTCCTCCATTCTGTCCTTAAGCGTGGAGTCGGCATCCGTGACGGCTCTTTTCAGAAGGTCGGAAGCCGCTTGGAAGTTGTAATGCAGCCGCAAGGAATCCGCGGCGGCCAGAGTCCTTGAAGACGAACGGCGCCGCCTCGACGGGGAAGATTCCTCCAGAACGCTGCGCAATGAATCCACTTTCGCTTTCAATCTGTCTTCCACTGTCACTTGCATGAAGGCCGTGGTGTCGGCCGGCGGCTCAAGAGACGGGGCGGCATGAAGGGCTTCGTGCATGGCTGTAGAGGTGTCCCTTTGCACGTTCTGGGCGATGGATGTCCCGGAAACGCTGATACTGACTGCAAAAGCCAGAATGAAGGCTTCAAAAGTGGTCCTGTTCATTCAAAAAGGGTGAAATCGTCCTACAAAAATAAGAAATACTTGGTATAAAATTTCTTTCTAAGAAAAAAATAGTAAATTTGTAGCCTATTTTGCCTATGGTGACGGATTGTGCACCCCCGGACTGAAAACAATAAATAATTTAATATCAAAAACTATTATGCAAAGTAAAGGTGCTATCAGGACTGTAGCTATTCTTTTCGCTCTCGCGTGCATCTGGCAGCTTTCTTTCACTCTTGTGACAAACTCACAGATGAAGAAAGCCGACAAATACGCGGAGAAAGCTGCTGCGGCAGCCATGAATTCAGCTGCATTCAACAAGATTCCTGAAGGAGAGCAGGCATATTACCTCGACTCAATCAGGAAGAATCAGAACAGATGGTATATTGATTCCATCTCTTCCGAGAAAGTTTATCTGGGACAGACATTCAAGGACGTTCAGTCAAAGGAGATCAATCTCGGTCTTGACCTCAAGGGAGGTATGAACGTCATGCTTCAGGTCCAGCTCGAAGACCTCGTAAAGGCTCTTGCCGGAGACAACCAGACCCCTGCATTCAACCAGGCCGTCGCTCTCGCAAAGGAGCGCAGCGTCAATTCCCAGTCAGATTTCATCACCCTTTTCGGTGAAGCATGGACTGAGGTGGCAGGCGGACAGAGACTCGCACAGATATTCGGAACTTATGAGATGAGAGACCAGATCAAGCCGGAGTCAACTGATGCCGAAGTCCTCAGCGTCATCAAGACAGAAGCTGAAAGCGCCATTGCAAACTCATTCAACGTACTTAGGAACCGTATCGACCGTTTCGGTGTGACACAGCCTTCCATCCAGAAGATCGGCAACACAGGCCGTATCCTCGTCGAGCTCCCTGGCGTAAAGGAGCCTGAGCGTGTCCGCAAACTCCTCCAGGGAACCGCATCCCTCGAATTCTGGGCTACATACCAGTATCAGGAGATTTATCCATATCTCGTCGAGGCCAACAACCTTCTCGCCCAGCTTATTTCCGACGACCAGGCTTCAGAAGAGACCGCAGAAACAGAGGAAGCGGCTGACGCCGAGCCAAATGCAGAGAATGCTGTAGAGAATATCGTTGCCGAGGAACTTGCTTCCCAGGAAGGAACGGACGCTCAGCTTGATGCATACAAGAAGGCCAACCCTCTCTTCGCCGTGCTCAATCCTTCACAGATGAACAACAATGCATGCATCGGTTTCGCCAATGCAGTGGATACAGCTACAGTGAACAAGTATCTTGCAATGCCTCAGATTGCAGATCTCTTCCCTGCGGAGTTCAAGCCTATGTGGTCAGTACAGCCTACGGAATATGTGGCGGCTGACAATGTATATGAGCTCGTGGCCATCAAGGCTTCTTCACGTGACGGAAAGGCTCCTCTTGACGGAGGTGTCGTGACCGATGCGCGCGTCACCACAGACAGCGGCCGTGGAACCAACGGCGGAGCTCCCGGCGTTTCCATGACAATGAACGCGGAAGGCGCCAACATCTGGGCCCGCCTTACAAAGGACAACATCGGACGTCAGGTAGCCATCGTTCTTGACGGTACCGTATATTCATACCCAACGGTTCAGACCGAGATCACGGGAGGTCAGTCATCCATCACAGGTAACTTCAGCTTCGATGAGGCTACCGACCTTACCAACGTCCTCAAGTCAGGTAAGCTTCCTGCACCTGCCACCATCGTTCAGGAGCAGGTAGTCGGACCTTCACTTGGTGCGGAGTCCATCAGAAGCGGTCTCATTTCATTCATCATCGCATTCCTCCTCGTCCTCGTATATATGATATTCTTCTACCAGGGCGCAGGTCTTGCTGCTGATGCCGCATTGCTTACCAACGTTCTCTTCCTCTTCGGTACACTCGCTTCATTCGGAGCAGTATTGACATTGCCTGGTATCGCCGGTCTCGTCCTTACCCTGGGTATGGCCGTGGATGCCAACGTTATCATCTATGAGCGTGTCAAGGAAGAGCTTAAGGCAGGAAAGGGCATTGGAAAGGCTGTCCATGACGGTTACAAGAACGCTTACTCAGCCATCATCGACGGTCAGGTGACCACACTCCTCACCGGTCTCGTGCTCTTCTTCTTCGGTTCCGGTCCTATCAAGGGCTTCGCCACCACCCTCATCATCGGTATCATCACCTCCGTCCTCACTTCCATCTTCATCACAAGACTCATATTCGAAGACAGAATCAAGCGCGGCAAGAGCATCACTTTCGAGAACAGTTTCACCAGAAACTTCCTCAAGAACACCCATATCAACTTCCTCGACGGACGCAAGTGGTCGTTCGCTATCTCCGGAGCTCTCATCCTCATCGCTATCCTTTCAATGTGCTTCAAGGGCTTCACAAAGGGTGTCGACTTCACAGGTGGCCGTACATACGTTGTCCGTTTCGACCAGCCTGTCACTGCGGAGGATGTTCGTGCGGCAGTCGAGAATACATTCAATGCCGCTGACCCAAGCTCTTCAGTCGAGGTCAAGCAGTTCGGTGGTGATTCCCAGATGAAGGTCACAACCTCTTACAAGATAGATGACGAATCATCAGCTGTCGATACTGAGATTGAAGGTCTCCTTTATGACTCACTCAAGGGCCTCTACAAGGAAAATCTCGGGCTTTCAGACTTCATCGACACGGCAAACAATCCTAACGGTATCATTTCATCCGACAAGGTCGGCGCTTCAATCGCCAACGATATCAAGAGATCGGCTATCATCTCCGTTCTCCTTGCCCTCCTCATCATCTTCGCTTATATCGCATGGAGATTCAAGGGCTGGACATGGGGTCTCGGCGGTGTCGTAGGTCTTGCACATACCGCTATCATCCTTATCGGTTTCTTCTCACTGTTCTCAGGTATCCTTCCGTTCAACCTCGACGTTGACCAGACGTTCATCGCGGCTATCCTGACCATCATCGGATACGCTATCAACGATACCGTGGTTATCTTCGACCGTATCCGTGAAAACCTTGCGCTCCATCCTAACGCAAACTTCAAGGATACCGTGAACACTTCACTCAACGCTACGTTGACCCGTACTGTCAACACCTCTGTCTCAACCCTCCTCCCTATGCTTGCAATCGCAATCTTCGGCGGTGAGTCCATCAGAGGTCTTTCAGTCGCGCTCTGCCTCGGTGTCTGCATCGGTACATACGCATCCATCATGATCGCCACCCCTATCATGTATCTTGCCACTACCCGCAAGGCCGCCAAGGTTGCTGCAGCCAAGAAGAAATAATCTTCCATACTATAATTGAAGAAAGAGACTGGAGCAGATGCTTTCAGTCTCTTTCTTTTTTTAGTATCTTTGTTTTTCAATAGTTCGCAACCATGTCCTTCGTCCACCTTCACGTCCATACCCAATACTCCATCCTCGATGGTCTGTCTGATATTGGAAAGCTTTTCAACCGTGCAGAAGAGCTCGGAATGCCTGCCCTCGCCATTTCAGACCACGGGAACCTTTACGGCGTGAAGGAGTTTTTCAAGGCAGCAGGCAAGCACAAGGACGCTGACGGGAATTACAAAGTCAAGCCAATCATAGGCTGTGAGGTATATGTAACGCAGCATTATGATCATACTCTGAAGGACAACAACCACAGAAAATACTATCACCTTCTACTTCTCGCCAAGAATCCCCAGGGCTACAAGAACCTTATGAAGATAGTCTCCATAGGTCACATAGAAGGCTCATATTACGGAAAACCGCGTGTGACCCATCAGATTATAGAGAAATATCATGATGGGCTGATATGCTGTTCCGCATGCCTTGCCGGAGAAGTCCCGAAAAGCCTGATGGCAGGGGATATGGATGCCGCAAGGAAGGCCGTGGAGTGGCATAAATCCGTTTTCGGTGATGATTATTATCTCGAGGTCCAGTGCCATAAGACAGAGGTGCCGGGCCTTGCGATGGATGTATATGAAGGCCAGCGGATTTCCAATGCCGGCATCTTCAAGCTCGCCGAGGAAATGGGAGTGAAGGTGGTCGCCACCAATGACGTGCATTTCGTCAACAAGGACGACGGTCCTGCTCATGACAGGCTGATCTGCTTGACCACAAATGCCATGCTTGACGACCCCACCCGCATGCGTTACACTCAGCAGGAGTATCTCAAGAGCGAGGAAGAGATGGCCTCTCTTTTCCCTGACCACCCGGAGGTCATAGCCAACACCCTTGAAGTGGCTGACAAGGTTGAGGTATACTCCATCGACCGTGATCACGTGCTTCCGAAATTCCAGATCGACCCGGATTTCCTCGCCAACATAGATGCCAATCTTGAGAAATACAAGCACATCATTGACGAGGGACGCTGCGACAAGAAAGGCAACTATCGCGGCGATGACTTCTGCAAGTCTGTGGCATTCCTTTGCCATCTGTGCTACCAGGGAGCGAAGCGGCGATACGGAGAGACCTTGAACGACGAGCAGTCCGAACGCATTGACTTTGAACTCAAAACCATCTGCAAGATGGGATTTCCGGATTATTTCCTGATAGTCCAGGACTATATCAACGCACAACGCGCCATAGGAATGATGGTCGGCCCCGGCCGCGGTTCGGCAGCCGGTTCCGTCGTAGCGTACTGTCTCGGAATCACTAATCTCGACCCTATAAAGTACAATCTCCTGTTCGAGCGTTTCCTTAATCCGGACCGAATCAGCATGCCGGATATCGACGTTGACTTCGAGGATTTGACCAAGGCGCACGCCTATGTCGAGAAAATGTATGGCTCAGACCATGTGTCGCGCGTCATTACTTTCGGAACTATGGCTGCCAAGAGTGCCATCAAGGACGTTGCCCGCATCAGCAATCTTCCGTTGGACGAATCCAACAGACTCGCAAAGATGGTCCCGGCGCGCTTGTCCGAGAAGGTTGAGAAAGAGTATCCGTTCAATCCCAAGTTTGACACCCTGAAGCCCGGGTTCAAAATATTCGAGAAGGAAGTCGAAGTGGATGACCCCGACAATCCGGACCAGAAGAAAACAGAGATCAGGACATTCCAGAAAGGAATGGAGGAAGTTGATGCAAAAATCAACCTCAAGAACTGCTATCGTCTTGTCCCTGAATTCAAGAACGAACTAGAGAACGGCTCCGAACTGAGCAAGGAGGTGCTCAAATACGCCCTTCAGCTTGAAGGATGTATCCGCCAGGTGGGCCAGCATGCCTGCGCCACCATCATCGGACCGGATACACTTACGGAGCATATACCTATATGCCTTTCAAAAGACAAGGAAACGGGACTGGATGTATGGACATCCCAGTTTGACGGGCATTACATCGAGGAGGTCGGCATGCTGAAAATGGACTTCCTCGGCCTGAACACCCTGTCCATCATCCATACTTGTCTTGACATGATTAAGGCGAGATTCGGGACTGTGATAGACATAGAGGCCATACCTATCGATGATAAGCCTACTTATGAGCAAATCTACGGCAGGGGAGACACCACCAGTGTATTCCAGTTTGAATCTGAGGGGATGCGTTCCTGGCTGCAGAAGCTCCATCCCGAGCGTTTCGAGGACCTGATAGCAATGAATGCGCTCTACCGTCCCGGTCCAATGGATTATATCCCGGATTTCGTCGACAGGAAGCTTGGTCTGAAGCCTATTGAGTACGACCTTCCTGAAATGGAGGAGTACCTTTCCGAGACTTACGGCGTCACGGTCTATCAGGAGCAGGTGATGCTCCTGTCCCGCAAGCTTGCGTCGTTCACGAAAGGTGAAGCTGACAAGCTCCGCAAGGCTATGGGAAAGAAGCAGATAGCCGTGATGATGGAGCTCAAGGACAAGTTCATGAAGCAGGGAGTCGCAAACGGCCATTCGGAGAAGACGCTCGACAAGATTTGGAAGGACTGGGAGAAATTCGCCCAGTACGCATTCAACAAGTCGCACGCCACCTGCTACGCATGGGTGAGCTATCAGACCGGCTGGCTCAAATGCCATTATCCCGCAGAGTTCCAGGCCGCCAACCTGTCCTGCAACCTTGAAAAGAGTGATGAGATAAAGAAAATCATGGCCGACTGCAAGGCTCATAAGCTCAAGGTCCTCACTCCGGACGTAAATGAAAGCCTCGCGCATTTCACCGTCAACAAGGAAGGCGGCATACGTTTCGGTCTTGCCGGAGTCAAAGGATTCGGAGCGAAGATAGTGGAAATCATCATTGCCGAGAGAGAAGCGAACGGCGTTTTTGCAGACGTTTTTGACTTTGTGGAAAGAATGGCCGGTTCCATCAACCGCAGCTCACTTGAAGTGCTGGTTTATTCCGGCGCATTCGATTCTTTCGGTTACAAGCGCACCCAGTTCTTCTGTCCGGGAGCCAGCGGCGATTTGTTCATCGACGAGCTTGCACGGTATGCCGACAACTACAAGAATGACTCCATGGACAGCGCTTTCTCGCTGTTCGGTGACGTCGAGGAGCTGAAACCTCAGCGTCCGGAGATGCCTGCTGCTCCCGAGGAAGAGGATACTCTCGCCCTTCTCCAGAAGGAGAAAGAGCTCGTGACCATGTATATTTCCGCTCACCCGCTTGACCGTTATGCGTTTGAAATAGATAGCTTTACCACTTGCGGGGCAGGTGATGTGGCCGCAAAGGTCGAAGAATGTGATGCGGAGCGTAAGAACGGGACCGTCACTTTTGCCGGAATCGTGATTGACTCGAAAGTCGGCACCACCAAGAGCGGCTCTCCGTCGCTGAAGGCAACGGTCGAGGACTTTTCCGGAGCTTATGAACTCGTGCTGTTCGGTAAGGACTGTGAAGCATGGCTTCCGCTTCTCCGCTTACATTCGGAAGTCTTCATCGAAGGTGAGATAAAAGAGAAATACAGACTGAAACCGGAAGAGTCAGCTCAAGGTAAACGCGCTCCTTATGCATTGAGGGTAAAGAAGATAAGTATGCTTGGAAACGTGGCCCAGGACATGCTGAAGACATTTGCGATAAACTTGACCACTTCCCAGATCAACGAGCGTTTCCGCAAGGATTTAGTGAAGCTTTTGAAGGCGAACAGAGGTTCCACCCCTTTGAACATATACCTGTTCGACCCGAAGACGCGTTACAACGTCGAATTCTATTCCAAAAAATTCCAAGTGGCTGTAACGAATGATTTTCTTTTCGGACTACGCGATTTGGGTATCAATTACACAGTAAACAAGAAATGATATGTCAGAGCAGCAGAACTTCTCGGATATCGGCAAGGTTGAAGCCATAGCTTCCCTGTTTGCGGGGACTCCATACAAACCTTTCGATAAAAACGTATTTGAGGTGCAGGGGCGGGGGGTGATAGCGTCCTCTTCAAGAATGTTCCTTGAAGGGATTGATTTCAATCTGGTGTATTTTCCATTGAAGCATTTGGGATACAAGTGCGCAACTGCCGTCACAGGAGAGCTATACTCCAGGATGGCGCATCCAGTCTGCCTTACCGTTGTTCTGGGGGTGTCATCGAAGCTTGATTTCGCCCATGTGAGGGAAATATGGGACGGCATCGTGTCCGCCGCCAAGGAGCATGGTTACAAGAAAGTGTTCCTTGACCTTGTCCCTTCTCCCAACGGGCTTTTTATCAATCTGTCAGCCATAGGGGAAGAGGCGATTCTGACAGAAAAACGCCGTCCTTCCGCCAAATCCAAGGACTTGATCTGCGTGAGCGGACCTTTGGGCGCCGCTTATCTTGGGATGCAGCTGCTTGAAAGGGAGAGGACCCTCTTTGACGAGGGTGAGACAGACCATGTCAGCCGCGAAAGGACTTTATCCAAATACAAGATGCTTGTCGCGGCTTATCTTAAGCCGGAACTCCAGTCAGATGCGGTTTCTCTTCTGGAGAAGTTGGAGATTGTTCCTTCCTCAGGGGTTTTCGTTTCCGCAGGACTTTCAGATGCCGTGAAAAGAATGGCGCGGGAGACAGGCCTTGGGGCTAAAATTTATGCAGACAAAATTCCGTTTGAGGGTAATTCTTTCCAGCTGGGCAAAGAGCTCGATATCGATCCTGTTTCAGCAGCCATGAACGGAGGAGATGACTTCAGGCTCCTTTTCACCATTCCCATCCTCAGTCTTGAGAAATTCAAACGCGAGTTCCAGTCTTTTGAGATAATAGGGCATCTTGCCCAGCCGGAGGTCGGTTCTGTGCTTGTGACTCCTGACGGAGTGGAACTGCCAATGAAAGCCCAGGGCTGGGCGGAGGAATGATTCTCCCGGATTGATTCCTTTACTCCTGATAAAGTCGATGACAGGTGATGTCATCGACTTATTTGTTTCAGATTCTTTTTAATTTGATACATAAATAACCGTGAATTGTTTTAAAACGGGTTCACTGTCTTGACGGCATGTGCATCTTGCATGTAACAGTGCGAAACATTGTAAATGCGGAATTTTTCAATGTGTCCAAGTTGCATTATACGGGCGATTTCTGTTAAATATGAAATGATTCTTTTCGTATTTGTGCTGATTTTTTACTCAACATTTTGTATATAACGATTTAATGGTATATATTTGTGTCATAATATTGCGATATTGTGCCAAATGGAGACGTTTGTATTACCGGCATACAATACAGCCTCATGGCAAAAATGCGGACCGGACCGTTTTTTATTGGTTCAATATCGAAAAAAGAACGAATGAAACCGACAGCGGCCGGGCGTGAGCCTGACTTTTGATTCGGATTCAAAAACCGCTACAATGACAGATTGATTGATGATTTATAGATTTAATTC
>R27__coassemble_216_pt1 | contig 45576 bp, 35 predicted proteins | sample R27__metabat2_high_PE_015 | metagenome-assembled genome bin R27 | reverse complement strand
CGGGGTAGCTCAGCTGGTTAGAGCGTCGGATTCATAATCCGGAGGTCGTGGGATCATGCCCCACTCCCGCTACGACAGCACAAACACTTTTCAGCATATTTTTCCGGCGCATTCCAGCGGCGGATTTTTCATTTTCCAAGAACCATTCCAAAACAGGTTCTAAATATTCAGCATTATGATGCCGGCGAGGACCAAAACGAGTCCGAAGGCTTTCTTGCGGTTGACAGGCCGTTTTTCAGCACCCAGAAGTCCGAAATGGTCAATGAATACACTGCATGCCAGCATTCCGAAGATGTTGAGGATGGTGAGCAGCCCGACTCCCACATGCTGGACGAGCAGAGTCTGTCCCACGACGAAGCAGGTTCCCAGCAGACCGCCGCACCATGTCCAGAGAGGTCTTCTTACGGTGAATATGCTGCAAACGTTTTCCCTGTGCTCCTTGAAAAGGCAGCAGAACACGAGCAGCAGGACTGTGGCTGTGAGGAATGAATAGCAGGAGGAGATGAGCGGAGAGCCGATGCTGACGGCAAGTTTCGAGTTCATGGCCGGCTGCAGAGCCAGAATACCTCCGGCAAGGTTGCCGAAAAGCTGCCACACGAGAGTGTCTTTCCTGCGGAAATGCTTCCCTTTGTGGGAGACTACATAGAAGACACCCACCATCACGGCGGCAAAGCCAAGCAGTCTCAGGAAAGTGAGGTGATACACCGGCGACTCTAACAGCCCGAACGAGTCCACCAGAAGACCGGCAATTATTTGCCCGACCATAGGCATCAGCACTGTCTGCATGCTTCCGAGCCGTGGGAACAGAAGGACATTTGCGGTAATGCCTATCATTCCGGCAGCTCCTCCGCACCAAGCCCACCAAGGCAGTCCGGAAATCTGACTCTTGCCCGGGCCGCCCCCACGCTCCATGAGAAGGGTGATGATGACAATGGTTACAGTGCCGACCAGGAAACTGCAGAGCGATGCCACGATTGGAGAATTCAAGTATTTCTTGGCTTCCGCGTTCGCGGAAGTCTGCACAGGAGCGAGGAAGCCCAGTATGAAGATGATGGCAAAATAAATCAGCATGCGTCAGAGTGTTTTATGGTACAGGGTCATATCCCGAACCGCCACCGGGATGGCAACGGATGATGCGCTTGAACGCAAGCAGGAACCCCTTGAAAGGACCGTATTTCCGGAATGCTTCCAGTGCGTACTGCGAGCAGGTCGGAGTGAACCGGCAGGTCGGCGGCTTGAGCGGTGACAGGCATATCTGGTAGAATCTGATCAGCGCTACGAAAGGGAAATTCACCACTTTCTTCACTTTCTGCTTGAATTGGCTGTCGCTGCTCATGATTCCGAGTTTTTTTCGGCTATTGAACGGAGGATATCCCCTACTTCTGCAAAAAGGGTCCCGCTGTCCAGAGTCTCCTTCGAATTGTAGAGGAACAATATGTCTGCATACAATCCTTCCGGCAAAATGTCCTTCTGGGTTCTGTAGCTTTCCCTGAGGCGTCTTTTTAGTAGGTTGCGTTTGACGGCTCTTTTGAAGAGCCTTTTCGGTACGGATACCATTATCCTGACATTCTCCCCGCTTTCGTGGAAGAGCCAGCAGTATTTCAAATGGCAGGTGGAACCCCAGCGGCCTTTCTTCATAAGGCCGCCAACTGCGGTTTTCCCGGACAGTCTTTCGGATTTTGACAGTGTCTGGGCCATATAGTGGAATGTCAGGCTTTCAGGTATGCTTCGATGGCGCTTGCCACAGAATGATATTCCGGTGACGGGGCCTTGACGGCGATTTCCAGCCCGGAGTCTTCCATAGCTTTGACAATGGATTTGCCGTAGGAAATGAATTTGATATCCCCCTGCTTGAATTCAGGGAAATTCTCGAACAGTGACTTGACGTCCGCCGGATTGTAGAACACGATAAGGTCATACGACCCAAGGTCCATCTCTTTCAGGTCCTGGGAAACGGACTTGACGAACACGGCTGTGGTATATTCGAGGGCCTGTGCGTCAAAGAGCTTGGTCAGTGTGTCGGAATTGGAAGAATCGGAAGTGGTGATGAGGAATCTCTCCCCTTTGTGCTTCGGACCTACAAGATCGATGACAGACTGAGGGGTGCCGTTTCCGAAGAAAATCTTTCTTTTCCTGTATACTATATGCTTCTGCAGGTACATGGCCACAGCCTCGGTGGTGCAGAAGTATTTCATGGTTTCAGGAATCTTCACCCGGAGTTCCTCTGCCAGACGGAAATATGCGTCTATGGCATGTCTTGACGAAAATACCACCGCAGAGAAGTCAAGAAGATTGATTCTCTGGGTTCTGAATTCTCTTGAAGAAAGTGGTTCGATCAGGAAGAACGGTTTGAATTCGACTTCAACGCCGTACTTTTCGGTGAGAGCCTGGAACGGTGTCGCGTTGGACGGGAGCTGCTGGGAAATGAGTATCTTGTTAACGTTCATCTGCAAAACTTCAAAAAACCGCTTGGAGAAACCTTATAGCAGGATATTCCCTGCTATAAGGATTCCGGTGGGAATGAATTCGAGTGCGCAAAGATACAAAAAAGTCTGAAAACGACTGCAATAGGTTCTTAAAATTTGCGTTTCCCGCAAGACGGCGACAAGGTAGAATACCGCCATCTCATATTCAATCACCTGTCGGACGATGAGCTCGGAAACGTTTGTCAAAGAGAATATTCCGGCGGATGCCAACATTACGGCGGCCAGCAGGATAAGATAGTTGAACATGGCTTTGTGCGCGGTTCTGAACGTTTCAATCCTTTTGGCTCTGAGGGAGCAAAGAATGAATGAAAGCAGGCGCAGCAGGAGCCATGCGATGACTAAGGCTGACGTTTCTGCTATGTGCCGGACATAAGGAATCGAATCAAGGAAACCTATGCTGAACACACGGTATCTGTCGGCTATGATAATGATTGGCATGAGCCAGATTATCCCAAGAAGGTTCCTGTCGCTTTTCAGTCTTACGCTGGAATCAATGGTGAGGCATGCCTTCCATCTGGAGAGACTGTCCAAAAGCAATGGGAAGAGATTCAGGAGGCTTTTCAAAGTAGCGAGAGCCAACAGGGCGAACACCATCGCTGTGATACAGTTGGCAGGGATGTCCGCCCAAGCGGCAACTGCCCCGTTGACGCCAGGTGAAATGTTTTCCGCCATTTCCAGCCTTCCCGAGAGGAATGCCTGTGCCGCAGGCAAGGCCACTTTTGTCGAATCCACCATCAGTTGCCCCTTTTCGCTTTGTATCCCATGCTGTTAAGAAGTGCGGTGACTTTGTCGCGCAAATCTCCCTGAACAGTTATTTCCCCGTCTTTGGCGGTTCCACCCACACCGCATTTCACTTTGAGCGTCTTTCCAAGGGCGGCGAGGTCTTCCGCGGTGCCGATGAACCCTTTGACGAGAGTGACCTGCTTGCCGGCGCGTCCGCTGCGGTCAATGCAAACGACAAGCCTCTGTTTTTCCGGAGCTAACGTCGCAACCTCTTCTACAGTGCCGGCATTGTCATAAGCGAAATCAGGATTTGTCGAATATACGACACCAAGCCTTTTTTTCCAGTCGTTGTCTGACATACAGTGATAAGTCGTTCTTAAATGGGATAATCAGTGGAACTATTTTTGCAAAGATAGTGAATTCGTTTGTATCTTTGTTGTTTTGAGAACCTGTATTGAATAGAATATTCGTTTTATGGATAATAAGCAATTCAACCTGTGGAACCGCATCGCCGCTCTCGTGTCGTTGGCCGTTTCCGCGGTCACTTATCTCTCGACCCTTGAACCCACCGCATCGTTCTGGGACTGTGGCGAATTTATCGCATCATCATACAAGCTGGAAGTCGGACATCCGCCTGGAAACCCTGTGTTCCAGCTGATAGCCAGAGTGTTCACGATGTTCGGGGACGGCTCTCACGCTGCATTGATGGTGAATATCATGAACGCGCTCTGTTCCGCTCTTACGATATTCTTCCTATACCTGACGGTAGTCTTCCTGGCCAAGCGGATCGTGCCGAGGGATGGTGACAGCTATTCACCTGCCAGTGCGGCCGTCATCATCGGCAGCGGCCTGGTCGGGTCTTTGGCATATTGTTTCTCTGACACATTCTGGTTCTCGGCAGTGGAAGGAGAAGTGTATGCCATGTCATCCCTGTTTACGGCGATGGTGTTCTGGGCCATGACGAAGTGGTACGAGCAGGCGGACCGGCCTCATGCCAACCGCTGGATAGTGCTGATTTCATTCTTGATGGGCCTTTCAATAGGCATCCATCTTCTTAACCTGCTGGCCATTCCGGCGATAGTGTTCCTGTATTATTTCAAGAAGCGCGAAGACGGCAGCTACACTTTCAAGGAACTTGTGAAGATTTTCCTGATATCCGTCGTGATACTTGCGGTGATACTCTTCCTTATTATTCCATGGCTTCCGAAGCTTGCAGCGTATGTCGATCTGTTCTTCGTGAATGTTTTAGGGCTTCCGTACAATACGGGCGCGGCATTCTTCATGGTTGTCCTTCTGGCAGCCTGCTTCTGGGGGTTGTTCAGGACCATGAAACAGCAGAAAGTTTTCTGGAACACTGCTTTGCTGTGCCTGACCACCATAGTGATAGGTTTCTCCATTTTCAGCATAGACATCATACGCTCATGCGCCAAGACTCCGACAAACGAGTATCAGCCGGACAATGCTTTCACTCTGGTAAGATATCTCTCCCGCGAGCAGTACGGCTCGACCCCTATCGTCTACGGGCAGTATTTCGACGCCCCGTACGACTTGACCAATTCCAAGTACTGGGCGCCTCTGAACGGTAAGTATGTCCATGCCAACGGCCCTGTTGATGCAAAGTACAAATCTTCCGGAAAGATGCTTTTCCCTCGTATGTGGAGCAGCCAGGACCCTCGTCACATAGAGTTCTATGAGTCCTATATGAATGGCCGGGGCCGGTATGTAGCCGGTCAGGAGCACAAGAAACCCACTATGGGCGCCAATCTTGCCTTTTTCTTCGATTATCAGCTCAACTGGATGTACTGGCGTTATTTCATGTGGAATTTTGTCGGGCGCCAGAACGAAATACATGCCCAGACTCCGGGAGACCTGTTCTATGGGAACTGGGAGAGCGGGGTCAGGTTTATCGACAATTTCCGTCTTGGAGACCAGTCTGACGCTCCGGAAGCATTGAAAGACAACAAGGGCAAGAACCACTATTATTTCCTTCCTCTGCTTCTTGGACTTCTCGGCCTTTTCTTCCAGTTCGACCGTGACAGGCGCGGGTGCTGGGTCGTGTTCCTTATGTTCTTCATGACCGGAATAGCTATTGTAATCTATCTGAACCAGCCACCGTTCCAGGTAAGGGAAAGGGATTATGCTTACGCGGGTTCGTTCTATTCCTTCTGCATGTGGATAGGCTTGTCGGTCGCAGCGATGTACAGCATGGTTTCCGATGCCCTGAAGGGCAGGAAATCATTGACTTTGGCTGCTGCCGTAACGGCAGCCTGCCTGTGTGTCCCTGCACTTATGGCCGCGGAGAACTGGGATGACCATGACCGTTCCAACCGCCGGACTTCAGTTGAAATGGCCTCAAACTATCTCAATTCAGTCGGTCCGGACGGAATACTCGTTACCCACGGAGACAACGATACCTTCCCGCTCTGGTATGCGCAGGAGGTCGAGAACATCCGTACTGACGTAAGAATCGTCAATACATCCCTTCTCGGAACCGACTGGTATATCGATCAGATGAAGTTCGCCTCCAACGAGTCGGCCCCTCTTGCCCTTACAGTAGGGCAGGAGCAGTATCTGTACGGTACCAATGAGTATGTCTACATTTATGACACGCGCGAACAGCCTATGCTTCTGTCGGATGTCATGGCCGTTTTCAAGCATCCTGACGTGAAAGTCACTCTCCAGAGCGGAAACAAGGTGGATTATATCATTTCGAGGAAACTCATTCTGCCGGTCAACAAGGAGAATGCCATCCGCAGCGGAATAGTCAGTCCGAAGTTCGCGGACGCTGTGCCTGACCGGATAGTGCTTGAGATACCAAAGGACAAGGATTATCTCTCCAAGCCGGAACTTTTCATGCTGGACCTCCTGTCCAACTATCAGTGGGACAGACCTCTCAACATGCTCAATCAGGGTGGTGACCTGAATATCGGCATCAAGGATTATCTGATGTACGAGGGATATTCCTCCAAGTTCGTTCCTTTCAAGATAAAGTCGACCACTTCCGATCCCGGCCTTGTGGATACGGACCGGCTATACACTCTGATGACCGACACTTTCAAATGGGACGCCCTTTCGAGGGATGATTATTTCGTTGACTATCAGAACCTTTATACTCATTTGGGAGTTATGTCCCAGAGGGGGCTCTTCGTGAATGCCGCCACAGCGTTCTACAAGGAAGGGGAGTATGACAGGGCCAAGGAGATGCTGGACAAATGCCAGTCCGTAGTAAAGCCGTCCAATTATCCTGTCGAGTCCATTCCTTTGGGCTTCTCCGGCAACGACTATATGGTTTGCGAGATGGTTTCGCTCTACTATATGCTTGGAGAGCCGGAAAAAGCGCGCGCACTGGCAATAGACCTTTTCAACGGCCTTCTGGTGTCCGCGCGTTTCTTCCTGGAGTACTATGATTATGCCCGTAGTGATTTCGAGCTTTGCGGCAATTACGTCTATTACCTTCAGGATGTAGTTCAGAACGCAGGGGACACCGAACTCGCGAAGAAGATCGGGGACAATTTCGAACAGCTTGTCAATGTTGTGTCAGGAACTGACGGTGAATCCGTTCTGGAAGGCACACTTTCTGCCGGTTAGCGTTTGAGCCTCACATATATTGAAAGCGGGAGGGCTTTGCCGTAGCGGTCGCGCAGGGCAAGTTCCCCGCTTTCCATTTGATATATGGCATCAGGGCTGTTCCTGAAGAAGGCTTCCTTGACGACTGTCTCACCCAGAAGTGCGGAGTAACCGTTGGAATAAAGGTTCAGGACCATGAAAGAGTCTTTCGGTGCGAGAATGCGGGAGACTGTCTTGAGCATGTCGTACAGGCATTCGTCGAGTTTCCATTTCTCTCCGTCGGGACCGTGGCCGTATGCCGGCGGGTCAAGTATTATTCCTTGGTAGGTATTGCCTCTCTTTGCTTCCCTGCGGGCGAATTTCATGGCGTCCTCGACAACCCAGCGGATATTGTCAAGCCCGCTGGCTTCCATGTTTTCCTTCGCCCATGTCACGACCTGCCTCACAGAGTCAAGGTGTGTCACGTCAGCTCCCGCCGCCTTTGCTGCTATGGAGGCCGCTCCTGTGTATGCGAAAAGATTCAGCACTTTCGGTTTCGGCGCCCCTTCGCGCGCTGCTTTCTCTACAAGGGCTTTTGTACTGGCGTATATATACTCCCAGTTTGAGGCCTGCTCGGGGAAGACTCCTACATGCTTGAATGATGTCAGTCCCAGCCTGAGCTTGAATCTCAGGCCTTCCTGAAGACCGGAATAACCGATGAACCACTGGCTGTCCATCTGCTTGAACCGGTTCCATGTGCCGCTGTCCTCCTTTCCGGCCTTTCCGAATCCTGCGCCCGGTGTGAAGCGGGTATGTATGAGACGTGACCATTCCGCTTCGCTCATGGTCTTGTCCCACAAAGCTTTCGGCTCAGGCCTTGCAAGGTAGAAACGTCCGTATCGCTCAAGTTTTTCACCATTGCCTGAGTCTATCACTTCATAGTCTTTCCATGAATCGGCGGGAAATTCGATGTTCATTGCCGTTAATCGTTTTAGTGATGCAAAGATAATTGTATTTCATTAAATTTTTTTAAATTTGTGGCAACGAACATACAATAATTCTTTCATATGCAACAGTTTATTGATTCCTACGATTTTACCGGCAAGAAAGCCATTGTCAGAGTTGACTTCAACGTCCCGCTTGATGCAGAGTTCAACATAACTGACGACACACGTATCCGTGCTGCCCTTCCTACACTCAAGAAGGTCATTGAGAAAGGCGGTTCCCTCATCATCATGTCCCACCTCGGACGTCCAAAGGGAGTTGACCCGAAATTCTCTCTCAAGCACATCGTTGACCATGTGGCCGCAAAACTCGGGACACCGGTCCAGTTTGCCGAGGATTGTATGAAGGCTGATGCACAGGCCGCCGCTCTCAAGCCGGGCGAAGTCCTTCTTCTCGAAAACCTCCGTTTCTACGCAGAGGAAGAGGGCAAGCCGAGAGGACTTGCAGAGGATGTCACCGATGAAGAGAAGGCTGCCGCAAAGAAGGCTGTCAAGGACAGCCAGAAGGAGTTCGTCAAGCATCTCGCTTCTTACGCGGACTGCTACATCAACGACGCTTTCGGCACCGCACACCGCGCACATGCTTCCACCGCTCTCATTGCAAAGTATTTCCCTGATGACAAGATGTTCGGTTATCTCATGGAAGGTGAGATCAAGGCCATCGACAACGTGCTTCATAACGCTCAGAGACCTCTCACGGCCATCATCGGCGGTTCAAAGGTTTCTTCAAAGCTCGCGGTGCTCAAGAACCTCGTAGGCAAGGTTGACAACCTCATCATCGGCGGAGGTATGGGCTATACCTTCATCAAGGCGGAGGGAGGCAAGGTCGGTGATTCACTCCACGAAGACGATCTTATGCCGGAGGCTCTCGCAATCCTTGCCGAGGCAAAGGAGAAGGGTGTCAACATCTCGCTTTCACAGGAGACACTCGTTGCTGACGCATTCTCTAACGATGCCAACACCAAGTATGTTTCTTCACATGACATTCCTGACGGATGGGAGGGAATGGATGCCGGCCCTAAGTCACTCGCCGCTTGGAAAGAGATTATCCTCAACTCGAAGACAGTCCTCTGGAACGGCCCTGTCGGTGTATTCGAGATGGAGAAATTCGCTAATGGAACCCTTCAGATTGCCGAGGATCTCGCAGAGGCTACGGCCAATGGCACATACACGCTCGTTGGAGGCGGTGACAGTGTCGCCGCTGTGACCAAGATGGGCTATGCCAACAAGGTCAGTTATGTTTCTACAGGCGGTGGAGCCATGCTTGAAGCCATTGAGGGCAAGGACCTTCCTGGCATCGCAGCCATTCGCGGAGAATAATTCCCGAATCACATATTTTTCGAGGTCGTCCATTGTGGCGGCCTCGATTTTGTTATGTATCTGCACTGCGGATGCACGATATGTCAGTGAAACGCAGCCGCTGATGCCGCGTGACACTGGCCTTTGTTGGAAGATACACGGAAAGTGAGTATCTTTGAAAGATAAAACACCACTATGAAACGACTGATATACATAGCGATAGCATTGCTGGCCGGGCAGCTTGCCGCGGCTCGGACGATGAAATATGATGAAGCGGCGGAAAACTTCAATGAGGCTTTGCCGATAGGCAACGGCCATATCGGCGCAATGATTTACGGCGGAGTAAGCGACGATCTGATAAACTTGAATGAGGCCACTCTCTGGGGAGGCTGCGGAGCGGACAACAATCCCGTCCCCGACGGTCCGCAGAGGTTGCGCCGGGTACGCGAAGCGTTGTACAACGAGAATTGGGAGGAGGCGAGAGAACTGCTTGTTCCCATGCAGGGACCCAATGCCCAGTGCTTTCTTCCTATGGGGGACCTGCATATCCGCCAGACGTCTTTCAAGCCGGCAAGGGGAGAAAACCAGGGAGCTGACTCATACCTCAGAAGTCTGAGCCTCGATGAAGCGGTCGCCACTACGGAATTTGTCCGGAACGGAATCAGGTATACAAGAGAGTATTTTGTCTCACATCCGGACAGAGTCATGGTCATTCATCTGACGGCTTCCGAGCCGCGAGCATTGAACTTCTCTTTGGACGGCGATTCGCCATGGCCGGGGGTAAAGGTTGAAAGCCTTTCCGATACAGCATTCTGCGTCAGCGGACAGTTGGGCTGGTACATGGGTTCCGACCCTCAGTATCCTTATATCCAGGTGGGTCCGAACGGTGAGAGGGGCATGCGCTACCGTTATATTGTCAAACTTGTGCGTTGCGACGGACAGTGCCATACTGCTCCCGGCCTTCGGGTAAGCAATGCATCGGAGGCGCTCATCCTGGTGAGTGCCGCTACCAGTTACAACGGTTTCGACCGTGACCCTGACAGGTACGGCAAGGACGAAAAGGTCGTGGCCGCAGGTTGGATGAGTCAGGCAGAAGGCAAGAGCGCAGAGGAGCTGCGTGAAGCTCATGTTGCTGATTATAAGAAACTTGCTGACCGTGTGGATCTCAAGCTGGCAGGATGGGACGACAGTGCGAAAGACTCATTGATGACCGATGACCGTCTGGAGCAGTACAGCAAAGGTGCGAAGGACCCGGGACTTGAGAGAATGTATTTCCGTTATGGCCGCTATCTGCTTATCAGCAGTTCCAGGGAGGACGGAGTGCCTGCAAACCTTCAAGGCATCTGGAACAATTCCCGCTTTCCCGCATGGGGATCGGAATACACAACAAACATCAATCTTGAAATGAACTATTGGCCGGCCGAGCCGCTGGCAATGTCTGAGCTCACCGCCCCGCTTTTCCGCTTCATCAAGGATGCGTCCGTGAACGGCGCGCAGGTGGCGCGCAACATGTACGGCATGCGCGGGTGGACGGTGCATCACAATTCCGATATCTGGGCCGCCGCGAATCCGGTTGGCGAGAAGGAGGGCGATCCCATGTGGGCGAATTGGGCGATGGGAGGAGCGTGGCTCTGCCAGCACCTCTACGAGCATTACCGCTTCACCAAAGACATCGGTTACTTGCGCAATACGGCATATCCTCTCATGAAAGGGGCCGCTGAATTCCTGCTGGACTGGCTAGTAATGAAAGACGGAGAGTATATCACCGCTCCTTCGACTTCTCCGGAGAACAGTTTCATAGACGAAAACGGCAGGAAGGGCGTGGTGACAATGGGTTCGGCCATGGATCTTGAACTTTCATGGGATCTTCTGACCAATGTCATCGAAGCGAGCGTGATCCTTGACGAGGATGAACGTCTGCGGACTCAGTGGATCACGGTCCGTGAAAAATTGCACCCGTTGCAGGTCGGAGCAAAAGGAAATCTTGTGGAATGGTACAAGGATTGGGAGGACGAAGACCCGCAGCACAGGCATGTGTCACATCTGTTCGGCCTGTATCCGGGCAGGCAGATTTCACCGTTGAAGACGCCTGAACTGGCGTCTGCCGCGCGCAGGACTTTGGAAATCCGTGGTGATGGGGGTACAGGATGGAGCAAGGCGTGGAAAGTCAACTTCTGGGCCCGTCTGCTTGATGGTGACCATTCATACCTGATGTTCAGGGAGTTGCTGTCCAAATCCACGCTTCCGAATCTGTTTGACAGCCATCCTCCGTTCCAGATAGACGGCAATTTCGGTGGAATCTCCGGTGTGGCGGAAATGCTTCTCCAAAGCCATAACGATGAGCTGCATCTTTTGCCGGCTTTGCCTTCAGCCTGGTCGGAAGGCTCTGTAAACGGAATGAAAGCCAGAGGAGGCTTCACTGTGGATATCTTTTGGAAAAACGGTCGTTTGTCCGAGGCTGTCGTATGCTCGCAAAAGGGTGGCGAATGTACGGTCAGGACATCTTCACCGGTGGTTGTCGCGAGGACATCGAAAGGCAGGAACGTGACTTCCAGAACCGACCGTGACGGACAGTATTTTATCACCACATTCAAGACATCGGAAGGGGAATCCTATAGACTCTTTGCGTATTAATGACTATATTTGCAGTATGTTAGATTTATTGGTGGTGCATTGGCACGTAAATCCCGTTTTTTTTCATATCGGTCCTGTCAGCGTCAGGTGGTACGGACTTCTTTTCGTTGCCGGTTTTGTGTTTGGATACTGGCTTTTCGAGCGTTTCTGCAAGAGGGAAGGCTTGGATGACAAATTGCTTGAGCCGCTTCTTTTTACATTGATGATAGCGACCATAGTGGGTGCGCGTCTCGGACATTGCATTTTCTATCAGCCGGATTATTACTTCGGCAGCTGGAGGGGCTTCCTTGAGATTTTCATGCCATGGAAAGGCGGGCTGGCCAGCCATGGCGGAGCTATTGCTTTGCTGCTTGCGATGTGGTGGTTTGTCCGGAAGTACGGAAAAGAGAATAACTTCGATTTCCTCTGGCTGATGGATCATCTGTGCATAGCCGTGGCTTTTGCAGGATGCTGCATCCGTTTGGGAAACCTTTTCAATTCTGAGATATACGGTTATGAAACCAACCTTCCGTGGGGTTTCATTTTCGAACTCCGCGGCGAAACTGTTCCGAAGCATCCGACACAGATATACGAAGCGGGTTCGTACCTTATACTAGGGCTCATCATGCTCTGGCTGTACAGCAAAAAGCTTGACAAACTGCCTCGCGGCTTCTTTTTCGGCTTGTTCCTTGTCGGCTGTTTCGGCATGAGATTCCTTATTGAGTTCATCAAGGAACGCCAGGTGGATTTTGAAGAGGGCATGTTGCTGGACCAGGGCCAGCTGCTGTCCATACCGTTCATCATCGCCGGAATAATTGTCCTGATTCTGGCGTACAGGAAGAACAAACCGGCGGCCATCGTCCATCCGGTCGCTCCGAAGAAAGAACCCACCCATTACGCCAAGGCTCTTCGATAGGTGATTCCACCGGCATTGCTTTTTTCGAGGGCCTGCGCCACCTTCGGCAACGTAAGAGAGCAGCTCTTCAGGAGGAGTGACAGCCAACTGAGCTGGCTCGGAATTTGCTGCATGGAGTGCCGCATTTTATTGGAAAAGAAATTTGAAGAAACACTATGAAGAGATTTATGGTAACAGCCACGATATTGGGATTGTTAATTCCTGGTACTGTGGCATTTGCGCAGGAAGAGACAGTGGATTCGCATCCGACCGTGCTCACTCTTGACCAGGCCATCAGGATCGCGTTGAGCGAGAATGTGTCAGTCAAAGTGGCAGATAAGGAGATAGAGAGAACGGAATATGCCAGAAAAGGAGCTTATGCCGCGCTGTTTCCTCAAGTGGATGCATCGGCATCATATTCACGAACCATCAAGAAACAGGTGATGTACATGGACTTCGACATCGGCTCCTTCGGCGGAGGCGGTGAGGCCACGGAAGAAGGCATCCCCGGTGATATTGCGACCAAGGCTGCTGAATCCTCCAAGGGTACGACTCCCGGCGGCGGTATCGAGGTCGGCCGCTGGAACACTTATTCAGCAGGAGTCCAGGCCGGAGTGCCGCTTGTCAACGCGCAGCTCTGGCAGAGCATCAAAATTTCAGGTCAGGACGTGGAGCTGGCTGTAGAGAAGGCGCGGTCCTCGCGTCTTGAGACTGTGACTCAGGTCAAGCAGGCATTCTACGGCGTCCTTCTAGCTAAGGAGGCATTCAATGTATACAAGGAAGTCTATGAGAATGCCCTCGAGAATTTCCAGCAGACAGAGAAGAAATATAAGGCGGAAAAGGCTTCCGAACTCGATTATCAGAGAGCGAAGTCTACCGTTCAGAATGCCATCCCTAACGTTTATGATTCAGAGAGTTCTGTTGTGCTCGGACTCTGGCAGCTCAAGGCTGTGATGGGCATCGATCTCGACGAGGACATAGATGTCGCCGGGACTTTGATGGACTATTCGGAAATGATGGGCACGGATATGGTGGGAGGCGACGTGCTTACGCTTGAGAACAATTCGTCCCTCAGGCAGCTTGCCATTCAAGCGGAGGAGCTTGCGAACAACGTCAAGCTCCAGAAATACGCTTCCCTGCCAAGCCTCGCTCTTTCGTTCAGCTACAGTTTGAACGCCATGACCAACGACTTCAATTTCAGTGAGTACCAGTGGTCGCCGTACTCTGCGGCAGGATTGAGCCTTTCTATCCCTATTTTTGCCGGAGGCAGGAGGGCCAACGCTGTGCGGCAGGCTCAGAACCAGTTCGAGCAGATCAAACTTCAGAGCGAGAATGCTGAAAGGCAGTTGAGAATAGCCATCCGCCAGTATCTTAACCAGATGGAGACCAGCAGCAAGAGTTTTGCGTCAGCGGAATCGGGTGTGGATACTGCCCGCAAGGCCTACGACATCGCCGCGAAGTCTTATAATCTCGGCCGCAGCACCATCACTGAACTCAACAATGCCCAGCTTGCCCTGACTCAGGCCCAGCTTGCCCAATCCCAGGCCATATACAGCTTCATAGTGGCGAAGGCAAATCTTGAGCAGACTCTCGGAAACGATTTTCAAGCAGAATAGAATAAAAAGACGAACAAGATATGAAAAAGATTATTTCCCGAACAATGATTCTGGCATCTGCAGCAGTGATGCTGGCAGGATGCGGCAACAAGACAGGCGGAAACGTACCGGCGCAGGCCTCCATGGCATTGGAGGATGCAGTTCCCAACGTTACAGTCACTTCCGCTGAATATCAGGATGTTCCTCAGACAGAGATTTATTCAACCACCGTGCAGGCTTATGTCGTGAACAACGTTGTGCCTCAGACAGGTTCCAGAATAAAGAAAATCAACGTTGAGATCGGTGATTTCGTGAGCAAAGGCCAGATACTTGCAGAAATGGACCAGACCAATCTGGAGCAGACGAAGCTCAAGCTTGAGAATGACGCGCTCGAACTTTCCCGTCTTAAGGAACTGTACGATGCCGGCGCTCTTTCCAAGTCGGACTATGAGGCCATGCAGCTTTCTTACAACGTGAGCAGCACACAGTACAACAATCTCGTCGAAAACACCATCCTGCGCTCTCCTGTCAGCGGCGTAGTCACCGCCAGGAACTATGACGCAGGTGACATGTACGCCATGGCTTCCCCGATATTCGTCGTCCAGCAGATAACTCCGGTCAAGCTCCTTGTCGCCATGTCAGAGACAGATTATACAAAGGTCAAGAAAGGTGACACCGTGGAGATTACCGCAGATGCCATTCCTGGAAGAACATTCGTGGGAAGGGTCAACCGCATCTATCCTGTCATCGACGCCACATCCCACACCTTCACGTCCGAGGTTGTGGTAGAGAATGCCGACAGGGCTCTCCGTCCTGGCATGTACGCCCGCGCAAAGGTAACTTTCGCAATCAACCACAGCATCGTTGTTCCTGACGAGGCTGTCGTCAAGCAGCAGGGGTCGGGTCAGAAATCAGTCTTCGTCCTCAACGGTGACAACACTGTAAGTTCACGCTTCATAACTCTCGGCCGCCAGGACGGCAGCCGGTATGAGGTCCTCTCCGGTCTGGAGGAAGGAGAAAAGATCGTCGTCACCGGTCACACCGCCCTCAAGAACGGTTCAGAAGTCAATGTCTTAAACTAGAATCAACATGAGCATATATAGAACTGCGGTCAAGAATCCGGTCACTACTGCGTTGATTTTCATCGCTTTCATGGTGTTCGGTGTCTTCTCCTTAAGCAGAACGTCCATCGCCCAGCTCCCGGACATCGACGCCAACACCATCATGGTGATGTCCTCGTATCCCGGTGCGAGCGCTGCCGATATCGAGAACAATCTCACCAAACTTCTCGAGAACTCGCTGAACGGTGTAAGCGACCTTAAGAGCCTTACTTCCACTTCTCGCGAGAACATCTCCCTCATCATGCTTGAGTTCAGATACGGTATCGATATCGATGATGCTACAAACAATGTCCGTGATAAACTGGACATGGTGAACTCCCAGCTCCCTGATGGAGCATCCGTGCCTGTCATCTTCAAGTTCAGTGCCGATGACATGCCTATCATGATTCTTTCGGCTACCGCGGAGGAGAGCCTTCCGGGCCTTGACAAGATTCTTGATGACAGGCTTTCCACTCCTCTTGCGCGCGTTTCCGGTGTCGGTACCATCTCCGTGACCGGTGCCCCGACACGCGAGATCCAGGTGTATTGCGATCCGAACAAGCTTCAGGCTTACGGCTTGACTGTCAGCAATATCGCCACCATGATAGCTGCTGAAAACCGCAATGTGCCTTCCGGCAACATCGATATCGGTTCAAATGTCTATTCGCTCCGCGTACAAAAGGAGTTCACAGACCCGAATGAGCTTCTGGACATCGTTCTCGGCTCTTCCAACGGCCGTACCGTCTATCTCCGTGATGTCGCCTCCGTGCGTGACGGCAGCCAGGAGAAAGAGATGGAGTCATATACCAACGGTGAACGTTCAGCCCAGATAGTGATTCAGAAGCAGGCGGGCGCCAACACTGTGAATGTCATCAAGAACGTCAAGAAGCAGCTGAAGGTCATCGAAGAGAACCTTCCCGACGACATAGAGATCACCACCGTCGTGGACTCTTCGGAGAACATCATCAATACCATCAACACCTTGAAGGAGACCATCCTTATCACCTTCATCGTCGTCATGCTTGTGGTGTTCGTTTTCCTTGGCCGGTGGAGAGCCACTTTCATCATCGTGCTTTCCATCCCTATCGCCCTTCTCGCGTCCCTCGTCTATCTGTTTGCTACAGGCAATACCTTGAACATCATTTCGATGTCGGCTTTGTCGATCGCGATAGGTATGGTGGTGGATGACGCCATCGTCGTGCTTGAGAATGTCTCAACCCACCTGGAACGCGGTGAGAAGCCTTCAGAGGCTGCTGTACACGCCACTTCCGAGGTAGCTATCTCCGTCATCGCTTCAACATTGACCATGCTCTGCGTGTTCATCCCTCTCACGATGATGACAGGCATGGCGGGCATCATGTTCAAGCAGCTCGGATGGATAGTCAGCATCATCATGATCGTGTCCACAACCGCAGCCCTTACCCTGGTACCTATGCTCTGCTCGAAGATGCTCAAGTCCGGCACCAGGACAGGTAAGTTCTATGACGTAGTATTCGGTCCTATCAACCGTTTCCTTGACTGGATTTCACGTGGGTACGGGCATGTCATCCGCTGGTGTACAACCCATCGCAAGACTGTTGTTTTCAGTTCTTTGGGAGTGTTCATCCTTTCCATGGTCGCATTCCTTCCGGGTCTTGAGACTGAGTTCTTCCCTCAGAGCGACTCGGGCCGTCTGACAGTCAACATCGAACTTCCGGCAGGAACTTCGCAGCAGGTTACGGGCGACTTCGCCAGAAGATTCTACACCCAGCTTGTCGAGGATGTACCGGAAATCCAGATCTGCAGTTTTTCCTACGGACAGGCTGATTCCGACAACGCATTCGCAAGCATGCGAAGCAACGGCGCGAACGTCCTTTCCTTCAACGTCAATCTCGGCAGCATGGAGGACCGCGAGCGCAGTTCCTTCGAAATAGCCGATATCATCCGTGCAGACCTAAGACAGTATCCAGAAGTCAAGAAGGCTACTGTCAGCGAAGGTATGGGTGCCATGGGCGGAGCTTCAACCCTTGACGTGGAAATCTACGGTTACGATTTCGAGGCAACGGATCTGGTGGCCCAGTCCCTCAAGGAACGTATGCTCACCGATCCTTCTTTCGCTCAGGTCACGGTCAGCCGCGACGAGTACACACCTGAATATCAGTTCGATTTCGACAGGACCAAGCTTGCGCTCAACGGTCTTACATCATCCACGGCCGGAGCTGCTTTCAGCGCCGCGATGAGCGGTTCCGTCGCATCGTTCTACCGCGAGGACGGTGAGGAGTACAGCATCCGCGTACGCTATGCACCGGAGTTCAGGAAGAGTGTGGAGGACATGGAGAACATCATAATCTACAATGCTTACGGACGCCCGGTAAGGATGAAGGAACTCGGAACCATAGTTGAATCCAAGGTTCCTCCGACCATTCAGAGAAAGGACCGTGAAAGAGTCATTACCGTCACAGGCATCGTGTCGCGCGGAGTGCCTCTCAGCAAAGCAGTGGAAGCCGCTCAGGGCATTATCGACACCACCGACATCCCTACGGAACTTCAGACCATCATTTCCGGAGATTATGAGGACCAGCAGGAGATGTTCGGCGACATGCTGACTCTCATCCTCCTTATCATCATCATGGTCTATATGGTCATGGCCTCTCAGTTCGAATCGTTCATGAGCCCGTTCGTTATCATGTTCTCGGTACCATTCGCATTTGTCGGAGTGCTTCTCGGCCTCTGGGCGACACGTACGGCTCTCGGCATGATGGCGATGGTGGGTATCATCATCCTTCTGGGTATAGTGGTGAAGAACGGTATTGTACTCATCGACTACACTATTCTTTGCCGTGAAAGGGGCATGGGGGCCATCGAGGCATCTGTCACCGCCGCCAGAAGCCGTCTCCGCCCTATTCTCATGACCACCCTGACCACCGTACTCGGTATGCTGCCTATGGCGCTCGGAAGAGGTGAAGGTTCTGAAATGTGGCGTTCGCTCGGTGTCACTGTATGCTGGGGTCTTACGGTTTCCACTGTCATCACCCTTGTCATCATTCCTACCATCTATTGTTCATTCGCAGTCAGAAAAGAGAAAAAAAGCAAGTAAACCATGAAAGCAATATTCATATCATACAGTCAGGCATTCAACGAGGAGATTGTCGAAATCCTTGACGCCAACGGCCAGAGAGGCTATACGGCCTGGCAGGACATCCAGGGGCGCGGGAGCATTGACGGGACACCGCATTTAGGAAGCCATGCGTGGCCTGAAATGAATTTCGCTCTTATGACCATAGTCGAGGATTGCAAGGTGGAAGGGATAATGAAGGATTTGAAAGCCAAGGACGAGGCGTATCCGGATCTTGGTCTCAGAGCTTATGTCTGGAACATTGAACAATCACTTTAAATATTTATCATTATGGCAAAAGTTGTTACAAATTCCAATCTATCTGAGTTCCTGGATAGAAAACAGCCGGTCCTGATCGATTTTTGGGCTGCTTGGTGCGGTCCGTGCAGAATGCTTTCACCTACAGTCGATGAGATCGCTGATGAGTATGAAGGCAAGGCGGTCGTGGCAAAATGCAATGTGGATGATGCTGAGGATGTGGCCATGCAGTTCCGCATCAGGAACATCCCCACCCTTCTTTTCTTCAAGAACGGGGAGTTGGTTGACAGATTCGTCGGTGTCGTTTCAAAGCAGGAGATTGCTTCCAAACTTGATTCATTGATTTAATGCCTTTATCATAATAGCATGAGAAAATTAGCGCTTGCAATATCTGCGTTTATACTGTCGTTTTCAGCTTCCGCTCAGAGTCTCGGAGTTGTAGGAGGCTTCACCTCCCCGGAAGCTTCATTCCGCAGGCTCAATTCCGGTATGCTGGACCGTTATCACGTAGGCTTCACCGTATGTTACCCAATAACAAGCAGCCTTTCGTTGCAACCGGAAATTTTATACAACAAAAAGTCTGTCGGTCAAATAGAGAATTCTTCCACTTCGGCCCGGTCTGAAATGACTGTGGGATATCTGGAATTCGGAGCCCAGCTTCAGTTTGACCTCTGGCGTGGAAGAACGCGTTTTTATGGCTTTATGGAGCCATTTGTCGGATACGGAGTCAACAACACCATCAAGAGTGAAAATAAAGAAGTAAAGAACGAGTGGTCAGTGTTCAAGAAGCCTGAAGGAGGTTTTGCGCTGGGAGCGGGTTTTCAATTCAACGAAAACCTTCAACTGTCAGCCAAGTATTTCTGGAATCTTGGAAATCTGTACGATTCGGAGGGGAGGATAGACATCGCTGACGCAACATCCGAATTGGTAAATGATATCGTTTCGTGGTTTCAGGATGGAAACTGTTTCAACGGTTTGTCGTTGTCCATGACGGTATATTTCTAATCATGTAACCGGCTGAAAGAAAAAAGATGGACAGGGAATCCTTGCTGAGCTATCTCGGTGATGAATGGATAAGGACTGAAGAGTTGATCCGTTCGTCGTTGTTCAGTGACATCCAGTTGCTGAATGCCACAAACAACTCCATTCTGGAACATTCCGGAAAGCAGTTGAGGCCGATGATGTCTCTTTTGATGGCAAAAGCTTGCGGGAACGGTGACTTGCATGAGGACAGCATCCGCTTTGCCGCCGCCACGGAACTCCTTCACAATGCCACCCTCCTTCATGATGACGTGGCTGACCAAAGCGAGATACGGCGCGGTGTTCCTACCGTGTCATCTTTGTTGGGCGACACTCCGTCGGTGCTCGTAGGCGATTTCTGGCTTGTTAAAGCAGTCGAGACGGTAATGGGCGCCACTCATCACTGCGAAGAGGTGACCAGGTTGTTTTCAAGGACATTGAGCGACCTTGCCGAAGGCGAAATGCTTCAGCTTCAGAAAGCCGCAAGCGGGGATACGGACGAAAGCGACTATAAGAGAATAATTTATTCGAAGACAGCTTCACTTTTTGTCGCCGGATGCGTTTCCGCTGCCATTTCAGTGGACGCTTCCGATGCCATCAAGGATGCAGCCAGACAATATGCAGTCTCTCTTGGCCTTGCCTATCAGATCAAGGATGACATCATGGACTATGAGGGAGGAGATATTGGCAAGCCTACTGGTGTGGACATCAAGGAGCGCAAGGTTACTCTTCCTCTGCTGGGTGCTTTGCTGAACGTCGGAGCTGACAGGAAGAATGAGATCCGCCGTATGGTGTGTGAGATACAGGAACACCCTGAAAACGTTGACCTTGTCTTGGATTTCGTGAAATCCAACGGTGGTATCCGATATGCCGGAGAGAGACTTTCAGAGATGTGTGAGCAGGCGGCAGGTGCGCTGGCCATCCTTCCCGGCAGCCGGGCAAAGGACTATTTGATCGAGCTGGCAGAATATACTGGAAAGAGAAAAAAATGAGACTGGATGATTTGACAGGGAACGGGGAGATTAGAAAGGCGCTGTCTGGAATGATAGAAAGCGGCCGCATCCCCCATGCCATCATGTTCTATGAAAATGATGGTTGCGGGGCTCTTGCGCTTGTCCTCGCTTTTCTGGAGAAACTTACCGGTTCCCGTAAAGTTCCCAAACTCATTCATCCGGATGTACATTTCATCTTCCCTGTCACAAAAGGGACAAAGGTTAAATCAGACAAACCGACATCGGAATCTTATTTGGAATACTGGCGTGAAATTGTCCGTGCCAATCCGTATTTCCTTGAGAGCGATTTGAACGAACATCTCGGCGTTGAAGGGAAATCATCCATCATTTCTGTGACGGAGGCCAGATTCATTCTGGACAGACTCGCGTTCCAGCCGTTGGAGGGCGGATGGCGTGCCATAGTGATATATCTTCCTGAAAAGATGAACGCTGAAACGGCCAACCGCTTGCTCAAGAGCATAGAAGAGCCTCCGGAGAAAACTCTGTTCGTTTTTATTACTCATGCTCCTGAAAAGGTTCTGACGACAATATCATCGCGCTGTCTGGGGATAAGGGTCCTGCCTTTGGAGAAGGACCAGGTTGCCGGCATCCTGACAAAGGAATTCGGCAAGCCGGAGGAGGATGCTGTTACCGCCGCCGCCCTTTCGGGTGGAAGCGTCGGCCAGGCATTGAAGCGTCTGTCAGACAGTGCAGATATCGGGCAGGAGTCTCAGCTGTTCTCGTCATTGATGGAAGCCTTGCTTTCAAAGGATTTGATTGCAGCGCAGGACGTGGCGGAACAAGCGGCCGCTTTACCGTCCCGCGAAAGCGCAAAGTCCTTTTGCCGCTATATTTCTGAAAGCCTCAGAAAGATTTTCATGCTTCAGCAGGGATTGCCCCGGCTGGCGGGGCTGACCGCCCGGGAGTCCGTCGTGTACGCCGCATATGCCACCCGTTGCAAAAAATCCTTCCCACGCACAGCAATGCCGCATCTGGACAATGCAAGAATGCTGATTGACCGTAACATCAATTTGAAAATAATGTTCTGTGACCTTGTCAACAGACTATATAGCTTGATATAATGGAAGACAATACAAATAAAGAGGCTCTGTATTTCGACTGCAGCCGCGGATGCACCACAGCAAAGGATCCGCAGACGAATGAATATGATTGCAACTACCGCCAGGGGTGCTGCAAGCTTCAGGATTACAACTGGCTTGCCGGGGTCTCTCAGGCAGGCAGCGACGGCTTGTTCGAAGTCCGTTTCAAGAACACTCGCAAAGGCATTTATTCGAATGCTTCCGGTCAGAACGTTAAAATTGGTGATATGGTCATCGTGGAGGCGGCGAACGGCCATGATCTTGGAATCGTCACTCTGGAAGGGCCTGTTGTCCTCCGCCAGATGAAATGCAAGGGCATCAATCCGGAGACAACCGAATTCAAGAAAATATACCGCAAGGCACGGCAGAATGATATTGTGAAATGGCAGGAGGCTATTGCGCGTGAGCAGGATACCATGATAAAGGCAAGGCGGATTGCCACAGAAATGGGGCTTGAGATGAAAATCGGTGATGTGGAGTTCCAAGGTGACGGCACGAAAGCCATTTTCTATTATATCGCCGACGGGCGTGTGGATTTCCGACAGCTTATAAAGGTCTTTGCCGAGGAGTTCCGTATCAGGATTGAAATGAAGCAGATCGGTGCGCGTCAGGAAGCCGGACTTATCGGAGGGCTGGGAGTCTGCGGCCGTGAACTTTGCTGTGCGAACTACATTACGAGTTTCCAGTCCATCACGACTTCCGCTGCCCGTTGCCAGGATCTTTCGCTCAATCCTCAGAAGCTTGCCGGTCAGTGCGGAAAGCTCAAATGCTGTCTCAACTATGAGGTCGCAAATTATCTTGACGCACAGTCACGCATCCCGAGAGTCAGCGAACCTCTCGAGTTCGAGGACGGTTTCGCGTACCTTATGAAGACGGATATCCTGAAAGAGGTGATGTATTTCTCATACGACAAGTCTTCGCTGGCGAATCTTTATGCCCTGGATGCATCGGAAGTCCGCGAAATAATCAAGATGAACCGGAACGGAATCAAGCCTGAGTCATTGAAGAGCGAGCCTGAACCATATGTGCCGGAGTTCATCACAGCCGTAGGAGATGACAGCATAACCCGTTTTGACAATCCTGACCGCAAGAAAGCGAAGTCACGGCGCCGTTCCGGCAAAGGAGGGCAGAACCAGCCGAAAGGCGAACATCCTCAGGCTAAGGGTCAGAAACGCGGAGGCGGCAACCACGGCGGAAGGAACCGTGACCGCGACAGGCAAGGAAGAGGAGGGGAACAGAAGAAAACAACAGAACAGAAAGCGTAGATGAATTCAGTGCGTGCAGCGGTGTTGTTGGTGCTTGTCACCTTGATGTGCGGATGTTCCCGTCCGACTTCCTACGAGCGTTTCGTTCTGCTTGGAGACAAAGAGGGTGACGGGCGATATCATTATACGCTTGATATGTCCGATTCGCTTTGCACTTATGACATATCATTCTATACCCGAATTGACAGCAACGGCAACAAACTGTCCGGTATCAAGGACTTTCCGTTGAATGTGACTTTCATGTCCCCGTCCGGGCAGAGATATGAAGAAAAAGTATATTTCAAAGTGAACGGTGAGGCGGCGGCAGGTTCTGATTTTTATTCCAGACAATATAAAGTACCGTACCGTTCCGGACTCGTGCCTGTGGAGTGGGGAATGTGGGAGATGGCTGTCAGGATAGACTCCGACAGGTACATTCCGGGTTTCAGGGGGCTTGGGGTCATCTGCAAGAAAAATATTTGATATGGGACACGACAAATTGAGGAAATTCGCGGAGAACGAGACGTTCGGATGCCTGCTGCAACCATCAGCGGACGATTTGCTTGCGGATGGATATTTCCATCTCCGTGACCATGAAATAAAGGGGAATTGGAACAAGCGTATGTTCTCCAAGGACCAGCCCATCGTGCTGGAGCTCGGCTGCGGCAAGGGCGAATATACCATCGACCTGGCTCAAAGAAATCCCCAGTTCAATTATATCGGAGTGGATATCAAGGGCGCCCGTTTGTGGAAAGGAGCCAAGTACGCTCATGAGCATAGCCTTGGCAATGTCGCTTTCCTACGCACGCGCATCGAGTTCATCACGGCTTTCTTCGCTCCCGGAGAAGTATCGGAAATCTGGCTGACGTTCTCTGACCCACAGATGAAGAGTGAGAACAGCCGCTTGTCCTCACCGCTGTTTTTGGAACGTTACAGAAGTTTCATGAAGCCGGGAGGCGTCGTGCATCTGAAGACCGACAGCCGTTTCCTTCACGAGTATACGAAATCGGTCTGCACGGCAAATTCATTGCGTATCCTTGCTTGCACCGCCGACCTCTACGCCACTCCCCGTGAATCCCTGCTGATGTCCGGCCCGGGCAAGTCATCCGCTCCGCTTGCTGACTTCCCGCAGGCTTTCGGGGCTGTTCCGGAAGCGGCGTTGCCGAGGGTGGCACGGTTTTCTGCGGAGACTGCCGCTGAGTCCGGTGACTTGAGCGAAGCGAAGCCGGCATCAGCCGGCCGGCCGGGCCGTGACTTTTGCGATAGCAAAAGTTGGAAAGGCGAAAAGGCCGCGGGGGACAGTAGGGGACAGAGCCCCCTCAAAGCATTGACGGCGTCAGCCGTCGATGCCCTTTACGAAGTGCAGACGTTCTACGAGAGGATGTTCCTTCAGCAGGGCTACAGAATAACATACATTTCATTCCTCATTGACCACGAAGGAGAGTATTTACATCCAGACTTTGACGAAGAGTACTGGCGCGGAGTGGAAGGACCGCGCAGATCCTTCGACCATCAGCCCACAAAGGGCCACAAACCTGAATAAGCCATGCCGAAAGCAAAAAGCAGAATACAGATAACCAACCGCAGAGCCTCGTTCGACTACGAGTTTCTCGAGACTTACGAAGCCGGAATAGTACTGGTAGGAACCGAAATCAAGTCCCTGAGACTTGGCAAGGCCTCCCTTGCCGATGCTTTCTGCTATTTCGTCAACGGCGAACTCTATGTAAAAGGGATGAACATATCCACCTACTTCTGGGGCTCATGGAACGGACACGAGCCTGCCCGTGACCGCAAACTTCTTCTTACGAAGCGTGAACTCCGCCATCTGGCGCAAGCCGTCAAGCAGAAAGGTCTCACGATTGTGGCGGTTCGCGCATATATCGCCGAAAACGGATATGCCAAACTTCACATCGCTTTGGCAAAAGGCAAGAAGGAGTTCGACAAACGTCAGACCATAAAAGAAAAGGATATCCGCCGCGAGATGGAGCGCGGTTAATGCAATATGCCGCAGATTAGAATACCAATGAAGGCAGAACTCCCTGAGGGTGAAATCATTGACGTTGAGTCAATGGTCAGGTCATACCATGCGGGAGACATCGATCTGGTCTGCGTTCTTGGCCCTACGGCATCCGGGAAAACGAAGTACGCGGTCAGGCTGGCGAAGACAATAGAGTCATTGCCGGGAATCGGCATGAAGTGCGAAATCATTTCCGCCGACTCGCGGCAGGTCTATCGCGGGATGGACATTGGCACAGGCAAGGACCTTTGCGAGTATGACGGTATCCCTTATCATCTTATCGACATTCAGCCGGCAGGAGCCCGTTACAATGTCTATGAGTACCAGAAAGATTTTGTAAAGGTCTACCAGGACATACGCGGCAGGGGAGTGCTGCCTGTTCTTTGCGGTGGCACCGGACTGTATATCGAGGCTGCGACATGCGGATATGACTTCAACAAGGAGCAGCCGTCCGTCGATATTTCCCTCCTTCCGCACAATACGTACTATATAGGAACTCTCGTTGACCGCAGGACCAGAATCGCGCGCATAGACGCCCGCTTGAGGGCGCGTCTTGAAGAAGGTATGGTGGATGAAATCCGCGGGCTTCTGGATTCCGGAGTGCCGGCTGAGACCTTGCTTTTCTATGGGCTTGAATACAAGTTCGTTACTCAGTACATTCTGGGAGAAATGACTTTCGAGGAGATGGAATTCCACTTGGGAATTGCCATCCATCAGTTCGCAAAGCGCCAGATGACATGGTTCCGTGGCATGGAACGCGACGGCATCGTCATCCATTGGACCGAAGTCCTGCCGGAAGAGTAACAAACCTTGTGGCGTTTCCTTGGAAAAGGGCATTCCTTAACCTCCTGCACTTTGGTGCTTGTCCTCTTCGTTGGCTTTGTGTGCGCCCATCAGCTCAGCGTCTCTTTTTCCGTTTTGATTTGCGGATATTGGAGGAAATCAGGACTATGATGACAGTGGCGGTGACAGCTGCACCGACAAGGAGCATTCCGGCTCCGACGGCAAGCCCTATCACGGCAGTGATGAAGATGCATGCCGCTGTGGTGAGTCCCGAGATGCCGTCTTCGTTTTTCAGGATAAGACCGGCTCCGATGAAACCGATACCGGTGAGTACCTGGGCCGCTATGCGGCCCGGGTCACCGTTACGAAGGTCAAGATTGTTCTGGCAGATGTAGATGGAAACGATCATTGCCAGACAGGATCCCAGACATAGAAGAGTGAATGTCCTGAGCCCGGCAGGATGTTTGTGAACCTGGCGTTCGATACCTATCACCGCTCCTAATACCAGGCTGACGGCGAGTCTGGTCAATGCTACAGTTCCGGTTATTTCCATATCGTTATTCTTCAGGTGTCAGTCTTATGATTCCGATACTGTTTTCAGGCATGGTCATCCTGAACGTCCCCATGGCAAGTCCCATGTTTTTTGTGTGAGGCACTACTGCTTCGTTGTAGTTGAACCTGCGTCCTGCGTCAGGATGGCTGGAATAGTAGTTCTGGCTTCCCTGATTCTTGACTTTTGTGTCGTGCGAGGATACGAATTCCACCGTAGCTTCGTATGTGGCGTCTCCGATGATGTTTACAGTCAGCTCCTTGTCCACGGCTTCGGAATTGACGAATTTGACGAAAATCTCACCGCTTTCAGAGTCGATGGTAGGCGAAGTGTAAACAGTTCCGTCCTCCTCGTCTCCGTTCATGACAGGGCTCATCTCAAACGCTTTGTCTCCGGCGTGGGAGAAAAGCTGCTGATACCAGTAGTTGCAAGTGCGCCACATTCCGCGGTTGTCGAACCAGATGAGGTTTGAGTTCCATTTGTTGAATCCCTTCTTGCAGAGCAGCGGTGCGTATGCCGCCATGACCACCATGTCGGAATTGCGTTCGAGGCTTGTCCAATATGCGGCTTCAGCCATTGCGGAGCCGAAATCGTTGTTCGCCCTGTTGTTTGCAAACTCGCCCACGAACACCCTTGTAGGACGCTCCCTGCTGTATGTGAAGCCGTCAGCGCCGCGGACTTTGCCGGCATTGTAGCGGTTGCCATTGTTGTAGAACCAGTTATTGTCCCTGTAGTAATGTTCATCGACTATGGTGTCCTGATATTTCGCGTCGATCTGTGACATGTTCGCGTTGAATTCAGGACCTTCTGCGGCCGAACCGGCTGTGGAGACAATTATGATTTCAGGATGTTTCGCTTTGACTTCATTGTATATGATGTCGAAACGCTCCCAGAATTCCGGTCCCTTGTTTTCGTTCCCTATTCCGAGGTATTTGAGGTTGAAAGGCTCCGGATGGCCCATCTCCGCGCGGACTTTGCCCCATTCCGTGTCTGTCCCACCGTTGCAGAATTCGATGAAATCAAGTGCATCGTTCACGAAAATGTCGTGGAAGCGCTGTCTGTCCTTCTCCGTTTCGAGAGGTGCGATGTATTGGTGGCCTGCAAACTGGCAGGTAACTCCGTTGTTCAGGACCGGAAGAGGACTCGCTCCGAGGGATTCCGCCATAAGAAGATATTCATAGAATCCGACGTATTGTGAAGTCCAGTATCCCCAGTGGTTGCGGAATCCGGTGCGTTCTTCGCGAGGTCCGACTGAATTCTTCCAGAACGGCTGTCCGAAATAGTTTGTGCCTTCCGATGCACATCCTCCGGGGAAACGCATGAATGTCGGGTGCAAGTCAGCGAGAGCCTGCATGAGGTCCTTGCGGAACGGTCCCATCCTTCCGTCCATCCACAGTTCGGAAGCTTCCGGCATCAAGGTGACGAAATCGAGATAGAAAGTGCCTGCGGCATCTGCGACTATTGCAAGTCGGCTGTCAACTGAACGTTCCGCCTTCAACTGCCCTTCATATTTCTTCCACTCTTTTCCTAATCCGCTTATGCTGATGACGTTCGAGTTCTTTTCTCCTTTTGCGTCCTCAAGGAAAACGCTGATGTTGCCTTTGTATTTCTTCCCCTGAAGATAAAGGGAGAGGTCATAGTTCACGCCTTTCTTTGCGGGAATGGAAGCGGTCTGTGTGTTGTTTGAGTAGTAAGCCCCCTGGCGTTCGTTCCCGTATGGAGCGATACCGTAGCCATTGGCGGCGATTCCGAATCCCTCTCCGGCTTTTTCAACGTCGAAACGGACGCAGTACTGCATATAACGCAGTTCGTCGTCATACTTGTCATCAGGGTCGAAATCGTAATAGCGAGGCTGGTTCTTCACCAGCGGATGGTCGCTGACCACACGTGCCGAGCCTTGCGCTCCTGGATTCGTTATTACGGTCCATCCGAAAATCGTGGTGTCAGACTGTGAAAATTCCTTGACGTTCGGAGCTTCCGGGACATTGTATGCCTGGAAAGAATAATTCTGGATGAGCTGTGCGCAGATACCTCCGTCCAGAGACTGGTTTATGTCTTCGAAGAAAATACCGGCCAGAGTCGGGCTGATGGAAATGCCCTGTACAGATGGATTCAGTGTCAGCGTGCGCCTTTCCGGCTGCTTGAATCCCTGAAGCTGAAGCATTTTCTCCGCCATGCGGTAGCCCATGAGCCGCATTCCTTCAGTGCTGAAATGGAACTGGTCCCCTGTGCTTTCGCAGCCAAGGGAGGAAATGACATAGCCGTTGTCCATCACTTCAGGGAGATGGGCGAGCACCACCTGGTTGAAAGCGGAGCATACTCCTCCTTGCTCGGCCTGCTTCAACTCTCCTGCGAGGATCGGTATGTTGTCAGGATCAAGTCCGAGATCATGGCAGAGGTCGTCATGGATCTTCTTCAAACGCCCGCACCAAAGTGAGTCGTCAGGATTGGATTCCCCCTGATGAACCAGCATTCCTTTGATGACACCGTCTTTCTGCGCAATTCTCGCCATGTCCAGCAGCCTTTGATAAGGGCTGTTGCCGTACTGCTCCGCCATCTTGCCGAGCCATTGGCGGCTTGGGTCGGCGTTCTCCATGGCCAGATAATCTTCGCAGGCATCCTTGTCCCACAGCTCAAGCTTTGCACCTGCCACGGAAACGTTGATGACCCCCACGCGGTACTGTTCCGGGAGTTCCTTAATCATCTTGCGGCCGAAGAAATCGACAGGCCCCAGATTGTTGCCTTCACGGCAAATGGGCGGAGTGGCCTGATACCATTTACCCATTTCACGGCCGTACCGGGGCATATCCACGGCTGCGACGAACTGGAAGCGCGGGTCTGTGAAATTCTTGTCCTGCTCGGCAGGAACGGCTCCGGCTTCCATGTTGGACTGGCCGAAGCAGAGATAAATGAAAAAATTGGGATCCGGTTCCTGAGCGTATGCTCTGGAAATCAGAGGAAGCAGCGATATCACCGCCACAATCATCGCGTTTCTTGGTTTCATGATGAAGCAAACATTGGTTATCAACTGCAAATATACTATTTTTGTCTGTCAATCATTTATGCCATGGCCCGGGAAATAGAGAGAAAATTCCTTGTCAAAGGACATTTCAAAGAAGGGGCGTTTCAGTCCTTCCGCATCGTGCAAGGGTACTTGTCTTCAGTCCCCGAGCGTGCAGTGCGTGTGCGTACCAAGGGGGACAGGGGCTTCATCACCATCAAGGGAGAGAGTGACGCCTCGGGTGTGTCGCGCTTCGAGTGGGAGAAGGAAATCCCTGTGAATGAAGCGAATGAGCTTCTCGCCCTGGCGGAGCCGGGGGTAATCGACAAGACACGCTGGCTTGTGAGGAACACGGACTGCACCCATATCTGGGAGTTGGATGAATTCCACGGGGACAATGAGGGGCTGGGCGTGGCGGAAATCGAACTTTCCAACGAAGATGACCCCTTCGACAAGCCTGACTGGCTCGGGGAAGAGGTCACCGGTGATTTGAAGTATTACAATTCCTCTCTGGCCCGCAGGCCTTTCAAGGACTGGAGCTTAAAGTCCGAACGCTTTCTTGATGCTGTCCACGGCATCGAGTTTCTCCCAACCGTAGAACTGCACTTCCTGCTCGATTTCACGGCGTCCGAGGTCGTCCCCGAGGTCGCGCATAAGTTTCACTTTTCGCGTGAACGGCTTCTTTCCGAAATGTCCGTAAGCCGCAGTATCCTCGTAGATAGGGTTGAGAAGTTGGAATTTCTCTGTAATTTTCGCTGGCCTGAGGTCGAAGATTCTGCTTACCTTGTCTGCGATTTCAGCATCTGAGAACTGTCCTGCAGTGCCGTATGTATTTACAAAGACACTGACAGGCTGTGCTACTCCGATAGCGTAGGCGAGCTGAACGAGCATTTCGTCAGCGACTCCTGCCGCCACCATGTTCTTGGCTATGTATCTTGCTGCGTAAGCTGCTGATCTGTCAACCTTTGAAGGGTCCTTACCTGAAAAAGCGCCACCGCCGTGGGCGCCCTTGCCTCCGTAAGTGTCGACAATGATCTTCCGGCCGGTGAGTCCTGTGTCGCCGGCAGGACCTCCGATGACGAAATTGCCCGTAGGATTCACGAAGAGCTTATGGTCGCCCTTGAAGAGAGACGCTGTCTCTTCCGGAAGCGATTCGACAAGAGCCGGAATCACGATTTCGCGCACATCCTTTTCGATGCGTTCGTGCATCGCCTCCACGCTGTCGAATTCGTCATGCTGGGTAGAAAGGACGATGGTGTGGATGCGGACGGGCTTTCCGGTTTCACCGTCATATTCGATGGTGAACTGCGATTTGGCGTCCGGACGGAGGTAGTCCATCACGCCCGGCTTATTGTGGCGGATGTCCGCCAATATTATAAGGAGCTTGTGTGCAAGCGCGAGTGCAAGAGGCATGTAGTCCTCTGTGTCACGGCATGCGTATCCGAACATCATCCCCTGGTCACCGGCTCCCTGCTCTTCCGGGTTTTCGCGCACGACACCGCGCCTGATGTCGGCGCTCTGCTCGTGGATGGATGACATCAGACCGCAGCCCTGGCTGCTGAACATAAGCTCAGCGCGGTTGTAGCCTATGCGGTCAATGACGGCCCTGACTGTTTTCTGAATATCGACGTAAGCGTGTTCCGAACGCACTTCGCCGCCTACAACCACGAGCCCGCGGCTGCAGAATGTCTCACATGCTACTTTGGATGTCTCGTCCTGACGGAGGAATTCGTCGAGGATGGCGTCCGAAATCTGGTCGGCCACTTTGTCCGGGTGACCTTCGGATACTGATTCCGATGTAAACAGATAATTCTTCATAAAAAATCTCCAACGTAATTAGTTACGCGGAGAGGCACTAAGAAATGTATGTAATTTTAGCATTTTTTAGTGTGGTTGCAAGCAATCAAATCTCTCCACATTCATTGTCGGGGCAAAGGTATAGCTTTTTTGTAAAAAAACCTTAACTTTGCTCGTTATTTTTATGCGAATATTCCATTATCATTTAATAACAGTTTATGTTCAATTCCGTTAAAAAAGTATTGACCGCTTTTGCGGCCATTCTGGTAGGTGTCACCGCATTCGCGCAGGTGACCACTTCTTCTATGAGCGGTAGGGTTGTTGATTCCAAGGGAGAGACCATCCCTGGAGCAGCCGTTGTCGCCGTCCATAACCCATCAGGTACTCAGTATTTTGCTGTAGCCAATGCTGAAGGCCTTTTTTACATCAACGGTATGCGTGCCGGAGGTCCTTATTCAGTAGAAGTAAGCTGCCTCGGCTATCAACCTGTTAAATATACAGATGTGACGCTCCAGCTTGGTGAGACTTATGCGCTGAATGCTTCAATGGTTGATGATACTGAAATGCTTTCAGAAGCAATAGTCATCTCTACGGCGTCTTCCAAGTTCGCTACGGAGAAGACAGGAGCGGCAACCAACATCAACAATTCGCAGATAGTATCCCTTCCTACAGTCAGCAGGAACCTCACGGACATCACCAGACTCTCCCCTTACGGAGGAAACGGAATGACCTTCATGGGAGCTGATAACCGTTCTTCCAACTTCACCATTGACGGTGCAAACTTTAACGATAACTTCGGTCTTAGCGGCAATCTCCCGGGTGGTGGCAATCCTATCTCCATCGATGCCATCGAGGAAATGCAGGTCGTGATCTCTCCTTATGATGTCCGTCAGACCAACTTCATCGGTGGCGGTGTCAACGCTATTACCAAGTCGGGAACAAACACCACGAGAGGAAGCGCCTATGCCTATCATAAGAATGAATTCATGCGCGGAAATACCGTTGACGGTCTTGAACTTGGAACACGTGATCCAGACCGCACTACAACATACGGTATGACTCTCGGCGGACCTATCATCAAGAACAAACTGTTCTACTTTGTCAATTTCGAGTACATCCCTCATCCGGAGGAGACCACGCGCTGGCAGCCTTCTGTAGATGGTGTAGCGAATCCGGATCTCAATATTTCCCGCACCACCATAGCAGACATGCAGAAGGTCAAGAATTTTGTCAAGGAGAAATACGGCTATGATACAGGTTCATACACTGATTTCAGCGGCAATGAGATGAACATGAAGGCTCTTGCACGTATTGACTGGAACATCAATGACAACAACCATCTGGCATTCCGTTACAATTACACCATTTCACGTGAGTGCAACTACACTAACGTATCCTCTTCAGACTGCGGTCAGCGTACGACAGAGGCCCGTATCGGAAAATACTCCATGTCTTTCGCCAACAACTTCTATACAATGAACAACCTTGTTCATTCATTCTCTCTTGACCTGAACAGCCGTTTCAACAACAATATGGTCAACCAGTTCCTCGCGACATTCACGAAGAATGATACAACCCGTGGAACAAATTCAGATTATTTCCCTCACATCGATATCCTTGACGGAACCGGAACCATCACTCCGTACATGTCACTCGGCTACGAGCTCTTCACATGGCAGAACGGTTATCACAACAACGTCATCAACATCAAGGACGATCTCACCACATATCTTGGAAGCCACAAGCTTACTGTAGGCGCAGCCTATGAGTATCAGATGGCCGACAACGCATATTTGAGAAACGGTACAGGTTACTACCGTTACAATTCCCTCGAGGACTTCCTCACCGGAGCCACCCCTGAGACAGTGAACTTCACCTACGGCTACGAGAACCTCATGCGTGACGACCCTGCAAGCCGAGTCATGTACCACAAGGCAAGCCTTTACGCTCAGGATGACTGGGATGTCACATCAAGGCTCAAGCTTACAGCCGGTCTCCGTCTTGATTCATTCATCTTCGACAACAGCAACATCATCACCAACCAGGCTGTCTACAATCTTGAGTATCCTGATGCAGACGGCAACATCCGTCATATAGACACTGGCAAGTGGCCGGGAGCGGCTCCTATAGTTTCCCCTCGCATCGGCTTTACATGGGATGTCCTTGGCAACAGCAGTTTGAAAGTCCGTGGAGGTACCGGTCTTTTCTCCGGACGTATTCCTCTCGTGTTCCTCACCAACATGCCTTCAAACTCTTCAATGAACCAGTATGCAGGTATCATTACCACTACCTACAAGGAAGGCGTCGCTACTCCTGATCCTCTTCTCGAGCAGTTCAAAGGTGACCTTATCACAGACCGTGAGGCTATGAGACAGAAATGGTACGACCTTGGCTTCCCTAAGGAGATTTCTCCTGAAGACGGAAAGATTCCTTCAAAGCTCGCAGCTGTCGATCCTAAGTTCAAGATGCCTCAGGTTTGGAAGACATCTCTTGCTGTCGATTATGTAATCCCTGTTTCCTTCCCATTCACAGTGACAGTCGAAGGCATCTTCAACAAGAACGTCAACGCCTCTACCATGCAGGACTGGAACATGATCCCTGTTGACGGATTCGCCCGTTTCAACGGAGTGGACAACCGTCCGATCTATCCTACTGACTTCAAGTACACGAAGTCTCCGGCCTATGTCCTTACCAACACCAGTCTCGGATACGGATATTCAGGCAATATCACCATCAATATGACGCCTGTCGAAGGACTCAGCATCATGGCTGCATACACTCACGTAGCCAACAAGGAACTCACCTCACTTCCGGGTTCCGACCCTGCATCCATCTTCAACTACGTTCCTACAGTTGCCGGTCCTAACTACACGACCCTCCACTCCGCTCAGAACGTCACCCCTGACCGCGTCGTCGCTTCCATCACTCACAGTGACAGGAGCAACAACCATTTCGGCTTCATCTATGAAGCATGGAGAGGCGGTTACAACTATTCGTACATGCTTACCAATGACATGAACGGTGATAACTATAAGTATGACTCTCTCTTCATCCCTACAGAGGATCAGATATCTTCAGGTGAGTTCAGATTCGTTTCGCCTGATGATGCAGAACGCTTCATGGCATTCGTGAACAACGATTCATACCTCAGCTCACACAAGGGCCAGTATGCAGAGGGTTATTCAGTATTCTCACCATGGGTTCACAGGGTTGACTTCAGTTACAAGCATGATTTCAGAGTAAAGGTCGGCGCTACAACCAATACTCTTCAGCTGAACTTTGATATCAAGAATCTCCTTAATCTGTTCAATTCCAGCTGGGGCGTCAGCAAGTATATGAACACTGACCTTGATTCAGGCCGCATCCTTACATATGAAGGAGTCGATGCTGAAGGATATCCTACCTTCTCTACACCGGAAGCAGTCAGCGGAAACACCCAGATTTGGAAATACAGCACAGGTATCGGACAGTGCTGGTATGCTTCAGTGGGTATTAAGTACATGTTCAACTAATTCGCAGCCTTAACAATATGAAATTCAGATTTTTTATAGCAGCAGCTCTTTTTCTCGGACTTGCAGTAGGTTGCGAGCAGGAGGAAATCGGCACACTCTCTGAGATACAGCTTTCTCAGTCTTATGTATCCCTTAACGTCAATGGCGGTCAGGAGCCTCTTTCTTTCACCACCACAGACAGCTGGCAGGTAGTTGAATCATCAGTCCCTTCCTGGCTCACCATATCTCCTATGTCAGGCCCTGCAGGCGATGCAGTCATCACTTTCAAGGCAGATGCTACTACTGCCACCAATACGGCGGAAGTCAAGATATCCTGCGGAGGGAAAACCCAATACGTCAATGTCATCCAGTTTGCAGAAAAGAAAGATCCTGTCATCCTTACTTGCCGTGAGGCCATCGACCTTGTCAAGTCCGGCAATTATGGCGGCGCCGAATACTATATCAAAGGTGTCGTTTGCAAGATTGACGAGATCGATACCGGCAGTTATGGAAATGCCACATTCTATCTTTCTGATGACGGATCCTTCAAAGGCTCATACAACTCTGACGGTTCCGGAGACGGCAACTGGTTTGAGGTTTACAGGGCTTTCTGGCTGAACGGAGCCAAGTTTACGACAGGCAATGAGTTCTCTATAGGTGATGAAATCACGGTTTTGGGAGTCCTTACCAGTTATAAGGGAACTCCAGAAACCTTACAGAACAACAATGCGGGTATTGCAGCCATGGTTGTTGCCTTCAACCCGTCACTGATCAAGGTGGAAGAGACCCCTGAGGAGAACATCCCTCTTGAGGGAGGTGCTTTCGATATCAAGCTCACCTGCAAGGGTGACTGTATCAGTGCCACTATTCCTGACGACGCGAAGTCATGGCTTTCTCTCATTGGCATCCAGACTTCCGGCTCTACTGCCACTGTCACCTTCAATGCTGTCAAGAACAATGGTGGAGACCGCTCTACAGGTCTTACGTTTGCCACCAAATCAGCAGGCAAGACTTATACTGCAGCGACATCAATCACCCAGACTGGATCTATCATCGAGTGCAGCATCGCCGAGTATCTCGCCGCGGCTGAAGATGACACGCAGTACCGTATATCCGGTGTCATCACCAGTGTTGCCCAGGATTCCGAGAAGTATGGAGCCAATCTTTACATCAAGGACGCCACCGGTGAGGTATATATCTATGGTACAACCGACAAGGACGGCAATATCCAGACTCTCGCTTCTTTCGGAGCTAAAGAAGGCGACATCATCGAATTCGTCGGCAAGAGATCTTCTTACAAGGGTACTCCTCAAATGTCAAAGGGAGTGTTCCAGTCATTCAAGTCCGTCACTCCGATGAAGGCGGCTGACGTGGCCGCTCTCGCGGATGACAATAAAGCAGACCCTCAGAATTATATCATGCTTACCGGTGTTGTCACCAAGAACAGCAATTATGATATTGCTCCATACGGTAATTTCGACCTTGTGGATGATTCCGGTTCAATCCTTGTATATGGCGTTTCAACCGGTTGGAAGGGCGAAACAAAGAAATTCGATACTCTCGGCGTCAAGGAAGGTGACGAGATTACGATAGTCGCTTACAAGACATCATACAAGGGAGCAGCTCAGGTTGTCGGCATGTATGTCTCCCACTCCACTCCGGTTGCAATAGAAGAAGGAAAGGTGGTTTTCACTACCGATGTCCTTCCTTCTGCCTATGGTGATGAGTCCGTGGTCAAAGTCGGTGCAACTGAGTTCTACATCAATCAGGTCGCGAACTTTGGCAGTGGTATCCAGCTCAAGAAAGAGATTTCTTACATAGCCAACAAGACTGCATTGGGCAAGATTGAAAAAATCACTCTTGTCTGTGCTGAGGGCAAGACTTGGTACCCATCAAACCTTAATGTATTCGCAGGTTCCGAAGAAAAGCCTGAGACTGCCATTTCTGCGACAGGAGAGGATTGCCTTGTGTATGATTTTTCCGATAAGGACTGTTCATATTTCAAGATTGCAAACGTCAGCGGTTACGCTGTTTACCTTGATTCCATCACAATAGAGTACAAATAAGTTCCATATATCCGAAAACAAGCGGCTTCGTTTCGAGGCCGCTTGTTTTTATTTGCGAAAACGCTGATCCTATATGAAACAACTCTTCTTGTCCGTTATTTCTGCAATGGTGTCTTTGCTGGCAAATGTGCAGATTTCCCACACCCGCTTCTGATGCAGGGGAGAAGGTCACATACAAAGCTGACGGTGAAATTGATGGAGCAAAGCCTACGGAGGGTAAGCCTACGGTAAATGGCCATTGGCTTGAGACGTTCTACAGCTGGATGGCGGCCAATTGTTTTACGACTGAAATCAATTGAATACAACTTAGGGAGCGAAACTACCATATACCCGGTTGCTGAAAATGCATTATCTTCTTGGTGCTGCGCTTTGAGGCTCGCCGAAGTATGAAGCTTCCGCATCATTTTCGTCAAGGCAGAATACCATAAACCCCGGGTCTTCTGCGGTGCAAGGCTTCCAGCCTCCCTGAGGGTCGCTGTATTTCGCGAAGTTGGTCCAGGCGGTGATCATCTTCTCAGAGAGATCCCAGTCTCCTTGCGTCCATGGCCTCCAGCAGTTCTTGAGTGACTTGAATACAAACCAAAGGTCGGAAGAGTGGAATGCACCTCTGAGCTGTCGTGTCACCTCAGGATGGCTGCCGTCATCTGGAAGAGGACGGGCGAATTGGTATGCGAATGCCGGATCTCCCTTCTGCTGCCTGTCCTTGCAGAACTCGATGATGCCGGCCGGCATGTTGCCTGCGTCATTGAGGGTGCAGCCGATCATGTAAGGAATATCTGCGAGATTTCCTTCCTTGGCGGCAGTGTCAAAGTCCTGCTTCACTACATATCCGTCATTCACAGGAGCGAACATCCCCGCGCCTCTGACACCGTGGATGCGGTTATATATGCTGACTACACTGAAGATCTCCTCGGTTGAGCATGCCCTCATCTTCTCGACAGTATCGAGGCCGGCCCAATCCATGATCTCCTTATAGTGGGCCGCAGCATCGGCTACTGGCTGAGGTGCAGCCGTCTGGCCGCCCATAGCAGGCATGGCGGGCATTCCCGGTATAGGAGCAGGCGGGACAGCGAAACCGTTTGCGCTCATGATGACCGCCTTGTGGAAAAGTCCTCGGGCAATCGGGGATTCGCAAAGCGTCCTGACGCTTCTGCCACCGCCGCTCTGTCCGAAAATCATTACGTTGTCAGGATCACCGCCGAACTGTGCAATGTTCTTTTGAACCCACTTGAGAGCCTGTATTTGGTCCATGATACCGTAGTTGCCGGATGAACCGTGCTCGTTTTCAGCTATAAGGTCAGGATGGGACATGAAACCGAACATCCCGAGACGGTAGTTTATGGTTACGAGGACAACGTCCTTCGCGGCCCACTCTTCGCCATCAAACTCAGGCTCGAAGCCCCAGCCTTCCTTGAGACCGCCGCCATGGATGAAAAGAGCTACAGGAAGTTTCTTGGAAACCTCACCCGGAGCTTTGGTATAAACGTTGAGATAAAGGCAGTCTTCACTGTATGCCGGCTCGTCACCATACCCCCATTCTGTAGTATATCCGCCCGGATAGTGAGTTGACTGAAAGCCGGGATGGCCGAAAGTATCGGCTATCCTGATGCCTTCCCAAGGCTGGACAGGCTGCGGTTCCTTCCACCTGAGTTCACGGACAGGAGCGGCAGCATACGGAATTCCTTTGTAAACATACACGCCCTTGTTTTCGCCAAGGACGCCCTGAACCTGTCCTCCTTCAATGGTGAGGACAGGGTTTTTCTGCCCGCAACTGACAAGCGTCAGGATAGCGGTGGCAATGGACAGCAAACGTTTCATATCAGGATTGTGGATTTTAAAACAGGATTATTTTTTCTTTTCAGGTACAGGAGAAAGTCTGAAGGTGGCAACGTCGTGAGCGTTGACGGTGACGGTGGCGACACTTGTCACCATCTGTCCTCTTTGTTTGCCCTTGCCCTTCACGAGAGTTGTGAACGGCTTGGCGGATGCATTCCAAAGGTCCTTGACATCGTAATTGACGGTCGCAAAGTCTGTACTGCGGCTGCTGAACTCATCATTCACTTCGAGGGCGCTCCAGTCAATGGCGATAGTCCGGTCCTCCTCACCGCCGTTCAGGATGCAGAATGCCCAGTCACCGTTCTCTAGAGGCTTGAACCAATACTGGAGGTCACCTTCTTTCTTGAGTCTGAGCCCCTGAATTCCAAGAGGATCCTGGTCTATGGCGATGATTTCCTTGTTGGTTACAGTGGCAAGTGCCTCCGGAGTCATGTTAGTTATATCATTGCCAAGGATGAGAGGGGCGGCCATCATGCACCACATGGTGAAGTGGGCGCGGTCCTCGCTCACTGACATTCCGTTTCCTACCTCAAGCATGTCAGGATCGTTCCAATGTCCCGGTCCGGCATACTGGCGGAGAGGCTCGTTCTGCTCGATGATTTCGAGGACGCTCTGGCCCCAGCCGCGCTGTTTTGAGTTGCCGCCGAAGCGTGCGGTGATATCACCTGTAGTTCTCCATGAATGACCTACTTCCGCAGCCCATTCCCAAGGCTTGTTGCTTCCCCATTCGCACATGCTGAAGAAGATAGGGCGGCCGGCCTTGCGGAGTGCATTGCGCATCAATGTGTAAGCGCCCTTAGGGTCTACGTTGTTGGTATAGCACCAGTCATATTTCAAGTAGTCAACTCCCCATTGTGCATACATATAGGCGTCCTGATATTCGTGGCCGAGGCTGCCGGTGTAACAAGCGCAGGTATTGGTTCCTGCATCGCTGTAGATGCCGAGCTTGATCCCTTTGCTGTGGAGATAGTCGGCGAGCGCCTTCATTCCTGAAGGGAACTTCTCCTTGTCCTCATGTACAAAGCCCTGCTCGTCACGCTCTCCGTGCCAGCCGTCATCCAGATTGAGATAAACATAGCCGGCATCCACAAGACCGAGCTCGACCATCTGGTCTGCGGTCTCCTTGATGAGCTTTTCATTGATTTCAGTACCGAATTTGTTCCATGAACTCCAACCCATCTGTGGGGTCTCAGCGAGACCTTCCCATTTCGGAAGCGGAGCATCAGGTCTTCTTCTGTTCTGTGCGTCAGAGACCTGTGAGGCGAGCAGAAGCGCTGTAGCAGCGACAAGTAACAATTTTTTCATGTTTTATGCTATTTGTTGGTTAATCGCATTTTTTGTATCTTTAAAACCTGTTTTGAAATAATTGACTTTCTATCAAAAAGGTTCTTACAAACTTACTGAAAGAGAGTGAAAATGCAAAAATTAAAAATGAAAATCAAGCATATAATTCTCATCGTCATATCCGGCGCTATCCTTTTTTCAGGATGTAAAGATAAGGTCACTCCGACGGAGAAGCCGTTTCTTGAAGTGTCTGTATCCAGTCTTTCCTTCGGAGTGGAAGGTGGAACCGGTGAAATGAGAGTGCGCGCCAACAATTTTTGGAAAATTTCCACCAACGCCGGATGGATATCTGTAGACCCGCCCGGATCAGCCGGGTCTGATGCTCCGGTTACAGTAACGGTGACATCGGCCGTAAACCTAAGTCCGGACAGAACGGCGACCATAACGATTACTTCCGGAGCGTTGTGCAAGACTGTTGAAGTGAGTCAGGCAGGCGTGGTGGATGACGAAATCCCTAGAGTAAGCGTCGCGGACTTCAGAAAGAAGAGTGACAGCAATACCGACTGGTACCGCCTGACAGGAGAAATCGTGTCCTTGGAGAACAGCCAATACGGTGATTTCTACTTGACCGATGATGGAAAGAACTATATTTATGTTTACGGGCTTGCTGCGACCAAGGAACTGTCCGCAGCCGGAACCTCTGACAACAAATTCGGCACTCTCGGCCTGAGAGCAGGCGATATTATCACGTTCGTTGCCCATAAATCTACATATCAGGGAACCATCGAGGCAAAAGGATCTTACTTCGAGATGAAAACTGAGGGCAAATATCCCGGATACAGCGCCGCGAAGGCATCTGCTTCTTGGCTCGAGCTGCCTCAGACCTCGGGCGAGGATCAGTACGACTATCTCTGCCATATGATGAACGGCGGCGTCAACAGAAGCCATTCCATCTACTACAGCAAGGCGGACCGTCTGGCGCATTGGGTAGCATATCCATTGTATTCAAGCAGCACAGCGAGCCGTTCAGACGCCTATGCATTTGACCCGCTTGTCGGCGAAGAGGACCAGCCTTTCCTCAAATCCTCTTATCAGAGCAGGACTCACGATGGAGAGGAGTTCATCCGCGGCCACATGGTCCCGTCCGCCGAAAGGTCAGGCAGAAGCAATCTTGACGTGTTCCTCGGTACGAACATCATGCCTCAAAGCACCGAACTCAACAACGGCTCATGGGGCGACCTCGAGGGCATGGCCAGAGAATGGGCGGGGAAATGCGACACCCTCTACGTGGTGGTAGGTACCGATATCAAGGACGCCAAATATAAAGTCAGGGATACCCGTGATTTTGAGATTGTCGTTCCTGCCGGCATCTACAGGGCAGTTCTCGCCTATAAAAAAGACGATGGTTACAGAGCCATGGCAGCCTATTTCAACAACAGCAAGTCAGACGCGAAAGTCTCCGTCAAGTCAAAGTGCATGTCCATAGACGAACTTGAGAAAAGACTCGGAATCGATTTGTTCGTCAATCTTCCGGATGACATTGAAAAAGAGGTTGAAGCACAGGATCCCGCAAAGGATTCCTGGTGGTGGTAATAAGTTTCAAACAGTAATTAAATAACCCCGGTATTCTTTATGAAAAAATTGTTTTACATTTCAACAGCCATTCTCGCTATGACAGCTTGTACTTCACAGCGTGTGAATCCTTTCCTCGAGGAGTGGGACACCCCGTACGGCATCGCTCCGTTCGATAAAATCGAATACGCAGACTACATCCCTGCGATCAAGGCCGGCATCGAACAGCAGGAAAAAGAAATCGAAGCCATCATCGCCAACCCTGACGCCCCGACTTTCGACAACGTCATCGGTGCCATGGAGCTTTCCGGTTCAATACTTTCCAAGGTCAGCGGCGTGCTCGGCAACCTTTCCGAGACAGACAATTGCCCTGAGTTCGAGGCTATCATCGAAGAGGTCACCCCTCTTACCTCCGCCCATAGTGACAATATCTACATGAACAAGGCCCTTTACGAGAAGGTCGCTGCCGTTTACAATGCCGACCAGAGCGGTCTCACCCGCGAGCAGCAGATGGTCCTCAAGAAGACCTATCAGGCTTTCGAACGCAACGGCATCGGCCTCAGCGAAGAAAAGCAGGCCCGCCTCCGCGAGATCAATGAGGAGCCTTCCCTTAAGTCCAACAAGATAGGCAACAACAACCTCGCCAACAACAATGCTTTCAAGGAGAGGTTCGGCGTCAGCGTTTCCGCTTATCCTACAGCCATGACCACCACGGAGGACCGTTCTCTCCGCGAGGAGATGTTCAAGGCTTACTCCACCCGCGGCAAGGGCGGTGAGTATGACAACACCCAGCTTGCCCTTGACGTGATGCGCCTCCGTATCGAGAAGGCCAACCTTATGGGCTATGCCACCCCGGCGGACTTCATCCTTGAGCCGAAGATGGCCCACGATTCCAAGACAGTGGACGAGTTCCTTGACGGCATCATCAAGGCTTCCGTGGCCAAGGCGAAGGAGGAAGTAGCCGACATGCAGAAAATCATGGACGAGGATATTGCCGCAGGCAAACTCCCTTCAGGCACTAAGATCCAGCCTTGGGACTGGTGGTACTATGCTGAAAGAGTCCGTAAGGCCAAATATGACCTTGACGAGGAGCTCACCAAGCCTTATTTCGAAATGCACAACGTCCAGAAGGGCGTATTCGAGGCTGCTCACATCCTCTATGGAATCAATTTCGAGAAGCTTGAGGACGTCACTGTCTACAATGACGCAGCAGAGGCATGGAAGCTCACTGCCGAGGACGGCTCGCTCATCGGTATCTTCATGTGCGACTATTTCCCTCGTGACTCGAAGCGCGGCGGTGCTTGGATGAACAACTTCCGCGACCAGTACTACGATGCCGAGGGCAACAACATCCGCCCTATAATCGTGAACGTCTGCAATTTCTCTTCACCTGATGAGAACGGTGTAGCCCTTCTCACCGTGGACGAGGTCGAGACAGCGTTCCACGAGTTCGGACATGCGCTTCACGGCTTCCTCAGCCAGTGCCACTATCCATCAGTCAGCGGCACTTCAGTCTCACGTGACTTCGTCGAGACATTCTCACAGTTCAACGAGAACTGGGCTTTCCAGCCGGAACTTCTTGCCAAGTACGCAGTGCATTACCAGACCGGTGAGGTCATCCCTCAGGAGCTTGTCGAGAAAATCATCGCGGCCAGCAAGTTCAACCAGGGCTTCATGACCACAGAGCTTTGCGCCGCTTCCATCCTTGATATGAAGTGGCATGAGCTTACAAGTGTTGATGGTATCGACATCGACGAGTTCGAGGCAAAGGTCTGCAAGGAAATGGGTCTCATAGACGAAATCATCCCACGCTACCGTACAACTTATTTCAACCATATCTTCTCCAGCGGTTACAGCGCAGGCTACTATGGGTACCTTTGGGCAGAAGTCTTTGACAAGGATGCATTCTCTTTGTTCGAGGACAATGGCGTATGGGATCTGGAACTTGCCAGGAAGTTCAAGGAAACCTTCCTTGAAAAGGGAGGCAGCGAGGAACCAATGACTCTCTTCCGCTCTTTCGCAGGACGCGAATACTCATCAGAGCCTTTCCTTCGCGGACGCGGACTTCTTTAGAACCAGTTTTGAAACAGACAACAAGAATCCCGGTTGGTGCGTCCAGCCGGGATTTTAAGAATCTGTTCCAGCTTCAGGAATCCTTTGAGGACCACAAAGAATTCTTCACTTTTTTCATTATCTTCGCAAACGGATGATTGATTTGCACATTTTTGAATTTCCGCTGTCGCTCATACTGGCGCTGGCTCTTGTGTCGTGCATATTCATCATCCGTAAATTCCTTTCAGGCAGATGCCTGGCCTCAAGACGCCTGTCCTTGATTCTCCTGCTGATATCATCTGTGTTCCTTGCTGTCGAAGGTATCCGGTGTCCCGGCTTGTTTCACCATTGGACATTCATAATGGTCATTGTCCTTGCGCTTCTGTCCCTCGGCCTTGTCTCAATCAATGACTTTTCCAATAAATCCCTTTATGCATTCATGAGCCATTCGGGCTTGTTCCTGGTCCTTTTCGGAGGGCTCCTCGGTGCACCTGACTTTACAGACTCGCAGATGGTGGTTTATTCCGATGGAAGTGAAGAGCATATTGCCTGCGATGTCAGAGGCAACGCCGTTCCGCTTCCTTTCAGCGTAATGCTGGAAGATTTCACTATTGACTGCTATGATGACGGGACAAGTCCCAAACAATATACCAGCACCCTTTCGATAGACGGCAGGACGTTGCGGACATCTGTCAATCATCCTTGCCGTTACAAAGGATATAGGATATATCAGTCGGGGTATGACTTCGACGGAGGATGCTGTTCGGTTTTGAAAATTGTCCGTGATCCATGGCTTCCCGTTGTTGCATTGGGTGCGCTGATGCTGCTTATCGGCGCGATTCTGAGTATGAAAACTGTCTGGAGCAGCTGGAAGGTACTGGTGGCGGCACTGTCTCTGGCTGTCGTTTTCGCCTTGATTTCCGTTGCCAGAATCAGTTTCGGCACTCTGCCTCCGGCACTGAGGAGCCTGTGGTTCGTGCCGCATTTGATAGTCTATATGCTGGCATACTCCATTTTGGCCCTGGCAGTCATCGCCGGATTCGTATCGCTGTTTTCGGCAAAGATTCCGGAGGGCCTTTCCGGGAAACTCCTCTCAACCGCCTCTTCATTGCTCCTGACAGGGATGCTTTGCGGTGCCGTATGGGCCAAACAGGCGTGGGGCGATTATTGGACCTGGGACTCAAAGGAGTGCTGGGCCGCCGCCACCTGGCTCCTGACTCTGGCAGGCACTCACAGCCGCATGAAAAAGAGGAGGCAGGTATTTGCCGTCCTTGCCTTCCTCGCCATGCAGATGACCTGGTATGGTGTCAATTACCTTCCTTCGTCAAAGCAGAGCCTTCACACTTATAATCAGGAAAACTCAATGTAACGCACACCAAAAACATCCGTTTCTTACGGAACAGTGTCTGTTTTTGCAGACGAAAGGAAGCAGGTTTCAAATATTTGCATAATTATGTGTACCTTTGCGGCCGGAAGTTTTTGTGAGCATGAAATTCAACAGTATCCTTATTGTTCTGCCGATTTTGACGGTCCTGATGTTTGATCTCGGACTGTCGTTGCGCGTTTCCGATTTTGCAGACATTTTCAAGAAGCCGAAGGCGATGCTGGCCGGGCTTGCGGGACAGTTGCTTGTCCTGCCGCTGATCGCACTTGGCATTGGGTCTGCTTTCCATCTCCAGCCGGAGTTCTTCATCGGCCTTATGCTGATAGCGTGCTGCCCCGGAGGGTCCTCCAGCAACATATTCTCCAAACTTGCAAAAGGTGACGTCGCTCTCTCCGTTTCACTGACGGCTTTCAGCTCCATCATAACCCTTTTCACGCTGCCGCTGATCATGCAGGCGACGACAACTCATCTTGGAGAGGCTGTCGGGATTTCATTGCCGGTAGGGAATCTGCTCAAGCAGAATGTGTTCACGATGCTTCTTCCCATAGTCATCGGAATATGTCTGAGGCGTTGGGCAGAAGGGGCCGCATTGAAGATTGACAAGGTCCTGTCGAAATGCGCGTTTCCATCTCTGATGCTCCTTGCCGCCATTTTCTTCATTCAGAACAAGGCGGTCATCATCTCCGAGTTCGGGACTCTGGGTCTTGCGGCAGGAAGCCTCATCCTGAGTTCCATTCTGGCTGCTGCGCTCATCAGTCTGTCGCTCAATCTGAA
>R27__coassemble_58_pt1 | contig 99572 bp, 99 predicted proteins | sample R27__metabat2_high_PE_015 | metagenome-assembled genome bin R27 | reverse complement strand
ACGCTGATGAGCGTTCTTTTCGGTATGTATCAACCGGAAGAGGGCGAGATTCATAAAAACGGCGAATTGGTTCAAATCAACAGTCCGAACGATGCCAATGACCTCGGCATCGGCATGGTACACCAGCACTTCAAACTCGTTGAATGCTTCTCTGTTCTGGACAACATCATTCTCGGCGTTGAACCCAACAAGGCCGGCTTCATTCAGAAAGACGAAGCCAGAAAAAAGGTCATGGAGCTTTCAGACAAGTACGGTCTGGCGGTCGATCCGGATGCCCTCATTGAGGACATTACCGTCGGCATGCAGCAGCGAACCGAGATTCTGAAAATGCTCTACCGCGAAAATGAGATACTCATTTTTGACGAACCCACCGCGGTTCTGACTCCGCAGGAAATAACCGAGCTCATGCAGATAATGAGAAACCTTGCCGCGGAAGGCAAATCCATTCTGTTCATTTCGCATAAGCTTAACGAGATTATGGCAGTTGCGGACAGATGTACCGTTCTGAGAAAGGGCAAGTACATAGGAACCGTCGATACCAAGGACACCACAATAGAAGAACTCTCCTCAATGATGGTAGGACGCAATGTCAACTTCCACGTCGAGAAGGGCGAATCCAATCCCGGCGACGTCATGCTCGATGTCGAGAATATGACGGTGGCATCCAAGGTTCATAAGAACAATGCCGTCAAGAATGTTTCCTTTAAAGTCCGTCAGGGTGAAATAGTCTGCATTGCCGGCATTGACGGCAACGGACAGACCGAACTCGTATACGGCATTACCGGCCTTGAGCCTCTGGTTTCCGGAAAGATAATGCTTGGCGGAAAAGATATCACGCATTCACCCATCAGAGAGCGTAACATCTCGGGCATGAGCCACATTCCCGAAGACCGTCATAAACACGGACTTGTTCTTGACTATTCTCTTGAGAACAATCTTATTCTCGAGACCTATTTCCAGCCCGAATTCACAACGAAGGCCGGATTCCTCAGAAAGGACAACATCCGTAAATATTCGGACGGTCTGATTGACAAATACGACATACGTTCCGGTCAGGGCTCGGTTACTCCCGCCAGGTCGATGTCCGGCGGCAACCAGCAGAAGGCGATTATTGCCAGAGAGATTGACAAGAATCCCGAACTCCTGGTTGCGGTCCAGCCTACGCGCGGACTTGACGTCGGTGCCATCGAGTTCGTCCATAAACAGCTCGTTGCCCAGCGCGATGCCGGCAAGGCTGTCCTTCTCGTTTCTCTCGAACTCGAGGAGGTTATGGATGTATCCGACAGAATACTTGTCATGTACGAAGGCGAGATAGTCGGCGAGCTTGACCCGAAGAAGACCACCGAAGAAGAGCTCGGTCTCTACATGGCCGGCGCCAAGAGAGATGAGGTGAAGGCATGAAAAAGAATATTTTCAAAAACGAAGGCGTTCAGTCTCTTATAGCGTCCCTTATCTGCATTCTTCTCGGCCTTTTCATAGGTTATATAGTTCTTCTTTTCATCAACCCGACAGGGGCCTGGGGTGCCATCACGGCCGTCATGAAAAACTTCATGACATATTCCAGGGCAAATCTTCAGCTGAAGAACTTCGGCGGCACGCTCGTTAAGACCGCTCCGCTACTTATGTGCTCTCTTTCAATTCTGTTTGCATATAAGGTCGGCCTGTTCAACATCGGCGCCGCCGGTCAGTACTGCATTGGAATATGCGCAAGCATATATGCAGCTCTCGCATGGGGCTGGGGTTGGCTGCCGTGCATGCTTTTCGCAATGTTTGCGGGTGCTCTTCTTGCGACAATCGTGGGCATTCTCAAGGCATACTGCAATGTCAACGAAGTTATTTCGGGCATTATGCTCAACTGGATTTCCCTTTACACCACAAACATGATTCTGGCAAAAGTCAAGGAAACCACCAGCCCGTATACATTCCATATCGAGTCAACCAACTCCTCGGCTATTCTTCCGACCTGCGGGCTTGAGAAATTCTTTGCCGGAAATACGCGTGTCTCGATAGCCATTCCCATCGCAATCCTTTTTGCGATACTTATTCAGATTGTCCTTACAAAAACAAAGTTCGGCTATGAACTGAAGGCTACCGGCAACAACAAAAATGCCGCAAAATACTGCGGCATGGCCGAAAAGAGAAATATTATCCTTTCTCTTGTTATTTCCGGTGCGCTCGCCGGTCTCGGCGCCGCGCTGCTCTACCTTACCGACTTTGAGCAGTGGCAGGTCACGACCTCTTCCGTTCCCGGAATGGGCTTCAACGGAATCGCCGCTGCCTTTCTCGGCGGGCTTAACCCGATTGGAACAATCTTCTCCTCGTATTTCATCCAGCACATCACAACCGGCGGTGCCTACGTCGACAAGACAATGTACTGCTCGCAGATTTCGGACCTCATATCCGCTATTATCATTTACCTGTGCGGATTTGTTCTGTTCATCAAATACACGATGAACAGGTCCATATCCAAATCGGAGGAGAAAAAAGCCGCAAAAGCCGCAGCTGTCAAGGAAGGAGGCGATAAGTAATGTTACTGCTTATACAATACACTCTTATCTTTGCTTCGATTCTGTTGCTGGTCGCGCTCGGAGGCTGCTTCAGTGAACATTCCGGTGTCATCAACCTCGGCCTTGAGGGAATCATGGTTATAGGTTCGTTAGGCGGTGCACTTATGATGCGCTATGCTCCGGCCGGTATATCAGCATTCGGCATGGTTATGCTGGTACTTCTTGCCGCCGTGGTTTTCGGCATGATATATTCCTGCCTTCTTGCCGTTGCCTGCATCAATTTCAAGGCGGACCAGACCATCGTCGGAACCGCTCTCAACATGCTCGGCACAGCAGCCGCAACCGTTATCGTCAAGGCGATCAACACAGCCGCGAATCCCGATGACGTATCTTCGGTTATTCAGTATATAGAGCCCAAGAAGGCATTCACGATATACTTCGGCAGCTTTGAATTCAACTGGTTCATGGTCATTGCCATAATATGTCTTGTAGCCGCACACATCACGCTGTACAAGACCAAGTTCGGTCTCAGACTCATGGCATGCGGCGAACATCCGCAGGCTGCCGCCTCCGTCGGTGTCGATGTATTCAAGATGCGCTGGGCTGGTGTTCTTATTTCCGGTTTCCTCGGCGGCCTCGGCGGTATCTGCTACATCCTCGCCGGAGTTTCCGAGTGGAAGTTCGAAAACGGCGTTGCCGGCTTCGGATTCCTTGCTCTTGCCGTTATGATTTTCGGTCAGTGGAAGCCCAAGAAAATTGCTCTTGCCGCGCTTCTGTTCGGATTCTTCCGTGCACTGTCCAATGTCTATTTCGGCTTCAATTTCCTGGTTGCTCTCAATATCCCGGGCACTGTGTACAACATGTTCCCGTATATCATTTCTCTTATCGTTCTTGCGCTCACATCCAAGAACTCCAGAGCACCGAAAGCAGAAGGAATACCATACGAAAAAGGTATGCGGTGATCCCGTCTTTTCCAGGATGACTCCGCTTTCGGAGTCATCCTTTCATTTCTCGTTTCAGGAGTATTTATTATGAATAACAATAAACAGCTTTCCTTTTTTGAGGCAACCGGCATCATCGTCGGACACGGTGTCGGAGCCGGTATCCTTTCCGTACCGTTTCTGGCAAGCCACAACAGCATCCTCACGATTGTATTTATCATTCTCATTTGTCTCGCGTACAATTTCCTGCTGCATCTTCTGATTGCCGAACTGTCTCTCAACAATGACGGCGCACAGTTCGTCAGCTGCATTGACCGCGAGCTTTTCACCGGCAAACTAAAGAAAATTCTTACCTGGCTTGCTTTCGGTCTTATAGGACTTTCAGTTCTTTTCAACGTTACCGCATTCCTGACCGGCGCCGCTGCGGTGTTCCGTTCATGGTTTGGTCTTCCCGACTGGCTCGGAATGATACTTTTCTATGTTATCGGCGCGAGCGTCGTTTTCTTCGGTCTCAAAATAGTCGGTGTATGTGAAAAGTACGCCGTTACCGGCATGATTGTTGTCGTCGCAATTCTCTTCATCCGTTCTCTTATTGGCGATACGCAGCCGATGCCGACAGGCTTCAGAGGCTTCAACAACGCCCTTGCGCTGTTCGGTATGGTATCATTTTCGCTTTCCGCCGTTATGAGCACTCCGCAGGTCGTCAAGGGCCTCGACGGCGACGCAAAGAAAATAAAGCTCTCCATTATGACCGGGCTTTGCATTACCGCCCTGCTCATATTCTTTGTCACGCTGACAACCCTTCTCGGTGCCGGAAAGGGCATCTCCGAGGACGGAGCAATCGTTGACCTGGCAAAGTCCTTCGGAGGCTGGGTCAGCATAGTTGGATATCTGTTCACTCTGCTGGCTCTTGCAACATCCTTCTGGGCAAACACACTCAATTTGAGAGACATCATTCACGAGCAGACGAAATGGGGGCAGAACATATCCTGGCTTGTCTCTTCGCTTCCCTGCCTGATTCTCGCGTTTATGAATCTTTCCAGCTTCGTCGGCCTCAGCCGTTTCGCAAGCATAATACAGGTTATTACCGGACTTGGCATCATTGTGGCCTACGGACTTTCGCGAAAGAGGGTCGGACATAGCCTTATTCTCGGCAAATTCGGCACTCTGCCGTTCCAGATACTCTGCGCTCTGTGCTCCATTCTTGCCACAGTCGGCGCTGTTCTGCCCGTTAAATAAACACAGTACCATTAAACTGTTAACACCGGCTAATAACCGGTGTTAAACTATATTTAAGCTATGAGCAATAAGAAAAAAGGGAAAGAAAAAACATATACCCAGGCTGCCGTTATGTCAGAGTTCGGGCTTTCCAAGAACCTGATTATCAAGTATCTGCCGAAACCCGAATACAGGAAAAACCCCCACTACCGGAATGCGGCGCCGATGAAGATCTGGACTCAATCACAGATTGAAACCGCTCTGAGAAACCCGGAACTTAAAGAAGCTCTTAAGAAATCCCGCCGCAGAAAGGCAAAGCAAAAGATTAAGGAGCTGGGCATCGACTCCTATCTCATGTCTTTCGATATCTCAAGCCTTCAGGAAAGGGCGCGTTCTTTAGACCGGCATTTCGTTCTTCACATCGGGCCGACCAACAGCGGGAAAACACACGACGCGCTCCAGGCCCTGAAGAATGTTGAGTCCGGACTCTATCTCGGTCCTCTCAGACTTCTGGCGCTTGAGATGTTCGACCGCATGAACCTTGACGGCTGCCCCTGCAGTCTGCTCACCGGCGAAGAATACATCGAGACACCGGGCGCGCTTCACACATCGTCCACCATTGAACTGTGCGATTATGATTCAAGCTACGACATTGCCGTAATCGACGAGGCGCAGATGATTGCCGACCGTTTCCGCGGCGACAGATGGGCAAAGGCCATCTACTGCGTTGATGCCAGGGAAGTGCATATATGCCTTGCTCCCGAGGCCGAGACTATCATTACCGAAATAATAAGCAGTTTCGGCTCCGGTTTTGAAATCGTGCGTCACGAACGTCTGGCCCCTCTGAGATATAGCGGTGTCATGAAGAATATCCGGCAGGCTCAGCCGGGTGATGCGCTCATAGTCTTTTCGCGCAAGGCTGTTCTTTCGGTTTCCGCGGAGCTTGAACATTCCGGAATTAAGACAAGCGTAATATACGGTGCTCTTCCCCCTTCGTCCCGCAGGGAAGAGGTCCGGAGGTTTTCCGAGCACGAGACTTCTGTCGTAGTCGCAACCGATGCAATCGGCATGGGAGTATCGCTCCCCATTAAACGTGTTGTCTTCTGCGAAACCAGAAAATTCGACGGCAAGTCGACCAGGAGTCTTCGAAGCGGCGAGGTGAAGCAGATTGCCGGACGGGCTGGGCGTTTCGGAATATACGATATCGGTGAAGTGCTTACCATGTCTGACGAAAAGCTCGTATCCGGCGGTCTTGTGTGCGATGAAAAACAACTCAGTGTGCTTACGCTTCCGTTCCCGGAGGAATCGCTTTCTTCATCTTACTCTATCCCCGACCTTTTAAGCGCATGGGACAGGCTCCCGCCCGTGCCAGGATTTGCCAGGGCAAGCATGGAGGAAGCGCTGGCTCTTCACGGCTATCTTAAGCCTATTGCCAAAAAAATGGACAAGTCCATGGTCTACAGCCTTATTACCTGCCCGCTCGATGTCAAGGATATGCGTCTTGTCGGTTACTGGCAGTCATGCTGCTTTGCCATCTACAACAACACTGTTCTCCCCGAACCGTACGCCGGCACCGGCACGCTTGAGGACTGCGAGACACGCTACAAGCAGCTTGACATCCGCCATCAGCTTCTCAGACGTATCGGCGTTGAGGAAGACCGCATGGACGAGAAGCTCGAACTCGGCAGACTTATCAATGAATACCTTGCCAAAAGCAAGGACCAATATCTCAAGCACTGCACCAGATGCGGGAAGATTCTTCCCTCAACGAGCCCGTACGGCATGTGCAACAAGTGCTACGAAAAATATCTTTCATACAATCTCCCGTTCTGAATTCGTTTCCGGTTTATATATTGCTTTCAAACGGCCGCATTTCCGACACAACTTTTCTTGGCAATGCGGCCGTATTAAGTTATAATTAATTATAGTAGCTTAACTTGTCCCCCCCCCCACAAAGGAGGTTGTTTTATGCTCGCTGACTACATTGTTCTCATAATGGAATCCACCGCGCTCCTCTTCATGATTGTACTGGCGGTTGAATCCGTGCTGGACAATAAATCCAGGGAACTGAAGACCAGGCTCTGCAAGCTTTGTCTTCTGCTGACCATCCTTGCGCTCATTATTGAAATCGAGTCATATGCTCTCGACGGCAATACCGATTTCGCAGGTCTTACGTTTGCATGCGATATGCTTTCATTCGCATGCGGCAGCTGGATTATTTCCGCATTCATGTTCTACGTCACGGCTATCCTGAACGAAAAACAGCCGACTTCATACTTTCACGCGAAGATTGTTTTGGTACTTGCTGTTCTTGAAAGCGCTGTCGCAGTCTACGGAGCTTTTGCCGGCAAGACATTCACCTATATTGACGCTGTATACGAACCCGGCCCCTGGATTCCGTTTTTGTCCGGCTTCCAGCTGGTGTTCATTCTCTACCTTGTCATATTCATCATTGCCAACCGGAAGGTGCTCGGGAAACGCGATACCAACGTTCTTCTGATATATGTCTTCTTTACCGTACTCACCACCGTTATGGAAATACTGTTCGAGGATCTTCCGTCTTTCTATTTTGTCGGGCAGGCGCTCGCAATAGATATTATCTATGTTGAAGACCGGATTCACCTTCAGCAGGACCTCACCCGCGAGAAGGAACTGAACAACAGGATAATGCATCAGAACACCCTGCTTGACGGACTCGCCCGTGAATACAATACGGTTTGGCTTATAGACCGTGAGCACAAAATGAAGTTGTTCCGCTCCAAAGGGTCGAACTTCATTGACGAGGCAGTACATCTGTTTCAGGATAATCCGGATTATGAATCCGCAATGGCAAATTATATCGACCGTTTTGTTCAGGCCGACGAACGCGAAAGAGTTTCTGAAGCCATATCCCTTGAAAACGTTGAGAAGATGACTCCCGATGACGGAACGTATGTCGTCACCTATGCCCGCTGCATCGGGCAGGACAGTATCGACTACCATCAGATTTGTTTCGCAAAAGCAATCGACGACTCCGGAAACGTAAACTATCTTATTGCCGACAGAAGCGCGGACGAGCAGATACGCAAGGAAAAAGAGCAGCAGCGGCAGCTTGAGGAAGCATACGTCATGGCGCAGAGCGCCAGCCGTGCGAAGACCACATTCCTCAACAACATGTCGCATGATATCCGCACTCCTATGAATGCGATAATCGGCTACACCGGTCTCGCGGCCTCTCATATAGACAACAAGTCTCTTGTTCAGGATTATCTGACGAAAATAGGGCAGTCTTCGGATCACCTTCTCTCGCTCATCAACGACGTTCTCGATATGAGCCGGATTGAATCCGGAAAGATGTATCTCAATGAAAGCCCCGAAAATCTCTCCGAGATTCTTCATACGCTCAAGAATATCGTTCAGGCAGATATTCACAGCAGGGAACTTGAATTCTATATCGATACGGTCGACGTTGTCGACGAAGACGTCATGTGCGACAAGCTGAGACTTAACCAGGTGCTTCTAAATGTCCTTTCCAATGCGATAAAGTTCACGCCCAACGGTGGAACCGTTTCGCTTCGCATAATCCAGAAAGCCGCTACGGAAAGCGCTTACGCCTCGTATCAATTCATAGTCAAGGATAATGGAATCGGCATGACCGAGGATTTCATCCAGACAATATTCGCACCGTTTACGCGCATGAAATCCTCCACCGTCAGCGGTATTCAGGGAACCGGTCTCGGAATGGCCATCACGAAGAATATAATCGATATGATGGGCGGCAATATCAGCATCGATTCTGCCGAAGGCAAGGGGACCGAAGTCGTTATTGACCTAAGTTTCAAACTCGCCCGCAACCACAAGGAACCCGAACGGATTACGGAACTTGAGGGCCTCCGCGGTCTGGTTGTCGACGATGACAGCAGTGCCTGCATCAGCGTTCACAGAATGCTTAAGGATATCGGTATGCGTTCCGAGTGGTGCACCTCCGGCAAGGAGGCTGTTCTTCGCACCGAAGCCGCTCAGCAGGAGGGCGACCTTTTCAGGGTCTATATCATCGACTGGCTGATGCCTGACATGAATGGCATAGAAACCACTCGTCGTATCAGAAAAGTCGTAGGTGACGATACGCCTATAGTAATACTGACGGCTTATGACTGGTCCAACATTGAGCAGGAAGCCAGAGAAGCCGGCGTCACGGCATTTATCTCCAAGCCTCTGTTCCCGTCGGATCTGCACTGCATTCTCGAGAAATGCTGCGGCCACGTATCCCCGTCCGAAAAAGCTCCTTCCACCGAATCCAATTTCGGAGGCAGAAAGGTTCTTCTCGTCGAGGACAACGAAATGAACCGCGAAATTGCATACGAGATCCTTACCGAAGCAGGCTTTGAAGTTGACTGCGCCTCGGACGGCAATATCGCAGTTGATATAGTCCGGCAGTCTCTCGAAAAGAACAGCAACGAGAAAATTGATTATGACTTGATTCTTATGGATATCCAGATGCCAACCATGGACGGTCACGATGCCACAAGACAAATCCGGGCCCTTCCGTACAGCGGCAAGAGGGTACCTATAATAGCCATGACCGCCAATGCTTTTGCGGAAGACAGAAAGGCGGCTCTTGACGCAGGAATGGATGATCATATCGCAAAGCCAATAAGCATTTCGGTATTAAAGGAAACTCTGTCAAAGTTCCTTTAAGTTGTTCAACGTTTGGACACCGTACAGGAAAATCCGCCCGAAATCACAGCCAATAATAATTAAAAAATCCGGTTCGAATAACCGGTACAAAAATATACACAAGCATGAAAGGAAATCTCTATGGGAAGCTTCAAAGAACTCAGGATTGTCGATAATTTTTATCAGACAAGCTCCTACATACCCATGCCCACAGTATTAGTATCGAGTGTCGCCGAGGACGGCAGCACCTCCGTAGGTGCGTACTCGCTGATATTCCCTTACTACATTGCAAGGGGCAGGGTTGAAAATCAGGAAAGAGGCTACTACGGACTCATTCTTCTGGCCCGCAGTTCCTCCAACACGGCTCAGCATCTGCTCAAGGGCCGCAAGCACGTCGCCATCAACTACATGCCGGCCGGCAGAGGCTACAACAAAAAGATTGTCGCCCAGGGCTGGGCAGGCGATACGCCCGAAGAAAAGATGAAGAACTTCGGTTTTACTCTTGAAAAGGGTCTGTGCGAGGACGACGAGGACGGCATCCGTCCGATGGTAGTAAGTGAGGCATATCAGTCATTTGAGTGCACATGGATGAGTGAGCTGGAGAACGCTGATGAAGATATCGGCCGCGAGCTGGTAGACGGCGCATATCCTCCTCCGTACAGGAACTTCAACGGTGTTACTACCGAGTTCGGTTCCCATTTCATACTCCGCATCGACAAAGTACTCATGAAGCCCAAGTACTACGACAATATCATCAACGGTGTCAAGGGCAAGAACTGGCCCAATGTTCTCATCTGCCACGGATACCGCGACAGCAAGAACTTCTGGTTCGCAAAGACACCTCGCCTTGTCTCCGAGATTCTGCCTCTGCGTCAGGCTACACTGTCCTCCGTCAGATATGCCGCCGACAGGGTAGACCCCAATGTTTATTTTACCGATGATGCTCTTATGAAGATGCTCAACGTTCCACGTGTGTTCCTGCCGACTGCGCTGAAAGGCTGTGTCGCCTGGGCCAAGGAAAACGGTGTCACAACCATCACCGAAAAAGAAATGGATATTATCAATGACAAACGTGCCAAGGAGCACGGCAAATCCAAATAAGATAGAGGAGGTAACGAGATGTCGGTTCCATTGGCTTTAGTTGATCTTATTCCCGTTATCCTGTTCGCAGCATCGGCTGTTATCCTGCAGAAGGATTTGCACGGCAAAATGAGTCCTGTATGTTTCGGTCTACTTGCAGGTGGATCGATTATGATTATCTTCGCCGGTCTCTACAAGGTAATCTGGAAACTGCTCTACTGTATGGGAGTCTGCGATTTCCGCAAACTCAGCGACTGTATGTTCCCGATACAGGCACCCGGTTTCGTGCTTATGGCAATTGCCCTTGTTATAATGCTTGCTTCCGGCAAGAAACGCAAAAACACCCTGGCAGCCGTTTCAGCCGCTCCGGCACTGTACACCGGTACGATGATTTTTGTCGTCATGAATTGTCTCGGTCTTGCCGTAGTATGTACCGCATTATCGATTATTGCCGTAAAGCTCAAAAAAAAGAAGCTGATTATTCTCTTTGTCCTTTGTTTCATTGTTATGCTCGCAATGGGCTATCTCAGCTCAAAGGATTTTGAACAGGCTATAATGAACTGGATTGCCGAATTTGTTAACTTTATTGGCCAGGCGCTTCTCCTTACGGGCGTATGCTCGCTGCACAAGGCCGGGCTGAAAGACCTGGAACTGTGAGCGGTCGAAGATAAGCTTAAGATAGTCTCTCCGGGCGACCTGCAAAGGCCGTCCGGAAATCTTTCCGGATCTGCTTTTCATGCTTTTTCCGTCTTCATTTATTATGGACGGATTGCCGGCAATAGCTTATAATTAATACAACAAATTGTGGAGGTGTTAACCATGTTCAAATTCTGGGGAGACGGTTCCGCGGCGGCAAAAGCTCTCGTCGATGCCATAAATGTCCGTTCAACCGAAAACTTCAACTGGACTTTCATTTTCATTCTGGCCGTGGTCTTTTATGTGTACTGGTCGGAGATTCAGAAAAAGAATTACGATGTAGTCTGCGCTGGTCTTGCTCTGTACGGAGTTCACTGGCTTTATGAGATAGTCAATGCAATAATAGGGCATTTTGCCTATCCTCTCTGGTCCGTCAGCAACGAGTCCACAACATTCATTCTGCTTGTCGGCGTATGCTGGGAGCTTTCCATGATGTTCTCCCTCGCCGGAATCATCTCGTTCAAGATGCTTCCAGACGACAGAAGCAAACGCTATTTCTCGAAAGACGGCAAAGGCGGCATCAGCTGCAAACTTGCCGGTGCGCTTGAAATGGCTCTGCTGTTTGCTCTCTTCGAGTCGTTCCTGGCTGCAACATCCAACAACTCATTCATCTGGGTCTACAAATGGTGGGGTGTACTGCCTGTATTTATTACCACATACATCCCGTTTTTCCTTGCGAGCAACTTCGTTCCCGATATGCCCAAGAAAAAACGCAAGGCCTTCCTCATCGGCTTATGGTCGCTTGACGCATTGCTCCTGATAATTCTGATTCCGCTCGGAATCATCTAATCAGACTGGCACTTAAATTTTCATTCCAAATGGCGAAGGAGCTGTTGCAAAATGAGTAATTTTTGCACAGCTCCATTTTATACGGCAAAAAGCCTCGAGAATGTGGAAAAATCCGCGTTTTCGAGGCTTTTTAAGTGCAATTATACAGACGTCAGCGGTTATCTGGCGTCAAATTGTGGAAAGAATTGGAAATTCTGGAATTATGCAGCTTTTTGAATGTTGGACAGGTGAGTTTTACTTCGTCCGGATTGCAATTTCATCCAGTATTTCTTCATGTCAAATGCAAGCGCGAGGTGTGCGCTGGCATACCGTACGGGTGCGTCCTCTGATAACAAAACTTCTAAATTCAAGTTTAAAACTAGTTGACCATTTCGCTCAAATGCTCTAAACTCTTCATTGTTAAGATTTTGATTCACAAACTAATTTTAACAAAAAAGATTCTCTAGCCAACCTTTATGGTTCGTCTAGAGGTCTTTTTTCGGGGGCGTTATTTTGCAACGCCCCCTTCTTTTTTTGTATTATGAGCACTTTTTCTGTTGTATCGCTTTTTATAGGTTTCCCATCAGAACTTCAACTTCCGCCTTTTCGCCGCAGCCAAGCAGAGGAAGAATGCATCCGGATATGCTTTCTCCGTTGAACTTTATTCCACGTATGCCGGACTCAACTCCGTCCGGATTGTTTACGGTTATCTGATACTCCGCGCCGCGGAATATCCGGTTCACGGTATATTTCTTCCATTCCGACGGAATGCACGGAGCTATCTTCAGCCCGTCAAGTTCCGGTATTACGCCCAGAATGCTCTGGGAAATACTTACGAAGGACCATGCCGCAGTACCTGTAAGCCAGCTGTTCTTCGCCTCTCCGAACGTCGGCGCATCTTTGCCCGCTATCATCTGGCAGTAGACATACGGCTCCGTCCTGTGAATTTCGCTGATGTCCTCAAGGAATGCCGGTGCTGTCTTTTTGTACAGTTCAAACGCTCTTCCTCCGTGGCCCATTTCCGCCTCGGCGCACACCACCCAGGCGTTGTTGTGGCAGAAGATGGCGGCATTTTCCTTGTATCCGGGAGGATAACTGCTTATTTCACCGAGCTCGAGGCGATAATGCGTATACGCCGGCTGCTGCAGAACAATACCGTACTTTGTCTCGAGCCGTTCGCCCACACTCTTCAGTGCCTTCTCGGCCTCTCCGGTTTCCCTGCCGATTCCGGCCATGACGCACATGCCCTGCGGTTCGATAAAAATCTGGCCCTCGTCGCATTCACGGCTGCCGATCGGTTTTGAGAAGGCATCGTATGCTCTTATGAACCACTCTCCGTCCCATCCGGATTCAAGTACCGTTTTCTCCATGGCGCGTATTTTGTTTAGGGCAACGGAACATTCGTCATCAAGTCCGAGATGAGAGAGAATGTCCGCATAGGCCTTGCCGTATTTCACAAACATTCCCGCTATGAACACGCTCTCCGCCACAGGCCCATCGTTCGGTCCTGTTGTCTGGAAACTCTCTCCGGGATTGGCGGAAAAGCAATTGAGGTTAAGACAGTCATTCCAGTCCGCTCTGCCTATGAGAGGCAGACCGTGCGGTCCCAGATTATCCGCGGTGAAATTGAACGAACGGCGCAGATGCTCAAGAAGGGGAGCGGCAAGCTCATTCTTGTTGTCAAACGGAACCGTCTCCGACAGGATCGAGAAATCTCCCGTTTCCCGCAGGTAGGCATCAGTGCACGCAACAAGCCATAGCGGATCGTCGTTAAACCCGCTTCCCACCGCCAGGTTGCCTTTCTTCGTGAGAGGCTGATACTGATGATAGGCACTGCCGTCGGGGAACTGAGTTGCGGCGATATCCAGAATGCGTTCGCGCGCACGTTCCGGAATCATATGCACAAATCCGAGTATGTCCTGACACGAGTCTCTGAATCCCATACCCCTGCCCATACCGCTTTCAAAATAGCTTGCGGACCTGCTCATATTGAAGGTGACCATACACTGGTACTGATTCCATATGTTCACCATTCGTTCCACGCCTTTTTCTCCTGTCTCGACTCTGTACGCGCCGAGCAGGGCGTCCCACAGCTTTTTCTGTTCCGACAGACATACGTCAAAGCTGTCCGGGGAAGAAAAGCGATTCATCATAGCGTACAGCTTTTTCTTGTTGACCGACCCCGGCGCCTCCCATTTGTCGTCTTCATTTTCTATATACGCAAGACATACAAGGAGGGATCTCTTTTCTCCCTTGCCAAGTGAAATATCAAACTGCATGGCCCCCACGGGCTGCCAGCCGTGAGCGACCGAGTTCGTGCATTTGCCCTTAAGGACGGCTTCCGGCCTGTCAGGTCCGCCGTATACGCCCAGGAATGAGTCCCTGGCGGTATCAAAGCCGTCGGGCTTCATATCCGAAAACAGCGCCGCGAAGTGATTCCTTCTTTCGCGGTATTCGGTCTTGTGGATTATTGCTCTTTCGAGCGCCTCGACTTCACCGGTGCTGTAGTTCCTCTGGAAATTGGTGGCATCGTCATTCGCATCCCAGAGGCAGAACTCTATATAAGGAAATACAGATACGGTTTTTCCGGACTCTGTCAGGTTTTCAACCGTTACACGCATCAGCAGACAGTTTTCTCCTTTCGGGACCAGCATCTCCTGACGTGCGAGCATACCGTTCTTTTCTCCCTCAATAACCGTGTAGCCCAAACCGTGACGGCATTTGTAACCGTCAAGTTCGGTCTGCATCGGCTGCCATCCCGGATTCCATACAGTATCACCGTCTTTTATATAAATATGAAAGCCGTCCGAATCAAGGGGACTTGCGTTGTAGCGGTATCTGGTCAGTCTGCGCAGCCGCGCATCCTTATAAAACGCATATCCTCCCGCAGTATTGCTGCAAAGAGCATAGAAATCCTCACTGCCAAGATAATTAATCCATGGCAGCGGGGTGCGCGGAGTGCTGATTACATATTCTCTGGCGGAATCGTCAAAGTATCCGAAATTCATCGTTTAAAACCGTCATATAACATATGCGGAGACCCGTGACTTCAGTCATGGGAGGAGCAGATGGTATATGACCTCCTTTCTCATTTCTGTCAGATAATAATTAGCTTTTCCTTCGGAAACTGATATTTTGGTCAAAATTGCACATATCGACAGTAATCGTTTAAGTTGATTTAAACTTTATATCATTTCTCCTGTTTTTTCAATAGTCTGTTGATTTTGCCTTCTTCTGACGCCGTTTCTTTCAATTTTTAGTGATAACACAACCCGAAACGTGGAAAATCATCGTGATATTGCACATAGAAATAAGGATAATCTGTACAACTTTAACAAGATAGCGGTATATCACGGTAAAAACGCAAAAGAATTATTGCAATACCGTACTCCATGTTGTATTTTTTTCTTAAGAAAACGATTAAGTAAGGACCGTTAGCTATGGTTTCGATGAAGCAGATTGCCGAGCTGTGCGGAGTTTCTGTCGCAACTGTCAGCAAGGCTTTAAACGGACATACGGATATTGGCGAGGAGACTCGCGAAGCTGTACGGCGCACAGCCGAAGAGCTGGGCTACATGGCCAACTCCGCCGCCCGCATGCTCAAAACAAACCGTTCCTACAACCTCGGCGTCCTTTTTGAGGACATGGGAGGACTCGGTCTTACTCATGAGTTCTTCGCGTCCGTGCTTGAAGGTTTCAAAGCTGAAGCTGCCGTGAAGGGTTATGACATTACCTTCATCAGCAAAAATCTCGTGGACCGCTCCTCCACATATTTGCAGCACTGCAATTACCGCGGTTTCGACGGCGTCGGAATCATATGCGCCGATTTCTTTGAAAAAGACATTCTCGATCTGATTCGCTCGGATATCCCTATCGCGACGGTCGACCACGTCTTTAACGGCATAGTGTCCGTTATTTCCGACAACATAAACGGTACCGAAACGCTTGTAAAATACGCTTTCGAAAGAGGGCACAGCAGGATTGCGTATATCTACGGCGACACGACTTCCGTTACGCAGAACCGGCTGGCCGGGTATTACAGGGCATGCGAGGAACTCGGTATAAAGGTAAATCCTCAGTACATCAGACAGGCTCATTACTATGACGCCGACTCTTCTTACGCAACTACTTTGGAATTGATATCCATGGACAAAAGGCCGACCTGCATTCTATTCCCCGACGATTTCTCTCTTATAGGAGGACTCAAGGCTATCAGCGAGGCCGGACTGAAGATGCCCGAGGATATTTCGGTTATGGGCTATGACGGCATTATCGTTTCTCAGGTTATGAGCCCGAGGATAACAACCTACCGTCAAAACGCAAGCTTAATCGGCAGCACGGCAGCCGCAAAACTTATTGATCTTATTGATCACCCCAACACCGCAATGCGCGACAGGATTATTGTCGAGGGAAACCTCATCCCCGGTGAGTCGGTCAAGCAGCTTAAATAGAACACAGCTTACTTATTATATTTTCAGTTCAAGTAAAGGAGATGATACTGTGATGAAGAAGGATTTCGCTTCTGCGCAGGCAAAAGAGCTCGTAGCGCAAATGACTCTCGAAGAAGCGGCTTCCCAGCTTTGTTACAATTCTCCCGCAATTGAACGGCTCGGCATCCCGGCATATAACTGGTGGAACGAAGCTCTCCACGGAGTTGCGCGCGCCGGTACTGCTACGGTCTTCCCCCAGGCGATTGCGCTGGCCGCAATGTTTGACTGCAGGCTTCTGGGTGATGTCGCGCGCACGATAGCCGTTGAGGCCCGCGCTAAATACAACGAACAGTCGAAACTTGACGACAGAGATATATACAAGGGCGTCACTATCTGGTCGCCGAACATCAACATATTCAGAGACCCCCGCTGGGGCCGCGGCCAGGAGACCTACGGGGAAGATCCCTTCCTCACTTCATGTCTCGGATGCGCCTTTGTCAAGGGCCTTCAGGGCGACGGGGAATACCAGACCGTCTCGGCATGCGCAAAACATTTTGCCGTCCACAGCGGTCCGGAATCAATCCGCCACAGCTTTGATGCCGTGTGCAGCGGCAAGGATATCGAGGAGACTTATCTTCCCGCCTTTGAAGCTTTGGTGAAAGACGCCAAGGTTGAAGGCGTGATGGGCGCGTATAACCGTATCAACGGTGAATGTGCCTGTGCCAGTCCATTCCTGATGGGCAAGCTCCGCGAATGGGGATTCGACGGATACTTTACATCCGACGCATGGGCCCTCAGAGACTTTTATCTCGGCCACAAGGTCGCAGACAACGTTCAGCAGGCCGCTGCAATGGCACTTGACGCCGGCTGCGATTTGAACTGCGGCAATACCTATCCTCATCTTATGGAAGCCTATTCCGAAGGCCTTATAACCGAAGTTCAGATCAGAACAGCCTGCGAGCATCTGTTCCGCACCCGTTTCCGTCTCTATCTTATGGTCGTCTTTGATACGTCCTCTATATGTACGGTTAGCCCAGAAACGGCCTGAAACGGCTTGTTTTCTGGGCTTTTTTGTTTTCACGGCGGTTTGCATCCGGCTGCTCCCTCCTGCAAAATCGGTCGGATGGTGGTCCGTCTCAGCGCCTCAGCCGCACCGACGACAGTGTGAGCCAAGGAATAATTAAATCGTTCAGGGATAATTAAAAGGTGTGGAAACATTAAAAGGTTTATCCAACTGCCCCATTCCTTATTTCCTTCATAGCCCCATCATCTGAGATCTCGCAAACAAACACGTCTCCCAGCAGATGTCCATGCACCCGGACATAGTATTCCGCGAGCGTTTCTGTCTTCCCTCGGTAGGTAGCTTTTTTCATGCACAGAATTTTCTTGGTCTCTGGCGGCAAAAAACCAAAATAGAAAACGGCCTCATCAAGCCCCATCAGTTTTGCGCTCGGAACATTACCGGAATCCGTCCATGTATAGCATTTACATTCAGCAACAATGGACCGGTCATCATTAGCGAGATCAAACTTATGCCCCTTCGGCGGTTTCCCAATGGCGACAACTGCTTCCTGCTCAAATGATGTACTGTACTTCTTTTCAAGAATCGATTGCACATGTTCTTGGAATTTACGTCCAACATACGGATTCTCTGAATTTGCGTTTGCCATTAATTCTCCTCGTCCTTTTCACTTCGCGGTTCGTCTTGAGAAATATAAGCCTCAGAATCAGATCCTCACTGGCATACTTGAATGTATTAGTGGCTCCCCATCTGACAGTTTCAATGACACACCTTTTACCATCATTCCTTTTTCGATACAGCAATTGAATGCATCCCGGTATTCTTCAATTTCTTCATTGATTACCAGCCGCTTGATGCTTGGATTCAAGGAAACAAAAATGTAGCTCACCCTATATCCTTCGTCTAATAGGCATCTGAGCTTCACTAATTGGTCAATCGCTCGCTGTGAGTAAACAGAAGGAAATCGAGCCTCTCGGCTTTTTGCAAAGGACAATATGCTCTTAATCTCAACTACTGTCTTTGTGTCCTCAATATACAGATCACTTTTATAACCACCAACCTTGTATTCCTTCCTGATGAGCGTTCTCTTTCCAAGAAACGAGAACCGTCTGCTGCTAATACTACCTGCTACAGCTTCATTGGCTTTCGACATATTCAGAAGGATGAAACCATGATTTCCAGCTAAAGCATATACTGAATACTTTGTCCTAGCATCAGGTGATAAAACTGGTAAAACCAGTACTTCTCTTCCGGTGAGATCAATAAAGTTGCTGAGCCTGCACGATGAAGGAATATAGCAGAGAGTATCTTCACCATCGATTTCAACAAGGCAAAAAAACCTGTTTTTTAGTTCCTCTTTGAATATGCCATGCCTGAAAGACTGCTCCAACACCCTCTGCCTCCTTCGACTTCATGGAACTACTGTTTTCCGTTTATTACGTCGCGCACAATATCGTCTAACTCAGGGATCTCAATTAAATAGCCCTGAGCTCTCTCTACGGTATCGCCGTTCTTATAAATCATATCGCCGTGTTTCTGAAGGTACTGAGCATCTGGAGCCTCAATGATCATCCTTGATGAGATACCGTCATTTACTCTTAAAGCGACACGTCCGTTCAACTGAGCTTTTGTCGTTGAAGGCACCAGCTTTGCTTCAGGTCGCTGTGTGCATATGACCAAATGAATGCCTCTGCTTCTTCCGGCCTGCGCAATTCGCTGAACGGGCTTGTAGAACGCATTCTGCTCCTTTTTTGTTTCAAGCTGATCCGCAAGATCCGCAAACTCATCAATCACTACGACAATAGGTGCAAGCTTCTCTGAGGCAATTTTATTGTATTCAGTGATATTTGCGACTCTGGCTTCAGCTAATAGCTTTCCTCTACGCTCAGATTCTTCAAAGATTACATCCTTTATCACACGTGTGGCTTCTACTGCATCAGAAATAACACTCCCTGAATAAAGGTGAGGTAGCCCCTCAAAATGGATAAAGTCCTCCAGCTTTGATGAGGAAAGCACCAATTGAAGTTCGTCTTGGGTAGGATGGGTCATCAGCATAGCTGCAAGCATTGTGAACAGGAAAACTGATTTTCCCGAACCCGTGCTGCCACCGACAAGCATGTGTGGCATCTGACCGAGATCCTCAATCAAATCCTTTCCGTTCGGTGTTCTTCCTAGCGGGAAGTATAACTGCTCCGGTGAAGTCACCTTTGGAAGATGAGCAATCACATCCTTAAAAAGGACCTTTTCTCTCTTTAGCCGAGGTACATCTAAGAGCAACTCATCAGAATTCGGTACCTGTTGGATAATTACGCCGGTACGTTTCATTTCTCTTCCGATATCCTCAAGATGGCTAGACAAGCCCTGAAGTGACTGGCCTCTTCCAAGTCTGAATTTGAGCCGTATTACGCTTGGACCAACAACTGTATCCTCTGGGTTGCACTCCTTGAGAGACACATGATAATCCCCGCATGAACGCTTAAAATCCTTAACCAGTTGCTCAATTTCCTTGCGACTAACACCACTATTGTTATCTTCTTGAGTCGCAGGAGTTACGGTATCTGGTTGCTCTTTCTTTTGCCCATATTGAGTTGTTTCCTCAGCAACCTTCGGCAAGTCAGTGGGCTTTATTGACGGGAAGGTGTAAACAGCGGGTTTCTCCTGCTGACCCACTCCTGCCGTTTCAGAGGACGCATCCATATCGGTATCAATAATCGCATCATCTGAATCAGTCTCTCCTGACACAGAATCCTCAGATTCGTCGAAATCAGGCGTAAACGCTTCCTTAATGAGAGTGCCCTCACCAAGAATATCGCGTTGGATTTCCTTCGCAGTCAGTTTCCAATAATCAATTCGGCAGTCGTCGAAATCCGGATTCTTACATGAGATATGCTCTCCACCAACTGCTTCATTCAATTTAATGTGCAAGAGCAGTCCGGTAACAGCAATGTTCAACCCGCCTTCATTCTCATTACTGAAGGCTTTTTTCAATATTAGATACCATTTCTTCTGCCAGTCGGAGTCATGCACATTACGGAAGCATTCAGATACTATCTGGTACTTCAGGACTTCTCTTCGTGCAGAAGTGAACATATCCATCTGATTATCGTCTGCTGTAAAGATTTCACGCAGAATTTCAATCATTGATGCGATTTGACCGGCTGCATGTCCTGTAATAAGGAAAGACTTCGAATCCGAATCATCCCTAGTTATTGTTGCATCCGGTGATTCATCTCTCGTTTTTACCTCAATCGGCTCAATGTGAAGGGTATTGGATGCCTCATCATAATACAAGCCGACAAGATCAGCGCGTTCATTTCCGTATTTACTATTCTGAAGCCATAAACGTGCCTTATCATCATCCAGAGATGCTACAAGCGCATCATCGTGTTGCTTCATATACCATGATGCAGCAAAGAGGGTTCCGATCAGGCCTTTCTTCTTGTTATCTACAGCCTGTGCATCAGCGCCAAACTTCGGAATACTAATCAAACCGTTTGATGCAACGTGACCAAACTGGCGCAGTATTTCAATAAGCGTTTCTGTCTTGGGATATAAATTGTAACCACGCAGTAAAGTCAAATACTGCGAAATGATCCTCGAATCATCAGCAGCCCACGCATTAACCATCCGCTTATCATACTGCATCTCGCCAATCGGGATTGATGCTACAGGCTGATAATTATTCGTATCCCTGTCAGCAACAACAAGCCACTGCGTTTGCCTGTCCTGAATCGTAGAAACAACGGCAGTCATATCAGCATTCCCATTATAGGTTGTCCGTGGATTCATATTGTTGCTTATGATATCCGCAGATCTCATGAGCTTATGATAGTCACCTATAAGGCCTGAATCCATCTCAGAGGAAGGATAAATACTGCCCTTATGCTGGATTTCATCAAAATCGTAGTCATAGGTTATGACCAGTGGATTAATATAAAGATTGTGGCTATTCGGACCGAACTCAATAGCATAAGAGGACTGGTCAAAATAGAACGCAACATGTACCGGCCTAAAATCAAGAGCCGCCTTCACATCTGAGGAAGATCGCACATTGCGAATGCTTATAGAGATACGGTCATTACGGATGTACTCGCCAATCTCATAGTCCTTACCAGAATAATCCAACTTCGATAACTCAGTATTTCCATTTTGATTACGCGTCAAATAAACATCATAGACGACTCTCTTGACTGAATTCTTGTCCATGAAACTCTTTATCTGACGTATATTTCCTATCAAATCAGGTGCATCAACAGAGCATACCCTGATCTCATTCCTCGTGTAAGGAGCAAAGCCCACCCACCGAGTTAGAATCTCTTCTATCGATTCGGTTCCATCATTGCCGAGATAACGATTTGTCTTATTCTCAAAGGTCGGCAGCATCTCAACACTACCGGAGCAGGGTAAAACTCGGTCCTCAGTGGTTGCAGTAACGATGCTGTTTGCAACGACAAAGCTCAACACCTGCGGCAACTGAGAGAGAACCTTTGAGAGAGCTTCTTTATCTTCGTCGCTAAGTGTCGCCTTCTTATTAGGCAGCGTCCGGAAGACCTCATAGTAACGCCAAAGATAGACTGGATGAAGCGGCAGCAGAATGGCCTTCCACTCCTTGGGCGTTTTTATGTACAACACGTCCAACAGTAGGATAGCTCTAGCAATAAAGCTGGTACCACCGGCACTAATCTGACGCATAGTAGGCTCATTAACACAGAAAGCGTGATACAGTTGTTCCCATGCTTTGATATACTCGATAAGATTTGTCCTGCTCTCTTCTGACGCGCCAAACAAGAGCACCGGATGATACATAATCATATCAAGGCTTGAATATAGCTTTTCACGTTTCTCCTTGAGATTGCTGATAATAGGTGAAAACCGTTCTGCTGTCTCCAGTCCCTTACTATCAAACTGAGAATCGAACTGGATTATGAAATCGAACAACGGTTGACTTCCATCAATGCCTCCGACAAAAGCAACCACTGACTCTTTATCGTCAGGATCAAACGTCCGCACCTCATTAATATCGGCAGATATAGCATCCTTGAGCACAGTCTCGTCTGTTTCCATAATACCGCCCCAGACAGTCGTGCTGCAAAACTTACCAACCAACTTACGCAGGTCAGTTTGATGCGATTCAAGCACTATGCTACGGTCACCAAAAATGCCTCCAATAGTCGGAATAGAGTCGTCATTCTCTTCCGTTTCCGTATCATAGTGTTTACTCAATTCATCGAGAAGATCACGGATGTTTTCCTGATCTTCCTCATCGCCAAATACTACTGCATCTGAAATAATGCGATCTAATTCCTTGGGCCGAATAGGAGTGGTATCAACCTCTTCAGGCTTATCTGGAGTATCGCCGGTTGGCTCCGGATCATCTTTCTTTTTCTTCTTTTCAGTTTTTTGGGATGCCGAAAACAACTCCTGAACAGCATCAAGGTCAAGCGCCTTTAACGTATCGCGGCTCCCATATTTATAAAGATTCTGAAGACTGCGATATGCCTTCTGAAGACGTTCCTTGTCCTTTGCCTTTGTTCTGACAAGGGAACGGCTTAGTTTCTTTCGGGAGTCCTCGCTCAGTTGCCCAATGGCGAAAATCAAATCACGATTCTTAGCAAGGCGATCAACCGGATTGCTCTTCGATCCTAAGATTTCTCTATCCTCCAACAGGTTTAGCCTCCACATATTCTGCGGAATAGCCTCTGCTGGTTTGTCACTTGCTGCAACAGCAGACACAAAATCATACAAGGCATCGAAGGTGTAATAGTCTGAGGTAGCCTGAAGTGCAGTCCAAAAGTTATTTGTTGGCGTATTGTTGTCGCTCTTTATTTGTGTCTCGATCAGATAACGAGCAGTATCTCTTGTGGTAATAACCTCAAATTCCGCCAAAGAATGCAACTTGTCGGTATCGTTTCTGATGAAAACGATAATCCTTCCTGCACATTCTGGCATGCTGCGCCATAGAACTGCCTTCTCAATAGAATCAGTAATATCGTACAGTTCATCGGATCGTTCAGCCACTTCGTCATAGCCTATTGCTGCAGCATACAAATGCTTTTCCTCTGAAGCTATTGCTTTAATGATTTCCTCAGGAAAAATATCGTCTACACCCTTAACGATTATTCCGACTTTTATTTCAGAAAGATGCCTGCAAAGAAGAGCAGTAACCAACTCTTGCTTGTTCATCATTTTTCAGCACCTCCTAACCTAATCTGCAATATGCCATCTGCCATAAGCTCAGCAAAATCCATCGATTCGAGCATCGATGCAAATGATGTAAAATTCTCATCCAAAGCATCCTCGTCGATCTGGAGAATCATGCCACTTTCCTGTAAGGTCTTCATTTCAAACTGGCTGCCTCCGACAATAATACCGAATCTGTCCCATAGACGCCGTCTGATATCCATTCCACTAATCATTTCTCCCGGATTCACGCAACACCGCAGGAGCATTTCGATAATATCCTGTGAAACAACAAATCTTTTGTTCGGGTGGAGTTTGTCAGGTGGGTAAAGAATACCCGAAAGATTACCCAAGGCTCGCAGGTAGGTGATCGGATGAGACGAGGCTTCCAGAGCCAGCATATCGTACATCGTTTCTCCAAAAGTCAAATACATCTCGTCGCCTTCAAGATCAGCAGCCCGCTCCTTTGCAAGTTGCCACAGGGCATCCAATTCCTCTTTGCTAGCCTTTGAGACAGCTTTCTTTTCTTCATAGACAGGTGTATCTGACTGAAGTAATTCTTCTTTGCTGTAGCCCTTCTCATCAAGCCATCTTGCGTATCCCCATGCGTAAAACCTGTTAATCGATTTGTAAATCTGCGTATACGACATCTCCGATGCGCGAGCAACGCTACTAAAGCTCGGGCTGACTCCACTAAAGTCAAGAAGGATAGGCCTTATACGTTCGCCACAATAAAACGCCTCAAGGAGTGTCATGTACCGCATCAAGCTAAAGACGCAAAAGAAGTTAAACAACCTCAATTGTGTTAGAGGATTTGGATGGTTTCTCAAATTGTTCAGCAGGCATGTACCGCCATCCTTTATTCCGTTAAGGAACCACTGCGTGTATTCATTGATGTCCTTGAAGGCAGGGATATCCTCGTATTGATTCTGATCGGAGAATACCTCCATGTCAGCCTCAAGGATCGGTTCAAACAGCAAGGTGATAGGGTCACTGGCTTGCTCAAGAAGCTCCCGGATATAGCTGGCCAATTCAGGACAATACCCTCTGATAATGCTGCCAATAAACTCGCCGCCGCGCTCATAAGGCGCTCCTGTACCGCTCGTCAGGAAATACTTTGAGCCAGCAGAATAAGAAATCATGCTATCGTTTAAAGCACTTACTACAAAGACACCCTTATCTACAGACAGGAGGCGTTGCATTACATTTCTCATTGACTCAACCGAGTTGAGAGCAATATTGTCATCAATTACTTCATTCTCGACAAGCTGGTTATAAATCGTCTCAGCCTCGTTGCCCTTTGGGACGTTTCCCTTTGAATCAGATACAAGAGCCATTCTCTTTATGCTTTTGCTCCGATTAAATGACCCATAGATGCAACGCTGAGCACCAGCTGCTATATGCACAGGTTTAACCGATCCGCTGTTCGGCTGAAAGCCGACATATTTTCTGTCGACCTCCTGCCGTGCTGTTTTGAGAAAAATCTGTTCCATAAACATCAAACCTCCTGCCCACGTTCACTATCTATTCCAGAATATTTTTTGTCCTCTCTATCCACAGAAACCATAACAGTCCTTTTATTCTGGACATCTAGCAATCCGACCTCAACAGTATCCTCGTCGTCAATTTCCTCGAAGGACTGAAGCTGTTCGATAAAGCGCCATACCTTTTTCACCAAATCAGACTCCATGAAAAGAACCGGCACTCCTCGTTCGGCTTCGTTCATCAGAAGATACATTTCATAATCCACCTTGAGGAAAATATCAGGTGCATCTTTTTTCTCCAGCCTAATGTAGTTCGATGTCATATCGATGCCTGCCTGCATGCTTTTCAGCAGGGAAGGCCGTCCGACGCTGAATTCGCTCTTCTTTATTGTTCCAGCTGAAATAAGCACCTTTCTCGGTTCATTGTTATATCGATGCCCAGACCAAATCTGTAGCTTGGTATTCGAACCGTTGGCATTTCCAAAGAAGCTATTCAACTTAGAAATAAGCTCCTTGATGATCTTGCCACTATCCTGATTCAGGAAATTCTGAAAGCGTGTCGTATCGTCATCTAGGATTGTCAGCAGTTCGTCACCATTCAGATTAAAGAAGAAAAACTGACGCTTCCTAAGATTAAACAGGGCCTCATTATCATAGGCAATCGATTCAGCAGGGACCTCATAGCCATCAACCCACGAGGAAGGCTCTATCGAGTTGAGCAGAATCCGCTCGTCCCAGATAGGATGAGAAATGTTAACCGGATCAATGGCATGGTTTATAGCTGTGAACAGATTGCCCTTTCCTGAATAAATGAGGTTAACTAAATCATACTCACTGTTCCCAGCAGTTTGATTAAGTTGCTTACAACTCCTGTTTCCAAATATCAAATATACGATAAAGCTCTGAAGCTCTCGCAGAGTGGCATGATAGCCTTGCAAAGAAACCCTCTGGAGAATTATGCCTAACCGTTCCTGAAACAGCGCATTGTTTAATAGCCTGCGATTTTTATTCACAACGCAGGAATCGTATAGTGGACATTTTTTGCATTCCTTATAATGATCTTCAGCGGTCATTTTTGAAATAGCCTGCTTGAGTATCTCCCCCGTGAGAGCCTCTCGTTTACTCAGATCAAACACAACCAAATCCTTTGACTCGCGGTCTTCCTCATGAAAAACAACTGCATGAAGCATCTGGACATAAGCTTCCTTAACAGGCTCAAAATCAGGAAATGAATTGTAAACGGAATAAAGAACCGCTGCATTAATCGCTATGACAAATGGTGCATTCTTTTCTCTCGCAGTAAGCCATGCTTGATAAATCTGATCATTTGATAGTGTGCTGGCATCCAGTTCCACAACAGCAGGCGTAGGTAACTGCTCAAGCTTCGACTTGAGCATTCTAATGATGTGCGTCTTGCCATCGCCGGGATTCCCCGTCAGCACAATATCCTTTCCGTCCTTTGCGGCTTCAATTATTGCCGCATCAAGCTTTGTTGTCAGATGGATATAGGACAGCAATTCTTCATCTACATGGTCAGCATATGCGCTGGTACCGCGATAGAAATCCCGGATAAACTGCAACCCCACCTTCTTCTCATCGTTAACAGGCATATGTGATACCTCCTTTAACTTATTAAACGGCCTCGGTTCACTGTCTTTTATCTGGTTTCCAACCATGAAGCTTTCCTTATCAAATCCACGTATACGATCATATATCGGCGCATAGTTTAGTCGGCTGGAAAGCCACCTTGTTGTCCAATAGTCGATGATTTTTGCAGTACCTTCCTGATAATGATTGACGTCCGTATAATACCTTGGTGCAGAGTCCTTACCCATTAAGTAGTCCAGTGTATTAGACGCAAGGCACGCTCCATAAACGATACGGGACATTGCATGCTTGGAGAAGTCCTTCGAATCCTCATTTGTTGATTCGAGCAATTCCCTGATGGACATCGTTAATAGCCGCATCTTGGGACTTGCACCTTCACCGAAGACATGATTAATTCTGTTAAAGCCATCGCTCGTTGCCTCGGTCAAACTGAGTGTCGTAGCTTTGCTAATATGCATAGTTCCAAAGCCGATGGTCATACCGAGCTTTTTCCATATAACATCAAAATCAGATCCAAAAACACTACCGGGAATCTTCAATCGATTGTATTGACTAGAGCCTACATAATACAAGGATGTCGTTCCGACATAAACCAAATCAGCAGGTCTAAATACATCTTGACCCTTCAGTCGACTTGCAATCATGCTGGCTCTGTCAGAATATCGTACCTTATAGTCGTGGATGACTTGCGGTGACGTTGCCAGTAAAGCTACCAGTTTTCCCCCCAGTATTTCATTGTATGGAGGTATAGCACCACAAACATTCAGTTCCATTAGGCTAGACCCTATATGCTGCGTTTTTTGCGCTACTAGGGCACTTCTTATAGCTGAATTCCCATTTTCGCTCTTACAGAAATCCACCCATATGTCACCAAAATTATCGGAATGATATATTTCTAAAAGAGCCTTTTTTGCGATGAGAAGACGTGCAAGCTGTTCAGCCCTTTTCCTCCTGTACAAGGCTTCCTCTGTTTCCTTTGATATGCTACCGAGCTCACTTTTCTCATCCTCTTCAATTCCGTCTACTAAGGCCTCCTTCAGGAGCTCTTGCCGTCTCTGCTCAGCACTATTCGCGTAGTCGAGCAGTTGCTGTATATCCTCATCGCAGGGATTATTAACCGTTGGCTCTGTGCATAATGCAGAATAGTCTATTCCATTTATGCCAAGCTCAAGATAATGAAGGAGCTTTTCGAATTCCAATTTAGCCTCAGCAGAACTGAGCATGGTTATTCTATCAATGAACGCTTTCTGGTTCCAACCGATATAATCATCTCTACATGTAATCTGCACCGCACAGTTTTCAAGAGATGCAATGCCCATGACAGCATGCATAGGATGTGCTGCATCACGGATTAAGTACTGCATTGTTCTACCCGGAGTTGTCTCCGCAGGCGTGGACCAAGTAAGGCGAAAATATCTCCAGATCTCAGAGGTCTTTATGCCAGTGAATTCATCTCTTTCGTTTTCTATAACAAGCTGCAAATAAGGCCTTACGGCTTCAGATAATTCTATTTTGCCGTTATGAGCTTGTTCCAAACGCTCTGCCAATTCTTCTCCATCAGCAATCAATTCACTAATATCATGATTGCTGGAATTCTTGCGCTCCATACGCTGGATGAAATCGGAATAGGAAACAAGCCGCTCATGTCGGCTCTCGCTCATCCAACTCCTTAAAAGCTTTTTTACATCTGGAGAGGATGCGTCATGCATATCTGCGCCGTTTAAACTGGGTAGACTCATATAAAGAACACCATCGCGATAACAAGCCTTCCACGAAGCACGAGAAAGATCACGAAATAGCATCCAAACAGCCCGATACTTTTTCCTCTGTTCCAAATTAAATGTACATTCCTCTTCAACCCAAGTAATCTCATCATTAGAGATTCTTTCTATCTCTAGTGGTGAGGTTTCTTCGTTAATACACGAAACAGCATTATAAAACCTTATTCTAAAATCCCCTTCCAGCTTGGGTCTGAAAGGAATCTCTCTGTTTAACATAGCGGAATATCTTCCTCTCTTTTTCGCGTCGTTTGGCAGGCCATTTGTGAGCACCTCGCAAATGACAATTTAAAGTGTGCTTTCATCCTGCGCAGATTTAGACGCATCAGGCTTACTCACCCTTATTAGAATCCATTTCTTTAACAGGTACACGCTCCATAATGTCTTCGACTTTACAATTGAGCGCCTCGCAGATTCTCAAGAGAACATCCGTCGTAACATTCTCACATCTGCCCATCTTGGCAATGGAGGCGGCACTGACCTCACTCATTTTTTGGAGCTCCTGTTTTTGAATATCTCTGTCTATAAGCAGCTTCCACAGTCGGTTATAGCTAAACTGTGTTTTTAACTCTTTTTTATTCCTGCTCATTTGATTCATCGCTATTCTCCTTATTCCAAGCCCATCCAAACAGCTCATTACCACCCGGCGATAATACTAGAACTGCATTCTCCTCGAGCAACTGCCGGGTAGCTGGTGCATATGAATCCAAAGTGTCATATGCCATAAATACCTGCTTACCCTTGTCCTTCTGAGCATCGTAAACCTTCATAATCTCAGAGAATACCGGCCGTTCAATATTCTTTAGAAGAACTGAGTCGTGGACAACAAACGGTACGGGAGCAACCTTCATATTGGCTAAATCGAAAGTAATAAGTCCACGATATTGCGCCCCCGTTCCTCCATCATTAGGAGTGTAGAAGGTGTACTTATTAAGCTTTTCCAAACGCAGGACAGGTGGTAGATGAGTCTCATCCTTAAGAATTATATTGCTGATTTCTCTCATCGCCTGATTAACGACAGTTTCAATAGCAAGAAGCTGATCATGAATTACAGCATCTCGAGTCTGTGCATAATCTGCCGCAACAGTCTTTAGCCGTTCCAGTTCATCATAATTCTGATTCGCTTCCCGCAGGTTATTTAGCTCTGTTGTAATTCGAGCAAACTCCCGCAGAATCGCCTGCGAAACATTGGGTACAGCTTTTATTTCAGTTATCTGCTCCTGTATCCTGACAATTTCATTATTCAGAAGAACATAGGTGGTGGCCAGATCCTTTTCCGTTTCAGCAAACTCTTCAGCTAGAATTCTTGCCAGCTTCTGATGAAAGCGTTCTATATCCTCAAGTGTACGAAACTCCTCGTTTGGGAAAAAACGTTCCAGATCAGTAAATGTTCTCTTGAACCCTTTTTTCTGCTCCGTCATATCGCGCCGGACAGTATTCAACTGAGTTTGAACACGTGCTTTCTGTCTTCGATAATTAATCAACTGCTCTGTCAATTCAGATAACCGTCTAGCTGTCATGCTATCGAGATCGAGGAGACCTTGATTACTGCTTTCTGCCAGCTCCTGCTCTTGCTGCTCTAACAGAGCAATTCGTTCCTCATTAGCAGTTCTTTCTTTATCGTTTTTAGCAGCTCGGACATGATTGTATTGCTGTGTCGTTTTACGAAATGCTTCTTTTTCATCCTCGGCTTCAGCTGCTTGTATAATCTGTTTTTCAACAGCCGAGTATCGATTGAATAGACGCATATAGTTTTTAACTACATCCGATGCCTTCTCATCCTTTGACGAGCGAAGTGGACGTTCTTCATCTAGGGTATCTCTTTTATATACGCGTATAAATCTGCCAACAGCTCCGCGCCATGTAAGACCCTCAGCGGAAAGACCATACTTCTCACACAAGAATTCACCATACTCTTGGAGATTTAGCGGCTTTGCATCGGGAATTGGATCATAATTGCTGTCGCATATTATAACCCTGTTGTAATCAATGTTATTTCGTGAAAAATGGTATTGCTTGCCCTCAAATTCGAAGGTGAAATTAATAGTATGCTCCTTAACACTTTCCTGAACATCCACGCATTTCCTTACATAATCCAAGCCACCAAACACAAAGTCAAGGATCATCAGGAAGGTTGACTTTCCTATAGAATTTGAACCGTTATCGTCACCGAGCACAGCATTGAGCCCCGCATGAAACTTGATCGGCTCACGTATCTGCCCATGCTTTATAAATTTGTTACACTGGACCTCAACCAACATAATGAAGCACCCCCTCGCAAAGCTCGATTTTACTCATCGCGTAGAGGCAGTCCAGTACCTCAACATATTCACTGACATCTTTGATTTTGCTCTTCTTTACCTTTGCATAAAGATCTGTTGGCGTCATATCGTTACCTTCTAGCAGTGCAAGAACAACTGGAAACTTTGCGATTGTACTTTCCTTATATGGTGTGACCTTGCTCGGAACTTTCATTTATGGAACACCTCACAGTTCTGGATAAAGAAGGAAACAACAATGTTACAAGCCAATTGTCTATCGCTGCTGAGACCTGCTTTGTTTCGTATCCATTCAGCCAATTGAGAAATGACCTCTGCCTGAGACATACCGGCCTTCTCTAGCTTTTGAGAGCTGATTTTTATTTCAGCTGCGATCATATCAAAGTCAGCGTCAGATTCAGAGAACACCTTTTCAATATACCGATAGTACATTACCACCTGAAGCTGAGTCTCATTCTTTAAAATGAAATTGTCCGGCGAAAACTTTTCCTCTATACGTAGAGCATCATATTCCAACTGGACAAGCTCGGAAGCATCTCTTATTTGACTCAATGCATCAAGCACAGTCCGGATATCATCCTCAAGCTGCACACCATTTACTGCTGCCTTAGCCGCAAAGTTCCGTGCGATCAATTCCTTGATCTCACGGAGCTTTTTGTATTCCTCGACAGTTGGAGAAAGAAGATACCGATCTGAGCATTCCTCATCTAAGGCAATGAGATTCGCTGGAATATCCATTCTGCTCGGTGCTGGATACGCAGCAGCAAATGCGTCTGCGGTCACAGCGTCAAGACTGTCAGGAAAGATCTGTGTTATGCGATATTTCTTTACAGCCTGTCCTTTTATAGTTTCAACGAGCTTTCGATGGCACAAAGGACACTCGTAATTCGCCTCTGCCAATAGAGGCGCATCCTCGTATTCTACTGGATCATGAGCTTTCTTATTTGGTCTGTTGACTGCATACAGGAAAACCTCTGCGAGGAATCTGGCATCGTCACCTGCATCGTGAAACGCGAGCAGGCTTTTTCTTTTTGCATCAGAAATGGTTGTATCGACCTCAATGAGCTTTACGATTCTGTCGACGATATCATCCAGCAGATGTGGATTCATATCCTTCATAACCACTTCGCGGAAATACCTGACCGTATCATCAATTACATTTGGCAGCATAGACGCCTGCCTTAGTCCGTCCGGGACGAGATCATCCCTGCTTACGATCCGACTAATTTTCTTTGAGCTAAGGTTGTCCGTACTATAACCGTTTAGGCCGACAAATTCCTGATCATTGATTGCGCTCAGGAGAAATACCCCAGCAGATTCTTGCTTGTCATGCGTCATTAATCCGGGCTGCATGGTCTGGATATAAGACGACATATTTAGTTCATTCATCAATCCACACCTCCCTTTAAATGCTCCGGAAAAACACTGGCAAAACAGTGGCAAAACGGTGGCAAATACATCCTCAATTGATTGTTCTATCCTAAGTACGTGGTTCGAAACCAGAAAGCATGACCACGAGTCATCCCAAATTCATAGTATAGCACATTATCAGACAGATTTCTACGCTTTTTGATTAACATTTGCGAGTTCGCGTAAATATTTTTTCGATTCCACCGTCCCGGACACGACGTTAAACCGTCCCGGCTTACCAAAGTGATCGGTCCGAGTGCACAGAAAGGACCTGTTCGCCACGGCGGTGACGCTGACAACTGAATAAAAGCCAGCACGCGAACAGCTGGACGCAACTTGAGGCGGAGACATCGTTCTCCCGCATCGGGTGGGATTTCTGCGTCCATTTTACCGCTGGCACCCATACGGGCTCTCCGCTTCTCCACAACCTCAGCGGCTGTGGGGCCAGAGGAGGGCCCGTATTATGCAAAGCAAAGTCAATCAGAGTAAACAGTTCTACTATCCCGTCCGTGACGCCAACGACCCGTACAAGGTCAGTCTTGAACCGATCCCGGAGCACATCTACCACCAGATCATGCCGGACATCTGGAAGATCCGTAAGCGCATGCAGCGGTCCGGCCAGTGCACCTGTCCGCAGTCGAAGCTCTGGACCTGTGACGCCGACTGCCTGATCTGCCCTTACCGTGCAGCAGGCCGGGAGGTCAGTCTCAGCACGCCGCTGGATGACGCAGAGGATCTGACGTTGGAAGATACCATCGCCAATGACGATCCGACGCCGGAGTCCATCGCTATGGACCGTGCCCTGCTGGATGCCCTGCACGCGGAGCTGGAGGCCCTTGATCCGGAGGGCAAGCGCATCTGCGAACTTCTTATGAAGTATAGCGAGCGCGAGGCCGCTGCCGAAATGGGGCTCTCCCGGTCGTCCTTCAAACGCCGCTGGGCCAAGGTCAAGACTGGCCTTGCCGACCGGCTCAAAGACTACTACGAATAATCACTACCTGCCCTCCGGTCACCACGGCTGGAGGGCTTTCAAATTTTTTCTGAAAAAGGCGGACCACCCCAGCCGGTTTTGTCCAGTGGCTACTGAGGACAGCGAAAGACACTTACTCGTCCTCAGAAAGGAGGAACCGCCGATGTATGAGCCCAGAGCTGATAACAGGCAGGCGACCGATGAGGAATTGATCGCCCTGCTCATGGCAATCAGCGTCACGTCAAAGCGTCTGGCAAGGAAGCTGGTACGGCTTTCCCAGACAGGTCAATCAACGGAAGGAGGAAGAATCGACAATGAGCAAACTGAGCGAAATGGATGCCACCATCAAAGAGCTGCGGGACATCGCTGCTTCTATTAACGACATTGCCAACTGGCTGACCGGCACCTTCAGCGCCGACACGGAGCCGGAGGCCGATACGGCACCCGCACCCGCCGCCAAGGAGCCTGAGCCGGTTCTCGCCTTCGAAGATGTCCGTGCGATTCTGGCCGACAAGTCCCGCGAGGGCTTCACCGCCCAGATCCGGGACCTGCTTCAGAAGTACGGAGCCAAGAAGCTCTCCGAGGTGGACCCGGCGCACTACAAGGCTCTGATCGCAGATGTGGAGGGCCTGAGCAATGGGTAATCATGCACTCCTCTCCGCATCCTCAAGTCACCGGTGGCTGAACTGCCCACCCTCCGCACGGCTCTGCGAGGGCTACGACGACAAGGGCAGCAACTTCGCCGCCGAGGGCAGTGATGCCCACAGCCTCTGCGAGTACAAGCTCCGGAAGGCGCTGGGCATGGAGGCCAAGGACCCGACTGAGGACCTCACTTGGTATGACGCTGAGATGGAGGAGTCCGCTTCCGGGTATGCCGCCTTCGTGATGGAGCTGGTCGCTGAGGCCAAGAAGACCTGCAGTGATCCCGTGGTCCTGATCGAGCAGCGCCTTGACTACTCCAAGTATGTTCAGTCCGGCTTTGGCACCGGCGACTGCGTCCTGATCTCTGACGGCACGCTCCACATCGTGGACTTCAAGTACGGTCGCGGTGTGCTGGTGGAGGCCGAGGACAACCCGCAGATGAAACTCTACGCGCTCGGCGCACTGGAGATCTTCGACTGCCTGTACGACATCGATACCGTCAGCATGACGATCTACCAGCCGCGCCGCGCCAACGTCAGCACCTTCACCCTCACTCGGCACGAACTGCTGGATTGGGCAGAGACAGTGCTGGTCCCGACCGCAGAGCTCGCCTACGCCGGTGACGGTGAATACCACTGTGGCGAATGGTGCCAGTTCTGCAAGGCCAAGGCCGACTGCCGGGAACGCGCCAGAGCCAACATGGAGCTCGCCAGATATGAATTCCGGCAGCCGCCGCTCCTGACCGACGAAGAGGTCGAGGAGATTCTGGGCAAGCTGGACAGCCTGATGGATTGGGCTTCGGACATCAAGGACTACGCGCTGCAGGCTGCCATCAGCGGCAAGCACTGGTCCGGCTACAAGCTGGTCGAAGGCCGTGCCAACCGCAGGTACACCGATGAGAACGCCGTGGTTGCTGCTGTGAAGGCAGCCGGGTATGACCCGTATGACGAGCCTAAGCTCCTCGGAGTCACGGCCATGACCACCCTTCTCGGAAGGAAACAGTTCAATGACATCCTTGGCGGCCTGATCACCAAGCCGCAGGGCAAACCGACGCTCGTGCCGGAGAGCGATAAACGTCCGGCAATGACAACTATTCTTGATGATTTTAAGGAGGACAACTGATATGTCAAACAATGCTAAGCTCGCAAACCCCATGAAGGTTATCACCGGCAAGGACACCCGCTGGTCCTACGCCAACGTCTGGGAGGCCAAGTCCATCAACGGCGGCACCCCGAAGTTCTCTGTATCCCTGATCGTGCCCAAGTCCGACAAGGTCACGGTCGAGAAGATCAAGAACGCCATTCAGGCCGCCTACGAGGAGGGTCAGGCCAAGCTCAAGGGCAACGGTCGCTCCGTCCCGCCTCTGACCGCGATCAAGACGCCGCTCCGCGATGGCGACACCGAGCGTCCGGATGATCCGGCTTACGCCAACGCCTACTTCATCAATGCCAACTCCGCCACCGCGCCGGGTATCGTGGATGCCGACTGCAACCCGATCCTGTCCCGCTCCGAGGTCTACTCCGGTGTCTATGGCCGCGCCAGCATCAGCTTCTACGCCTTCAACTCGAACGGCAACAAGGGCATCGCCTGCGGCCTGAACAACCTGCAGAAAATCCGTGACGGCGAGCCTCTCGGCGGCAAGGCCAGCGCTGCTTCCGACTTCGCCACCGACGACGCGGACGACTTCTTGGACTAAGGAGGTACGCGCCATGAACGCTACAACGATTCTTTGCATCCTGCTTCTGTCCCTTTATCTGGTGTTGGCTGTTTTCTGGATAGTCAGGTCCATCATCGACACCATCGATGACCGCAAGCGTGAAAAGCGTAACGCTGCTCTTGAGGCCGAACGTGAAGAGCGTAACGCCAAGTGGGAGGCCGAGCGTCAGCAGCTTGAGCGTGAACGCGCCATTCGTGATGCCGAGTATCACGAAGCCCGAATGAAGGAGCTCGACAGAAAGTAATCACAAGCCAACGGGTGGTGGGAGCAATCCTGCCACCCTGTTGGCCTTGGGAAAGGAACAGCGATATATGAAAACACTATCAATCGACATAGAGACCTTCAGCAGCGTCGACCTGTCCAAGTGCGGTGTCTACAAGTACACCGAGGCTCCGGACTTCGACATTTTGCTGTTTGGCTACTCCGTGGACGGCGGTCCGGTGCAGGTGGTGGACCTACTCTCCGGCGAGGAGCTGCCTTCAGAGATCGTGGCCGCGCTGACGGATGACACCGTGATCAAGTGGGCCTTCAACGCGCAGTTTGAGCGCATCTGCCTGTCGCGCTGGCTCCGGGACCACGGCGGCTTCGACAACACCGGCTACAGCATTCCGCAGGATACAGTCGGCAACTATCTGGACCCGGCAGCTTGGCATTGCACCATGATCTGGTCCGCCACGATGGGCCTGCCTCTCTCCTTGGAAGGCGTCGGTGCCGTGCTGGGGCTGGACAAGCAAAAGCTCTCCGAGGGCAAGGATCTCATCAAATACTTCTGCCAGCCCTGTGCGCCGACGAAGACCAACGGTGGCCGGACCCGGAATCTGCCGATGCACGCGCCGGACAAGTGGGCCGCCTTCAAACGCTATAACTGCCGGGACGTGGAGGTTGAACAGTCCATCCAAAACCGGCTGGCCAAGTTCCCGGTCCCGGATAGCATCTGGGAGGAATACCACCTCGATCAGGAGATCAACGACAGAGGCGTGGCACTGGATATGAAGCTGGTGCAGCAGGCCATCGACATGGACACCCGCTCCCGGAAGGAGCTCACCGATGCCATGAAGGACCTGACCTCTTTGGAGAATCCCAACAGTGTGATCCAAATGAAGCAGTGGCTCGCGGACCACGGTTTGGAAATGGAATCCCTCGGCAAAAAGGAAGTGGCCGAGGTCCTGAAGACCGCGCCTCCTAAGCTGCAGAAGGTGCTCCTGCTCCGCCAGCAGCTTGCCAAGTCCTCCGTCCGGAAGTATCAGGCCATGCAGAAAGCCGTGTGTGCCGATGGCCGTGCCCGTGGGATGTTTCAGTTCTTCGGAGCCAACCGGACCGGTCGCTGGGCTGGACGCATCATTCAAATGCAAAACCTCCCGCAAAACCATCTCCCGGATCTGGGACAGGCCCGTGGTCTGGTCCGCGCCGGTGACTTCGACGCTGTGGAGATGCTCTACGAGGATGTGCCGGACACGCTCTCGCAGCTGATCCGGACGGCCTTTGTGCCGAAGGAGGGCTGCAAATTCATCGTGGCGGACTTCTCGGCCATCGAGGCCAGAGTGCTGGCGTGGTTTGCCGGTGAGGTCTGGCGTCAGGAGGTCTTCGCAAACGGCGGTGACATCTACTGCGCCTCGGCCAGTCAGATGTTCAAGGTCCCGGTAGAGAAGCATGGCGTCAACGGCCACCTGCGGCAAAAAGGCAAGATCGCAGAATTGGCGCTCGGCTACGGCGGCTCGGTCGGTGCCCTCAAGGCAATGGGAGCCATCGAGATGGGCTTGTCCGAAGACGAGCTCCAGCCGCTGGTCAGCATGTGGCGCTCCTCCAACCCGAACATCGTGAAGTTCTGGTGGGACGTGGACCGCGCTGCCATGAACGCTGTCCAGAAGCGCATCGGCGGTGAGGTCGCCGGTGTGCAGTTTGCTTACCGGAGCGGGATGCTCTTTATCACCCTGCCCTCCGGGAGGAAGCTGGCCTACGTGAAACCGAAGATCGGCACGAACCAGTTTGGAGGCGACTGCATCACCTACGAGGGCACTGGCAGCACTAAAAAGTGGGAGCGGCTGGAAAGCTACGGTCCGAAGTTCGTCGAGAACATCGTGCAGGCCACTTCCCGCGACATCCTCTGCTATGCCATGCGGACCCTGTCTCACTGCTTCATCACCATGCATATCCACGACGAGCTGGTGATCGAAGCCGACCCGCGCATGTCGCTGCAGGCGGTCTGTGAGCAGATGGGCCGGACGCCGCCTTGGGCTGAAGGGCTCCAGCTCCGCGCCGATGGCTACGAGACCAATTTTTACAGGAAAGATTAAATCTTATGCGGACCACCTTGGGAGCATTTGTCCAGTGGGTACCAGATGGCGGTGCTCCCATCGGATTGGAGGTTACGGAATGAGTATTGATATGAAAAACGCTGAGGGCTATCAGGACCCGACAGCATACGAGGCGCTCACCCTTGTGGAAAACGAACACCGTGCGCTTCGTGCATTCAGGCCCATCGTCTACATCTGTTCTCCATTTGCCGGAGACATAGAGAAAAACGTGGAGGCCGCAAAACGGTACAGCCGATATGCCGTGGATGCGGGATATATCCCCATCGCGCCGCACCTGCTGTTCCCGCAGTTCCTGAACGATGACGATCCGGAGGAACGCAGGCTCGGATTGTTCTTCGGTAACGCGATCATGAGCAAGTGCTCTGAGGTATGGGTCTTCGGTGACCGGATCAGCTCCGGCATGGCTGCCGAGATCCGCAGGGCACGCTGGAAGAACTACCGCCTGCGGTACTTCACCGACGATTTCAAGGAGGTACAGGATGTACGAGATTAAAGAGAACACCCGCAAGATTGACGGGATGGACGTGACCACCTATACGCGGGAGATCTACAGCGCCAACGTGCTCAGTGTCGAAGCCGGGACCAATGGCTATCAGGGAGGCGACTCCGGTCATGGCAGCCGCACCTACTTCCGCATCACCGACTGCGGCAGCACGGATATCCGTGTGAAGGCCCACGGCTTTGATGGCGATGAAGGCCTTGAGGTCACCCTTGGCGGTGACTGCGAGCTGGAAACCATCATCCGCGCACTGAAGTTCATCACGAAGGTGCTGGAGGATCAGGCAAAGGAGGTATACGACTAATGTTTACCATCTACCACGCGGACTGCATCGGACAGGCGGGAAACTGCCTGTATCCGCATGCGGTCGAGATTACCGACAAGGCCTCCCTCGCGCAGGCCGTCAACAAGGATTATGTCTGCGCTGAGTACAAGGGCAGCTACCGGAACAACGATAACTTCATCGGCAGCAGCTGCCTGCCGGTGGACTGCGACAACGATCACAGCGAGGACCCGGAGGACTGGAAGTACCCGTCCGACATCGCTGACGCCTTTCCCGGTGTCGCCTTTGCGGTCCATTACAGCCGTAACCACATGAAGGTTAAAAACGGAAAACCGGCGAGACCGAAGTTCCATGTGTTCTTCGCCATCGACCCGGTGACCGACGCCGAGCAGTACGCCAGCCTGAAAAAGCTGGTGAACACCATCTTCCCGTACTTCGACACCAAGGCGCTGGATGCCGCCAGATTCTTCTTCGGCACCAAAAATCCACAGGTGGAGATCTTCGACGGTCCCATGACCCTGACCACCTTCCTCGCGGACGACGACTTTGATGCCGACATGGACGGTGGCCGGTATGGCGACCTTGTCATCGAGGAAGGCAGCCGGAACGCCACCATGTCCCACTTCGCCGGGAAGATCCTGAAGCGCTACGGCAACACCGAGGAAGCCAGACAGCATTTCTCCGAGCTGGCCGACAAGTGCGTGCCGCCGCTGGAGCAGACGGAGCTTGACGCCATCTGGCGCAGCGCCCTCCGCTTCTATGGCAAGGTGGCCGATCAGGAGGATTACATCCCGCCTGAGAAATACAATCTGGACCTGCAGCTGAAGCCCAGCGACTACTCCGACGTCGGGCAGGCCGTGGTCCTGTCGCGGGAATATGAAGAGAAGCTCCGCTACAGCCCGTCCACGGACTACATCGTCTACAATGGTAGCTTCTGGGAGGAGTCCAAGCCCAAGTCACAGGCCGTGGCGCAGGAGCTCACGGATCGCCAGCTTGAGGAGGCCGAGACCGAGATCAAGAAAGCCACCGATGAGATGGTCGCCAACGGCGCATGGGAGCTTCTGGCCTCGATGGGACCCAAGCGAGCTGCCGCCGCCTTCAACTCCCAGCAGGCGCGGTCCTTCCAAAAATACGAGATCGCAACCACCTACCGGAACTATGCCATCAAGCGCCGGGACTCGAAGTATATCACCTCTGCGCTGAAGGAAGCCCGTCCCAAGCTGGAGATCGACCAGAAGCAGCTGGACGCGGATGAGTTCCTGCTGAATACACCGTCCGGGACCTATGACCTGCGCGTAGGCGTCACTGACGCACACGAACACTGCGCCGGAGACTTCATTACGAAGATGACCTCCGTGGACCCGTCCGATACCGGCAAGGATATCTGGGACGCTGCGCTGGACACCTTCTTCCTCGGTGATACCGAGCTCATGGGCTATGTGCAGGAGATCGTGGGCCTCGCCGCCATCGGCAAGGTCTATATCGAAGCGCTGATCATCGCCTACGGTGAGGGCCGCAACGGCAAGTCCACCTTCTGGAATACCGTCTCCCGTGTGCTGGGCACCTACAGCGGCAACATGTCCGCCGATACCCTGACGGTCGGCTGCAAGCGGAACGTCAAGCCGGAGCTGGCTGAGGCCAAGGGCAAGCGGCTCATCATCGCCGCCGAGCTGGAGGAAGGCATGCGGCTGAACACCTCCAACGTGAAGCAGCTCTGCTCCACCGACGAGATCTACGCCGAGAAAAAGTACAAGGACCCGTTTTCCTATGTGCCCAGCCACACCCTCGTGCTCTATACCAACCATCTGCCCAAAGTCGGTGCCATAGACGCCGGGACATGGCGTCGTCTGATCGTCATCCCCTTCAACGCAAAGATCGAGGGCAACTCGGACATCAAGAACTATGCCGACTACCTGTACGACAAGGCTGGTGGCGCGATCCTGACGTGGATCATCGAGGGAGCCAAGCGCGTCATCGCCAAGGATTACCATATCACGCAGCCGCAGGTGGTTCAGGACGCCATTGCCAAGTACCGCGAGAACAACGACTGGCTGGCACACTTCCTGAATGACTGCTGTGAGGTTGATACCTCCTACAGCGAGAAGTCCAGCGATGTCTACAACGCATACCGCAGCTATTGCATGCAGGTGGGCGAGTATATTCGCAGCACGACAGATTTTTACGTGGCACTGGAGTCTGCCGGTGGCTTTGATCGCCGCCGTACCAGTAAAGCCAATGTGATCACTGGCCTGCGTCTGAAGTCTGATTTCATGAAGTAAACCCTACGGAGTGGAAGTCGTGGAATCCATTTCTAAGAGTATTCTTAGGCCCTTAAAAAATAGCTTCTAAGAAGAGTTACGGAATTGGCTTTCACGACCTCCACCACCCACATTTCTGATGGAGATAACCCTTATGAGAGAAAAAACAATAGAGCACCAGCTTGTCATGGCGGCTAAGGCCATCGGAGGAATCGCACCGAAACTTGTAAGTCCCGGCTTTGATGGTATGCCGGACCGGCTGGTCCTGCTGCCGGGTGGCCGGATCGGCTTCGTGGAGGTCAAGGCACCCGGCAAGGTGCCGAGGCCTCTGCAGATAGCCAGACACCGATTACTGAAGCGGCTGGGCTTCATGGTCTTCACCCTTGACGCGCCGGAGCAGATTGGAGGAATCCTCGATGAGATACGATCCACATGATTATCAGAAATACGCCATCGACTACATCGAGAGTCACCCGTTTGCCGCCGTGCTATTGGACATGGGCCTTGGGAAAACGAGCATCACCCTGACGGCCATCGCGGACCTGCTGTTCGACAGCTTCATGGTCCACAAGGTGCTGGTGATCGCTCCGCTCCGAGTAGCGAGGGATACATGGCCTGCGGAAATTGGAAAATGGGACCACCTGTCGCACCTGACCTTCTCCGTGGCCGTGGGCACTGAGGCCGAGCGGAAGGCAGCCCTTGAGACGAAGGCCGACATCTACGTCATCAACCGGGAGAACGTCCAGTGGCTGATCTACGACAGCGGCTTCACCTTCGACTTCGACATGGTGGTGATCGACGAGCTGTCTTCCTTCAAAAACCACCAGTCAAAGCGCTTCAAGGCTCTGATGCAGGTGCGGCCTCTGATCAATCGCGTGGTCGGCCTGACCGGTACTCCCGCCAGCAACGGCCTGATGGACCTCTGGGCCGAGTTCAAGGTCATCGATCTGGGCAAGCGCCTCGGTCGCTTCATCACCCACTACCGGCAGCGGTATTTCATGCCGGACAAGGGAAACGGCCAGATCGTCTACAGCTACAAGCCTCTACCCGGTGCGGAGGAAGCCATCTACCGGCAGATCGCGGATATCACGATTTCCATGAAGTCCACCGACCACCTGAAGATGCCGGAGCTCATCTCCACCGCTTACAAGGTCTATCTGGACCCGCATGAGCAGGAAGCCTACGACGAGATGAAAAAGCAGTTTGTACTGGAGCTGCCGGAAAAGGAAATCACCGCTGCCAACGCAGCTGCCCTCTCCGGAAAGCTCTGCCAGCTGGCCAACGGCGCGATTTACGACGATGCCGGTGAGATCAACGAGATCCATGCCAAGAAGCTGGATGCGCTGGAGGACCTGATCGAAGCCGCCAACGGAAAACCGCTGCTGGTGGCCTACTGGTTCCAGCACGACCTGCAGCGGATCATGCAGCGGCTCCATGCGAGGCACATCCCGTTTGCCAAGCTGGACTCCTCCGAGAGCATCCGCAGGTGGAACGCCGGTGAGCTGCCGGTGGCGCTGATCCACCCGGCCTCTGCCGGACATGGCCTCAACCTGCAAGCAGGTGGCAACAGCCTCGTGTGGTTTGGGCTGACATGGAGTTTGGAGCTTTACCAGCAGACCATCGCAAGGCTGTGGCGGCAGGGTCAGACCTCGGAAACGGTCATCGTCCAGCACCTGACGGTAGCCGATTCCATTGATGAGCAGATCCTTCGTGCCCTGCAGGCCAAGGACCGAACGCAGGCCGCACTGATCGCTGCGGTCAAAGCGGACCTGAAAATCTGAGACAATCTTCGACAACATTCGACAATCCGTGCTAATCCGAGTGGACCACAATTTCGGAGGTACGATTATGGACCCTTATCAGGAGCTCGCCAACGCCATCGTCCTTCAAGCGGTGAAGGACTACCGGATGACCGATGATGAGCGGGAACTGAAAGAAATCGAGCGCTTCTTCCGCTCCGCATGGTTTGGTGTGCTGACAAGCGTCGACCCGGACCTCCTCATCTCTAAGCTGCGGAAGGAGAAAAAGCAATATGACTACTAAAACCTATCTGGGTCAGGCACGGTTTCTGGACATGCGGATCAAGTCCAAGATCCAGCAGATCGACTCCCTGCGTGAGCTGGCCACCAGCTGCACGGCGGTGTTCTCCGACATGCCGAGGAATCCCAACCACGGCTCTTCCAAGGTGGAGCGCTGCGTGCTGAAGATCATCGAAGTACAGGAAGGACTGAAGGACGACATCAATGAGCTGGTGGAGCTGAAGAAGGAAATCATGTCCACCATCAAAGCCGTGGATGACGTGGAGCTTCAGACCCTGCTGGAGAAACGTTATCTCTGTTTCCTGTCTTGGGAGAAGATCGCCGTGGAGATGCACTACAGCATCCAGCATATCTACCGGATGCACGACTCGGCACTGGCTGCCGTAACGGAAATTCTCGATGCCCGATCAGCATGAGAGGAAATGAGAGAGATTGAGAGTAGCGTCTTATGATAGGATTAAGATGCGAAAAATCCAAGGTCAGGACCGGGAAACCGGCTCTGGCCTTTTCTATTGGAGAGGCGGTGACGGTGATGCCTTACTTCCCGGATCATCCCTGCAGGCATCCCGGCTGCCCCAAGCTGGTGCCGAAGGGACAGAAATACTGTGACGAGCACGTGGGACAACACCCGGAAGAGGTCCGGTCCGCTGCGGCTCGTGGCTACGGCTCCCGCTGGCGCAGGCTGTCGAGAGCTTTCCTTCGTGCCCACCCGCTGTGCGCAGCATGCCAGCGCGAAGGCAGGTACGTCAAGGCCACGGTGGTGGACCACATCAAGCCGCACCGAGGAGACCCAGAGCTCTTCTGGGATCAGGACAACTGGCAGCCCTTGTGCAAGCATCACCATGATGTCAAGACGAGGACCGAGGATCAGTTTCCTGAGTACCACTACTGAGACTTGAGTCGATGGGTGGGGCCGGTCAGATCTCTACGAGGCATTGCCCCACAGACCGCCGCCCCCTCTCGCGTGCAAAAATCCCGGTTCAAACAGGGTATTGACCCCCGACCCACGAGAAAGGCGGTGAGAAACGTGGCGAAAGACGGAACCAACAGAGGCGGCAGGCGCGTCCGCGCAGGCGATAAGCCGGATGCCCTTGCCGATAAAATCGCACGAGGTAAAGCCGCGCAGGTCATGGACCTTCCCATTGCCGAGCTTGATGGCACGGATGACTACGGTCCGGTTCCTGACCTACCCGGCGCGGACATGCCTCATCCCAGCAGCTACCTGTCCGCCAAACAGCGCGACGGTGAGCCGCTCGGTGCGGACATCATTTTTACAGAGACCATCCGCTGGCTGAAGGAACGCGGCTGCGACCGGCTGGTAAACCCACGGCTGGTGGAGAGCTACTCAGAGGCCTTTGCGAGATACATCCAGTGCTCGGAGGCTGTCAGCAAATTCGGCCTGCTGGGCAAACACCCGACAACGCAGGCTCCGATTGCCAGTCCCTTCGTGCAGATGGCACTCAGCTTTCAGAAGCAGGCCAACCTGCTCTGGTACGAGATATTCGACATCGTGAAGCAGAACTGCACAACGGCCTACGAAGGCTCGCCGCAGGATGACGCGATGGAAAAACTATTACGCGCAAGGAGTAAAACCAGATGATTGAAAAAGTGAATCCGAGCCACCCGGACAAGGTGGCAGACCGCATCGCCGGTGCCATCGTGGATCTGGCGTATGCGACGGAAGAAAACCCGAAGATCGCTGTGGAGGTGCTCATCGGCCACGGTGCCTGCCATGTGATCATTGAAACGACTGCCCTCCTCCGGGAGGATGAGATCGCTGCCGCGATTGACCGTATTGCCGAGAATGTGAAACCCGACATCGTAATCGTCCCACAGGATAAGCACCTCTCTGCCAATCAGGCGGACGGTATCCGCTGTGGTGACAACGGCATCTTCAAGGGAATGCCACTGACGCCGGAGCAGGTCCTGCTCTCGAACATTGCCCACCAGATTTATGAGAAATACACATCTGACGGGAAGTACATTCTGGACGGCAGCCGCCTGATCATCTGCCAGAGCAACGCTCCCTCGGATGTGCTGGAGCTGGAATACGGCGGTGCGACAATCAATCCGCTCGGTGACTGGACCGGTGGCACGGATGTGGATACCGGCGCTACCAACCGGAAGCTTGGCAGCGACATGGCGGACTCGGTGACCGGAGGCGGCCTGCATGGCAAGGACCTCTCCAAAGCAGATGTGTCCGTCAACATCCACGCCTTCCTGAAGGCCCAGCGTACCGGCAAGCCGGTGGAGCTCTCCTGCGCCATCGGTGATGATACCGTGGACGGCCTGCCCTACAGCGAGATCGTAGAGGAAGCCAGAGAATACATCCGGAGCATCGGCGGCTTCGAGGCTTTTGCGGAATGGGGGCTGTACTGATGAGTGAAATAAAGGTATTTGCCAAGGACTACCCGATGGCACCAATCGACAAGTTCATACCCTACGCCAATAATGCGAGGACCCACAGCAAGGAGCAGATCAACAAGCTCCGCTCCATCTATCGCGGCATCGGCTATGGCGACCCGGTGGAGGTCGATGAAAACTTCACCATCCTCTCCGGCCACGGTCGCGTCGAGGCTGCCAAGGCCGAGGGCATGACGGAGCTTCCGTATGTGATGCTGACCGGCATGACCGAATCCGAGAAAAAGGCATACATCCTCGCCGTCAACCGCTCCGCTCTGGACGCTGGCTGGGACGAAGACCTGCTGGCCGTGGAGATCGAAGCCCTGCAGGAGCAGGCCTTTGACCTGTCGCTCACCGGCTTTTCCGATGAGGAGCTTCAGGCCCTGTACGGCAGCGACGAGGAGGAATCGCACGATGATGATTTCGACCTCTCTGCCGCGCTGGAGAAGGCAGCCTTTGTGGAACCCGGCGACCTCTGGACCGTGGGCAGACACCGGCTCCTGTGCGGTGATGCCACCAAGGCTGAGGATGTCGAAAAGCTCATGGACGGCAAACGCGCCAACCTGATCGTGACGGACCCGCCGTATGGAGTTTCCTTCAAGAGCTCCAGCGGCCTTGCCATCCAGAACGATTCCATGAAGGGCGACGAGTTCTACCAGTTCCTGCTGGCGGCCTTTCAGGCAATGGCCGGTGTACTGGAAAAAGGCGGTGCGGCTTATGTGTTCCATGCCGACACCGAAGGGCTCAATTTCCGTAAGGCCTTCATCGACGCCGGATTCCATCTCGCCGGTGTGTGCATCTGGGTGAAGAACAGCCTCGTGCTGGGCCGCTCGGATTACCAGTGGCAGCATGAGCCGGTGCTCTACGGATTCCTGCAGAACGGTAAGCATCCGTGGTACGCCGATAGGAAGCAGACCACCATCTGGAACTACGACAAGCCCAAGCGTAATGAGAACCACCCGACCAGCAAGCCACTGGACCTGCTGGCGTACCCGATCACCAACTCCTCTCAGGAGAATAGCATCGTGATCGACACCTTCGGAGGCTCCGGCTCCACCATGATGGCCTGCGAGCAGACCGGACGCACCTGCTGCATGATGGAGCTCGATCCCAAGTACGCCTCCGTCATCCTTCGCCGGTATGTGGAGGACTTCGGAAACGAGGATCAGGTGTATGTGGAGCGGGACGGCAAGAAGCTCATGTACGCCGATCTGGTCAAGGAAGTCGAGTCCAAATCGTAAACTGCACAACACCTCCGGCGCTTCTTTGTGTAATAGGTAGAATGTCCCGGAAAGGCCTGAAATAAGCCGTTTTTCGAGAAATACAACTTGCTATTACAGGCCTTTAGAGTGATTAATACACTACCCGAAGGGAACGGACCCACGGGACATTCAAAAAACGGAGGTACATTACCATGACAAACATCAAGCTCGCAACCGACAACCGCAAGGCCGCAGCCCAGAGGCTGGCCGAGATCATCGGCGGGACCTCCCGCTACACCAAGGTTCCCAGATGCGCCTACGAGGTCGGACGCTACTTCATCGAGAAGGACGGAACGATCACGGTTCCCGAAGACGCCGACCTGCAGCCGCTCATGGCGCTGGCCGAGGAAGGCCTGCTGGAGCCCTTCGAAGCTCCCGCGCAGGAGGCAGGCATTGCTGCCACGGAGCCGCAGGAAGCCGCTACTGAGGAAGAGACCAGCGACGACGCCGAGGGCCTGACAGTCAGCCTGCCGCTGGACGGCTTCAACCCGGACAGCCTTGACCGCCTGCAGAAGCTGGTGGACAGCAAGGCTCGCCTGATCAAGAAGGCCACGGACGCCGCCTGCCTGACGATCCGCAGGACCGAGGACCGGGTCGAGTTCCCTTGGTGGGACCGCATGCCGGAGCCGGAAGAGACGCAGGCTTACATGAGCCTGATCGCAGCCCTCTGCAAGGTGGCCAAGGAGGCCACGCGGGTCACCGCCACCGAGACCGAGGTGGAAAGCGAAAAGTACGCCTTCCGGTGCTTCCTCCTCCGGCTGGGCTTCATCGGTAGCGACAGCAAGGCCCACCGGAAGATCCTGATGAAGCGCCTCTCCGGAACCGCAGCCTTCCCGAACAAGGAAAAGGCCGACGCCTTCTCCGCAGCCCAGAAGGCTAAGCGTGATGCCGCCAAGGCCAGCGCCGAGGCAACCGAGGAGGTGTCAGCATGAAGATGATCCGGCCTGAACAGCTCGCGCACCTGCGCAGCACCTACCCTCGCGGCACCCGCGTGGAGCTGGTCCAGATGGACGACGCGCAGGCACCGCCGATGGGCACCCACGGCACGGTCACCGGAGTCGACGACACCGGGAGCCTGCTGGTGGATTGGGACAATGGCTCCGGCCTGAACGTGATCTGGGGAGTCGATGTGGTCCGGAAGGTGGTGGCCGCAGATGACTGAAACCATCCGGGAGCAGATCCTCGCCATCCGGGACACCGGCCTCACGAACATGTTTGACCTGCCGGTGGTCCAGCGGCTGGCCTACGAACGGGACTTCTTCGAGCTGGTCACCTTCCTTGAGGACCACCGCAGCGAGTACGTCCACTTCATACTGACCGGCGAGGCCTGATCCTCGCAGCCAGAAGAGCCGCAGGAGGCTCTTTTGGTCGTAGTAAACTACACAATTTCAGGCCGCGATCCTTGTGCAAAATATGTTCAGGAATCCGGCACAAATAACTTGCTATATCTCCGGTTTAGAGTGATTAATACACTACCGCAAGGGAACACCCTACGGAATTCACACACGGAGGTACACCACCATGACGATCAACGAGGCAATGAGAACCTACAGGCTGCCGAACCCCACCACTCCGGAGGACCTCGAATGCCGCTGGAGCAAGGTCCTGAACTTCGGAGACACGGTCCTGCTCGCCGGGTACTACTACAACGGCAAGAACAAGCCCTGCTACTTCGGAGCCACCTACGAATTCCTGAGCGACGACCGTTCCTGCGAGGGCACGATTGGCCTGAGCGCCGCCAGCGCGGTCGAATTCGAGGACGACGGACACGCCATCGCATGGGCGATGCAGCACTAAGGAGGGAGACGCCATGATGAGCAAGAACAACACCTACTTCGAGAACCTCAAGCGGATCGGCCACGATTGGGAGGCCGCCAGAGTCGAGCGTCAGGCTCGCAAGCAGCAGATCATCGACACCCTCGGCTGGGACAGCGACGAGCTCAAGGCTTGGTACGAGGAGGACGCCGCAGCCAAGTTCCCCTTTGAGTCGGGAGTCAGCAAGGCCTACCGCGCATGGGCACAGAGCCTTTCCCGCAAGGAGGACGAGCTGGAGATGGACGACTTCCTTTGGGACAAGGAGGTCGCGGACTTCATCGAGGCCCTTCGCAGCGCCGGGATCGAGACCTTCGTCTACACCAACCAGAGCACGGCGGTGATGGAAAACCTCCACGCCTTTGCCGCACAGGGCTGCACGATGACCGGCCTTTGCACCATCACCCGGCAGGAAACCCGCTGGGGAGACGAGGAACCCACCGAGGTCATGGGCATCCGCTTCAGCCTGAACTGAAGGAGGTGCCGGGATGAACTACGCTGACAAGATGGAACGCGAGTCCCGCCTGATGGGACGGATCGCAGACTGGATGGAGGTCCACGGCACGGTCCTTTCCGACCGGCAGCGCAGCAACGCTTACACCGGAGTCCGCATCCGGGAAATTGAATGGCGAGGCCGGACCTACCGCATCGTAGATGTAGACGGGATGACCTGCCAGATCGAGCGGCTGTAAAGCAAAACGCCGCCGCACCACGGAGCCTACGGGCTCTGTTGGTCGTTCATAATGTACACAAATCCGGCTCCGTTAATTTGTGTAGATTATGGCCGATCAACGGCCAGATATAACTTGCTATATCCTCCGTTTAGAGTGATTAATACACTACCGAAAGGAAAACAACACAAACGGAGGTACACCACCATGACGAACGCTTACACACTCAGGAACCACTTCACGCTTGGCAACTACAACACCACGATCACCCGCGCCGAGTTCGAGGCCCACTTCACCAAGACCCGCGAGACGGTCACCTTCACCTTCGGCGGCTGGGACGGCAAGAGCTACGACGGCGAGAGCCGCAGGGCCAAGGTCCTCCGCACCGACATTCCGGGATACGAGGACATCCGGTTCATCAAGGTCGGCAAGCACCTGCACTACATCATGGAGGACGAGATGCGGATCGAGAAGGCCACCGGCGAGGCCCACCCGGAAGCCAGCTGGCTGGTGGATGTTGAAAGAGCGTAAGGAGGACACGAGCATGGCAAGCAGAGCAAGATTAGAAGGGATTTGTGATTACAGGCTTTGGACCACCGAGGAGCTGATCGAAGCCTACGCATGGGAGGCAAAGCGGATCAACCAGAAGGACCGGGAGACGGCCCAGCGCCTGATCAAGAAGGAACTGAAGCGCCGGTTCGACGCCACCCTCCGGCTTCTGGACGATGAGCAGACCACCCAGAATCCGAAAGGAACCTACCGGTACCTGCTGAACGAGTAAAGACGGCACCCGGCAGGAGGCCCACACAGGGCCTTTTGCTCGTATAACACGTTTTTGTACAAGTCGCGCCAATGACGGCAGCGGCTGTTTTTTATGCCTTGGAGGCCGATATGAAATTCAAAATCGACAGGAAGGACCTGCCCTATGACGCTTTCGTATCGGACCCGTCATGGCTGATCCCCTATGAGGAAGAAGGTGATGAAACGGATGATGAGGAAACTGAAGAAGTACAAGCCGACAGCGTTTAAGGCCAAGGACTCCTACTACGATCAGGATGCTGCGGACTTCGCGGTCGCCTTCATCGAAAACCTCTGCCATACCAAGGGCACATGGGCTGGAAAGCCCTTCGAGCTCATTGACTGGCAGGAGCAGATCATCCGGGACCTCTTCGGAATCTTGAAGCCTAACGGCTACCGGCAGTTCAATACGGCCTACGTGGAGATCCCGAAGAAAATGGGCAAGAGCGAGCTGGCTGCTACAGTGGCCCTGCTGCTTTGCTGCGGTGACGGTGAGGAACGCGCCGAGGTCTACGGCTGCGCGGCTGACCGCCAGCAGGCCTCCATCGTGTTCGAGGTTGCTGCGGACATGGTACGGATGTGTCCGGCGCTTTCAAAGCGCGTGAAGATACTGGCCTCCCAGAAGCGGATCATCTATACGCCGACGAACAGCTTCTATCAGGTGCTGTCGGCAGAGGCCTATTCCAAGCACGGCTTCAACATCCACGGTGTCGTGTTCGATGAGCTGCACACCCAGCCCAACCGGAAGCTCTTTGATGTTATGACCAAGGGCTCCGGCGATGCTCGTATGCAGCCGCTGTACTTCCTGATCACGACGGCAGGCACGGACATCCACTCCATCTGCTATGAAACGCACCAGAAAGCCAAAGACATCCTCGAAGGCCGGAAGATCGACCCGACCTTCTACCCGGTGATCTACGGCGCGGATGAATCCGAGGATTGGACGGACCCGAAGGTCTGGAAGAAAGCCAATCCGTCCCTCGGCATAACGGTCGGCATCGACAAGGTGAAAGCCGCCTGCGACTCTGCCAGACAGAATCCCGGTGAGGAGAACAGCTTCCGACAGCTCCGGCTTAATCAGTGGGTCAAGCAGGCCGTGCGCTGGATGCCGATGGAGAAATGGGACGCCTGCGCCTTCCCGGTCAGCGAGGACGATCTGGAAGGCCGCGTCTGCTATGGCGGCTTGGACCTCTCCTCGACAACGGACATCACAGCCTTCGTGCTGGTGTTCCCGCCGCTGGATGAGGATGACAAGTATGTCCTGCTGCCATACTTCTGGGTCCCGGAGGATACGCTGGATCTTCGTGTCCGGCGCGACCATGTGCCCTACGAGGTCTGGGAGCGGCAAGGCTTCCTGATTACCACGGAGGGCAACGTCGTCCACTACGGCTACATCGAGAAATTCATCGAGCAGCTGGGTGAACGCTTCAATATCCGGGAGATCGCTTTTGACCGCTGGGGAGCGATCCAGATGGTTCAGAATCTGGAGGGCATGGGCTTTACCGTGGTGCCCTTCGGTCAGGGCTTCAAGGATATGAGCCCTCCGACGAAGGAGCTCATGAAGCTGGTGCTCGAAAAGAAAATCGCGCACGGCGGCCACCCGGTCCTGCGCTGGATGATGGACAACATCTATATCCGCACGGACCCGGCTGGCAACATCAAAGCTGATAAAGAAAAATCGACTGAGAAGATCGACGGTGCCATCGCTACGATCATGGGTCTGGACCGCGCCATCCGCTGCGGCAACGACACCAAGGAAAGCGTCTATGACACTCGCGGTCTTCTTTTCGTTTGACGGAAAGGACGGTGATCCATATGGGTATCTTTTCAGGACTATTTCGCTCCCGCGACAAGCCTACCGACAGAACGGCAGGAAGCAGCTATGCCTTCTACCTCGGCGGCTCTACCTCCGGCAAGGTTGTGACGGAGCGGTCCGCAATGCAGATGACTGCGGTCTACGCCTGCGTCCGGATTCTCTCGGAGGCCATCGCAGGACTCCCGCTGCAGCTGTACCGATATAAGGAGGACGGCGGCAAGGAAAAAGCCATCGACCACCCGCTTTACCTGCTGCTCCATGACGAGCCAAACCCGGAGATGAGCTCCTTTGTCTTCCGGGAGACGCTCATGACGCACCTGCTCCTGTGGGGCAACGCTTATGCGCAGGTAATCCGGAACGGCAAGGATGAGGTGGTGGCGCTCTACCCGCTGATGCCAAACAAGATGACGGTGGACCGCGACGACAAGGGCCAGCTCTATTACAGCTACACCCGGTCTACGGATGAAGCGCCGACGATGAAAGGCAACACCGTGATCCTGCGGCCTTCCGACGTGCTGCACATTCCCGGCCTCGGCTTTGACGGCCTTGTGGGCTACAGCCCTATCGCAATGGCGAAAAACGCCATCGGGCTTGCCATCGCCACCGAGGAATACGGTGCTAAGTTCTTTGCCAACGGCGCAGCTCCCTCCGGTGTGCTGGAGCATCCCGGCACCATCAAAGACCCGACGAAGGTCCGCGAGGCATGGCAGAGCCAGTTTGGAGGCAGCGCCAATTCCGGCAAGATTGCTGTTTTGGAGGAAGGCATGAAATACACGCCGATCTCCATCTCGCCGGAGCAGGCACAGTTCCTCGAAACCAGAAAGTTTCAGATCAACGAGATAGCTCGAATTTTCCGGGTCCCTCCGCACATGGTGGGCGATCTGGAAAAGTCGAGCTTTTCCAATATTGAGCAGCAGAGCTTGGAGTTTGTGAAGTACACGCTGGACCCGTGGGTGGTCCGCTGGGAGCAGTCCATCCGGCGCACGCTCCTGACTCCCATTGAAAAGAAGCGCTACGACGTGAAGTTCAATTTGGAAGGCCTGCTGCGCGGCGATTACCAGAGCCGTATGAACGGATACGCCACCGCAAGGCAGAACGGATGGATGTCTGCCAATGACATCCGCGAGCTCGAAAACCTCGACCGTATCCCTGCCGAGGACGGCGGTGACCTGTATCTCATCAACGGCAATATGCTCCCGCTGGGCAATGCAGGAGCTTTTGCAAATACCGATGACGGAAAGGAGGACGACACCGATGAAGGACAAGAAGTTCTGGGTGTGGAAGAACACGGCAGAAACGGAGCCGGACGCAGAACGGGTCCTTGAGCTCAACGGCACCATTGCCGAGGAGAGCTGGTTTGATGACGACATCACTCCGGCAATGTTCAAGGACGAGCTGTTCTCCGGCAGCGGACCGATCACCATCTGGATCAACTCTCCGGGTGGCGACTGCATCGCAGCCAGCCAGATTTATTCCATGCTCATGGATTACAAAGGCGACGTTACCGTCAAGATCGATGGCATTGCGGCTTCCGCTGCATCCGTCATCGCGATGGCCGGTACCAAGGTGCTCATGGCACCCACGGCGCTGATGATGATCCACAATCCCGCAACGGTGGCATTCGGAGACCACGAGGATATGCAGAAGGCCATTGAAATGCTGAACGAGGTCAAGGAAAGCATCATCAATGCCTACGAGATCAAGACCAGCCTCTCCCGCGCCAAGCTCTCCCGCCTGATGGATGAGGAAACTTGGATGAACGCAAAGAAGGCGCTGGAGCTTGGTTTCACGGACGGCCTGCTGGAGGATGCCAAAAAGGCTCCCGCAGAGGTCGAAGCCTATGCATATTCCGGCAAGGCGGTCGCCAATGCCCTGTTCAATAAGCTCGCGGAGAAGGCAAAACCGAAACAGGCAGAGCCGGAACCCGCCAAACCCGAAGGCCGCTCCGTTGACGATCTCAAGGCGCGGCTTGCCGACATCAAAAAATTCATGTAATGGAGGATTTTTATTATGACTATCACTGATCTTCGCACCAAGCGTGCAAACCTCTGGAACACGATGGAGAGCTTTCTCGACACCCGGAGGAACGACAAAGGCGTTCTGTCCGCTGAGGACGATGCCACCTACGCCAACATGGAAAAGGACCTCGACGACCTGACCAATGAGATCCGCCGTATGGAGCGAAAGGAAGCAATCGAAGCCGAGCTGAACAAACCGGTCAACGCTCCTATCACCGAGGCTCCGGATCGTGGGGCCAAGCCGGAAAAGGCCGGTCGTGCCTCCAGCGCCTATGCCGAGGACTTCGGCAGACACCTGCGCGGCAGAATGCCTCTGCACAACGTACTCTCCGAGGGCACCGATGCAGACGGCGGCTATCTGGTCCCGGAGGAATTCGAGCGCCAGATCGTCACCACCCTTGATGAGGCGAACGTGATCCGCTCTCTCGCCAAGGTCATCACCACCGGCAGCGAGCGCAAGATTCCCGTGGCCGCGACTCACTCCGTGGCACAGTGGACCGCTGAGAACGGCGCTTATCAGGAAAGCAACCCGACCTTCGGCCAGAAGCAGATCGACGCCTACAAGCTCACCGACCTCATCCGCGTGAGTCAGGAGCTCCTGCAGGATTCCGCTTTCGATCTGGAAAGCTACATCGCAGGCGAGTTCGCTCGTGCCTTTGGCATCGCTGAGGAGCAGGCCTTCTGCGTCGGCACCGGCACCGGCCAGCCCACCGGTATCTTCACCGAGAACGGCGGCACTGTCGGTGTGACCGCAGCGGCTACCAACGCCATCACCGTGGACGAGCTCATCTCCCTCGTGTATGCGCTGAAGTCTCCGTACCGCAGGAATGCAAAGTTCCTCATGAACGACGCCACCATCTCCCTGATTCGTAAGCTGAAGGACAACAACGGTGCGTATCTGTGGCAGCCCTCCGTGCAGGCCGGTGAACCTGACCGTCTGCTGGGCTACGAGATCTACACCTCTCCATATGTCCCGACTGTCGCTGCGGACGCATTCACCGTTGCCTTCGGTGACTTCAAGAACTACTGGATCGCGGACCGCGCTGGCCGCACCGTCCAGCGGCTGAACGAGCTCTACGCCACCAACGGCCAGATCGGCTATGTGGCCACCGAGCGCGTCGACGGCAAGGTCATTCTTGCGGAAGGCATCCAGCTTCTGAAGATGAAGGCGTAAGCCTCTGCGGAAAGGAGGTCCCATGACACTCATCACACTTGCTGAAGCCAAAGCGTACCTCCGTGTGGATACAGCGGATGAGGATGGCGTGATCATTGGCCTCCTCTCCGCCGCCGCAAGGCTGTGCGCTGACGTGGCAAGGCTTACGAATGAACAGTGGACGGCAATCGACTCCGATCAGGAGGATGAAGCGCTCACGCCGGTCCGTGAAACCATCCGGGTGGCGATTCTCTACGCGCTGGGCTATCTGTACGAGCACCGGGAGGACGCGGATCACCACGACCTGACGATGACGCTCCGCTCCCTTCTCTTTGCAATACGGGAAGGAGTGGTCTGATGAATATCGCAGGACTAAGGGTCCGGATCACCATCCAGAAGAATGTGACGGCGGTGGACCGGATCGGCAATCATACCTCCGTTTGGACAGACTTTTTCTCCTGCTGGGCTACGGCAGTTGCCAGCGGCAAAAGTGCTGAGGAAACTGAACACGCAGCGACAACGCAGGAGGCAGACCGTCTGGATATCACCGTGCGCTGGTCCTCCGAGACCGCTGCAGTGGATTCCAAGCAGTACCGTATCCTCCTGAATGGCCGCATCTACGACATCCTGAATATCGACGATATGGGCTTCAGGCGAAACAGTCGGAAGCTCCATACCGAGCTCATGGAAAGGTGACGCCTATGGGTTATCAGAGAGTAAGCGTCGACCAGATGGCGGACATCATTATGGAGGAGCTGAACAAGTTCTCGGAAACCGGCATCGAAGAGGTTAAGAAAGCCGTGAAGAAAGGCGGCAAGATCGTCAAGGACGACATCAACGCCTCCGCGCCGGTCCGCACAGGCAAGTACGCCAAGTCATGGACCTACAAGGTCACATCGGAGGACTCCTCCAGTATTGAGGTGACGGTGTATTCGCCATCCCGATACATGCTGGCGCACCTGCTGGAAAACGGCCATGCCAAGCGAGGTGGCGGCCGGGTCCGCGCCATCCCGCATATCGCTCCCGCGCAGGATCATGCCGAGCAGGAAATCGAACGGGAGCTGGAACGGACGCTGAGAGGATAAGGCTATGACACATAATGAAATCGTGGCGATGCTGGAGGAAGCCGGTCTTCCTCTGGCATACGACCACTTTGCTGAAGGCGAGTCTCCGGACCCGCCTTTTCTCGTATTCCTGTTCCCGTCCTCGGACAATTTCTCCGCTGACGGGAGGGTCTACCAAAAAATCGACACGCTTCATATCGAGCTGTACACGGACCTGAAGCAGCCGGAGCTGGAGGCGTCGATTGAAGCTGTGCTCGACGGGCACGACATTTTCTACAACAAAACCGAGGTCTGGATCGAAACGGAGCATCTGTACGAGGTGCTGTATTCGACCGAGGTCCTCAGAACAGATTGATTGGAGGTAAATTGCGATGCCTAACAACAAGGTAAAGTTCAATCTCAAAAACGTGCATTACGCACTGCTCACCTACGGTGAGAACGACACGCCGGTGTATGCCACCCCTGTCGCGGTTCCCGGCGCTGTTTCCCTTTCTCTGGATGCCAATGGCGAGCCGGAGAACTTCTATGCGGATGGCATGGTCTACTACGTCATCAACAACAACATGGGCTACGACGGCGATCTGGAGCTGGCCATGATTCCGGAGTCCTTCCGCACCGATGTGCTGAACGAGGCGCTGGATGACAAAGGCGTGCTGGTAGAGAGCTCCGAATCCCAGCTGGCGGCCTTTGCGCTGCTCTTCGAGTTTGATGGCGACCAGAAGCATATCCGCCATGTGCTGTACAACTGTGCAGCCTCCCGTCCCGGCATCGAGGGCAAGACCAATGAGGAGAGCAAGGAGGTCCAGACCGAAACGCTCACCATCAAAGCGTCTCCGCTCCCGGACGGCACCGTGAAGGCCAAGACCGGCGATACCACGGATGCCGCCACCTACGAAGGTTGGTACGGTGCCGTGTACCTGCCCACTGCCAATTCCAGCAACACCAATGGGGAGGGCTAAGCGATGGCACTGACAAAAACGATCAACATTGACGGCAAGGAGGTCACCTTCAGGGCCTCCGCCGCCATTCCGCGCCTGTACCGCGTGAAATTCCACCGAGATATCTACAAGGACCTCGATGCGCTGCAGAAGGCTATGGGTGGGAGCGATGAGAACGCCTCCACGCTGGATACCTTCTCGCTGGAGCTGTTCGAGAACATCTCCTACGTGATGGCAAAGCACGCGGACCCGTCCATCCCGGATACGCCGGAGGGCTGGCTGGAGGAGTTTAACACCTTCTCGATCTATCAGGTGCTGCCTCAGATCATCGAGCTCTGGGGCCTGAATGTCCAGACGGATGTGACCACTAAAAAAAACTTCGCGCAACTGAGCGCCCAATGACGACAGCATTGTTCCTGCTCCGCTGCATACAGATCGGCCTGTCCATCCGGGATCTGGACCTTCTGACCATCGGAATGGTCAACGATCTGTATGCGGAAAGCAGAAACGATGAATGTCAGGACTCCTACCGGCAGCTCGCCAGTCAGGAGGATTTCGATGCATTTTAACGAGGAAGGAGGTGCTGCCCTATGGCAGGAGGCAGAATCAAAGGCCTGACCGTCACCATTGACGGCGATACCACAGGCCTGTCGAAAGCCCTGCAAAATGTCAATAAGGAAATCAAGAGCACGCAGCAGCTGCTGAAGGACGTGGACAAGCTGCTGAAGCTCGATCCCGGCAACACCGAGCTCCTTTCGCAGAAGCAGCGCCTGCTGGGTGATGCCATCGGTGAGACCAAGACCAAACTGGAGACCCTGAAGACTGCATCCGAGCAGGCAAACACCGCGCTCGCCAACGGTGAGATTTCACAGGAACAGTTTGATGCCCTCCAGCGGGAGATCATCGAAACCACGGAGGAGCTGAAGCGTCTGGAGGAACAGGCCAAGCAGTCCTCCACCGCTCTTCAGGAGATTGCCGCCAAGGGTGAAAAGCTCAAGACGGTCGGTGACAACATTTCTAATGTCGGTGAGAAGTTCCTGCCTGCAACCGCCGTGGTAGCCGGTCTTGGCACCGCAGCTGTTAAGACCGCTGCCGATTTTGACACAGGCATGAGCAAGGTCGCCGCCATCTCCGGAGCCACCGGCAAGGATCTGGAAGCCCTGCGGGATAAGGCTCGTGAAATGGGCAGCAAGACTAAGTTCTCCGCTACTGAAGCCGCCGCCGCGATGGAGTACATGGCGATGGCCGGTTGGAAAACGGAGGACATGCTTGGCGGCATCGAGGGTATCATGAACCTCGCTGCTGCATCCGGCGAAGACCTCGCCACAACATCAGATATCGTCACAGATGCCCTGACCGCCTTCGGCCTCACCGCCAAGGACTCAGGGCATTTTGCTGACGTTCTGGCTGCAGCCAGCTCCAACGCCAACACGAACGTGTCCATGATGGGTGAAACCTTCAAGTACGCCGCGCCAATCGCCGGTGCCTTGGGTTTCTCCGTGGAGGATACCGCTGAGGCAATCGGCCTCATGGCAAACGCCGGTATCAAAGGCAGCCAAGCCGGTACATCCCTTCGTACCATCATGAATAACCTCGCCGGAGAAGTGAAGATCTGCGGAGCCAACCTCGGTGAGGTCACAATCCAGACCACCAACGCGGACGGCTCCATGAGGGAGCTTTCGGATATCCTTGCTGACTGCCGTGGTGCCTTCTCCCAGCTCTCCGAGTCGGAGCAGGCCGCCGCTGCCGAGGCGCTGGTGGGCAAAAACGCCATGTCCGGCTTCCTCGCTCTGATGAATGCCGGTGAAGGCGACATCAACAAGCTCTCCTCGGCCATTGAGAACTGTGACGGGCAATCCCAGAAGATGGCTGAGACCATGCAGGACAACCTTGAGGGCCAGCTCACCATCCTGAAATCCCAGCTGCAGGAGCTCGCCATTTCCTTCGGTGAAATCCTGATGCCTGCGATCCGTGGTATCGTCAGTGCCCTACAGAAGGTGGCCGACTGGCTCAACAGCCTCTCCGAAGGCACGAAGAAAACCATCGTCACCATCGCGCTGATCGTGGCGGCCATCGGTCCGGTGCTGATTGTGGTCGGCAAGGTCATATCCGCCATCGGCACGATCATGACTTGGGTCCCGAAGATCGCCACCGCTATCAAGACGGTGAAAACTGCGCTGACGGCACTGCATGCCGTGATGCTGGCTAACCCGATTGTCCTGATCATCGCTGCCATTGCCGCGCTGGTCGCCGCTTTCATTTACCTGTGGAACAACTGTGAGGGCTTCCGTAATTTCTGGATCAACCTCTGGGAAAACATCAAGACCGGAGTCACTGCAGCGGTGGAGGCTATCGGCAATTTCCTGAGCAGCGCTTGGGAGGCCATCAAGACGACAGCAGAAACCGTGTGGAACGCCATCTCCGGATTCTTCACCGGGATCTGGACGGCAATCAGCACGGCTGCTTCTACCATCTGGAATACAGTACGAGATGCCATCGTTGGTGTCATGACGTCCATCTGGGAGACGATCACCTCTGTATGGAATGCGATCTACGAGTTTTTCGCGCCGCTGCTGGAGGCGATCCGGTATCTGTTTGAAACGATCTGGCAGGCCATTCAGATTCTGATTGGCATGGCGCTGGATTGGATCAATGAAAAGATCACCACGATCTGGAATGCCATCGTACAGTTCCTGACGCCTATTCTGGAGGGCATCCGGGACTTCTTCCAGACCATCTGGAATGCGATCTCCAATGCCATCTCTACGGCACTGGAGGCAATACGCAGCACGGTGGAGCGGGTCTGGAATACGATCAGCAGCTTCATCTCCGGCATCCTGAATACGATCTCCGGCGCGATCTCCTCGGCATGGAATACTATCAAGAGCACGGTCACGTCGATTATGAACAGCATCCACTCGGCGGTGGTTTCCGTATGGAACAATATGCGCAGCGCCATCTCCGGTGTGATCAACCAGATCGTCAGCACGATCCGCAACGGTCTGAATCAGGCGGTCAACTTTGTGAAAGGCCTGATCGGTCAGGCATTCAGCTGGGGCCGCGACCTGATCATGGGCATCGTCAACGGCATCAGAAACGCCATCGGCGCAGTCGCCAATGCGTGCCGGAGTGTTGCAGACACCATCCGCTCGTACCTGCATTTCTCCGTCCCGGACATCGGGCCGCTGACGGATTACGAGAGCTGGATGCCGGACTTCATGAAGGGACTCGCCAAAGGTATCGAAAAGAGCAAGGGCCTCGTCTCCGATGCGATGGAAGGCGTGACTGCCGGGATGAACCTCTCGCCAGTTCTGGCGGCAAGCGCACCGGCTATGGCAGAGTCCGTCACCCATAGCGGCGACACCGGCCTGCTGCAGCATCTTTCGGATATGGTGGCGCAGCTTTCCGGCCAGAACGGTGATATCACCATCCCGGTGTACATCGGTCAGGACCGGATAGATGAAATTGTGGTAACCGCTGCCCAGAGAGCGACTTACCGGTCAGGAGGCAGATAATGTTTCAGGAGCTAAAGATCAATGGCATCGTACTGCCGAGGCCGGACAGCGATCTGGATTTCAAAAGTGAAAAGGTCAAAACCGAGTACGAGACGGAGGCCGGTACTACGCAGGTCTCCGTCCGCAGGGAATCCAAGCTCACCATTTCCGGCGACTGGACCCTGACAGGCAAATGGGTGGAGCTTTTCCGCGCATGGGCCGAGATGGACTCGGTCACGGTGTTCTGCTTTTACCCCATCAAGGACAGGCTCACGGAACATGAGTGCCAGTTCGTCATCAACAGCGAAAAGCATATCCGCAATGCCAGAGCGCAGCTATCCACGGACGGTCTGTACCAGATGAGCGTAACAATGGAGGAGCTGTAATGTACGATGTATCACAGAAATACGTGGAGGCGATGAAGCGGCCTGTCCAACGGCACCGGATCAAGGGCACGGTCGGCGGCATCGCCTTTACTGAAAATCATATTCTTTCCGGCTCCTTCACGATCACCGGCCAGTGCTCGGACACCACCAATGTCCAGATCGGTCAGGTATATACGAACGAGCTGAAAATCACGCTGATGAAAAGCCTGCATCTCTCCCGGTATTCCATCATGGGCTCGGAGATCATTCCGTACTTTGGGCTGCGGCTGGACAACGGCGACTATGAGTATATCCCGCTGGGTGTGTTCACGGTATCCTCCGCGAGCTGGGCTGCCAGCGGTGTGGAGATCACGGCCTATGACAACATGTCCAAGCTGGACCGCTCCTTTTCGAGCAGCAGCCTGACTGGAACGCCGTATGAACTGCTGACGCTGGCCTGCACCTCCTGCGGCCTTGAGCTCGCCATGAAGGCGCGGGACTTCAACAGCCTCGCCAACGGCAGACGGACACTCACCCTTTTTGCGGACAACGATATCGGCACATGGCGTGACTGCGTTTCATGGATCGCGCAGGCGATTGGATGTAACGTGTTCGCTGACCGCGCCGGGAAGATTGTCCTGAAGGCCTACGGGCAGAACGCAGTGGATTCCATCGACACAGAGCACCGCCTCACGGGCAGCACCTTCGGAGATTACGAAACCCACTATACCGGTCTGTCCGTCGTGGACATTGAGGACCAGATGACGGTCTATTTCAGCGATCCGGTAGACGACGGCCTGACCTACAATCTCGGCTCCAATCCCTTCTTGCAGTCCGACTCCGATGAGCTGGTGGAGGCTATGTGCCGGGAGATTCTGGCTGCAATCGGAAGCATCCATTACGTCCCGTTCTCCGTGGATATGATCGGGACTCCGGCCTATGACCTGATGGATGTTCTTCGCTTCGAAGGCGGCTTTGCAGATGGCGACAAGCTCTCCTGCATCACGAAGTACACCTTCCATTACAATGCAAAATACTCCATTTCTGGCGTGGGCACGAATCCGGCGCTGACCTCCGCCAAGAGCAAGAGCGATAAAAACATCGCCGGTCTGATGGTGCAGGTCTCCTCGATCACCAGCTCCATCAACCGGCTGATTTATGACTATAACACCGGACCGCTGTCGGTCGGGCAGGACGAGCAGACGCTGGGAATGGTGACCTACTACATCTCCCAGAAAGCGGATGTCGAGGGCCACTTCCTGATGAACTATACGGCCAGCGAATCCACCCACCTGACTCTCCGCTTTTACGATCAGGGTGTGGAGGAACTGTACTCCCCATTGGAGATGGACATCCTTGAGGGAGAAGGCAGCATCGGCATCCCGCACGCCTACCTCAATCGCGGTGTCGGTATTCATGGTGTCTACGTCACAGCGGAGGTGGCCTCCGGCGAGCTGACCATCGATACCAGAGGCGTCTTCTTCACTCTCGACGCAGGCAACTTTGCCGAGGCCGTGGATGATATTTCGATGGACGTCCGGGACATCACCATGCGGCAGCTTCTGGAATCCAATGGACCGGATCAGATCTGGATCGTCGGTATCGAGGACGGCAAAATGCTGGTCAGCCGCAGGGACTACCGGGAAACCTATACTTCCAATCCTGTGTGGACCGGTGTTTATACCGCCGGTGACGCACTGGACGCCGCCATCGAATTTGACGGCAAATGGGTCCTTCGAGCCAACAGCGACAAGTATACGCTGGAGACCAAGGACCAACCTTGGTATTTCTGGATCATCCCGGATGGAACCCTGCTTGCCCAGCTTGGCGAGGATGAGACAACCCGCCTGACGCTCGATACCGATGTGACCGGTGTCAGCGCCTGCCGAGGCTACAGCTCCAACTTCTATCTGGAACAGGATCAGGGCTTGGTGGTCGCCTATATCAAAGGCGGGAAGCCCTACTACATTCAGTATGTTTACGATACGCAGCTGGAGGCAAAGCGCTGGCTGCAACCGGAGCTGCTGATAAACGAGGATGTTTTGAATTTCCGGGTCCATCGGCTCAATGATTACCGGCTTGGCTTTGAGTTGACAACGGCCAGCAGAAACCTCTGGATTTATACCGCTCGCACTTACGTGGCGCAGGCTGTCCCGAAGGAAAGCGGAAGCATCTCGCTCTCGGAAAAAACCATGTTCCTGTATGCCCATAAAGATACGGACCTCAGCGTGGTTTATTCCAACGCGATCACCGAGGACAAGCTGACGATGTATATCTACATCTCAAAGCATGTCCGCTATTTTTATTCTTGGCAGGACATCCTCTCCTTGGACGAGGACTCCATTTCCTACGACATGATCGACAGCGTGGAGATTGCGGAAAACGGTGACGGCGCTGTCATCACGGTCCATTTGAAATCCATTCCCAAGAAGCTGATCACAACCGCAGTCGTCAACCCGGATGATTCTTCCGCGCTGCAGGCTGAGATCGTGGATTGCGGATACATCAAAGCACCGAAGGCGACCCTGACCTTTGATACGACGGTTTATCGGTATCTCGCTGTCCAGAAGGAGCAGGTCGGTATCAGGAACACCGGCACAGGTTTCCGCTATGAAGGTATCACTGAACCGAGGCTTGCTGTTCAAAAAGAGACTGCCGGGATCAGAAATACTGCGCCGGGTATCCGCTACGAAATGATATCGGACATCCGAAACAGCGTGCAGCGCGAGTCCGCTGCTATTCGCCAGAAATCGAGCGGCATGAACTACGAACAGGTCGAGCCGTCACCAATTTAAGGAGGAGCTTATGAAACCCACAATTCTTTGTAAAAACCAGTACACGATCCGGAAGGTCGATGCTGAGGGCAATGAGCACGAGGTGGCGCGTTTCCACAACGTGCCGCTGCAGGTTTTCTATAATGCCGTGATCGGTGCCAATGTCGGCTACTCCGTGGACAGCACAGTCCACTCCTGCTGGTTTGGCACCGGATCAAGAGAGCCGTCCGGCAGCGATACTGCTTTGGAGCATCCGCTCTGGACATATGGATGGAACTACTCGAATGTGACCTCTTGGGAGAAGTACCTCAACGAGCAGAGGCACGTCTGCCATAAGTACACATTTAAGATCGCTGCGGACGCTGACCATGTCGGAACGGTCTCCGAGGTCGGCATTGCCTTCATGACCTCTCGCGGTGGCGGTGTTGCGCTTGGCACCCGTGCGCTGATCCTTGATGCGGAAGGCAATCCGATGACGATCACGAAGACCGATTTGGAAGCGCTCTTTGTGGATGTCATTTTTGAGTTTACGCTTCAGGACACCGACGAATTCAAATGGATACCTGAGAACTACATCGGCTATGGCGCACGGAGCGGCACCAGCTGGGCACCCATCTTCAACCTTGGCCTGTGCGACCGGATCTTCTTCCTCGGTCGGATCACGGAGGATGGCTTCAAACAGCAGCTGGCAACACTGGAATTCTCGAAAGCCTACAAGAACAGCAACCATGAGCTGGATGTGACGAATGCGCGTCTGCAGCAGACGGTCATCCCGTCTCAGCGGTATATCAAGGCCATCGGGATCGGCTCGAACAGCTATAGCGGTGTCATCCTCGGATACTGGAAACTGCCCAATCCGGACGTTATCCCTCCGAAAGTCCTGCGCGGCATGCAGGTCGGAATTGGCGACGGCAGCCAGACGGTTTTCAATGCGCCTCTGGCTGAATGGATGAAGGATACCGAGGAAATCTTCATCAACGATGTGCAGCAGGTCCGTGGTGTGGATTACGTCTGCGATCATGATGCCAACTCCCTCGGCCTGTGCGAGTGCTCCATTCTTCACGAGATGGAATACGCCGGTGAATGGACTACCGCTCCGCAGAGCGTGATTACGCCGATCATAGGGAACGCTCCCTACAGGAACGGCTCATATCGCACTGCGCTGTGGAATAAGGATCATCCGACCATAACCTACGCTTTCCCGGAGGAAGGTATCAAGACGATCAAGCGCTTTGTGCTGAGGAACTTCATCGCCTACATCAGCATCTCCTCCGGCAGCGCAAGCTACAACACAAACTGGTCCAATGCCATCTGGACCATCGAGTATTCGGAAGACGGCACAGAATGGCAGACTGCCGGGAACGCGGTCATCGATTCCAACAATCGCGCAGAGCTCATTCTGGATCAGGCGGTCACGGCACGTTATTGGCGCTTCACCATATCCAACCGGATCAACGGCATTCTGTTTTCCGCGCAGGGCCACGATTCCATCATGGCCTATGGCGAGCAGCTTCCGATCACGTTTACGCAGGCTCCTCCTGTCGACGCGGTTATCACCATGAACGCCACGGTCGACTGCCCGATGAAAAACTCCAATTTCATCATCGATGTCAATCCGACCTTCGAGATTTAAAGGAGGTCCCTATGGCACTTGTGATTGAAAGAATCATCGACCTGACGGCCAGTGAAAACAATCCGGAGCCCAAGCTCGTATCCCAGCTCTCCATCATTCACGAATCGAGTGATGGGGAGCTGGTTCAGTATTACATCCAGACGCGCAATCAGACTCAAGGCGACAAGAACACCTATGCCATTGGCGTCTACGACAAGGACAGCCGCTCCTACTCCTACCACGACTATCCAGAAGTGGTCTGGGGAGAGCCGGGTCAGCGCATCTGCGGCAATCGCATCGAGCGCCTTGGCGTGAAGGCCTTTCCTGCGCTTGGAGCCATTGCTTTTTACAAGCTGATGCACCGGAAGATTACCCGCATCGTTGCTCCGGTCAATCCGAAGAATAAAAAGCAGGAAGCTCCCGCGCTGGCCGCCGAGATCAATCCTGACGGCACGGTCACATTTACGATCACGCCTCCGGACAAGCCGAAATATGCCTGCTACCGGATCGTGATGCAGAGCACCGTTTATACGGAGGAGTATGTGACCTATGACTTGGAATTGACGGTCCCGAAACCTCATGTCTCTGGAGAGTACCGGTGTTACGCGGTTGGGTACGGCGAAGAAGGCCAGCTTCTCTCAAAGGACAGCAACGTGATCACCCTGACGCTCACCGGAAAGTCCGCAACCTACCAGCGTCCGTACTACATGAAATCTGAGCTTACCGCTGTGGAGCGCGAGGCCGATGAACGCTATCAGGCTTTGGAGGAATACAGCGAGTCCTTGGAAGAGCGCATCCGTGCTCTGGAGGAACACTTACCACCGGAAGGAGGCAATGACAATGGTTAATTTCAATGGGAACAACATCACGATCACCAGAGGCGACACGCTGGAGGCTGTTCTGGAAATCCTCTGCGCGGACGGCCAGCCGTATGAGGTACGGGCCGGTGACGTGATCCGCTTTGCCCTGAAGCAGAAATACACGGACCGGGAGCCTCTTCTCCTGAAGGAGATCCCGCATGACACCCTGCTCCTGCGATTGGAGGCTGAGGAGACAAAGCTCCTGACCGCAGGCTGGGCACCGTATGTTTATGATATTCAACTCACGATGGAGGACGGCACGGTGGACACGTTTATCGACCGCGCCGAGTTTATCGTGACGGAGGAGGTGGACTGATGGATGGAAAACTCACAGGCCGCCTGTCTCCACGGCGGCAGCTCACCGGCAGGCTTTCCTTCGCAGTCCGGGATGCTCCCGGTATTGTGCTGATCCCGAAGACCGCCAGCGAGAACGGGATATACCGTGCAGCAGCTGAAGGCGCTGATGGGTATTCGGTTTTCACGGTGAATGTCCCGCCTGCTGTCGAACCGCTCGTCCCTCACGCCTATGACCTCACAGGCGGATATGTCAGGAACGGCATCTGGACGGTTGGTGGCGATACCGTCAACTACTCCGATGTCTACGCGGTGGAGGCCAACACAGCATACCTTCTGATGCTCGGCAGCATCGTCGGGAGCCGCTTCCGCAGCATGTTTTCTGCGGCAGATCCTTCAACGACGAAGGTGGACATCACGGGCCGAACGATTACGAATTTGGCTGATCCATCACCTTACGCCTTCGCGTCGTTCACTCCGGCAGCGGACGGTTTCATCACCATCACAAAAGATAACGCCGGGACAGCTGGTCTGAAAACTTATGTGTACAGGATAAAAGACCTGCCCAATGAATAAACCTGATCTACGTGAGTCGCTACGGCGGCTCTTTATTTTTGCACAAGGAGGACTTCTACCATGAAAGAATTCTGGAATACCATTCAACTCATTTTCGCTGCGGTCGGCGGCTGGCTCGGCTGGTTCCTCGGCGGATGCGACGGCCTGCTCTATGCGCTTCTGGCCTTCGTGACTATCGACTATATCACCGGTGTCATGTGCGCCTTTGTGGACCGCAAGCTGTCCAGCGAGGTCGGCTTCAAGGGCATCTTCAAAAAGGTGCTCATCTTCCTGCTGGTGGGAATTGGCCACATTCTCGACACGCAGGTGATCGGCTCCGGCAGCGTGCTCCGGACGGCGGTGATCTTTTTCTACATCTCCAATGAAGGTGTGAGCCTCGTGGAGAACGCCGCGCACCTTGGCCTGCCTATCCCGGAAAAGCTGAAGTCCGTTCTGGAGCAGCTGCATGATCGCGCAGAAAAGGAGGACAAGTAATGGCATACACGAACAGCCCACTGACGGCATACACCAAGCTGAGTCCGAATCACTCCGGCCAGCGCACCCACTCCATCGACCGGATCACGCCGCACTGCGTCGTCGGCCAGTGTACGGCTGAGGGCCTCGGTGACTGGTTTGCAAAATCCAGCACGCAGGCCTCCTCCAACTACGGCATTGACAAGGATGGCCGTGTCGGCCTTTATGTAGAGGAGAAAAACCGCTCGTGGTGCTCCTCCAGCAACGCCAATGACCAGAGGGCCATCACCATCGAATGCGCCTCGGACGCCTCCGAGCCTTATGCCTTCCGGGACATCGTTTACCAGACGCTCATCAAGCTCTGCGTGGACATCTGCCAGCGCAACGGCAAGAAGAAGCTCCTGTGGCTGGGCGACAAGGACAAGACGCTTAGTTACAGCCCTGCCGCCGACGAGATGGTCCTGACGGTCCACCGCTGGTTTGCCAATAAGTCCTGTCCCGGAAACTGGATGTATGCTCGCATGGGTGATCTGGCCAGCAAGGTAACGGCGGCTCTCGGCGGCAGTTCTGCGCAGCCTGATGCTCCTGCCGAGAAACCGGCCAGCGGATATTACCGTGTCCGGAAGGACTGGTCCGACAGCAAATCGCAGAAAGGCGCTTATAAGAATCTGGCCAATGCCAAGAAGTGCGCTGATGCCAATCCGGGATACAGCGTCTTTGATGCAGAAGGCAATGTCGTCTACGCTGCTGCCGCTCCTGCTCCGGAGCCGGAAGCACCTGCCGTGCCCTTCCTCGTGAAGGTCGGCATCGGTGACCTGAATATCCGTACCGGTCCCGGCAGCAACTACAGCAAGACCGGCTTCTTCACTGGACGAGGATGTTTTACGATCCTTCAGGTGGAGAAAGGTCCCGGCTCCGATTCGGGCTGGGGCCGCCTGAAATCCAGCGCTGGCTGGATCAGCCTCGACCATTGCACAAAGCTATAATCACCCTTAGGGTCTGTGGATTCTCCGCAGGCCCACTTTTTTTATGCGCAAATAGCGGACCACCCCACCGGGAAATGTCCAGTAGGGACTGAGAGGAAGACCTCTCAGACTGGAGGAATCCCAATATGACGAATGAACAGAAAGCCGTGATCCGCAGGCTCCGGCAACAGAATAACAGCTATGTCTCTATCGCAAACACGCTCGGTGTCTCGGTCAGCTCGGTCAAGGGCTACTGCCAGAGAAACGGCCTGACCGGTAAACGCGCCGCTGCCGAAAGCGCCAATGATGATCCGTCCGTCTGCCTTGGCTGCGGAAAGCCCATCACCCAGCGCGACGGCGTCAAGCGCGTGAAGTTCTGTTCGCCGGGATGCAGGCAGGCTTGGTGGAATGCTCATCCAGAGAAAGTCAACCGAAAGGCCATCTACTCCTTCACCTGCGCCTGCTGCGGGAGGCCCTTCACCGCATACGGGAATCGGTCGCGTAAGTACTGCTCGCATGAGTGCTACATCACTGACCGCTTCAAGGGAGGTGAGGCATGATGGCACCGGAGAAGTTTGAGGCCGAAAAGAACTATCTGGCGGCTCGTGAGATCGCGGAGGGCTTCCTGAAAAAGGGCCTGCTGACCGAGGAGGAATTTACCAAAATCGACGCCTTCCTGACCGAGAAATTCTCCCCACAGATGGGCAAACTAATCGCGGCTACAGGCCAGAATTAACTTGCTATGTACCCCTTTTAGAGTGATATATGGTACGGGAAAGGAGGCGAAAAGCCGTGAAAACTGTAAAGAAAATCGAGGTCACGAGGCCGGTCCTGCCTACCCGAAAGAAGGTCGCTGCCTACGCTCGTGTGTCTATGGAAACCGACCGGATGATGCATTCCATCTCCACACAGGTCAGCTACTACAACGAGCTCATCCAGAGCAACCCGGAGTGGGAATTCGCCGGTGTCTACGCCGACAACTTCATCTCCGGTACAGCCATCGACCGCAGGCCAGAATTCAAACGGCTGCTGGATGACTGCGAGGCCGGAAAGATCGACATCATCCTCACCAAGTCCATCAGCCGGTTTGCCAGAAACACGGTGGACCTGCTGGAAACGGTCCGGCACCTGAAGGAGCTGGGCATCGAGGTACAGTTCGAGAAGGAGCACATTAACTCCCTGTCCGACGACGGCGAGCTGATGCTGTCCCTTCTCGCTTCTTTTGCACAGGAGGAAAGCCGCAGCATTTCGGAGAACGCACGCTGGGCCATCCAGAAGCGTTTTGAAAAGGGCATCCCGAACGGGAAGTTCCGTATCCTCGGTTATGAATGGGAAGGCGACCATCTGGTCATCGTGCCGGAAGAGGCCGAAATCGTGAGACGCATCTTCCAGAACTTCCTCGACGGCAAATCCCGTCTGGAAACAGAGCGGGAACTGAACGGCGAGGGCATCACCACCAAAGGCGGATACAAATGGTGCGATTCCAACATCAAGGTCATCCTGTCTAACATCACCTACACCGGCAACCTGCTGCTGCAGAAGGAATTCCTCGAAGACCCGATCACCAAAAAGCGCCAGAAGAACAAGGGCCAACTGCCGCAGTATTATGTGGAGAACACCCACGAGCCGATCATCGACATGGAGACCTTCCAATACGTGCAGGACGAGATGGCCAGACGCCGGGAGCTCGGTGCCCTTGCCAACAAGAGCCTGAACATCACCTGCTTCACCGGGAAGATTAAGTGCGGCTTCTGCGGTAAGAGCTTCATGCACAACACCCGGAAGAACCGAGCGCAGTTCACCACCACCTACACCGAGGAGGATGGCATGTACACCACATGGGTCTGCGGCTCCCGGAAGCAGAAACAAAAAGGCGATCCCTGCAAGGCCAAGGAGATCCCGGACAAGATTCTGAAGCAATGCTGCGCTGAGGTGCTGGGCTTAGATGAATTCGACGATGAGGCCTTTGCCGAGCGCGTAGAGCGGATCGACGTTCCGGACGGAGGCATTCTGGTCTTCCACTTTTACGACGGCACTGAGGTCACGAAGGAATGGAAGTCCACCGCCAAGCAGGACTGCTGGACGGATGAATATAAGGACCGCCAGCGCGAATGGGTCCGCAACTACATGGCCAAGGGTGATGGCCGGTTCTCGCCATTCACCACCCGGATTAAATGCGGTTGCTGCGGTGGCTCCTGCAGGCGGCAGGTCCAAGGCTCGTCGGACGGCAAGATTGCCTACTGGCGGTGTTCCGGTGGCGGTGCTACCAACTGCGGCATCAAGGGCATCCGGGAACCAGAGCTCATGGAGATTGCCGCCGGCCTGATGGGCCTTCCCGAATTTGACGGTGATGCCTTCCGGGAGCAGGTGGATCACATCACGATGGTGAAAAGCGGCCTGCTGGAATTCACCTTCACGGACGGCCACACCGAGGAAGCCGAGTACAGCACCAAGCGCAAGGGTAAGCCTTGGACCGAAGAACAGCGAGCCAAGTTCAAGGAATCCATCAAGGGCTCCTACACGCCAGAGCGCAGGAAGGCCATGAGCGAACACATGAAACAAGTAAGGAGGGAGCGGTATTGGAACAGCAAAGGAAAGTCCAAACAATCCCAGCAACCCTGACGCGGTTTACGGCCACACCGCTTTCCGCGCAGAAGAAACGGAAGGTCGCCGGGTATGCTCGCGTCTCCACTGATCACGACGATCAGTTCACGAGCTATGAGGCGCAGATCGATTACTACACCAACTACATCAAGGGCCGGGACGATTGGGAATTCGTATCCGTGTACACCGACGAGGGCATCACGGGCACCAGCACCAAGCACCGCGAGGGCTTCAAACGCATGATCGCGGATGCGATGGACGGCAAGATCGACCTGATCGTCACCAAGTCTGTCAGCCGCTTTGCGCGGAACACGGTCGACTCCCTGACCACCATCCGGCAGCTGAAGGAAAACGGCATCGAGGTCTATTTTGAGAAAGAAAACATCTGGACCTTCGACGGCAAAGGCGAAGTCCTGCTGACCATCATGTCGAGCCTCGCGCAGGAAGAAAGCCGGTCCATTTCCGAGAACTGCACATGGGGCCAGAGAAAGCGCTTTGCTGACGGCAAGGTCACGGTTCCGTTTAAGCGGTTCCTCGGCTACGACCGAGGCGAAGACGGGAATCTGGTGATCAACCCGGAGCAGGCCAAGGTGGTCAAGCGCATCTACGGAATGTTCCTCAAAGGCATGACGCCACACGGCATCGCCAAGACGCTGACCGACGAAGGCGTCCCGACACCGGCAGGCAAGCACCAGTGGGGCCAGACCACCATCAAGAGCATCCTGTCGAACGAGAAGTACAAGGGAGATGCCCTGCTGCAGAAAACCTTCTGCGAGGACTTCCTGACCAAGAAGATGAAAACCAATCAGGGTGAGGTCCCGCAGTACTACGTTGAGAACAACCACGAGGCCATCATTGACCCGGAGACCTTCGAGATGGTCCAGCGGGAGCTCGCCAGACGGACCAAGGGCAAGAATCGCCACAGCGGTGTCCACCTGCTCTCCGGCAGGATCAAGTGCGGTGACTGCGGCGGATGGTATGGCTCAAAGGTCTGGCACTCGCCGGAAAAATGCAAGCGGACCGTCTGGCAGTGCAATCAGAAATACAAAAACGAGGTCCGCTGCACCACGCCTTACCTCGACGAGGCATCGGTGAAAGAGCGCTTCACGGTTGCAGTCAACCAGCTGCTGGCCGGACGGGACGCCGCCATCGCTGCCTACGAGATGGGCATGGCAAGAACCCTCGACACCACCGAGCTGGAGGCCCAGCAGCAGGAGCTTCTTTCAGAGATGGAAGTGCTCAACGGCATGATCCAGCAGATGATTCGGCAGAACGCCACGGTCGCACAGGACCAGACCGAATACAACCAGCGCTTCGATGCCCTCAGCCAGAAGTTCAAGGAGGCCGAGGCTAAGAAGGATGAGGTCGCACAGCAGATCAGCGACATCCGGGACCGGCGCGGCACGATGGAGGACTTCCTCCGGATTCTGAGACAGCAGGACGGCGAGGTCACCGCCTTCAGCGAAAAGCTCTGGTGCGGCCTGCTGGATTATGCCACGGCCTACGCGGATGGCCGCCTGACCTTCACCTTCAAAAACGGCTCCACCTTCGAGGGCTGAGCCAGACATAAAAAGACCTCCGGTGCTACCCAAGGTGCCGGAGGTCTTTTGCGTACATTCTATTTCACGGTTTTTAAAGGATATCAGCTTTTACCAAGCCAATCCGCGAGCCTCGTACTCGCCCTTGAGGAAATCTGCGACATCGTCGAGATCCCACAGGTGGTCAAAATTGCTGTCGTAACAGCCCCATTCATAAAACCCGGTGCGCAAGTCTCTCACCATGTATCCGGTGTAACGGTCGCCATACGAGTCTCGATAAACAAACCGCCCAAAGTGCTGAAAGCCCTTCTGTACCTGATAGCCGATGTTATAAGCCTTACGCCTGATTGTTCCTTCTGTATACGTCATAATATACCTCCATTTACTCATCAAAGAATTGTTCATGAAGGGTAGCAGTTTGTGACCGTACCATGCCTTGCTACTCCGAGCCCTGCCAAGCCACACCGTGCCTTGCCAAACCACGTCTATGATCACAAATATATTATGTCGTGTTTTGTCGTGTTCTGTTTTTACCGTGATAATGCTACGCTCGAATACTATACCACAGAATCGTCCGGTTTTGAATGAAGGATCTGTAAAACTTTTGATGTAGAAATCCGTATTGCTTTGGTCAGTTTATGAGTCCCTCACTCCTGAACTTGGCCAGCATCTCCAGCATGTGGATGCCGATCTTCTCAGGATCATTATCCAGACCGGCGCAGATGAGCCGGAGCCCATCCGGTGTCAGTATCCGGCCATGCAGCTTATCGGTCTGGTACTGCTGGTACCTTTCATATTCCTTATTCGATATCTGCTTCATGATTCCCTCCGATCATCGCGTGAAACTGGAATTTACTTTGTCAGCATTTCGATTGCTTCTTCCTTGGTGGCAACAAAAAACACACTCTTCCCCTTATTGCTCTCATAGATAAAATCTCTGAGAGGCTTGCTGGTATAGCGAGAGTAATCGCCATAAATTGCAATGCGTCCACCATAGTTGGTGTACTTTTGCAGAATCTCACCAGCAAGCCCAGTGCTGAGGATGAAAAAGTCCTCAACAATCAGTTTTTTGTCAATTATGATATTCTTTGTGCCTACATCATACTTTGCAGTCATAAGCACATCGAGTGCAGACTGTGCATCTGTAAATACCTTTTCATCGCTGTTAATAACAGCACATAATATGTTGTTTTGTTCAACTGTTTGGATGGTCATTTGTCTTACCTCGTCAAATCCCGATATGTCAGTATCGGTCTCCATATTCCTTTCGTGATTCTGCCGTCCATTTCGAGATGAAATCTGTCTTTGCATCTGTATAGGCATCCCGGTCATGTTCATATTGTTTCCAAAGCCGGAGTTTCAATGTTTCATATTCTTTTGCCGCATCCGGATGTTCATTCAAATAGTCACGGAAGTACAGTTCATCATTATCTCCGGTGTATCGCAGATGGATATGATATACCTTGTCCGCAAATCCGTTTTCAGTATATCCCTTATTGAGAGAGATTCGTTTTGCCTCGGAGGACATCCGGATGAATCCATTTTGTTCCAGAACGCGGGCAATCTCTTTCATGTCAACGCTTTGAGGAATCTCAACCATCACATCTACGATGTTTTTCGCCCATATGTTATGTATCGCTGTGCTGCCGATGTGGCTGATCCTGTCCACCGGGTAATCCGACAACAGCCTTTCTATCGAAATCTCCATTTCATTGTAGTATTCGTTCCACTTGCTATCGTATGGAACAAGGAAGATTGGGAACAGGTCCCATAGTTCTTCCAATGTCATTTCTGAGAGTTTTTTACCCATATCATCCTCACAAATCAAAAAGGGTATCTGTGCAATAATATAGCCGGGTCAACACCCGACTTCAACATATTTCTGTTAACTTCACAGGAGGGCTCGAACGAGCCCTTTTTGCCCGAAAAACGAGCCCTCGTCATTATGCCGCTGCAATCCGTATCAAAGACGTAGTGCAGTTTTCGGACTCTTTGATGAGAACAGCGGTTTTGAAAAGCTCGGAATCGCGGACGTCGCCACAAAGGAAAACGCCGAAATGTCTCTTAAGTGTGCCGAGAAATCCATGGTTCTTCTGAAGAACGACGGTGTTCTTCCTCTTGACAAAAACAAGCTTAACTCCATTGCGGTAATCGGCCCCAACGCCGCTTCCGTCGATGCTCTTATAGGTAATTACAGCGGTACTTCCTGCCGTAACGTTACATTCCTCGAAGGAATTGAGACTGAACTCGGCGACAACGTCAGAGTATTCTATTCGGAAGGCTGTTCGCTGTGCTCTGAAAAGGTCGAGCATCTGGCATTGCCGGATGACAGGCTGTCCGAAGCCGTGGCCATGGCAAAAGCTTCCGACGTCTCGGTTCTATGTCTCGGGTTTGATGCTTCCATTGAAGGAGAAGAGGGTGATGAGGGCAACGCCTTCGCCGGCGGCGACAAGTTGACTCTTTCTCTCCCTGTTACCCAGCAGCGGCTGCTCGATGCCGTATGCTCCGTCGGCAAACCCGTCATAGTCGTTCTGGCAACCGGAAGCTCAGTAAATGTCGGAGACGACAGGCCCGCCGCAATACTGCAGGCCTGGTATCCCGGCGAAGCGGGCGGAACGGCGCTTGCAAACATCCTTTTCGGCAAGGTGTCTCCGTCCGGAAAACTTCCCGTGACATTCTATGAAAGCGCCGACAGGCTTCCGGAGTTCACCGATTATTCCATGGCCGGCCGTACATACCGCTACACATCGGATAATGTTTTGTACCCCTTTGGTTTCGGTCTAACTTATTCGGATCTGCACGCCGACAGCATCAGATATGAACGCGGAAAAGTCTATGTGACAGTTCAAAACAGCGGGGCGCGCGATACCGAGGATGTGCTCCAGCTGTATATCAGGGATACGGAATCCCCCTTTGAAGTTCCCCGCTGCAAACTATGCGGTTTTAAACGCATCCGTCTCGGTGCGGGAGAGACTATGGAATTTGAAATGGTTCCTTACCGGAAAGCATATACCGTCGTCGATGACGACGGCAACAGGATTCCCGGTTCCGGAAAGTACCGCGTATGGGCAGGCTTTTGTTCTCCGGGCGAAAAAGGAGAACAGCTCTGCGGCCATGAATGCAAATTCATTGATATCGAAAGGCAGCAATAAATGAAAAACAGACGCGCAGTTGCGCTGATATGTCTTATCGTCGTCACGGCTATGCTCTTTGCAGGCTGCGGCGCATCAGGCGGAAACGAGTACGGCTCAAAGCTTGTCGGCAAATGGGCAAACACCTATGAGAAAGATACCCCATCGTTAATCTTTACCAGAAACGGCAAAGCGACATATGACGGCGTCGAGTACACTTTCTCCGCGGACGAAAACTACATCACGCTCACCTCTGCCGACGGCAGTACCCAAACAATGCGCTATACCCTCGACGGCAAGGATCTGACAATATACAAAGTCACAGAATATATTTGCGAAGACCACGACGGACTCGTGGGATTGTGGGAAAACAAAGATCTCAAGTGGAGTTTTGAATTTTCCAAAAGCGGCACTTTCAAGGAAGACGGTTATTTCCCCGGGTATTATGTCGTGGATGAACCGTCGGGAACCTTCAAACTAATTTATAACGATAAATTCGTGGATACAACCTGCTACTACGTTCTTGACGGAAACACTCTTACGGTCGAGTATCCCTGGCCCATGGTTAAATCAAAATAAGCTCCGGGCATCAATCTGTTGATATATGGATAAGGCAAATCTACTATGCTGAATTCCACTAAATCATAAACACCATATGCGCTGTCTCCGGTGAGGCGGTAACACTCGAAGAAGACAGTGCAAAAAACAAAAAAATTTTTCAGGAGGATAATCATGAAAAAAATTTTAGCAATCGTTCTTGCTCTTTGCATGGTATTCGCTCTTTGCGCATGCGGCCAGAAGGCAGCTCCCGCAGCAGCTCCCGCAGCGGCTCCCGCAGCGGCTCCCGCAGCAGATGCAAATGCTGATGTCACTAACCTCACAATGTGGTGCATAGCCACTGAAAGTGACTCAAACCGCCACTCATATGAAGCAGCTATTGCCGATGTTACCAAGGCACACCCCGAAATCAACTTCACATGGGAAGCATTTGAGAACCAGTCCTACAAGACCAAGATTAAGGCCGCTGTCGCTGCCGATGAGATGCCTGACATCTTCTTCACTTGGTCCTGCGCATTCCTTGGCGACTTTGTTGACGCCGGCCGTGTATACTGCATGGACGAAATTTACAAAGATTTCGCAAAAGAACTCCCTGCGGTTATGATGGGCAACGTATGCTACGGTGGTAGCTACTACGGTGTTCCTCTCACAATGAACATTGTTGCAATGTTCGCAAACATGGAGATTCTTAAGAATGCCGGATATGACGAAGTTCCGGGAACATACGAAGAATTCGTAAAGTGCTGTGACGACCTCAAGAGCCAGGGCATCATCCCCTTCGGCTGCGCCGGTTCTGAGACCTGGTGTGTAACAGAGTACCTCGAGCCCATCATTGAGAAGAGCGTCGGTGCCGACACACTCAACGACCTCTTCCTCGGCAGAGCCACATGGGCAAACGATGATGTTGCAGCTGCTGTTGACACCTTCCAGTCACTCGTTAACAACGGCTACTTCGATCCCGAAGGAGTCGCTCTCACCAACGACGAAGTCAAGGCCAACTTCATGGCTGGCAAGTATGCCTTCTACCAGAATGGCACATGGAACTGCGCTGACTTTGCAGGCAATGCAGATTTCGGTCCCAAAGTTCAGGTTTCTGAATTCCCCGTAATCAACGCTGACAAGTCCCAGCTCGGTGAACTCATCGGCGGTCCGTCCGATACTCTCGCTGTCGCAGCTTCCTCCCCCAATGCTGAAGTAGCAGCTCGCTTCTGCTTCGAGCTTGGTAAGGAAATCTGCCACTACGGTTATCTTGATGGCTGTGGTCTTCCCGCATGGACTCCTTACTACGATTGCAGCAGCATCAATCCTCTGACCCAGACTGTTTCCGACATCGTTGCTAACTCCAAGACTCTCGTTCTCTTCGGTGACACCGCTCAGAACGCTGACGATGCAAACATCTACCTCGAGTATGTCGCTCAGGTTTACGGCTCAGTCATCAACGGTGCTGAATTCGTTAAAGGTCTTGCAAATGACATCCGCTAATCTCTGATTAAGGTATTAGCAAGTTTCTAAATAGCTAAGCGAGGCGGTCTTCCGCAGACCACATTTGTCGGGGAGACCGCCTTTCCTTAAATTCCGCGCACTATCCGATTCTTAACCTGGAAGGAGACCAGAACCAATGAAAAAAATGTTCAGCAACAAGCTGTATATTTTCTTGTTCCTTCTGCCCGCGCTGATTCTTTTTGTGGGAGTTCTCGTGGCGCCCATAGGATTGTCGGGTTATTACAGCTTATTTGACTGGAACGGCTTCGGTAAAATGACATTTATCGGATTCAACAACTACAAGGAGCTTTTTACCAGCAATTCCATAGGTTTTATGAAAGCCTTGAAAAACTCTCTGCTGTTGGCTTTGTTTTCTGTATTCCTGCAGTTGCCGCTGGCACTTGGACTGGCTCTGGCACTGGGTAAAAAAATAAAAGGTGAGAGAGCATTTCTCTCCATCTATTTTATGCCAGTTCTGATTTCCACCGTCGTCATTGGTCAGTTATGGCGTAAAATCTACAACCCCGAATACGGTATCCTTAATGTCTTTTTGGGAAAGATAGGGCTGGAGAACCTGCAGCGGATATGGCTGGGTACGACACAAACCGCTTTGTGGGCAGTCTTCGTTCCAATACTGTGGCAGTATGTCGGATACCACATGCTTCTGCTGTACGCAGGAGTCAAAGGCGTACCCACCGAACTTCGTGAAGCCGCTATGCTCGACGGCGCCACAGATTCGCAGGTCAACCGTTACATTGTCCTGCCCTATATCAAGCCCATTCTCAAAATAAGCGTAATCTTCGCTGTAACGGGCTCTCTAAAATCATTCGACCTTATTTACGTTCTCACCAACGGCGGGCCTCTCAAAGCAACCGAAGTGCCCAGCACGCTGATGATAAACATGCTCTTCCTCAGGAATAGATACGGAATGGGAAGTACGATAGCCGTACTGCTGATTCTTCTCTGCTTTGCCTTTGCGCTGATAATCAGCGCCATATTCAAGGAGGAGGACTGAAATGAACTTTAAAGATAACGGAGCGCTTTACGGCTCTTCCGGCAGAAATATAGAAAGCATTAAGAAACATGACAGATTCAAAAACGGTCTGCTGTACTTCTTCCTCATTTTATGGGCTTTTATAAACCTTTTCCCCGTCTACTGGATGTTCACTTTCTCTCTCAAGACCAACGAGGAAATATTCGGCAAAAACGTTGCGGGTTTGCCCGAGCAGTGGCTCTGGTCAAACTATGCCGATGCAATGAAGACCGGCAATATGAAGCTGTACTTCCTTAACAGCAGCCTGGTTGCCGTCGCAACAATTCTTATTACCCTTATGGCCGCTCTAATGGCTACATATGCCATGACCAGACTTGTCTGGAAAGGCAGAAGGCGTATGAACAAATTCTTCATGCTGGGTCTCACGATTCCTATTCACGCATCAATCGTGCCCATTTATGTCACGCTTTCAAGACTTCATCTGCTCAACACTTACTGGGCTCTTATTATCCCGTACTCCGCCTTTTCTCTGGCAATGGCCATTCTTGTCTGCACAGGCTTTATGAACGATCTGCCGAGAGAACTTGACGAAGCTGCCTGCATAGACGGCTGCGGCGTCTGGGGCGTGTTCTTCAAGATAATAGTGCCGCTTATGAAACCGGCCGTCGCGACCGTTGGTATCTACACCTTCCTGCAGTGCTGGAACGAATTGATGTTTGCAAACATCTTTATCAGCGATTCGGCCCACAGAACCCTTCCCGTAGGCGTTCAGGCTCTGTCTGGTCAGTATACAACCGCCTGGGGTCCGATAGGCGCAGCGCTTGTTGTCGCCACCTTCCCGACGCTTATTGTGTACATTTTCCTCAGCAAGAAGATTCAGGACAGCTTTATCGCCGGTGCCGTAAAAGGCTGATTTTTCAATAACAACATAGGTTTTCTTAAAATATATCCCGGGACGTTGTGAAATGCGGTATCACGACGTCCCATCTTTTTTTCTGAAACAGTCCCCGGATTGCCGACTGTTATATTCGGCCCTCCGGGGACTGTTGACTGTTTCTGATATATAGCTCAGCGGATGATTATGAAATATATTCGCGGCCTCTTGCGTCGGCCTGAAGTATCGCGTTTCTCAAGCTTTCTTTGCTGACGGGAAACGGCTCATGCTGCACCAGGACATTCTTGTCCAGAGTGTGATTTAATATGATTTCCATATTGTCATCCGTAGGATCACTCCCTATCTGGGCAAGCGTTACCGGAAGCCCGACCTCATTCATGAAACCAGTTATTCTTTTCTGCTCCTCTTCCGGAGCATTTTCAAGCACCATCTGACAAAGCAGTGCGAACGCGACTTTTTCACCGTGAAGATATTTTTCGCTTTCCTTTATCTCGGAGAATCCGGAGTGAAGCCCGTGCGCCGCGGCAAGCCCGCCGTTGATAAAACCAAGTCCGCTGAGAAGAACGTTCGCTTCAATTACATTTTCCACTTCTTCGCAGAGCTGGTGTTCTCTCACCGCCTTCATCGCCGCCGCCCCGTCCCGGAGCAGAATATTATTGCATTCTCGGCACACGCCATGCATGCTCTTGTCCTGCGGTATCCCGCAGCTACGCAGTTCGGTGTTGCCGACCTCTCGTTTGCAGCGGCTTCGTACCATGTTGCAAGAGCATCGCCTATGCCGGCAGCAAAAAGCCTTGCGGGAGCATTGACGATTATTCACGAGTCAACCAGGACGAGTTCCGTACTTCTTCGGGTTTTCCTCCCGGTAATATGCACGCCTTCCGGAGTGTATATTGCCGCCCAGTCAGCCGCCGGAGCATCACTGGAAGCGGAGGTCGGAACTATTATGCGTGGCAAATCCGCTATGTCCGCCGTGAGCCTTGCGACATCCAAAACCTTGCCGCCTCCCGCGCCGACAATAACATTGCAGCCCACTTCTGCGGCCACCTTGCCGAGACGCTCAACTTCTTCCATGCACGTTTCGGCAGAGAACAGCGTAATTTCATAGCTGCAGCCTGCCTTGTCTTCTACGGAAAGAATCATTTCACGCATCATTTGCTCTATACCGGCATCCACAATGAACAGAAAACGGTCGCCGTATTCTCGTCCGTAAACAAAAATGTTTTCAAATTCGCCCGGGCCCTGGATGTATCTCTGCGGGCAACCGAAAGCTCTGGATTCTGCGGCGCGCGACATGCCGTCAGCCGCGGAACTGGAATTGCTCATATCATATACTCCCTCAAGCGAAAAAAATCAGACTGCCGTAGCGGCAGGAATTATAGACACAGATTAAACATACAATCACCAGCATGGTCAAAAACAGTCTCTGGACCTGAACGAGACTGATTCTTCTGTTGATCTTCTGGCCTATTAATGCGCCGCTTATGCCGCCGTGGCCGCCACCGTTATCGGTCTTCCTCTTGTTGCCGTAAAGAGTCTTGTCGTCAATATCATCGGCATGGTATTTGTCGGTATAGGGTATATGTGCATTTTCCAGACACTTATGGTTCTCCTGAAGAATCTCTTCCCTGAGCATCTTAGGGGCCAGTGTGAAGGTCTGCGCTGCATCTTCTACATTCTCATTCCGATGTGTATAGGAACACCGATTGGCTCCGCGATAATCAAGAAAAGCGGAATTGAAATCGTAAATCAGTACGGAATCACCGGATACAGTGCGGATTCTTCACTGTTCATTATTGCTACGGTATGGACTTTGCTCACACTGGTTCCGATTGCCGCCTACGCAAAAGCGAAGAAACAGGCAAAATCCTGATTTTCATGCACAACACAGCAAACAAGCCTTATCCCTAAGCGAAACGGAATATATAAGAACCTCTATCCCGATCACATACCGTGATTGATCTGATAGAGGTTCTTTGCTTCAATTTGCAGTGTCCGTTATTTTGCCAGCGCTGCTGTTATACTTCCTTAAGAGCTTTGTAGAGCTGCCGCTGAACAGGAAGTCTTTGCCATCTCGGAATATTCTCATCAAAGTAATCCTTTAAGGACTTTTTCTGCTCGGCGTTCAACAGCGGCAGCAGTGTAAGCACATGTCCCTGCACCGCCGTCAGCATAAGCGATGCCATCTGCGGGCAGTTATAGTCTTTGTCTGCGCGTATCAATTCGCTTGCCGCTTCAAATGCCTCGTTTCCGTCTTTTATCTCTGCAACCGCTTTCCCGATATCGGCGTAAAATCTTTCATGGCACGGATCGTCCTTCGGGCTTTTGCCCATCCCGAAAATTCCGTCTGCAGGCCCGGCTGAATTAATGGCCTCATCCACTTCGTCAAGATATTCAAGTATCAGTTTTTTAATCATGGATCTTATTTTCCTTAATCGTTTACTTTCCTTTGTTTTTTTATTCTACATTCATTGATAACAAATGTCAAAAGCTTGTCAATCTCCACAATTTTCACCCCGGCTTTTGAACACATTGACGAAATTTCCTGCCGTTATATATTAATAATAGTAAATAAATTGACATTTATTCTCTCAAATACTAAAATTCTTTTACGGACTAAAGTCCGCAAGCTTTATTTGTTAATAACGGGTATAACCCGAAATTTAGAAAGGAAAACGCAAATGAAAAAGATTCTAGCATTAGTTATGGCTCTTGTTATGGTCTTCGCACTCTGTGCATGCGGCCAGAAGGCAGCAGCTCCCGCAGCAGCCCCCGCAGCAGCAGAAGCTCCGGCAGCAGCAGCTCCGGCAGCAGCAGAGCCCGCAGCAGAAGCCAACCTCGTCGGCGTTGCAATGCCGACAAAGGATCTTCAGCGTTAGAACCAGGACGGCGACAACATGAAGAAGGAACTGGAAGCAGCCGGCTATCAGGTTGACCTTCAGTACGGTGCAAACGACATCCCCACTCAGGTTTCTCAGCTTGAGAACATGATTGCAAACGGATGCAAAGTTCTTGTTATCGCTTCTATCGATGGCTATTCTCTCGGAACCGTTCTTGCACAGGCCAAGGAAAAGGGCATTCCTGTAATCGCTTATGACCGTCTGATCATGAACTCCGATGCAGTTTCCTACTATGCAACATTCGACAACTGGCTCGTTGGTGTTGCTCAGGGTCAATTCATCAGAGACACCCTTGATCTCGACAACGCAGCAGGCCCCTTCAACATTGAGTTCATTACCGGCGACCCCGGCGACAACAATATCAACTTCTTCTTTGACGGCGCTATGAGCGTTCTTGAGCCCTACGTCGAGAGCGGCAAGCTCGTTTGCCCCTCCGGCCAGGTTGCTACCAAGGGTGCTGACGGCAAGTACGACAAGGCTGTAGTTGCAACTCCTGGTTGGGATACCGCAAAAGCTCAGGAGCGTTTCGAGAACATCCTCAGCTCCTTCTATGCTGACGGCACACAGCTCGATGCAGTTCTTGCTTCCAACGACTCCACCGCACGTGGCGTTCTCAATGCTGTTGCTTCTTCCTACACCGGTGCTACTCCTGTAATTACCGGTCAGGACTGCGACATTGCTATTATGCCTGAAATCGCTGCTGGTGAAGTAAAGATCATGTCCGTCTTCAAAGACACACGTACTCTTGCTTCCAAGGTTGTTGAGATGGTTGATGCCCTCATGAAGGGTTCTGAGCCTCCCATCAACGACAAAGAGACCTACAACAACGGCGTATATGTTGTTCCCAGCTTCCTCTGCGAACCCGTACGTTGCACTGTAGACAACTACAAAGAGCTGCTCATCGATTCCGGTTACTACACCGAGGATCAGATCAAAGGTTAATTTGTAAATTTAGATTAACCAATAATTCAAGAGGGGCGGGTAAAGCCCGCCTCTCTTTTATTTCTATCTCCCGCATTTCCTTAGCGTTACAGACGTGAAACAGGAGGACAAAAAATTGTCAGATAATATACTTGTGATGAAAAACATCACAAAAGAATTTCCTGGCGTGAAGGCACTTGACGATGTCACCTTTGAAGTCAAGCGCGGTGAAATTCATGCACTGGTCGGAGAAAATGGGGCTGGAAAGTCCACTCTGATGAATGTCCTTTCGGGAACTTACCCTTATGGTTCATACACCGGAGACATTATCTACAACGGCGAAGAATGCCGTTTCGGAAAACTCAAGGACAGTGAAGAAAAAGGAATAGTCATCATCCATCAGGAACTTGCCCTTATTCCCGAACTGTCCATAGGCGAAAACATGTTCCTCGGCAATGAAAGAGGAAAAAGTCTGGCCATCGACTGGGATCAAACCTATGCCGAGGCAGACAAATATCTTAAAATTGTTGGTTTGGCAGAGTCTTCCAAGACTCTGATAAAAGATATAGGTACCGGTAAGCAGCAGCTTGTTGAAATAGCAAAGGCTCTTGCGAAAAACGCCAAGCTCCTGATTCTGGACGAGCCGACATCTTCACTGAACGAAGCTGATTCTAAGGCTCTTCTTGATTTGCTGCTTTCATTCAAGAAAGAAGGCCTCACTTCGATTCTTATTTCCCATAAGATCAACGAGGTTGCCTACGTGGCGGATTCCATTACGGTTGTTCGTGACGGCAAGACGATTGAGACTCTTGTTAAAGGCGTTGACGACATCAGCGAAGACCGTATTATCAAGGGAATGGTCGGACGTGACCTGAGTGACAGATTCCCTGCAAGAGAACACAACATCGGCGATGAGATTGCGCTTGAAATTGACAACTGGAGCGCTTACCATCCGACATACACGGAAAAGAAGGTCGTTGACAACGTTTCCATGTATGTGAAGAAAGGCGAAGTTGTCGGACTGTCCGGTCTTCAGGGCGCCGGCCGTACCGAACTTGCAATGTCTGTTTTCGGTCACAGCTATGGTTCAAACATCAGCGGCACAACCAAGATTTACGGCAAGGAAGTAAAGATGAATACTCCGCGTGAGGCCATCGAGCACGGACTTGCGTATGTTACCGAGGACCGAAAAGGAAACGGACTTATCCTTTCCAATCCGATAAGAATCAACACGACGCTTGCCAACCTCAAGGATGTTTCCAAGCGAGGTGTTATCGATGTGGATAAGGAGTATATGGTCGCCGAAGATTACAAGAACAAGCTTTCAACCAAATGCGTCACTGTTGAACAGAAGGTTGGAAATCTTTCCGGCGGAAACCAGCAGAAGGTTCTGCTTTCCAAATGGATGTATGCCGATCCCGATATACTTATTCTGGATGAGCCCACACGTGGTATAGACGTCGGTGCAAAATACGAAATATACTGCATTATCAATCAGCTTGTATCGGAAGGCAAGTCTGTTATTATGATTTCCTCTGAGTTGCCCGAAATTCTCGGAATGAGCGACAGAATTTATGTTCTCAACGAAGGTCGAATTGTTGGTGAATTTGACCGCGAGGATGCAACTCAGGAAAAGATAATGAGCGCAATTCTCAAAACGGATAACAAGGATACTTTCGCTAAAGGAGTAGAGGCAAAATGAATAAAGCTAATAACAGCAAATTTATGAAGTTCATCCAAAAGTATACAATGATAATCATTCTGGTTCTCGTTGCTGCTTTCTTCGCATGGCGTTCCAACGGAAAAATACTTCTTCCTCAGAATATAACAAATATCATCTCACAGAATGCTTATGTTTTCGTTCTGGCAACCGGTATGCTGATGTGCATACTGACAGGCGGTAACATTGACCTTTCCGTCGGCTCTGTTGTTTGTTTCACAGGTGCTATAGGCGCCATATGCATGAAAAACGGCCTCAATATGTGGCTTGCCGTTCTGTTTATGCTCCTGATAGGCATTGCCGTCGGCGCATGGCAGGCATTCTGGATTGCATATGTACATGTTCCTCCGTTCATTACTACACTTTCGGGAATGCTTGTATTCCGCGGACTTTCAAACGTAGTGCTCAACGGACAGACAATGTCTGTTACAAACGAAAAGTTCGTAAAGCTCTTCGGCGGCGGAGCAAACTGCTATGTTCCTGACATAATAGGCAACGGTTCCGGCATCAATATGCTCTGTATAGTCGCGGGCATCGTCGCCACACTGCTTTATCTGTTCTTCACTTTCAAGGGAAGAGTTTCCAGAAAAAAGAAAGGATATGCAGTAGACGCCCTTACACCGGCCATAATCAAAGCAGTTGTTATTTCTGCTGTAATTATGTTCTTTACCTTTAAGCTTTCACAGTACAAGGGCATTCCTACCGCTCTTATCTGGGTTGCAATCGTTGTTCTTGTATATACCTACCTTACATCCAAGACGACAATCGGCCGTCATCTCTACGCGGTCGGCGGAAACGAAACCGCCACCAAGCTTTCCGGTATCAATACAAAGATTGTTTACTTCTTTGCATACACCAACATGGGCTTCCTTGCCGCACTTGCCGGACTGCTGACGATTGCCCGTCTTACATCCGCACAGCCCACATACGGCCAGAACTATGAAATGGACGCTATCGGTTCCTGCTTCATAGGCGGTGCATCCGCATACGGTGGCGTCGGAACAGTTCCCGGCGTTATTGTCGGTGCTCTTCTGATGGGTGTTATCAATATCGGTATGTCGATTATCGGTGTTGACCAGAACTATCAGAAGGTCGTTAAAGGACTTGTTCTTCTCGCAGCTGTTATCTTTGACGTTGTGACAAAGAAAGAAAACAAGTAATACACGAAGTTTAACTAAATGAAACATCGGCGCATACCCTGTACAGACAGATTGCATTGTGCGCCGGTGTTTTTCTTGAAAGGAAAAGAATATGCTTTATATCGGAATAGATCTTGGCACTTCTTCGGTTAAGCTCCTTCTCGTTGATTCGGAAGGGAAGATTCTCAATACGGTTTCGCGCGAATATCCTCTCAGTTTCCCTCATCCCGGATGGTCCGAGCAGGATCCTGCCGACTGGCTGACCCAGACAACAGACGGAATCAAAGAGCTTATAAAAGACTGCGACAAGTCTCAGATAGCCGGTATCGGTGCCGGCGGTCAGATGCACGGTCTGGTTGTCCTTGATGAAAACGATAACGTAATCCGTCCCGCTATCCTCTGGAATGACGGACGCACAAACAAAGAGGTCGATTATCTCAACAACGAGATTGGTACAGATAAACTCGCTGAGTACACAGCAAATATTGCATTCGCGGGATTTACGGCTCCCAAGATTCTCTGGATGAAAAACAACGAGCCGGAGAATTTTGCAAAAATCAAGAAGATTATGCTCCCCAAAGACTATATCAACTACTGTCTAACGGGGGTGCATTGCACGGATGCTTCCGATGCTTCAGGCATGCTTCTTTTCGATGTCAAGAACAGATGCTGGTCAAAGCAGATGCTGGATATCTGCTCTGTTACCGAAGACCAGATGCCGAAAGTCTTCGAAAGCTATCAGGCTGTCGGAAAGATTCTTCCCGAAGTTGCCAAGGAGCTCGGTCTTCCTGAAGATGTCGTTGTCGCGGCAGGTGCGGGCGACAATGCAGCCGCAGCCGTCGGAACAGGCACTGTCGGCGACGGAGCCTGCAATATATCTGTCGGTACTTCAGGTACTATCTTCATTTCTTCCGAGAAATATGCCGAAAACAAGAACAACGCCGTTCACTATTTTGATCACGCAGACGGCACATGGCATCTGATGGGATGCATGCTGTCCGCAGCGTCATGCAACAAGTGGTGGGTTGAAGATATTCTCAAGGCGGAGGATTTCGCCGCCGAGCAGAAAGACATTACGGATGACAAACTCGGTCGTAACCACGTATTCTTCCTGCCTTATCTCATGGGTGAACGTTCCCCCATAAACGACACCGACGCCCGCGGAACATTCATAGGAATGACTATGGATAACACAAGAGCGGATATGACTCAGGCTATTTTTGAAGGTGTTGCTTTCGGAATAAGAGATTCTCTTGAAGTTGCCCGTGACATGGGTCTTGACATCAAAAAGAGCCGCATCTGCGGCGGCGGAGCCAAGAGCCCCCTCTGGAAAAAGATGTTTGCGAACATCTGCAATCTGGAAATCGAGTGCATTGAATCCGAAGAAGGCCCCGGATACGGCGGAGCCATGCTCGCGATGGTTGCCACCGGCCTTTTCCCGGATGTAAAAAGTGCAGCGGATAAATTCGTAAAGGTCGTAAGCACAGTCAAGCCCGAAAAGGAGCTGACCGAACTTTACGAGGAAAGATACCAGATCTTCCGTCAGATTTATCCGTCCGTTAAGGAACTTTTCCCCAAGCTTAAATGAAAGACGGAATTACTCGTTCCTCGCTAATTGTAATAGTAGGATGCTATCTCTGTTATCTCGGATATCAGATGATTGGCGATACAAAGAGTGGTGCTTCGTCAATGTCGATGACTACCACGATTATTCTGTGTTCGCTGATGTGCCTCGCCGGCCTTGCCGTGATAATCTATGGAGTAATATCCTATAAAAAAGCATGGATAAAACAAAAACAAAACTTCAATACTGAGGAGGATAATAAATTGACTATTCAATCGGTATACGACAAGGAGTTCGCCTCTTACGGTCACGTTATCGAAGGGTACGACGTAAAAGAGCTTCTTGATACCCTGGACAAGGTTTCATCTCTTCCCGAAGGCGTTGAGTATATTCCCAGCAACGATACGCTTGAAAGCCTTCCGATTGCCAAAACATTATGCGTTAACGAATATGGCGGAATGCCTATTCAGCTCGGCTGGTGCAACGGACACAATACAAAGATGAACTGCCTTGAGTACCACAGAGACAGTGAAGTGAATCTTGGAACAGAGGATTTCATTCTCCTGCTTGCCAAGCTTGACGACGTCAAGGACGGAAGACTCGATTCTTCCTGCGTAAAGGCATTCCTTTGCCCGAAGGGTGTCCCCGTAGAGGTCTTTGCAACGACCCTGCATTATGCTCCCTGCAGCGCAAAGAAGGGACAGGGCTTCAAAGTTCTGGTTGTTCTCCCCAGAGGCACCAATGGACCCAAGCCCGACATTACTCCGCTGAACGATGAAGACAAGATGCTCAGGGCATGCAACAAATGGCTTCTTGCTCATCCGGATTCATCCGAAGCTTCAGACGGTGCGGTTGTCTGCATTGACGGTGTAAATCCCGATATTGCCGATTTAATCTGAAAAGTTATTAAAATTAAAAAATAGAAAGGAACTCTGATATGTTTACCAATATTCCTGATGTAAAAATCGGTATTATTGCCGTATCAAGAAACTGCTTCCCGATAGAGCTGTCCACAGCCAGACGCGAAGCGATCGCAAAAGTTTGCGGAACCGGTCTTTACAACTGCAAAATCACAGTTGAAAACGAACTCGATGCCGTCAAGGCGGTTGAGGATGTTAAAAACGCCGGATGCAATGCTCTCGTGGTATTCCTCGGAAATTTCGGTCCCGAGACTCCCGAGACACAGATTGCCGAAATGTTTGACGGCCCCGTTATGTACTGCGCCGCTGCAGAAGGCGACGGCGACCTGATCAACGGACGCGGCGATGCATACTGCGGAATGCTCAACTGCTCATACAATCTCGGAATGCGTCACCTCAAGGCGTACATCCCCGATTATCCCGTATATACCGCTGAGGAAGCAGCAGAGGAAATCAAGAAGTTCTATCCCATCGCAAGAGCGATCATCGGTCTCAAGAACTTAAAGGTCATCACCTTCGGTCCCCGTCCTCAGGACTTCTTTGCATGCAATGCTCCCATCAAAGGTCTCTATGAACTCGGTATCGAGATTGAGGAAAACTCCGAGCTCGATCTTCTCGCCGCATACAAGGCACATGCCAAGGATGAGAGAATCGCTGATGTTGTAAAAGATATGTACGAGGAAATGGGCGGCGAAGGCTCCATTTATCCCGATCTCGTAGAGCGCATGGCACAGTTTGAGCTCACTCTCCTTGACTGGGCGGAAGAGCACAAGGGTTCCCGCAAATATGTCGCATTTGCCGACAAGTGCTGGCCCGCATTCGCTTATGAATTCGGTTTCGAGCCCTGCTATGTAAACTCACGTCTTGCATCCCGCGGAATTCCCGTGGCCTGCGAAGTTGATATTTACGGTGCAGTCTCCGAATACATCGGCGCATGCATTTCCGGCGATGCCATTACACTTCTCGACATCAACAACTCTGTTCCCGCAAAGATGTATGAAGACTCTATAAAAGGCAAATTCGACTATACTCTTCAGGATACATTCATGGGATTCCACTGCGGCAACACACCCAGCTGCAAGCTCTGCAACGGCTGCGCCGTCAAGTACCAGCTCATCAACAACCGCCTTATGGAAGGCGGCGGAACTCCCGACATCACGAGAGGAACTCTCGAGGGAGATATCGCAGCGGGCGACATCACATTCTACAGACTCCAGTGCGACAGCGACGGAATTCTTCGTTCCTACATCGCAGAAGGCGAAGTTCTTCCCGTACCGACGACAAGCTTCGGCGGCATAGGCGTATTCGCAATCAAGGAAATGGGCAGATTCTATCGCCACGTTCTCCTTCAGAAGAGATACCCGCACCACGGTGCAGTTGCTTTCGGTCACTACGGAAAACAGCTTTTCGAAGTTCTCAAGTATTTCGGAGTTCAGGACATTGCCTACAACCAGCCGAAATCACTTCCGTATCCGACAGAGAATCCGTTCGCATAAGATACAGCTTAACGGAGTCTACTTCTTCTGTAGACTCCGTTTTTTATTCCACGAATCCCTTTGTTTTTTAATAATTATTATGCACGGCCGCACATCTTGTGACAGGTCTTGCTTTTGCAGGTGACTCTATGCAAGGTAAAATAATAACTGCCGGACATATTTGTCTGGATATAACTCCAATGTTTCCCGATAATCTGGCCAACCGGGATATCCGGGATTTGTTCCTTCCCGGTAAACTCATTCAGATGGACGGCGCGGACGTTCACACCGGCGGCAGCGTTGCCAACACCGGTCTCGCTTTAAAGCTGATCGGAAACGATGTTCAGCTGCTCGGCAAAATCGGACGTGACGCATTCGGTGAAATGGTTAAATCAATACTGTCCGAATATGGTGCCGGAGGGCTGATTGAGGACGAGAATTCTTCTACGTCCTATTCCGTCGTGCTCTCCGTACCCGGCAGCGACCGGATTTTTCTTCATGACCCCGCGGCAAACGACAGCTTCTGCGAAGCGGACATTCCGGACGAAGCACTTGAAAACACTGCTCTTTTCCATTTCGGTTATCCGCCCATTATGCGCAGAATGTACCTGAATGACGGCCAGGAACTCGAAAAGCTCTTCCGCCGGGTAAAATCTTTCGGTGCAGCCACCAGTCTGGATATGGCCGCCATCGATCCCAATTCCGAAGCGGCTAAGGCCGACTGGCCGGGCATACTGAAAAAGGTATTGCCGTATGTGGATTTCTTTGTTCCCAGTTTTGAGGAAATATGCTTTATGCTTGACCGCAAACGTTATGAAAGGCTGAGCGGCGGCGGAGATATGACGGAAAACCTGAACCTTTCCGAAGAGGCCGGGCCTCTGGCCGACGAGCTTCTTGAAATGGGCTGCCGCTTTGTTCTTATAAAGTGCGGAACAAGCGGTCTCCTCTACAAATCGGCAGATAAGAATTCTTTGTCCCGTATAGGTGACAACCTGAAGCTGAATCTTGAAGACTGGGCAGGCAAGTCCGGAATCCAGCCCTGCTTTATGCCCGAAACCGTACGTTCCGCCACAGGTGCCGGAGACACAAGCATCGCGGCCTTCTTAACGGCAGTGCTTCGCGGCCGTACACCTGCCGAGAGCGTTGCCCTTGCAGCCGCCGAAGGAGCATGCTGTGTTTCTTCTTACGATGCTCTGGGCGGGCTCAAACCGATTGACAAGCTTCAGGAAATGATTAATGCCGGATGGAAAACATATGAAAAGAGATGATCTGCTTTGCTCGTTAATATGAACGATATCCTCCTGCCAGCAAAGGCGGGAAAATACGGCGTAGGCTTTTTTAATGCCGTTAATATCGAAATGGCACGTGCCGTTATTGAAACCGCCGAGGAACTGCAGCTTCCCGTCATGGTCGGTACCGCGGAAGTGCTGCTGCCGGCAATGCCTCTAGAGCATGTGGCGGAGTATCTTATTCCGATGGCCGAAAAGGCTTCGGTACCCGTATGCGTACATTATGATCATGGTCTGACATTTGAAAAATGTATGGAGGTGCTGGATCTCGGTTTTACATCAGTAATGTACGACTGTTCAACCGATGATTACGAAAGCAATGTATCCAAAGTCGCCCGGATGGTAGAAATATGCCACGCGAAAAACGTGACGGTTGAAGGCGAACTCGGTCATGTCGGTGACAACGAAGGCTCCGGACGGCTGGAAAAGCCCAGCGATTTCTATACCGACCCTGCTGTTGCGGAAGATTATGTGCGCAGAACCGGCATTGATTCTCTTGCCGTTGCGGTCGGCAATGCGCACGGTGATTATAAATTCCCGCCGAAGCTTGATTTCGAAAGAATATCCGCCATTGCGGACATCACCGGCATTCCGCTCGTGCTTCACGGCGGCAGCGGTCTATCGTGCGAAGACATACAGGCAGCAATAAGCCTCGGAATCTGCAAGATTAATATCTTTACGGATTTGGATAAAGCCGGCAAGGCCGGAATCGAGGAAGGCCTGGCATCCGGTGCCGGCACAATGATGGGCCTGATGCCCTATGAAATTGCCGCGATGAAAAAGGTCGCCGACGAGAAAATCAGACTGTTCAGAAACCAAGGAACTATTATTATATGAAGAGCAATAACCGCCCGGACCCGGATGTGATTCATCCGGTTGCCGGATATGACAAGGAAATATATGTTAAGCCGACTCTGAGCAATCCCAATATCATCGCCGGCGATTTCACGTATATCGCGGATTCGGATTTTGAAAGTCATGTTTCTCATCTGTATCCGTGGAACAACGACAAACTTATAATAGGCAAGTACTGTCAGATAGCCTCCGGGGTTGAATTCGTTATGAACGGAGCCAACCACCAGATGAACGCGGTATCCACATTCCCGTTTTATACTCTTGAAGGCTGGGACATGGAAGCTCCCGAAGCGGATGACATGCCGCTTCGAGGCGACACCGTAATCGGGAATGACGTCTGGATAGGACAGAATGCCGTTATCCTGCCCGGAGTGCATATAGGGGACGGTGCAATTATAGGAGCTAACAGTGTCGTCGGAAGTGATATAGCCACGTACACAATAGTGGCCGGAAACCCGGCCAGGGTAATACGGAAACGCTTCGACGACGAGCTCGTCGCCTTGCTGCTTGAATGGAAATGGTGGGACAAACCCGCCGATGAAGTCAACAAGCTGATTCCGGTATTGACAAGTAGCAACCTTGATGAAGTCAGATCTGCCATCAGGGATTTCCTTGAAAAATAATAGACCCATATAAAATCGTCACCTTCCCGCAGGATGATTCAATCTGCGAGAAGGTGATTTGTTATCTGAGATATATTTGTTATGTGCTGCGAGAGCTGTTATCCGCCGGAAACCGGCATAAAGAACCCTATTACATCCCCGTCGTTAAGTTTAGTGGACATTTTTGCCCGTTCGCCGTTTACGCTGACCAGCAGCAGCCTTGCTTTCAGCCTGCCGCATTTCACTTTCGCAAGCGCATCTTTTACCGAACTTCCCTCCGGCATTTCTGTCCAGTTCCGTTCATCCAAAGCGCTGCAGTCACAGCCATGCGGCGGAAGAATCTTAACTCTCATTTTCAGTCATTGTGATGACGTTCATCGGACATATTCCTGCGCATCGGCCGCATCCGATGCAGCGCTCCGATTTAAATTCGGGAAAAACGTTGCGGTATTTGCCGGCCTTCCCCTCTAGCGTCATTGCTATACACGAAAACGGACACTCCTGTGCGCACATTCCGCAGCTTATACACTGTCTGTAATCAAATTCCGGTTTTTTCTTCATATGTCCATCTCCAGAAGCCTGTCTATTCCAAGCTTTTCCACGGTCTCGTCCAGCGGCACACCGGTCTTGTCATCCCAGCCGAACACTTTCCAGTGCATTGCGACCTGTTCGGGGTTTTTAAGCTTAACTCCCTTCAGCGGTCCGCCCGAAAGCGGAGGATTACCTGCCATACGCTCCGGCAGTTTAACATTTGCGGGATCATAGCCCTGTTTAATATTGAACATCTGACGTATGGTCTGGATTCGTTCACCGATTTCCATGTAATGATCCCCGTCGTAGTCCCAACCTGCGGCCGCATTGAGATAGTCCACGAGCTTCCACATGTGAACTCCCATCATTTCACCGTAATAGCAGCCACCTGCGCCATCAGTGAGCATTGAGTAGCAGGCATTTGCCTTTGAAATGAGAGCATTTTTCTGCGTCGGCTCCAGGTCCTCAGCCTTGCTGTGAAGCTTTACAGGCGGTGCCCACGAGCAAATGTCGCATAGTGACATGGCTCCGTACTGAATCGCCATTCCTATCGTGTGTTTGCCGGGGGCCGGCTCTGCCACCATATGTACCGCAAGCTGCGGGTCATTTCTGGTATCGTGCATTCCGGGTTCCTGTCCGCCGACATGCATGGCATACTGCTTGCCGCCATATTTTTCGGAAGCCCGTTTCACTCCGTCCGCAAGATCATTGCCGAAGCCTTCCCTTGCGACCATTTTTTTTGCAAGTGCAATAATAGATGCCGTGTTGCCCCATGTGAGGACAAGTCCATCAGTCTGTTCTTTTCTGAGGATTCCGTTTTCAAAGCATTCAATTGCCCATGCAATTGTATTTCCAGCGGAAATACTGTCGAGTCCCGCGCGGTTGAGCATTTCGTTTATCGCCAGCACGGAGTCAAAATCGCCGTTTTTAAGCAACGGTCCGAATGCCTCGATAGTCTCGTACTCCGGCTTGTGGGTCTCTTCGAACGGAGTCCAGTTTCTGCCCTTGATATTGAGCTTTCCTCCGCATCCGAGTCCGCAGGAGTAGCAGTGATATTTTACTTTTTCTATCTTATTGTATTTGTCCGGGTTGTATGTAAGTGTCATGCCCTTTGCATCACTCGGATCTCCGCCCCAGTTTTTAATCGGTCCGTCTCCGCTGGTGATAGCAAGCGGTGTGTTGGACGGTGTGCCCCACTCCTTGAAGATAAGTGTGGTCATGGAACCATCCAGAGGAATTGCCGGCATTGCACCGAGTGCCCTGCCTCCGAGTCCGATAGTTGCACCGATGCCTGACGGAGCGGCAACCTTTAGGAGCTTCTTCCCCAGAGTGTTTGAAAGTTCCTTTACCTTTTCCCTGTCCGCGCACGGAATCGGTCTTGAGCCGGCAAGCACTACAGCCTTAAGATTCTTGCTGCCCATTACGGCTCCCACTCCGCTCCTTGCGGCGATTCTGCCTTCCTCGTTGCAGATTCCGGATATCAGTGACAGTTTCTCTCCGGCCGGTCCGATAAGGGCTATGCAGGGACGTTTTGTACACTGTCCGTCAAGGTCTTCGTGCAGTTTTATTTCCGCATCAACTGCGTCAAGGCCCCAGTAGGCCGAGGCATCACGCAGTTCGGTTGTTTTGCCGTCGCTATAGAGATAAACCGGTTTATCGGACTTCCCGCTGAACACAATTGCGTCATAGCCGCACTGTTTTATTGCAGGAGAGAAAACTCCGCCGCAGTTGGCATCGCCCCAGCCTCCGGTCAGCGGACTTTTGCACGCAACCGTCCAGCGCCCGCAAAGGATTGCTCCCGTGCCGGTAAGTGCTCCGGAAAAGAATCCCAGAATATTATCGGGTCCGAGCGGGTCTGCACCCGCCGGTATTTTTTTATACAGGTACCAGGCCGCAAGGCCCTTGCCCGAAAGCACTTTTTCATAAACCTCATCCGGAATATTGTCAACCGCAACAGAACCGTCGGTCAGGTTTACATTCAGAATTTTACCTAAACAGGATTTCATATTATTTATCGTATTCCCCAAATTCACAGCCTATGCCCTCGGCATAAACCTCATCTATGAGAGTCTCTTTGCCGAACGGCGATCTTTTGTAAAGTTTCAGAGTGCCCGTGCCGTTGCCGCCGTTCCACAGGCGGTTGTGCCTCTTGAGGCCGGTCGGTGCCTCATAGTTGATATTGAGCATGTCCTTTTTCTTGCAGGTAATGTCGGTATCGAGCTTTGAGTTGAACGTCGTCTGAACTACATGCCAGTGTATCTCGTCATCTGTCTCCCAGCAGTCGAACTTTGTTCCGGACAGTGTCCAGAACTTGGAGAAGTTGAACTCGTAGTCCTTGCCTTCATAGTAAAACTCTCCGAGCAGCTTGCGGTCCAGAGCCAGGAAATAGATTTTCGGTCTGCCGCCGCCTATGTTGAAGACGCTGTTTTCAAGCTTTTTGCCTGTAATCTTACTGGTCAGGTTGTTTGACGACAGCCATACCCACGGACTTGTAAAGTCTCCGCCCCAGTTTTTGTCTGAATAGCCGTTGCAGGTTTCGGGACGTACAATATACTTCTCGCCGTTAAGTGTTATCTCGCCGGAAAACTCGCTCTTCATTCCTTCGGCATGCCAGAACATTTCAAATGCGTTTATGTTTCTGAAGAACTTGCTTGCGCCGTAACCGACATGGAAGGCTATCTTTTTATTGATATCCAGATTCCAGCTCATCTCTCCGGCATCGCACATCCACTCGGGATGGGCTTTTACATCTTCCGGAGTGACGCAGACGCTGCCTTCGGTATGGGTCTCGCTGCAGTTGCAGTCAGCGGCAGCGATGCTGTACGGCGCGTCATCTTTAACCGTGACATCCTTCCAAGGGAAGAATCTGTGAAGCTGACCGTGATCTTCTCCCCAGAATCCCACATTCACCATCAGATAAGAAGGCAGTGCGCCCTTCTTCTGTTCCTCTGGTTTATGCCATACGATTACGGGTTCATCCTTAGCATGTGCCGGGTTGCAAGTGAAAAATTCTACATAAAACGGTTTCTTTTCACCGGTCTTCGCGTTCTCTGCGGTTAAAGAATGCCACCACCAGTCATAGCCTTTCTTTGCAAGAGGCCCCTTGAGCATCCATTGATTTCGGGTAATATCGCTAATATTTGCCATTGTCAATCGCTCCTTTTATTTATGTTGTATTTTTAATTTTTATTTCCCGCTTTTTTCTTTGCTTTTCAGGTACTTGTTCAGTTTGCTCTTTTCGACCGCAATATAAGCTGTCTTCACAGGCGGGATTGCCGTCATAAGCGCCTTCGACGGCCGGAAAATTCCGCAGGGATAAATATGCTTCTTTCCTGCCTCAACTCCCTTGACGACCGCCTCCGCCACCTGCTCGGGCGACTGAACCGGGAACGGCTTGCTCATCGTGCCGCCGTCGGTAGCCACAGAGAAGAAGTTGGTATTGGTCGAGACCGGATATACGCATGTCAGCTTGAGATTCTTCGGGCATTCGTAGCGTATTGCCTCCTGGAATCCCTTCATAGCGAATTTGCTCGATGCATACAGGGCAAAGCCCGGGGTAGCCATCTCGCCCATCGCTGAAATTGTGTATACAAGTCTTCCTTCACTGCCGTCAAGCTGATGCAGGTATTTGGAATACGTATAAATATGGGATACCGTGTTCAGTTCGAATATTCTGCTTACTCTGCCCCAGTCTTCGTAATCATATTTCTCATAATACGGTGCACCTGCGTTGCAGAAAAAGATATCCGCCTTTCCGAATTCCTCTTTTATTTTTTCAAAGAGAGCATCGACGCCCTCCTGACCGCTGAGGTCGCAGCTGAAGGGGATGACATTGCTGCCGAAGTTCTCAAGAGAATTTACCTTTCTCGCGGCGGCTATTATTCTGTTGCCCTCACCCGGTGCAAGAAGGGTAAGAATGGCTTTTCCTATACCGCTCGAGGCTCCTGTGATAACTATCTTTTTGCCAGTAATCATTATGGTTGTTCCTTTCAGTTGATTTTCAACGTAGTATCGAAAGCGCTGTGGCAGGCGTCGGCTACAGTGCCGCTCTTTTGTGCGTCTCCCGCCTTGTATATATTGTTCATTCCGAGATTCAGAAGTTCTCTGTACAGCCTGTCATCCGGTCTTACGCCAAGCGAAAGAACAAGATAGTCAGCATCAAGCGTGCGGCTCTCTCCGGTTTCAACATTTCTGGTGAGGACCTTTCCTGGAAGGACTCCCGTCAGTTTTGTGCCGAGCAGTATCTCCGTTCCGTGACCTTCAATCCTCTCCATCTCGTCGTCCACGAGCTGGAACCATGTACCGGGAGCCATCTCCTCCGCCATCTCAATTATTGTCACCTTGTTTCCGCAATCATTGAGTATCTCGGTGGTCTCAAGTCCTGTCATTCCGGACCCGGCCACAACCACGCGGCTGTTCTTGATGACCTTTTCCTTCATAATAATCTCAGGAGCCGTAAGAACATTGTCGGCATCTATTCCCGGTATGGAGCCCGGTCGTATGGGATTTCCTCCCGTAGCCACGATAACGGCATACGGATCAAGTGCCTTTATCTCCTCGGCGCTTAGCTCTGTACCGAGTCTGATTTCCGCTCCCGCCGCTTTTGCATTGGTCATGAGGTCCTCTATGGCCTCGTAGAGTCTTCCCTTGAGATTGCAGGTCGATGCCGTAATCAGCTGGCCGCCCGCCTTCTTTTCTTTTTCATACACTGTAACTGAGAAGCCTCTTTTTGCCAGCGTCTCCGCCGCCGTAAGTCCCGCTGCTCCCGCGCCTATGACGATTACTTTGCGTCCGTCGCCGTTAACCGGCATCTTTGAGTATTCCTTCTCTTTTCCGAACGCCATGTTCAGGGCGCATTCCGCGGGCTTTCCTACGGTCGCGTTTTTCATGAAGGAACTGATGCAGTTGAGGCATCCTATGCAGCGGCGTATCTGCTCGGGTCTGCCTTCTTCAGCCTTCTTGACCCAGTACGGATCGCAGATAAAGGCTCTCGCCGAAGCGACAAAGTCCTGCGTTCCTTCCTCGAGCTGTTTCTCCGCCTGTTCGGGCGTACGGATAAGGTTTGCGGCTATAACGGGTATGCTGACGGTTTTCTTTATCTCCGCAGCCAGATACTTTCTCCAGCCGGGCTCGTACGATGTGGGTTCCAGCCATCCGTTGTATACATCGTAGCAGGCACTAGTGACGTTAATTGCGTCCACTCCGAGTTCCTCAAGCCTCTTGGCAATCATTTTTCCGGTTTCGAGGTCGTAGCCTTTTCCAGGCTGTCCGACCCTCGCATACATTTCATCTGCGGTGAGACGTACGATAAGAGGATAGTCTCTTCCGCATCTTTCCCTTATCCCGGTAATTATCTCCGTAATGAACCGCATGCGGTTGTCAAAGCTTCCGCCGTACTCATCGGTTCTGAGGTTGGTGTTCGGCGACATGAACTGCTGGATGAGATATCCGTGACCGCCGTGAAGTTCCACCGCGTCAACTCCCGCTTTCTGGCAGCGCACGGCAGCTTCGATGAAGTCGTTGATCAGGTCCTTGACTTCCTTTTTGCTCATCTCATGCATTCTGGTGGCGCCGTGCTTGGAAAGCTCGCACTTTGACGGAGCCTGGACAGACATGCAGATTCCCTTTGCCTCAAGCCCCAGCAGCACCGGCGTGCAGCTGTAAAGGGCGTCAAGCACCTTCGGGAAACGCTCCACCACCGGTATAACGACCGGCAGGCTGTTTATTGAGCTTGCATAGCCCTGACGTCCTGGATGGTGCAGCTGAATGGCAAGCTTAGCGCCGTGTCTGTGAATTCTGTCCGCAAACTCCCTCATCGGCTCAATATGGTAGTCCTGACTCATTGCCAGCTGGGTAAAAGTCGAGGCCCCTCCCATGTCATTGACTCGGGTTACCCCCGGAATAATGAGACCGACTCCTCCTTTGGCACGTTCCTCGTAATAATCCATGAGCTTTTCCGTCGGTCTTCCGTCGGTCTGTCCGAGGCTGACCTCCGCCGCCGTCATGACCGTCCGGTTTTTTACTGTCATGGTGCCGATGTTCATCGGCGAAAGCAACAATTTATATGACATTTTCTCCCCCCGTCACATTAAATCTTTGAAAGAAGATCTATATGTTAATAAGGTAAACTACCCGCAAATTGCTGTCAAGCGTTGCGGGGCCCGACACGGCCGTATCCGCTCATGTTCGGCCTTTTTTACAGAAACAGCCATGATATTTTGTTTAAATGATATATGCATATTTCGTCCTGCTTCGAATACAGAAAAAAGTCCTGCTTCGAATACAGAAAAAAGTGTTCATATGTCAATGATGTGAGACTCCAACTTTAAAAGAAAGAGCTCAGTTGG